>Ga0194121_10007666_pt1 | contig 13996 bp, 14 predicted proteins | sample TA2MahCa50mmetaG_FD_148609 | JGI IMG/M metagenome (GOLD analysis project Ga0194121, IMG submission 148609) | Freshwater microbial communities from Lake Tanganyika, Tanzania - TA2015020 Mahale Deep Cast 50m | ecosystem: Environmental > Aquatic > Freshwater > Lake | place: Tanzania: Lake... | reverse complement strand
GGTAGACCGTCCCCGGAGCGCCCGGCGACTTGGTCACGACCACCAGGTCGCCCGACCGGGCGTCGACGAGCAGGGCCTCGGCGTCGAACGAGCCGTCGGGGTAGGTGAGGGTGAGCGCGGCGGCCCGCGCGGAGGCGGCCGTCGCCCCGGCGCCGGGCGGATCCGGCTCGGCCACGCGGTAGACGGTCACCGAGGCCCTCCGGCCCCCCGGCGCGCCGGCGCCCCCGATGTCGCCCACGAACACGTGGTCGGCGCCGCCCGGGCCGGGGCCGAGGGCGATGTCCTCCCAGTCGGTGGCCGCGGCGCCGGTGAGGGTGACCGTCCCCCGGGCGGCGCCGTCGCGCCCCACGGCGAAGATCCGGGGCGGGTCGCCGGAGTCGTTGTGGGCCCACCGAATGCCCCGGTGCGCCCGGCTCCAGGCCAGGCCCGAGGTCTCGACCAGCGCCGGTTCGGCCAGGCTCCCCACGGTGCGGTCGCTCCCGCCGCACAATGACGCGGCCGCCCCCGTCGGAGCCGCTCGGGCGGGCGTCCCGGCCCGGGCGGCGCCCCCGAGGCCGAGCGCCGCAACCACCACGGAGGCCGCCACCAGCAGGTGGGGGGTCCGCACCCGGCGGCGGGGGATCGCCGCCCGGGGCCACACGGAGGGCGTTCGGGCGGGCACCGGGGTAGCGTAGGAGGCGTCGGCCGGGCCCCGATCGCGGCGATCCGGGCCCGATCCGGGGGTCGGACGGTTCGATTTCCACCTGTGCGGGCGTTCGTGTAGCCTGATCGTTCGGCCCAGCGCCCGGTGACGCCCTCGAGAGGGTGCGCCGACGCGACCGGTGCCGGTTCCCAGGCGGGCCTCCCGCCGGCGGGAATTCCCGAGTGAGCCTTCGACGCGCTCCGTGCACGTCAGATGTGTGTAGGTGGTGAACGGCCCTGGCCAAGCCCAAGGACGACACGATCCTGGTGGAGGGAACGGTGGTGGAGCCGTTGCCCAACGCCATGTTCCGCGTCGAGCTCGAGAACGGGCACAAGGTCCTCGCCCACATCTCGGGGAAGATGCGAATGCACTACATCCGGATCCTCCCGGGTGACCGCGTCCAGGTGGAGCTCACTCCGTACGACCTGAGTCGTGGCCGCATCACCTATCGGTACAAGTAGCGGCTCCCGCCGACCCGACGAAACACGAATCGACGAGAAGCGATGAAGGTCCGTCCGTCAGTCAAGAAGATGTGTGAGAAGTGCAAGGTGATCCGGCGGCACGGCCGCGTCCGGGTCATCTGCGAAAACCCCCGCCACAAGCAAGTCCAGGGCTGAGAGGTTCGATGGCTCGTATCTCCGGAGTCGACATCCCGCGCGAGAAGCGTCTCGAGATCTCGTTGACGTACATCTTCGGGGTCGGTCGCTCGACCGCGCAGCTGATCTGCGATCAGACCAACCTCCCGCGCGACACCCGTGTGCGCGACCTCACCGATGACGAGGTCGCCCGGCTGCGCGGCTGGATCGACGAGAACCTCAAGGTCGAGGGTGACCTCCGCCGTGAGGTCGCCGCCAACATCAAGCGCAAGATGGAGATCGGTACCTACCAGGGTCTCCGTCACCGCCGTGGGCTCCCTGTCCGCGGTCAGCGCACCCGTACCAACGCCCGCACCCGGAAGGGCCCGAAGAAGACGGTCGCCGGGAAGAAGCGGGCCCGGAAGTAAGTCGACCGGAGCGAACAGCACATGGCAAAGCCTTCCGTGGGTGGCCGACGGCCGAAGCGTCGCGAGCGCAAGAACGTCGCGTACGGCATCGCGCACATCAAGTCGTCGTTCAACAACACGATCATCACCATCACCGACCAGCAGGGGAACACCATCGCGTGGGCCTCGGCCGGCAACGTCGGCTTCAAGGGCTCCCGCAAGAGCACGCCGTTCGCGGCCCAGCTCGCGGCCGAGACCGTGGCGAAGCGGGCGATGGAGCACGGTGTCCGCAAGGTCGACGTGATGGTGAAGGGTCCCGGATCCGGTCGTGAGACCGCCATCCGCACGATCCAGAACACCGGCATCGAGGTCGTCGGCATCAAGGACGTGACCCCGATCCCCCACAACGGCTGCCGCCCGCCCAAGCGGCGCCGGGTCTGAGGGACGAAGTGAGCGTCAGCGAAGTGGGCCCGAGCGGCCCGGCGCGCAGCGCCGAGAGCGGAGTCTAGGAACATGGCGCGTTACACCGAAGCCGTCTGTCGTCTGTGCCGTCGGGAGCGCATGAAGCTCTTCCTGAAGGGCCCGAAGTGCGACACGATGAAGTGCCCGATCGAGCGCAAGCCGTACCCGCCGGGTGAGCACGGCCGTGGCCGCATCCGCGAGAGCGAGTACATGATGCAGCTGCGCGAGAAGCAGAAGGCGCGCCGCATCTACGGGGTGCTCGAGAAGCAGTTCCGCAACCTCTACGCCGAGGCCAACCGCCAGTCGGGCATCACCGGTGAGAACCTCCTGCGGATGCTCGAGCGGCGCCTCGACAACGTGGTCTTCCGGGCGAACTTCGCGGCGAGCCGCAACCAGGCCCGCCAGTTCGTGCGCCACGGTCACGTGCTCGTCAACGGCAAGCGCGTCACGATCCCGTCGTACATGGTGCGCGAGGGCGACGTCGTGGAGATCGGCCCGAAGGCCAAGAACTTCATCGTCGTCCGCCACAACACCGACACGATCGACCGCGCCGTGCCGATGTGGCTCGACGTCGAGACGAGTGCGCTCAAGGTCACCGTGCGCTCGCTGCCGCTGCGGGACCAGATCGACGTGCCCGTGCGCGAGCAGCTCATCGTCGAGCTCTACTCCAAGTAGCCCGACTCCACTCAACCCCCGGCAGTCCGCGGGTCCACCCCGTCACCCCCGAGCGAGGAACGCCTCATGCTCATCATCCAGCGTCCCGAGGTCGAGGTCGGCGAAGCCGACGGCAACACGCAGTCGTTCGTCATCTCGCCTCTCGAGCCGGGCTTCGGCCACACCCTGGGCAACTCCCTGCGGCGTGCGCTGCTCTCGTCGATCCCCGGTGCCGCGATCACCCAGGTGCGCTTCGACGAGGCGCTGCACGAGTTCGACACCATCCCCGGGGTCAAGGAAGACGTCACCGACCTCATCCTGAACCTCAAGGACATCGTCCTGCGGAGTGCCGCCGAGGAGCCCGTGACCCTGCGCCTCGACGCACGGGGCCCCGGTGACGTCACGGCCGGCGACATCCAGACCACCGCCGATGTGGAGATCCTCAACGCCGATCTCCACCTCGCCACGATCAACGCCAAGGGCCGGCTCGCCGCCGACCTCACCGTCGAGCAGGGTCGGGGCTACCTCTCCGCCGACCGCAACAAGCGGACGGCACAGATCGGCGTGGTGCCGGTCGACGCGATCTTCTCGCCGGTGCGCCGGGTGGCGTTCTCGGTCGAGCCGACCCGTGTCGAGCAGGCCACCAACTACGACCGGCTCACCGTGGAGATCGAGACCGACGGCTCGATCACCCCGCGTGACGCGCTCGCCTCGGCGGCCGACACGCTGCGCACCCTCGTCGGCCTGGTGGCCGACCTCTCCGACGAGCCCCGCGGGCTCGAGCTCGGCGAGGTCTCGCCCGCCACGTCGTCGTCGCCCGACCTCGAGCTGGCCATCGAGGAGCTCGACCTGTCGGAGCGGCCGCGCAACTGCCTCAAGCGGGCCCGGGTCGACACCATCGGCCAGCTCGTGCAGAAGACCGAGGACGACCTGCTCGCCATCACCAACTTCGGCTCGAAGAGCCTCGAAGAGGTGCTGCAGAAGCTCGACGAGCGCGGGCTGTCGCTGCGGGTGAAGGAGTAGGGGATGCCCACGCCGAAGAAGGGTCCGCGCATCGGCCGCGACCCGGCCCACCAGCGCCTCATCCTGGCCAACATGGCGGCGAGCCTGTTCGCGGCCGAGGCCATCGTGACCACCGAGACCCGGGCGAAGCTGCTCCGGCCCTACGCCGAGAAGCTCATCACGAAGGCCAAGAAGGGCGGCGTGCACCAGCGCCGTCAGGTGATCGCCACGATCCACGACCAGGACGTCACGCACAAGCTCTTCGCCGACATCGCGCCCCGCTACCAGGCCCGCCCCGGCGGCTACACGCGCATCTACAAGCTCGGCCCGCGCCCGGGTGACAACGCACCCATGGCGCGCATCGAACTGGTGTGACCCTCTTCGACACGGACGCGCCGGCCCCCGAGCCGGAGCCCGTGTCGCCGGTGCCGGCCGCCGAGTCGGCCCACCCTGCGACCGACCCCGCCCCGGAGGCGGGGTCGTCCGCGCGCACCCACCTCGCGCTGACGGTCGCCTACGAGGGCACGGGCTTCCGGGGCTTCGCCGTGCAGCCCGGTCAGCGGACCGTGGCCGGGGAGCTGGTCGGCGCGCTGGAGCAGATGCTGCGCGGCGACGTGGCCGACTTCGTCGGGGCGGGCCGCACCGACGCGGGGGTCCATGCGTGGGGGCAGGTGGTCTCGTTCTCGACGGGCGTCGACACCGAGCCGGAGGTGCTGGCCCGGAAGCTGACCCGGCGCCTCGGGCCCGAGATCGTGGTGCGCGACGCGCGGATGGTGGGTCCGGAGTTCTCGGCCCGGCACTCGGCCACCGCCCGCACCTACCGGTACACGGTGGTCAACCGCCCCCAGCCCGACCCCTTCCGGGCCCGCTATGCCTGGTGGGTGCCCGAGCCGCTCGAGCTCGCCCGACTGCGGCTGGGTGCCGACCCGTTCGTGGGTGAGCACGACTTCGCCGCCTTCTGCCGCAAGGGCCCGGAGGGATCCACGACCGTCCGCCGGGTGCTGCGCTCCCACTGGGACGATCTCGGCGACGGGATCCTGCAGTACGAGGTCCGGGCCACCGCCTTCTGCTGGCAGATGGTCCGCTCGATCGTCGGCACCCTGGTGGAGATCGGCACGGGCCGCCTCACGGCCGGCGATGTCCTCACCATCATCCGGTCCCGCGACCGCCAGCGCGCCGGCCGGCTCGCGCCGCCGGAGGGCCTGTGCCTCTGGCAGGTCGACTACTGACGACCCGGGGGCTCCGATTGCCGGGTCCGGGCCCCGGGGGCTAGCATTGCCGGTCTGCCCGGAGCCCATGGCCCCGGTCTGCCTGCTGCCCCCGAGGGCGCGGCACCCCCTTTTCGAGCATCACGACGAACTGGACGCTGGACCTGCGATGCGCACCTACACCCCCACGCCCGCCGACATCACCCGCACCTGGCACGTGATCGACGCCGAGGGTGCGGTCCTGGGCCGGATCGCCACCGAGGCCGCCACCCTCTTGCGCGGCAAGCACAAGCCGACGTGGGCGCCCCACTTCGACGGCGGCGACCACGTCGTGATCGTCAACGCCTCCGCGTTGGCCATCAGCCCCCGCAAGCTCGCCGACAAGACCTACTACCGCCACTCGGGCTACCCGGGCGGCATCAAGTCGGAGAACCTCGAGCACCTGCTCGCCCGTGACCCCGAGCGCGTCGTGCGCCTCGCGGTCCGCGGCATGCTCCCGAAGGGCCCGCTCGGCCGCAAGCAGCTCAAGCGCCTGCGCGTCTACGGCGGCGCCGAGCACCCCCACGAAGCCCAGCAGCCGGTTGCCCGGACGCGGCCGTCGAGCCGCGCCGAGTAGCGCAGGCCCACCGAGCACCGATCGAGAGGAGCCAGAGTGCCCAAGCCGCTGATCCAGACCACGGGACGGCGCAAGGAGGCCGTCGCGCGCGTCCGGCTGCGCCCCGGCACCGGCGAGGTCGTCATCAACGGGCGTCCGATCGAGAACTACTTCACGATCGCGTCGCACCGGCAGTCCGCCACCGAGGCGCTGCGCATCAGCCAGACCGCCGACGTCTACGACGTGCACGCCACGATCGCCGGCGGCGGCGTGAGCGGCCAGGCCGGCGCGCTCCGGCTCGGCATCGCCCGGGCCCTCGTCTCGCTCGACGAGGAGCTCCGCCCGTCGCTCAAGAAGGCCGGGCTGCTCACGCGCGACTCGCGTGAGAAGGAGCGTCGCAAGTACGGCCTCAAGAAGGCCCGCAAGGCTCCGCAGTACTCGAAGCGGTAGTCCGCCGAGTCCTCCCGCGGGTCCCGTCGGCATGAGCCTGCGCTTCGGCACTGACGGCGTGCGCGGCGTCGCCAATCGCGAGCTCACCCCCGAGCTCGTCACGGCACTGGGCCGCGCCGCCGCGCGCGTGCTGGGCACCGACCAGCCGTACGTGATCGGTCGCGACACCCGCCGGTCGGGGCCGATGCTCGAGGCCGCGCTGGTCGCCGGGCTGTGCGCCGAGGGCGCAGACGTGCTGCTCGCGGGAGTGCTGCCCACGCCGGCCGTCGCCACCATCGCCCGGCAGCGGGGGGCGCCGGCGGCGATGATCACCGCCAGCCACAACCCGTTCCCCGACAACGGGGTGAAGCTGTTCGCCCCGGGCGGCCGCAAGCTCACCGACGACGTCGAGCAGGCCATCGAGGACGTGCTGCACGACCTCGCGATCGAGGTGCCGGTCGGACGCGAGGGCCACGGTGTCGGGGTGTCGGCGGAGCTGCGGGACGCGCTCGACCTCTACGTGGCGCACGTCGTCGGCGTGCTCGACGGGCGCCGGCTCGACGGGCTCAAGGTCGTGATCGACTGCGGTCACGGGGCGGCGTTCCGAGCCGCGCCCCGGGTGCTGCGGGACCTGGGCGTCGACGTCGAGGTGCGCAACGCGGCCCCCGACGGCACCAACATCAACGCCGGGTGCGGCTCCACCGATCCGTCGGAGCTGCAGGAGGCCGTCCTCGCGACGGGCGCGCACGCCGGGCTCGCCTTCGACGGCGACGCCGACCGGCTCATCGCGGTCGACGAGACCGGCGCGCTGGTCGATGGCGACCAGCTCATCGCCATCGCCGCGTTCGACCTGCAGGAGCGCGGGCAGCTGCGCGGCGACACCGTGGTGGTCACGACGATGTCCAACGGCGCCCTCCACCGGGCGCTCGCCGATGCCGGCATCGGCGTGGTCGAGGTCGACGTCGGCGATCGCAACGTCCTCGACGCACTGGCCGAGCGCGACCTGTCGCTCGGCGGTGAGCAGTCGGGGCACATCATCTACGCCGACCTCGCGACGACCGGCGACGGCATCCTGGCCGGTGTGCAGATGCTCGACGTCCTCCACGGCACGGGCCAGCGCCTCTCGACCCTGGCCGGGATCGTCGCGCGGTCCCCCCAGGTGCTCCGTGCGGTGCGGGTGGCCGACAAGTCGCGCCTCGACGGCGCGTCGGCCTTCTGGAGGACCGCCCAGGCGGTGCAGGCCGACCTGGGTGACGCGGGGCGCATCCTCGTGCGCCCGTCGGGCACCGAGCCGGTGGTGCGGGTGATGGTGGAGGCCGCGACCGAGGACGCTGCCGCCCGGGCGGCCGACCGGCTCGTCGACGCCGTGACCACCGCCTGCGGCCCCGCCGAGGCCTGACCCCCGAGGGCCGACCCGCCCGCCCACTGGGGATCTCCCGCCCGCCCACGCCGGGTCTCCCGCCCGCCCACGCCGGGTCTCCCGCCCGCCCACCGGGAAACGGGGCCCCACGCCGTAACCTGGTCTGCCATGTGCGGGATCGTCGGCGTCGTACGGCGCCCCAGCCATCGTGAGCCCCCGTCCGGACCTGAGCTCGTCGCCGCGATGGAGGTTGCCTGCCGCGAGCTCGAGGCCACCGACCGGCTGGAGCTCGATGCGCTCGAGCGGGCGGCGGCCGAGGTCGAGGCCGTCGACGTCCTCCTGCGTGGTGTGGCCGGGGTCCGGACCCTCCTCGCCGACAGGGCCGCTGCGGTCGCGATCGAGGACCGGGCCCGCCGGATCGGCGAACGCCTCGCCGTGGTGGAGGCCGAGCTCGACGAGCGGTCCATCCCGGCCGAGGGGCTCGAGGAGTGGAACGCTGGCCTCGTCCGACTCAAGGACGCCGTCTGGGCCGTCGTCCGCGACCGGTTGCGCACGGCCCGGGCCGTGGGCGATCTCGCCGGGGCCGGCGCGTCGGTGCAGGCGATCGAGGCGTTCACGTCGGTGCAGGTGGCGCTGTCGGCCATCGACCGGCTCGAGGTGCGCGGCCGGGACTCCGCCGGTCTGTCGATCGTCGTGCATCGTCACGGCCTTGCGGCGGCCGACCCCGCGGTGCTGCGCCTGCTCGAGGCCCGTGAGGCGGATCCGCTGTTCGTGCATGGTGCGGTGCGCCGCGCCGGTGATGTCGTGGCCTTCGTCTACAAGGCGGCCGCCGAGATCGGTGAGCTCGGGGACAACACCGCGGCGCTGCGGGCCGCGATCCGCGACGACGAGCTGCTGCACCTCGCGGTTGCCGCCGACGGCGCCGAGACCACGGTGCTCGGGCACACGCGGTGGGCCAGCGTCGGGATCATCTCGGAGCCCAACGCCCACCCCCTCGACCACACCGAGACCGACGGCATCGCCGCGCCGCTCGTGCTCGGCGCGCTCAACGGCGACGTCGACAACTACACCGATCTCGAAGCGGCCGAAGGCCTCCTCACCGCTGCCGAGATCACCACCGACGCCAAGGTGATCCCGGCCCTGGTGTCGCGCCGGCTCGCCGCCGGTCGCCCGGCTGCCGACGCGTTCCGCACCACGGTCAACGTGCTCGAGGGGTCGGTGGCGATCGCGGCCATGGTCGCCGACGACCCCGGCGCCCTCTACCTCGCGCTGCGCGGGAGCGGCCAGGCGCTCTACGTGGGCCTGGCCGAGGACGCCTTCGTCGTGGCGAGCGAGCCCTACGGGCTGGTGGAGGAGACCGCCACCTACGTGCGCCTCGACGGCGAGACCCCGGCCGACCCGGAGCGGGCCACCGCCACCCGGGGCCAGGTCGTGGTGATCGATTCGGCGGGTGCCGGCACGATCGACGGGATCCGCCGCGTCAGCTACGACGGCACGGTCCTCCCGGTCGCCGACACCGACCTGCACCACGCCGAGATCACCACCCGCGACATCGACCGCGGCGACGCGCCCCACTTCCTGTTCAAGGAGATCTCCGAGGCGCCGGGCTCGTTCCGCAAGACCCTGCGGGGCAAGATCGTCGAGGACGATGACGGGCGTCTGCGGGTCCGGCTGCCCGAGTCGGCCCTCCCGCCGGCGGTGCACCGCCGCCTGGCCGACGCCTCGATCCGCCACCTCATGGTCGTCGGGCAGGGCACGGCCGCAGTGGCCGGCCAGGCCCTCGCCGAGGCGGCGCGCACCCTCGTGGGCGACCGGCTCTTCGCCGAGGCCGTGCTGGCCACCGAGCTGTCGGGCTTCGGCATGCGGACCGACATGTCCGACACGCTCGTGGTCGCGATCAGCCAGAGCGGCACCACCACCGACACCAATCGCAGCGTCGACCTCGTGCGCCAGCGGGGTGCGGCGGTCATCGCGATCGTCAACCGGCGCAACAGCGACCTGTGCGACCGCTCCGACGGCGTGCTCTTCACCTCCGACGGGCGCGACGTCGAGATGAGCGTGGCCTCGACCAAGGCGTTCTACGCCCAGGTAGCGGCCGGGCATCTCCTCGCGCTCGGCATCGCGTCGGCGGTCGGCACGCTCGCCCCCGAGCGCGAGCACGAGTTGCTCACCGCGCTCCGCACCCTGCCCGACGCGATGCGTGCGGTGGTGGAGCAGCGGGCGACGATCGCCGAGATCGCGCCGCGCCACGTGCTGTCCCGCCGATCGTGGGCCGTCGTCGGCAACGGGCCCAACCGGATCGCGGCCGAGGAGCTGCGGATCAAGCTCTCCGAGCTCTGCTACAAGGCGATCGCCTGCGACGCGACCGAGGACAAGAAGCACATCGACCTCTCGTCGGAGCCGCTCACGCTCGTGTGCGCGGCCGGCCTCACCGGGTCCAACATCGACGACGTCGGCAAGGAGGTCGCGATCTACCGGGCCCACCGCGGCGCCCCGATCGTGATCGCGAGCGAGGGCCACGGTGCCCGCTTCGGGGCCGCGGCCGACGTGATCTCGGTGCCCCAGGTCCACCCCGAGGTCGACTTCGTGCTCAGCACCGTGGCCGGTCACCTGTTCTGCTACGAGGCCGCGCTCGCCATCGACGCGACGGCCCGTCCGCTGCGCGAGGCCCGTGCCGCGATCGAGGCCAGCGCGGCCGGGCCGGTCGACGACGTGCTCGACCGCCTCGCGCCCGCGATCGAGGAGCCGGCGCGCCGCTTCCTCGAGGGCGTGCGGGCCAACCGCTACGACGGGTCGCTCGAGGCGAGCACCGGGATCCAGATCGCGTCGCTGCTCCGCTACGCGACCGCCATCAGCGCCCTCGACGCCTACGAGCTCGAGCACGGCAAGGTCGGCACGCCGAGCACCGTGGTGCAGGACCTCACCGCCGCGCTCACCCGGGGCATCGAGGAGCTCACCCGGCCCATCGACGCGATCAAGCACCAGGCCAAGACGGTCACGGTGGGCATCTCCCGGTCCGACGAGACGCTGCTCCACGTGCCGCTGGTCGCGGCCACGCTCGCCGCCGGCGCCTCGCGCGACGCGCTCAGCTACCGCACGCTGCGCACGCTCGTGGACCTCGACGCCGCGGTCGAGGAGGTCACGGGGTACACGCGCTACCGGATCGAGGGTGATCCCGACGGCGGTGACGCGACGGTGCAGGTGATCGACCGGGGTGGCGTGGCCGTGGGACTCGTGTCGCGGGCCGACTCCGACCCGCGACTCACCGGGACCAAGCACCGGGTGGCCACGCAGCGCGTGGTGACCGCGGTTCGCGGCCGGCGCGACGGGCGCACCATGGTGATGATCCCCGAGGTGAAGCAGAACCAGGCGGTCGGAGTCACGCTCCTGCACGTGCGCTTCGTCGACCGCCTGCCCGCCGCAGTGATGCGCGCGGTGCTCGAGGGGTACCAGGGCCGCTACTCGGCGCTGGTCGACGCCGTCACCGAGACCGAGGCGACCTTCGACGACGATCGCCTCGGCGGCGTGGACGCGGTCGACCTCCTGACCGAGCCCGTCTACGTGCTCGCGGAGCATTGGCGGACGCCCTGACCATCGACGTGAGCGGCGTCCCCGGGGTGATCGGCATCGGGACCGACCTCGTGGAGGTGGAGCGCTTCCGCCTCGCGCTGGCGCGGCGCCCCACGATCGAGGAGCGCCTGTTCTCCGACGCCGAGCGCGCCTACTCCCACCGCTACGCCGATCCCACCAAGCACTTCGCGGCCCGCTTCGGCGCCAAGGAGGCGGTGATGAAGGCGATGGGCGTGGGGCTCTGGAAGTTCCCGATGCGCGACGTCGAGGTGGTGCTGCTGCGAACGGGGCAGCCCCTGGTGCAGCTGCACGGGAAGGCTGCGACGATGGCCGCCGACCGGGGCGTGCGCGAGTGGCGGCTCACGCTCACCCACACCGACACGATGGCGCAGGCCATCGCGGTGGCGCTGGGCTGAGGGCTCGCCGATGCAGCCGGTGCTGACCCCCGAGGAGATGGGTGCGGCCGACCGCCGGGCCATCGCCGCCGGCACGCCGGTCGAGGTGCTCATGGACCGGGCCGGGAAGGCGGTCGCGTGGTCGATCCGCCGCCGGCTGGGTCGGTCCGCGGGGCTGCGGGTGGTGATCGCCTGCGGCACGGGCAACAACGGCGGCGACGGGCTCGTGGTGGATCGGGTGCTCCGAGGGTGGGGCGCGCGAACCGACGTCTTCCGGGTGGGTGAGGAGATCGACGACGGCGCGCTCGCGCGCGCGATGCGTCGCGCCGATGTGGTCGTCGACGCGATGTACGGCACGGGGTTCCGGGGTGAGCTCACCGGCGCCGCGCGCGCGGTGCGCGACGCGTACGCCGGGTTCACCGGGCCGGTGGTGGCCATCGACATCCCGTCGGGGGTCGACGGCCTCACCGGGCTCGCGGCCGGCCCCGCCGTCGCGGCCGACTGGACGGTCGCGTTCGCCGCGCGGAAGCCCGGGCTCCTCTTCGAGCCCGGCCGATCGCTCGCGGGCGACCTCGAGGTGGTCGACATCGGGATCGCGGTCGACGTCCCCGAGGCACCGGCGCGCACGTGGGTCACCGAGGCCGCCGACGTCGCGGTCTGGCTTCCCGCGCGCGCGGGCGCGTCGCACAAGTGGGTGTCGGGGGTGTTCGTCGTCGGCGGCTCGGGCGGGATGACCGGCGCTCCCACCCTGGCCAGCCACGCGGCGATGCGCGCGGGCGCGGGCATCGTGTGGTGCGGCGTCCCCGGCGTCGACGCCGCCGCCCGCGCGTCGGGGAGCGAGGTCATCACCCGGGCCCTGCCCGCCGACGGCACCGGCGCCCTCGCCGAGACCGCGGTCGAGGAGGTGGTCGCGGTCGCCGATCGGTTCCGCGCCCTCGCGCTCGGGCCCGGACTGGGTCGGGCCGCCGGCACCGGTGACGCCGTGCGCCGCCTGGTCGCCGGCGTCGAGGCGCCGCTCGTGGTCGACGCCGACGCCCTCCGTGCACTCGCCGGGCACCTCGACCTCCTCCGGGAGCGTCGGGTGCGGGCGGTGTGCACCCCGCACGGGGGCGAGTACGCCGCGCTGGCGGGCGCGCCGGCGGGTCCCGACCGCGTCGCCGCGGCCCGGGAGCTCGCGACGCTGACGGGCGCGGTGATCCTCCTCAAGGGGCCCGGCACCGTCGTCGCGGATCCCGACGGTCGGGCCACGATCTGCCCCCTCGGGGGGCCGGCCCTCGCCTCGGCCGGGACCGGCGACGTGCTCACGGGCATCGTCGCCGCGTTCTTGGCCCGGGGCGTCGCGCCGTTCGAGGCGGCGTCGGCGGCGGCCTTCGTGCATGCCGCCGCGGCCGACCTCGCCGGGCATACTGGACTCGTGGCCGGGGACCTCGTGGGTGCGCTCCCCGCAACCCTCTCCTCGCTGACTCGGGGCGCCGTGTCGCCGCCCGATGCGCCGCCGATCGGCGCCAGGACGGGCGGCGGGGCCGGAGGGGGTGGCCGGTGACGGGCTTCCGGCCCGCGTGGGTCGAGGTCGACCTCGACGCCGTGCACCACAACGTGCGCGCGCTCACGGCGGTGGCCGCGCCCGCCCGGGTGCTGGCGACGGTCAAGGCCGACGCGTACGGGCACGGTGCCGTTCCGGTGGCCCGGACCGCGCTCGCGGCCGGCGCCACGTGGCTCGGCGTCGCCTTCGTGGAGGAGGCGATCGAGCTGCGCGACGCCGGCATCGACGCGCCGGTGCTCCTGCTCTCGGAGCCCCCTGAGGACGCGGCGCCGACCGTCGTCGCCCGCCGTCTCACCCCGATCGTGTACTCGGCGGCCGGCATCGACGCGCTCGCGGCGGCGGCGGCCGCGGCCGGCACGGTGCTGCCCGTGCACCTCAAGGTCGACACCGGCATGCACCGGGTGGGGTGCCACCCCGAGGTGGCCGTGGACCTCGCGGCGCGGGTCGCCGCGCACGACGCGCTCCTCCTCGAAGGCCTCGCGACCCACCTCGCCGTCGCCGACGAGGCCGACCGGGCCTACACCGAGGGCCAGCTCGACGCCTTCGACGCCGTGCTCGCCGCGGTGACGGCCGCGGTCGGCCGCCCGCCGATCGTCCACGTTGCCAACTCCGCCGGGGCCCTCGCCTACCCCCGGGCCCGCTTCGACCTGGTCCGGGTGGGCATCACGATGTACGGCATCGACCCGTCGGCGACCGTGACCGGGTGCGTGGCCCTGCGGCCCGCCCTCTCGCTCCACGCGCGGGTGTCGTTCGTGAAGGACCTCCCGGCCGGGGCCCGCGTGTCCTACGGTCTGCGGTACGAGCTCGCGACGCCGTCGCGCATCGCCACCGTGCCGGTGGGGTACGCCGACGGCGTGCCCCGCGGGCTCGGCGCCGCGGGGGGCGAGGTGCTCGTGGCGGGACGGCGGTGCCCGATCGCAGGAACGGTGACGATGGACCAGATCCTGGTCGACGTCGGAGACGGCGAGGTCGCGGTGGGCGACGCCGTCGTGCTCCTGGGTTCCCAGGGCTCGGCCTGCGTCACCGCCGCCGAGTGGGCCGATCGGCTCGGGACGATCCCCTACGAGGTGGTCACCCGGCTGGGCGGACGGCTGCCCCGGCGGCACGTGGGCGG
>Ga0194121_10007665_pt1 | contig 13997 bp, 11 predicted proteins | sample TA2MahCa50mmetaG_FD_148609 | JGI IMG/M metagenome (GOLD analysis project Ga0194121, IMG submission 148609) | Freshwater microbial communities from Lake Tanganyika, Tanzania - TA2015020 Mahale Deep Cast 50m | ecosystem: Environmental > Aquatic > Freshwater > Lake | place: Tanzania: Lake... | reverse complement strand
CAACTGGTCGGTGCGTCAACTCCCCGCCACTTTGGTGGCCCTTTCCATACTTGGGGAGCCTATCGGATCCTCATTGCTGGCTTTGCTGATATTCGGAGAAACTATTTCGCGCTGGCAGGCCCTGGGATTCGCACTCATCCTTGCCGGCATTTTCTTTGCCACCGTCCGCACTGAGCCCCGCTGAGATATTCACTCGCTGATCTCGAAGGGAACGTATGTCCGGCCGCAGTCCTCGGCCAAACCTCGATGAGTGACGTGCCCGCGATGAGCCTGTAGACCGGCGGCAAAGCCCGTGTCAGTGCGAAGCGCATCCAAGCCTGCGTCCGCCAAGCGCAACACGTAGGGTAGAGTCGCTTGAACAAGTGCTTGAGTTGCGGTTCTCGCACAGGCCGCAGGCATGTTGGGCACGCAGTAATGCAAGACACCTTCCTCCACATAGAGAGGCTCGGCGTGAGAGGTCATGCGTGAGGTCTCCGATACGCCCCCTTGATCGATGGCAATGTCCACGATGACCGACCCTCTGCGCATGGAGCGAACCATCCGACGGGTAATCACCTTCGGCGCCAGCTTGCCGGGAATAAGGATCGCGCCCACCACGAGGTCAGACTGGGTGACCGCCTCGGCCATGACCCCCGGCTCCGCGTAGTGGGTCTTGACGCTCCCCGCGTACGCTTCATTGATTTCGTCGAGGCGCTCGGGCTGTACATCGAAAACCGTGACGTCCGCACCCAAGCCCGCGGCCACATGGACCGCGTTACGCCCAGAAGCCCCGGCACCCAACACCACCACTTTTCCGGGAGGCACACCTTGAACGCCTGGCAAGAGCACACCACTGCCGCCGTTCTGCATCTGGAGCGCCCAGGCGCCGATCTGAATTGACATCCGCCCGGCAATACGGGACATGGGCGCCAGGAGTGGCAATCTTCCTTCGGCGTCAGTCACGGTCTCATAACCCAAAGCGGAAATTCGGGCGGCAAGGACCCGATCCAGCAACTCACGATCCGGCGCCAACTGAAGGTACGCAAACAGCAGGAGTCCCGGACGCAAGTATCGATACTCCGGCGGCTGGAGTTCCTTGACTTTGACCACCATATCGCAGGCATAGACACCGGCCGCGCTGTCAGTCTGGTGCGCTCCGGCGGCGGCATAGTCGTCGTCAGAGAATCCCACCGCCGAACCTGCGCCCCGCTGCACATGGACTTCATGGCCTTGCGCGCGCAAGTCACGGACGGCGGCCGGAGTTAGACCGACGCGGTACTCATGGTTCTTGATTTCTTTCGGTACACCGATTCGCATCGAGCTGCTTTTTACTCTGTGTTTGGCGCCGCTGAAGCGGCACGATTGACACGCAGAATGCGCGCCCCAAGTAGCAACGTCAACAGCAATGCAAACAGGATGGGTTCGCGCAAGTCCTTCTTGACCAGCCACCAGTAGTGCAGTACGCCCAAGACAGCGATGGCATAAACACATCGGTGCAATTGCTGCCAGCGACGCCCCCCCAGACGGCACACCATGGCGTTGGTCGAGGTCACTGCCAGTGGTATCAGCAGCAGGAAGGCGGTAAACCCGACGGTGATAAATGGACGCTTGATGATGTCTTTCGTGATGGCGGCAAAGTCAAAGAACTGATCCAGCCACAGGTAAATCACGAAATGCATCAGGGCGTAGGCGAAGGCACACAGCCCAACTGTGCGGCGCAACCGTGCGAGCCAGGGCCAGCCCAGCAAGCGTCGAAGCGGAGTAATGGAGAGCGTGATCATCAGGAATGCCAAAGTCCACCAGCCAGTGGACCGAGTGATGTACTCGATGGGATTGGCACCCAATCCACCCTGGGTCGCCAGCCAAATGAGACGCGCGCATGGCCACGTGGCCAAAGCAACAGCGGCGATCTTGAAACGCGCGATGGCGTGCTCTGAAACGCGCACTTCAAAGCCCATGCTTGGTGACACCCAGGTCTAGAAGAACTTCGCCAGATCCATCCCTGCGTAAAGCGAAGCCACCTGGTCCGCATAGCCGTTGAAAGGCAGGGTCGGGCGCTTGCCGAACTCCCCGATGCGCCGCTCCTTGGCCTGACTCCAGCGCGGATGGTCGACTGCCGGATTGACGTTGGAATAGAAGCCGTACTCTTCCGGAACTGCACGCATCCAGGTTGTCGTCGGTTGCTTCTCGACGAAGCGGATCTTGACCAAAGACTTGCCACTCTTGAAGCCGTATTTCCAGGGCACGACGAGGCGTACTGGCGCACCGTTCTGATTGGGCAGCACCTCGCCGTATAGTCCGAGGCAAAGGAGCGTGAGTGGATGGGCCGCTTCGTCCATGCGCAACCCTTCCATATAGGGCCAGTCGAGGGAGCCGTGCTTCATCTGCGGCATCTGCACGATGTCAGAAAGCGAGATGAACTCCACATACCTGGCGCTACTAGTTGGGTCCACTCGTTTGATCAACTCGGACAAAGAATAGCCCACCCAAGGAATGATCATGGACCAGCCCTCCACACAACGCATGCGGTAGACCCGCTCCTCCAACGGAGCGAGCTTGAGCAAAGTGTCCATGTCGAACGTCCGGGGGTTTTTGACCGCGCCTTCCACGGATAACGTCCACGGCCGGGTTTTCAGGGTGTGCGCGTTCTGAGCAGGATCAGACTTGTCAGTGCCGAACTCGTAGAAGTTGTTGTAGGTGGTTACATCTTTCAAGGGCGTCAACGGCTCTTTCAACGTGATCGCGCCTTTCCTTATTCCCTGGAGCTTCACACCGGCCTGTGCCTCGCGGGCGCCCCAACCCATCACCCCCGACCCCATCAGCAGCGCGCCATTCAGCGCTCTCCCCAGAAACTGTCTGCGAGACTCGTACACTTCTCGCGGAGTAATTTCGCCAGGCCGAAGATCGGCGATGAATGAATCTCTCATGATGTGCTCCGTTTATCCATTGGCATTACCGCGGCGCCTGCTTATACGATGATCGCAACACCATCGGATGTGCGATTCAAACACTCCCACTGACCACCGGCTACATCAACAGGAGATGCGCCAGCCCAAGGAAGATGAAGAATCCTCCGCTATCTGTAAGCGCAGTGATCAATACACTCGACCCGGCGGCCGGGTCGCGGCCGTAGCGATGCATCAGCATGGGAATCATCAACCCGAACAGCGCCGCCACGGAAAGATTCAGTGTCATCGCTAGGGTCATGACCAATCCCAATGACCAGTTCTCGTAAAGCAGTGCGGCAATCAACCCCATGATGCCGCCCCACACCAATCCGTTGAGCATGCCGATCATCAATTCCTTGGTCAGCAAGCGCTTGAAGTTGACGCGACTGACCTGTCCCAGGGCAATGGCACGCACCAGCATGGTAATGGTCTGATTGCCGGAGTTGCCGCCGATGCCCGCCACGATCGGCATCAACGCGGCCAATGCCACCAGTTGCTCTATGGTGCCCTCGAACACGCTGATCACGCGGGAAGCGACCAATGCGGTAACCATATTGATGGCCAGCCAGGCCCAACGGTTCTTGGCGGCATCCCACACCGAAGCGAAGATATCTTCTTCTTCGCGCAAGCCACCAAGACTGAGGCGTTCACTTTCTGCCGCCTCGCGGACATAGTCCAATACGGCATCGACACTCACTCGCCCAACGAGGGTGCCGCGCTCATCGATCACCGGCACCGTAATGAGGTCGTAGCGCTCGAAAGCCTGCGCCGCCTCGCTGGCGCGCTCGCGCGGACGCAACATCAAGATATCGGTTTGCATGACCGTTGCGACCTTCGCTTCCAGATCAGATACCAGCAGGCGCTTGAGGGGCAGTGCACCACGTAGGCGGCCTCGCCGATCCACCACGAATATCTGGTCAGTCTGATCCGGGAGTTCATCCAGTCGCCGAAGGTAGCGCAAGACCGTTTCGAGGGTCACGTCCTCGCGGATGGTGACCAAGTCAAAGTCCATGAGCGCGCCCACGGTGTCGTCCTCATAGGACATGGCAGCGCGCAACTGCTCTCGATCTTCCAGACTGAGCGACTTGAAGACGTCCTGCAAGACGTCTTGTGGTAGATCCGGTGCGAGGTCCGCCAGTTCATCGGTATCCAACGTCTCGGCGGCGGCCACCAGTTCCCTTGAATCCATGGACGCGATCAGGGCTTCACGCACCGGTTCCGAGACCTCCAAAAGGATCTCTCCCTCGCGCTCGGCTTTGACCAGATCCCACACAATGAGTCGCTCGTCGAGTGGCAAGGCCTCCAGAATGTGAGCGATGTCCGCGACGTGAAGCGTATCCAGCTTCGTTTGGAGCTCGGCGATGTGCTGCTTGTGTACCAGCGTCTCGACCAGATCGTGCCGGGGCATCTCCTGTTTGTGCACGAGTCCTTCCACCAGCTTGTGCCGTTCCAGAAGTGCAACGACCTGCTGCAATGCCAGCTGCACACCTTCTTTCGGCTGGCGGTCCTGGGCGTCAGATATGGTCACGAAGTGAGCTTGGTTTGAATGAGTCAAAGCGTGGATGCAAGCCGATTCTACGAGCCTAGTCCGCCCGGCGTCTAACGCAGAACGCAAGGACGGTTGCGCTACTATTCCCACACTCGCAATCTGCGCGCTTGCCCATTCAAGTCACTCTGTGGAGACCACGAATATGATGCTTCACCTTGGCGCATGGCTCCTACTGGCCACGCTGGTCGCCAGCCATCCGCACGCCAGCGCACAGGTGATCCGCATGGCACCACAGTCGAATCTCACCGTGCTGGACCCCGGCTGGACGACCGCCTACATCACGCGCAATCACGGCTACATGATCTACGACACGCTATTCGGCATGGACGGCAAAGGCAAGATCCAGCCGCAGATGGTGGACCGGTGGTCGATGAGCAAGGACAAGAGAGTTTGGAGCTTCACCTTGCGCGATGGGTTGGCGTTCCATGACGGGAAACCGGTCACCGGTGAGGACGTGATTGCCTCACTGAGCCGCTGGTCCAAGCGCGACGCCATGGGAGAGCGCCTGTACTCCTTTGTCGACAAGGTCGAAGCGGATGGCGCCAAGGGTTTTCGCATGACTCTGCGCGAACCCTACGGGCTCGTGCTGGAGTCGTTGGGAAAACCCAGTTCCTATGTGCCCTTCATCATGCCCAAGCGCGTGGCCGATACGCCCGCCGACAAGCAGATCTCCGAGTACGTGGGGTCGGGTCCTTTCGTCTTCGCCAAGGACGAATGGAAACCCGGCGAGAAGGTCGTCTACCTCAAGAACACCCGTTACCGGCCACGCTCTGAGCCGGCGTCGGGGACCGCCGGCGGCAAAGTGGTGAAGGTAGACAAAGTGGAGTGGCTGATCATCAAAGACGCGCAGACCCAGGCCAATGCGCTGGCCGCGGGCGAGATCGACATGATCGAAACCCCGGCGTTTGAGATCTACGAATCGTTGAAGAAGAATCCGCAGGTACAGATCGTCAATACTGTGCCGCTGGGGTACCAGGCGATGATCCGGTTCAACCACCTGCATCCGCCGTTCGACAACGCCAAGGTGCGGCAGGCTGCCATGGCGGCACTCAACCAGCCAGCCTTCTTGCGCACTCAAGTGGGCGTCTCCGAACTCTACCGGACCTGCTTTTCCATCTACCCTTGCAAAACACCCTATGAGTCTGGCAAGGGTATGGACTTCATTGCGAAGCCGGACATGAAGCGCGCCCAGCAATTGCTGAAGGAGTCGGGCTACGACGGAACGCCCATCGTCATCATGCAACCCAGCGACTTGCTGGTCATCGCCAAGCTGCCCGTCGTCGGCGCCCAACTGCTGCGCCACGCCGGCTTCAAGGTGGACCTGCAGGCCATGGATTGGCAAACCTTGCTGGCACGTCGCGCCAAGAAGGATCCACCATTAAAGGGGGGGTGGAATGTTTTCTTCACGGTCTGGGCGTCGGTGGATGCGATGCTTCCCGTAGGCATGAACGCAGTCAATGCGAACTGCGACAAAGCCTGGTTCGGCTGGCCCTGTGACCCGACCCTGGAGAATCTGCTGGCGTCGTTTGCTCGCACCGAGGACGACAAGGAAAGGCGCTCCCTGGCGGAGCAAGTGCAAGTGCGCGCCATGGAGATTGGCACGCACGCCCCGCTCGGCGAGTACCTGATTCCCGTGGCGGCGCGCAAGAATCTGAAGGGATTCGTCACCGGATACGTATCGGTGATGTGGAATCTGACCAAGCAGTAGTCGCCTCGACTGAAGTGCGCAGATGATCCGTTTCGTCGCCACCCGGTTGTTTGCGATCGTTCCCGTACTGCTGGTCGTGGCAGTGGCAGTGTTCTTGATGCTGCGTCTCACACCGGGTGATCCGGCGGCAGTCATCGCGGGCGACAGTGCGACGTCCGAACAGATCGAGCAGATACGCGCCGGCCTCGGCCTCGACAAGCCCATCACGACGCAGTTTGTCATCTGGTTCAGCGGTGTCTTGCGCGGAGACCTGGGCGAGTCCTTCTTCTTCAAGCGAACCGTGGCATCGCTCATCGCGCAGCGCGTAGAACCGACCCTCGCGCTGGCATTGTGCACCATCGTCCTCGCAATCGTGGTGGCGGTGCCATTGGGTGTGCTGGCGGCGTGGCGTCACGGTGGCTGGCTGGATCGAGCGCTGATGGGTTTCTCCACCTTGGGCTTTTCTATCCCCGTATTCGTGCTGGGCTATCTCTTGATCTGGTTGGTCTCTATCAAATTGCAGTGGCTGCCAGTCCAGGGGTACAGGCGCCTTGAAGAAGGGTTGTGGCCGTTCTTCAAACACTTGATTCTCCCCAGCATCACGCTTTCGGTCATCTACATCGCGTTGATCGCGCGCGTAACACGGGCGTCCGTGGCCGAAGCGCTGACCGAAGACTACGTCCGGACGGCACGCGCCAAGGGCCTGCCTGAACTCGCGGTGGTGATTCGTCACGCCCTGGCAAACGCCGCAGTGCCCATCGTGACGGTGATCGGAATCGGACTGGCTCTGTTGATCGGGGGGGTGGTGGTAACGGAAAGCGTGTACTCCATCCCCGGGCTGGGACGACTTACGGTGGACGCCGTCCTGGCGCGGGACTTCCCCACCATTCAAGGCGTCATCCTGCTGTTCTCGGTGGCTTACGTGTTGATCAATCTGCTGGTGGATCTGAGCTATCTGGTGCTCGATCCTCGCATCCGCTACTGATGAGGCTCTCGTGAGCGTCAGCGTTGCAGAAGCGCCACCGGCCTTGACACCAAGGCGCGCCGCCTGGGGCAAAGTCTGGCGCAATAACGCGGTGCGGCTGGGCGGCGTGCTGTTGTTCACGCTGATCCTCATCTCTATACTGGCCCCGTGGCTAGGAACGATCGATCCGGCCGGCATAGATCCCGAGAATCGGGACTTGCTGCCTGGCACGTCGGGCAATGTCATGACGCTGACCGGCGAGAACTTTGCCCATCATTTCTGGATGGGCACAGACAGCTATGGGCGAGACATCTATAGTCGCGTGTTATACGGCGGAAGAGTCTCGCTGCTGGTGGGCATCTGTGTGGCGATACTGAGCTTGGTGGTCGGCATAGGGATCGGACTGGCGGCGGGCTATTTCCGCTGGCTGGACGCGGTGCTGATGCGGGTCATGGATGGTCTCATGGCCATCCCCGGAATCTTGCTGGCCATCGCTCTGGTTGCGTTGTGGCAGGCGTCGTTGCTAACGGTTATAGTAGCCATCGCAGTTCCTGAAGTGCCGCGTGTGACGCGATTGGTCCGGGCGTTGGTGCTATCAATCCGTGAAGAACTCTACGTCGAGGCCGCCGTTTCGGTAGGAACCTCCACGCTCAAACTGCTCTGGCGGCATGTCTTGCCCAATACGGTGGCACCCCTCATTGTCCAGGGGACCTATATTTGTGCCTCGGCGATCCTGGTCGAAGCCATCCTGAGCTTTCTTGGCGTTGGGTTGCCGACCGATGTGCCGACGTGGGGCAATGTCATGGCCGAGGGACGACTACATTTCAATACCTTTCCCCACAACGTTCTGTTTCCCGGTGTCTTCCTCGCCGTGACCGTCCTCGCCGTCAACATGCTGGGCGATGGTCTGCGCGACACGCTTGACCCGCGCTTCAACAAGCGGGGCGACAAGTGACTCAAGAACTCGTGCTGCGTGTTGAAGACTTGACAGTGGCTCTGCCGCCGGGAGCTGATCGAAACCACGCCGTGACTGGAATCAATCTGAGCCTGGCGGCTGGTGAGGTGTTCTGTCTGATTGGGGAATCGGGATCGGGCAAGTCGGTCATCGCTTTCTCGGTCATGCGACTCCTGGCTGGCAATCTACCAGTAACCCGGGGACAGGTATGGTTTGAGGGCGAGAATTTGCTGGCACTGACGCCTGCGGCCATGCGCGCATTGCGCGGGCGACGGATGGGAATGATATTTCAGGAACCGATGACCGCACTCAATCCGGTCATGAGTTGTGGGGTTCAGTTGGATGAGGTATTGCGCTGCCATACGCGCCTCAACAGCGCCGAACGGCGTGCTCGCATCGTGGCTATGCTGGAACGTGTTCGACTGCCCGATCCGGATCGAATCTATCGTTCGTATCCCCATCAAGTCTCAGGGGGACAACGGCAGCGCATCATGATTGCGATGGCCCTACTGCTCAGGCCCCGACTGTTGATCGCTGATGAACCGACGACGGCGCTGGACGTCACGACCCAGGCGGAGATTCTGGCGCTGATCAAGGAACTGCAACGCGACACGGGCGCCGCCGTACTGTTCATCACCCACGATTTCGGTGTCGTGGCGGAGATCGCTGATCAGGTTGCGGTACTGGAGAAAGGCAGGCTGGTGGAAAGCGGGCAAGCACAGACGCTCTTGCGCGCCCCTCAACATCCCTACTCACAGCTGCTGTTGTCCGCGATTCCCTCCATGATCCCGAAACGCTCGGGTGTGAAGGGCGCCAGCGAGTTCATATTGGAGACGCGTTCGTTAACGCGAGTATTCGGCGGCACGGGTCTGTGGCGCAAAAGTGCGGGCGTGCGCGCGGTCGACAGCGTTTCTCTGAGGGCGCCTGTGCGCGAAACCTTGGCGGTGGTTGGCGAGTCCGGCTCGGGCAAGTCGACGCTGGCGCGACTGATCGCCCAACTGTTGCCCGCGACTTCCGGGGAGATCGTCTTCGGAGAACGAGACGTCGGGATGCTTTCGCGTACGCAACGACACGCCTTGCGTCAACGGATACAGGTGGTATTTCAAGATCCATATCGGTCGCTCAATCCTCGGCGCACAGTCGGTGCGGGGATTACGGAAGGACCGATGAATTTCGGCGTACTTAAGAAGGAGGCTTGGCGCCGCGCGGCGAATCTGATGGAACTCGTCAAACTCTCTCCGCAGGCTCTGGATCGATACCCTCATGAATTCTCTGGCGGGCAGCGCCAGCGCATCTGCATCGCGCGAGCCTTGGCACTCGAACCCACTTTATTGATCGCCGACGAGGCGGTATCTGCGCTTGATGTGTCGGTTCAGGCTCAGGTGCTGGAATTGCTGGAGGACATTCAACAGCGCCTTCATCTCAGCATGATCTTCATCACCCATGACCTGCGGGTGGCGGCGCAAATCGCTCATCGCATCGTGGTCATGCAAAAGGGCCAAATCGTTGAGAGCGGCATAACGGAAGAGGTCTTCCGCGCGCCGGCGACTGAGTACACGCGATCGCTACTGGCTGCCGCCCCCGGCCAAGGATTTGTCTTTGGTCAGTCTCCGTCAACCGCGGTCTGAGTTATCCGCCCTGCAGCGCCTGGCGCTCGCGCGCAACCAGCTCGCGACGCAGAATCTTTCCGGAAGGAGATTTGGGGATCTGGTCGATAAACTCCACGCGCCTGATCTTCTTGAACGGCGCGACTTTGCTCGCCACGAACGCCATGACGTCGTCCGCGCTTAAGTCACCTTTTCGAACTACGAAGGCTTTGGGAACTTCCCCGTGTTCTTCATCGGGACTCGGAATCACCGCCGCGTCCGTGATGGCGGGGTGCGACACCAGGACGGCTTCCAGCTCCGCTGGCGCCACTTGATAGCCGCTGTACTTGATAAGTTCCTTCAAGCGGTCCACAACGTAGAAGTAACCGTCTTCATCAAAGTATCCAATGTCTCCCGTGTGGTACCAGCCTTCGGAATCTAGGCTTTGCGCCGTGGCGTCTGGGCGATTGAGGTAGCCGCGCATGATGTTGGGGCCACGTACGCAGATTTCCCCTTGTTGCCCAGTTCCCAGACTGACACTCGTCTCAAGATCAATCACCTTGCTTTCACAGCACGCGACCGGTGGACCGATAGAGGCAATCTTCGCATCATCCAAGGTGCGAGGATTCAAATGCGTGGCGCCACTGGCCTCGGTCATGCCATAGCCTTGCCAGATCTGACAGTTCAGTCGCGCGGCACATTCGTGCAGTGTGCTGGTGGCGATGGGCGCCGCACCGGTGCCAATGAGCCTGAGTGACTTCAGGTCGTAGTCATCCACCATCGGATGCTTGGAAAGCGTCAGCACGATAGGAGGTACGCAGGGCGCGTAGGTAATCTTGTGATCCTGAATGGTCCGCAGGAAAAGCTCCAGTTCGAATCTGGGCATGGTGTAGAGCGTTGCTCCGCGATAAAGACCCAGTCCCAGAATCAACACCATTCCATAGATGTGAAAGAAAGGCAGTGTCGCCAACACCCGGTCAGAATCGTTGATCATGCCGAACGGACCGATCTGGCAGATATTGGCGGCGATGCTGTGGTGGGTGAGCATCACACCTTTGGAGCGTCCGGTTGTGCCGGAAGAAAACGGGATCGCAGCCAAATGAGTACGCGCATCCAGCTTCAAATCAAGCGCGACAGGATTCGGATCAAGCAACATTTCGAAGGAGGTGGCGCCCGGCACATTCCCTACCACAAACACCTCCTCGACCCTTGTGCGGCGAGCAGCCTCCAATGCTCTTTCCAGGAGTGCTGGGATCGTCAGCAGAAAACGCGCTCCGGAATCCTCCAGCTGGTGGACCAGTTCATCGACGGTATACATGGGGTTGATGGTCGCGCTGGCGCCGCCCGCAGCCGAAGTGCCCAGAAAAGCTACGGCATACTCCGGGAGGTTCGGGCTAAAGATCGCCATGACATCACCCTGACGGAAGCCCCGTCTTGCCAAACCTGACGCGAAGCGACGTACCAGGAAATCAAGCTCGCCATAGGTCACTGTCTGCCCCGTGGTGACATCGATTAGTGCGGGCTTGGTTGGCTGAAACTCGGCATTCCAGAGCACGAAGCGATCAAAGGGCATCTCGGGAATGGCAATATCCAGATAGGGGCTACGGACGATCATGGCGGAAAGTACGCTACAAATGGCGGAGTGAGATCGCAGTATGCCAGCAGCCATGCTCGGTGCATCCAACCGGGCGAATGGGCGCTTGATCTCTGCCGTCAAGCTGGCTACGAGAAGAATGTTCCACTACCATTGGCCGCAACACGGTATGTCGGAGCGCACTCTCTTGCATGGCAACGAGGCGGTATTGAGAAGCGAACCCAAGTCGGCCGACAGGCAATTCAATCGATCCGATCTTGCGACACAACGGCTGGAGGAGACTGCATGGATCAGGACTTGGCGTTTGCGTCGGCCAAGAAATTGGCCGCTCGCATCAAACGTCGCGATATAAGCTGTCTGGAGTTGCTTGACCTATATCTGGGTCGAGTGCAGCGACACAACCCCAAACTCAATGCGATTGTAGTGACGCGAATAGAGGCAGCGCGCAAGCGCGCCAAGGCACTCGACAGGGAGTTGCGCAATGGCAAGCATGTGGGCCCTCTGCATGGAGTTCCCATTACGGTCAAGGAATCCTTCGATGTGGAGGGATTACCAACCACCTGGGGCATGCCGTCGCTGGCGTCTCACGTAGCGACGCGCAGCGCCCTTGCCGTCGAACGTCTGGAGGCGGCGGGTGCAATCGTTTTTGGCAAGACCAACGTACCCGTCATGTTGGCCGACTGGCAGACGTTCAATCCTCTGTACGGAACGACAAACAACCCTTGGGACGTCTCTCGCACGCCAGGAGGTTCCTCGGGAGGCGCGGCGGCGGCCTTGGCCGCGGGCCTCACATCACTGGAAATGGGTAGCGACATCGGCGCGTCAATTCGAAATCCTGCCCACTATTGCGGGGTATACGGCCATAAGCCGACCTTTGACGTGTGTGCGCCGGACGGCCAGAACTTGCCAGGTGTTCTCCATCACAAAGATATCGCCGTAATCGGACCCATGGCACGGCACGCCGAAGATCTGGCTCTGGCACTGGACATCGTGGCGGGGCCGAACGAGATTCACGGCCGCGCGTGGAGAATCAAGTTGCCGAGGTCGAAGGCGACTCAACTGAAAGATTTCCGGATCGGCGTGCTGCTGTCCGCGCCTACGGCAGAAGTCGATCATTCGGTGCAGCACGTGATTTCGAATCTGGCGCACGCAGTAGCGCGCGCAGGAGCGACCGTCCGGGACGAAGTGCCCGCCATCGACATGGCGGCTACGCACCGGGCATTCATTCAGCTTCTGCGCTCGGCGACTTCCACTTCGCTTTCTGACGATGGCTTCCATTTGGCGCGCAAGGCAGCTCGGCACGCCACGTTGACGACGGAAAGCTATGCGCAATGGATGGTCCTGGCGCAAGCGATGTCTCACCGGGAATGGCAAGCCTGGAACGAGATTAGGCTGCGCGTCGCCGCAGCATGGGAAACGTACTTCACCGAATACGACGTGCTGCTCTGCCCCGCGGCCGCAACGACGGCTTTTCCGCACGACCAGACCAAAGAGCGATGGGAGAGAATGGTTTCGGTTAACGGCAGACCGCAGCCTTCGACCACCCAGATGTTCTGGGCAGGGCTGTCTGGTATGGCCTACTTGCCGTCCACCGTGGCGCCGGCAGGGTTTGCCTCCGATGGTTTGCCCGTTGGAGTGCAAATCGTAGCGGCCCGATATGGTGATCACACGTCTATCGCTTTTGCCGAGGCCATGGCGAAGGCATTTGGCGGATTCGTAGCCCCGATGGGTTTTCGCTGATCTCCTCTCTTGCACTCAGGGATTTGCATACATGGTGGATTTTGGTTTCGTACTGAAGAAGATCATCTCAAGTGCGCTATTGCCTCCACTCGGCCCCGCCCTATTGATATTGGTCGGTCTGATCGTCCTGAGAAACAGAAAGAGACTTGGTCTAAGTCTGATTGCGGTGTCCGCGATCGGAACGATCGTGTTGGCCTCGAACGTCGTGGGCAGCATGTTGCTGGCGTCGCTTCAAGACTTTCCTCCCTTCGATTCCTCAAGATCTACCGATGCGAAGGCAATTGTCATACTGGCGGGCGGGCTGCGAAAGCAGGCCTTGGAGTACGGAAGGCGTGACGAACTCAATACCTATACCTTGGAGCGCGTGCGCTTCGGTGCTTGGCTCGCGCGGAAAACCCAATTACCTATTCTTGTTACGGGTGGCTCTAGATACGGTCAAGGTCCAAGCGAGGCGGAAGTGATGGCGAGGGCGTTGCAGCAAGAATTCAACTTGCGGGCACGCTGGCTGGAGTCAGACTCGAAAGATACGGCGGACAACGCCAGATACTCCAAGATCATCCTGCAGGGCGCTGGGATCTCCAAGGTACTGCTGGTAACCAACGCTTGGCACATGAAGCGGTCGCTATTGGAATTCGAGTCAGTCGGGCTGTCGCCAACAGCCGCCGCGACAGGATACGTCGGCACCGACAACGTCGAGTGGCAAAGCTACCTCCCCACTGCCAAGAGCTATCTCGACAGCTCGTGGGCATTGCACGAATGGTTGGGAATACTCTGGATGAGAATCAGAGGCCGCTGAGCAGTCTGCCGCCACCTGGACAATACTTCGCGGCTAGATCTGGCGACTGGGAACGATGAGTAGCATCGCCGTCACGAATGCTGGTGTCAGGAATCGACTAGGCGACATGTCATTGTGCTCGCGGGATTTCCACTGAGGTCAGAGGCGTTGCCAATAGGTTCGGTGCCAATAGGTTCGGTGTCAGCAGGTTGGTGCCGCC
>Ga0194121_10007664_pt1 | contig 13997 bp, 9 predicted proteins | sample TA2MahCa50mmetaG_FD_148609 | JGI IMG/M metagenome (GOLD analysis project Ga0194121, IMG submission 148609) | Freshwater microbial communities from Lake Tanganyika, Tanzania - TA2015020 Mahale Deep Cast 50m | ecosystem: Environmental > Aquatic > Freshwater > Lake | place: Tanzania: Lake... | reverse complement strand
ATAGGATAAACCTGCACCCGTTGGACTGGCGGAAAGAATAACTGATCCACCTGCGCAGAAGGTTGTTGCCCCGCCCGCTGTTAAACCGGCCACAGGAGCAATTGAAGTCAGAACCCGAACTGTATCAGAGGTGGGTGCGCAAGAGCTTCCAAGGGCTGTTACCCGAACCACATATAAACCGGGTAGTGATACCGACAAAGAGGACGTGTTGTTGGTCTGTGCAACGCCATCTTTAAACCACTCGTAAGATATTCCACTTACGGTGTTGGCCTGCAACACAATAGTTGCTCCAGAACAGATATATGCGGTATCGCCTTGGGTAAGCTGGGCTTGAACACCTGTTACCGTAACAGATCCATTGGTTAAAGAGGGTAAAAATGCACCGGCTGACCCAGTTATCGATGTGAGCGAATCCGTAAAGGTTACTGAACCAGAACTAACCGCGCGGAATCGTACTTGAAACAAATTTCCAGCAGGGAGATTCGCAGGCGCCACACCACTCCACGACATAATGATTACCCCATTGGTTCCAGAAATCGTGGCACTAGAAATCTGACTGTTCAGACCTATGATGCCTAAGAAATGTAATTGTTGTGGATTATACGTGGCATGAATATCCATATCGTTGATGCCTACCAATACCGAATTCGAAAAATTCACCGTGATGATGTCTCCAGCACATCCAGAAGCATTTGAGATACTCAAAGCAGCTGATTGCACGGATAATGCAATGGCCTGACTGTTAACGCCTGCTTGACATGCCGCCGTTCTAACCACTACTCGATATTGTGCGTTGTTCATCGCTAATGTTGCACCAGTAATGGTCAAAGTTGAAGTTTGCACACCAGAATAGGTTCCCGAATTTGTCAGATTACTCCAGGTTCCCGCATTATTGAACTGCCACTGATAAGATAATGCTCCAGCGCCCGGAAGAGCACTGGCCACTACTGCAATACTGGTGTTGCCACCAGGCTGCAATAAGGTGTTTCCCGTTGGCTGCTGGGTGATGCTTGCCCCATTATTCGTGACTTGACCGGGCAGATAGGCCACGGTTAATGCGGCACCGCCCACTTGAGTGATCGCGCTTGAATTAAAATCCCAAGTGACAGCTGAATTACCCGAAGTGCCTACTACAAATCGCAGATTGAATAAGGTGCCTGATATGGAACTACCCGCTGGGTTGTTCCAGAGTACATTGACTTGACCGGCCGAAGGGGAGGTTGCAGAAAGCGTAGATAAACCTGTTGCTCGGTTAGCGACGTCAACATAAGTCAAGCCCGAGGCAGGATAAATGATTCCAAAATTGATTCCAGCTGCATTACTTACAGCTGTTGACAGTGAAACCGGTAGACTGATTGTGTCGCCCGAACATCCAGCGACAGTTCCCAACACCAAGTCAATGTTACCTACTTGGGTTACCGTTAAGGTGCAATTGCTGGAATAAGAAGGAAATGGACAACCCCCCGAAACGCCAACCCTAAAGATAGCGCCATTGAGTGCAGGAGTAACCGAGTTGAGTTGGAGTGTATTGGTGGAGACCCCCGCAAAAAACCCGGCGTTCGTTAGGTTTGTCCACTGACCGGCTGTAAATTGTTGCCATTGATATGCCTGAACGTTCGTTGCGGTAACTGCTAATGAGCCACTTGCGCCAGATGCTAAAGAAAGTGTGGTTGGAGGTTGGGTTGAAATACTGGCAAAAGTGGCAGGGGCTGTTACACCACCATTGGTGAATAGGACACCCGCTATAACATCTCCATTCACATCGGCTAATTCACATTGTCCGGGCACGGCTACGTTAAACGACACTGCCCTTGGAGGTGCTGCCTGTAGTACAAATCTCAGATTCATTAACAAGCCGCTTCCAGAACCCACGACGGCGGGTGTAAGACTAAACCAAGAAAGAAGAACGCGTGAAGTAGGCACCCCACCAACGCTGGGATTGTTCACGATTAGGTTGCCCGTCAAGGAAGAACTATTGAAATCGACATACCGAAGAGCAGACGAGTCATAATTTATTTCCAACGATACTGCAGATATGTTGGTAAAGTTCGTGACGTTGATGGGCACATTGACCGTATCGCCTGCGCAACCGGGAACCGAACCTAAAGCCACTACTGGTGCCTGTGCATTCAGGGTGCCCATGAAACCCATCGAAAGTATGGTACATAAAACCAGCGCAATTAAATTTTTAGACATAGAAACGAGAATTGAAATTAAATATGAGAAAGAGTATACCGAAAATGAAGACCGCAAATATAGTTAAAAGAAACGAAAAGAGTGGATCAATTGGCTTGGCCAAATTAACCGCCACTAAACTCCAGTCGCCCCAAAGCCAATTCAGGCGCCACCTGCAATAGCGTATCTAAGCGAGAAATCTGAAGCAATCCTGTTACGAATGGAGTGAGTCCTGTGAGGACCAGCTTACCCCCCGAACCCGCACACAATCGGTTGGCCACGAGTAAGGCGCTCAAGCCTGAAGAGTCAATATAAGAAACGGCCGTCAAATCCAACAACATATTCACACAACCCTCGGAATGTAACATCACCAGATCCGATTTAAAACGGGGTGAAACAGAAGAGTCCAAACGCTCTTCCTCCATCTTAATTTCCACAAAAGCATCATATTTATCGACCCGAATTTTCATAGGCTCATTCATTTTTTAGGCTACAGAGCTGGGAAACGCCCAACAGGCGAAAATAGTCAAAATAGCCCATTCAAGCAAATGAATACCCCAATGCGTTCAGGCATTTGATCGTTTGTGCCTGGTTCTCGCCCGTAAAATCCCCATGCTCAGCCCGCATAAAGCGCTGGCCGGTGATGCTTTCGTAGAGTGATATATACCGTTCGCCAATCTCCTGAACCCACTCATCGGACATTTCAGGAACCACTTCGCCGGGTCTCCCTTGAAATCCATGGGCAATCAACCATTGCCGCACAAATTCTTTTGAGAGCTGTTCTTGGGGGATTCCTTGGGCTTGACGCTCTGCGTATCCTGAGGCCACAAAAAAGCGCGATGAATCGGGTGTATGCACCTCGTCCATTAACAGAACGCGCCCATCGACCAAACCAAATTCATACTTAGTGTCCACTAAAATAAGCCCCCTTTCGGCTGCCATGCGCGTTCCGGCCGCGTATAGACTGAGGCTGTATCGCTCCATTTGTTGATAGATCTCCACAGGAACGAGCCCACCCCCTATGATCGCTTCGCGGGATATGTCTTGATCGTGGCCTTCCTTGGCTTTGGTGGTTGGCGTGATGATGGGCTCGGGAAGGGGATCGGAAACCCTTAATCCGTTGGGCAGGGCCACGCCACATAGTTGGCGTTCACCTGCTTCGTATTGACGCCAGGCATGGCCGGATAAATAGCCGCGTACCACCATTTCTACTGGCACCGGCGCTGCTTTCAGCCCGACCGATACCATGGGCGCAGGTGTTTCAACGAGCCAATTGGGCACTATGGAAGCAGTCGACTGCAAGAAATGGGCCGCGATCTGGTTCAGCACTTGACCTTTGTATGGAATGGGACGGGGCAGCACCACATCGAATGCCGAAATTCGGTTGGAGGCCACCATCACAAGGTGCCGATCACCGATATAATAAACGTCGCGCACCTTTCCCCTGTAAAATCCTGTTTGTCCGGGTAGCTGAATGGGGGGCTCGTCCATACTCATATCAAATCGTTAAGGATTAATTATTTGGGGCATTTAGGTATCTGTGCGGTCCAAACCCTGTTCCCGCTCTGCCGCTCGCCTTTGCCGCGCTTCATCATGTCGACCATAAGCCTCAACAATGGTTCGAACCAATGGATGCCTAACGACATCATCGGCACTTAAGTAGACTTGGGCTATACCCTTTACACCCTCCAACAAGTGCAAGGCCTGGGGCAAACCCGACCGTTGCCTGGGGGGCAGGTCAATTTGGGTGAGATCGCCGGTGATGATGAATTTGGCCGATGGGCCCATCCGTGTGAGGAACATCTTGATCTGCATCTCCGTGCAGTTCTGGGCCTCATCGAGGATCACAAATGCTTTATCGAGGGTTCGACCCCGCATAAAGGCCAAGGGGGCCACTTCAATGATTTGTTCTTCCAGGTATTTCTCGAGCCGGTGCGCTGGTATCATATCGCCCAGTGCATCATAGAGCGGCCGCAAGTAGGGATCGATTTTTTCGCGCAAATCGCCGGGCAAAAATCCCAGACTCTCACCGGCCTCAACGGCTGGACGGGTGAGGATGATCTTGCGAACCTCTTTGTCTTTGAGCGCCCGTACGGCCAGCGCGACAGCCGTGTAGGTCTTGCCTGAACCAGCCGGTCCAACAGCGAAGAGGATGTCGTTGCGCGACGACAACTGCACCATGCGCAATTGGTTGGTGGTTCGGGCCCGAACCACCAAGCCATTGGGGCCGTGCAACAACACGGAATCTGAATGGGTCTGTATGCCGGGAATGGGGTCGCTAGACAACAACAATTGGGCGAACTCGCGTTGACTGAGCTCACCCCGGCGCGACAATGCGGCCAGGATGCGTTCAAATTGCTCCTGAAAACGATCGATTTCCTCTTCATCGCCGGCCACCACCAACGCATCCCCACGTGCTGTAATGCGCAATCGCGGAAAGGCAGAACGCAGGCTGTTGAGCCGCAGGTTATCGGTCCCAAAAAAGGACAAGGGCGAAATTTCGCCCAATTGAAAAATATGATCAGTCAACGACCGCGATTATTGATAGTTTTGTGGCGCAGGAAGAATCATCCATGGAGTTTTCATGTATCACCCTCACGACCGACTACGGCAACTCAGATGCCTTTGCATCGGTATTGAATGCGCAATTGAAGTATGTGTTCCCACAGTTGACGATCGCCGAGGTGAGCCACAATATCCGAAAATATGACATACGACAAGCCGCCTATGTTTTGCGTTCTTCGTTTCGCTTTTTCCCGCCCGGGTCGCTTCACCTATTGGATGTTTCTTCGTCGCGTTTTACGGCATCAGACCATCTGTTTTTTGTTTTTGAAGGGCATTATTTTGTGGTTCCCGACAACGGCGTTGCCAGCCTCATTACCCTTGGGGTGCCCAGCATCTTCTACAGGATGCCGGAGGGCGGTAGCGTGAGCGGTAGTTCTTTTAAAATGTTAACTGAGGTTCTGCCTTGTTTAGCGGGGCTTCGTGATGCTTCGGACGTGCAGAAAGGCTTGGGCAAACCCAGCAGCGATGTGTTCATGCATTTAGTGCCTACCCCTTTTGTGCGCGATCATATTCTTCAGGCGCAAGTGGTGCATATAGACAGCTACGAGAACCTCATCACCAATGTTGACCAAGCTTTGTTTAAGCGGTTTTTAGATCCGGGCGATGCATGGCAAATTTTGCTTAAAAAAACCTACAGCGATGCGGAGACGGTGCGCTCCCTGTCGAATAGTGTAGATGAGGTGGAGCCTGGAGCAGTGGCCTGCTATTTCGGCTTCGACAATCTGCTGCATTTGGGTATTCGTTGCGGAAAGGCTGCTTCGCTCTTGGGGATGAAGGTTGATGATGCGTTATTTATTGAAAAATGGAGCCGTTGATCCCCCTGGATTCTCTGAAGCAGGCACTTGGGCAAATGACCCCGTCTGGCTCCGACTCAGACCAGGCTTTTGTGCGCGTAGTGCGCATGAGCTTTCGTATGGACTGCACGGATCGTTTTGTGTTGCTCTTCGAAGAAAATAAAGGGCGCATTGCCGGTCATGAGGGATGCCGCTTTGTTTATTTGTTGCGTTGCGGCGACACATTTTTTACCATCAGTGGATGGGATCGGCCGGAGGACCTCGAAACTTACCGCACCTCTGCGTTGTTTGGGGATGTATGGAAAAAAACCAAGAGTTGGCTTTCAGAGCCAGCGCAAGCCTGGAGCTGCCCTATTACGGCCTGGGCGCTTCATGGAGCGTAGCAGGCTGCGAAAACACGAAATGGAACAAACGCATGTGCCCGCATCAACCGACACCCGCATGAAAATCGCAGTGGTTTGTTACCCGACCTACGGAGGCAGTGGTGTGGTGGCCACAGAATTGGGTGTGGGCCTGGCCCAAAAGGGTCATGAAGTACATTTTGTGAGTTCATCGCAGCCCGCTCGCCTCGATTTATTGAATGAGCGGGTTCATTACCATGAGGTCGCCATGCTGCACTACCCGGTCTTCGAACACAGCCCGTATTTACTGGCTTTGACTGGTAAATTGGTGGATGTGGTGCGGCACGAGGGCATTGAATTGGTGCATGTGCACTACGCCATTCCCCATGCCACCGCAGCCCTTCTGGCGCGCGACATCCTCCAACACGAGGGAATCCGGTTGGCGGTGGTTACCACCCTCCACGGCACCGATGTGACGCTTGTGGGTAAAGACCCAGGCTATGAACCGGTGGTGAGTCACGCTATAAACCTGAGTGATGGGGTGACGGCTGTTTCGGAGTCTCTGCGTCGCGATACCTTGGAGCATTTTCATGTGGAAAAGCCCATACAGGTGATCCCCAATTTCATTGATTTGGAGCGGTTCAAGCAACGAAATCCATGCCGTTTTACCTTAGCCTTGGCGGGTGAAAATCAGAAACGGCTGATTCACATCTCGAATTTTCGCAAGGTGAAAAGGGTGGACTCGGTTATTCGTGTATTTGCTTTGATCAGGGAAAAAATTTCGGCATGCCTGCTCTTGGTGGGCGACGGTCCGGAACGTCCGCGGTGCGAACAATTGTGTCGCGAGCTCGGAATTGCTGCCGATGTCCGCTTTTTGGGCAAGCAGGAGGCCGTTGAGGAGATCCTATCGGCGGGTGACTTATTTCTCCTCCCTTCTGAGACTGAAAGTTTCGGCTTGGCCGCTTTGGAGGCCCTGGCCTGTGGCGTGCCCGTGGTGAGCAGTCGGTCGGGGGGGCTACCCGAAGTGAATGTGGATGGCGTGACGGGCTTCCTGACCGATGCTGATGATGTTCAGGGCATGGCTCAAGCCGCCATGCGCTTGCTTCATGATGATGCACTGCTGCAAGCATTCCGCCTGGCTGCACGGAAGCAGGCGGAACGTTTCGATATCCACCGAATCCTCCCGCTTTATGAGGAAGCCTACCACCGTGCACTTCAAGCGGTGCGTGTACCTTGAATGGGGTGTTTTGGTCTCATGAAATTAATCAAGTATTTTTGAAACTTGCTTTTACCCTGACATGCGCCTTGTTCGTTCCTTTTGGTTGACTGCAGCTCTTCTGTTCTTGATGGTGCATCAGATGGTGCCCCACCACCATGAACAGCATTCGAATGCGGACCATTTTTGTGCTCAGGAAACAACTGAAGCTTGGACGAAGCTCGTGGGTGGACTGTCGCTGGATCTCGGCGTGCATCACCTGGAATGGTATCACACACCGGAAGCGGTGCATTTTGCTGAATCCGTAATTCCTTGTAAGGTAAATCGTAAGGTAAACCGCAACAAGCATGGGGTGGACCTGTGGCTTGGCATGTGGACGGTCGAATACTTGCCGCAATTCCGCTGGGTTCATCCACCGAATCGGCGAATTGGCTTGCCTGAGCCCATCCTTGTTCTTTGCGGTGCTTCAGCCAATTCATGGGCCGGCCGAGCGCCCCCAGTGGCCTGATTGACCGCCCCCTCGGTGGCCTGATTGCCCCCTCCCCAGTGGCCTGATTGCCCGGAGATCGACTCTATTTTTTGGTGAGAAGTCTACGCTTTTCGTGTAGGTGCTTTGAACTTCGGGTTCATGAATCGCCATTTAAGGAGTCCGCTCTGGCTTGAATTGCATCACTCTTTACCCTAATCTCATCTTTATGTTTGATTGGCTCATCAACCAAAGCATGCGCAATAAAATGGCAGTGGCTGCAGGGATTGCAGCTCTGATTGTGTGGGGCCTGTATTCAGCCTGGCAGCTGCCTTTTGATGCTGTTCCCGACATCACCAACAACCATATTCAGGTCATTACCCACAGTCCGGCCTTGGCGCCTCAGGAGGTTGAACGCTACCTGACCATTCCTGTAGAGCAGGCAATGGCCAATTTACCCGGCGTGGAGAACATCCGCAGTTTGTCGCGCTTCGGCCTCAGTGTGGTGACTCTCATTTTTAGGGAGGATGTACCCCACCTCCAAGCGCGGCAATTGGTTTCTGAACAGCTGAACAGCTTGCAACAAGAGGGGGGCACATGGCATGGCAAACCCACCATGATGCCCATGACCACCGGATTGGGTGAAATCTACCAGTATACTTTGGAGGTAGAACCTGGCTTTGAGCCAGCATACGACGTCCGGAAGTTGCGAAGCCTACAAGATTGGCTGGTGAAAAGACGACTCGCAGGGATGGAGGGTGTAGTGGAAGTGAGCAGCTTTGGGGGGGGTGTAAAACAGCATGTGGTTGCCATCGACGACGCTGCGCTGAGGGGCCTCAACCTGACGGTGGGTGAGGTTTGGGAAGCAGTTGTGCGCAATCATGGCAACGCGGGAGGCAGCTACCTCGAACGTGGGTCTGATGCGGTGTACATCAGGGCGGAAGGCCTTGCCACGACACCGAGCGCGTTGGAGCAATCGGTGGTGGCCTATCGCAATGAAAGACCCGTGCTCCTTGGCCAGGTGGCTAGGATTGTGGATGGACAGGCGGTGCGCTTTGGGGCGATGACGCGTGATGGGCGTGGTGAGGCGGTTGGGGGCATTGTGTTGATGCTGAAGGGGTCAAATGCCTATCAAACCTTGGAGACCGTGCACAAGCGAATGGAAGAAGTGCAGACGATGTTGCCGAAAGGTGTTCGGATTGTACCGTATTTGGATCGCTCTGACCTGCTCGGGCGGGTTTTGCGGACGGTGCGCAACAACCTACTCGAAGGCGGACTGATTGTGGTGTTTGTTTTGGTGCTGTTCATGGGCAGCCTTCGTGCCGGATTGGTGGTGGCCTCGGTCATCCCCCTTTCGCTGCTGTTTGCCTTGGGGATGATGCGTGTGCTGGGCATTTCCGCCAATCTCATGAGCTTGGGCGCCATTGATTTTGGCTTGGTCGTGGATGGTGCTGTGATCATTGTTGAACGAATTGTTCATGTGTTTCAGAAGAATGGCAGCGGGGGAGCTATTCCTTCGGCACAAGCCGACACACTCGCTTTGGGTGCTGCACGCAGCATTCGGAAGTCGGCCGCATTCGGTGAAATCATCATCATGTCGGTCTATCTTCCCATTTTGGCTTTAGGCGGCGTTGAGGGCAAAATGTTTCAACCCATGGCCATAACGGTGGGCATGGCATTATTTGGGGCTTTGCTGCTGTCGTTGACCTATGTACCCGTGATGGCCTCCTTTGCTCTGGCATCAAAAAGCAGTGACCGAACGGCTCGGTGGAGTGATTCTCTGATGTCAGGAGCCCGACGCATCTATCGCCCTGCCCTTTTCAGTGCTTTGCGCAACCCCAAAACGACACTGGCCATGTCTTTTGTCGCCCTCTTGTTCGGATTCTGGCTCTTTTCTCGTCTTGGGAGTGTTTTTGTGCCCACCCTGGAGGAGGGTGATTTGGCCATGCAGATGACGGTGCGACCTGGCAGTAATTTGGGCGAGAGCATCCGGGCCAGTACGGTTGCGGAGCGGATTTTGTTGACGCATTTTCCTGAGGTTCGGGGTGTAGTAAGCAAAATCGGTACAGCCGAAATACCAACCGATCCGATGGCTATAGAGGATTCGGATGTGATGATCCTCCTCAAACCGCGGGAGGAGTGGACCAGCGCGAACAGTCGGGAAGAACTGGTGGAGCGCATGAAGGAAAAACTCGAAGAAATTCCGGGTGTTGGATTTGAATTCACCCAGCCCATTCAGTTGCGCTTCAACGAATTGCTCACGGGCGTGAAAAGTGACTTGGCGGTGCGTATATACGGTTCAGAGCTGGGGGTTTTGGCCGCTCTTGGTGAACAAGCGGCGGAATTGTGCAGAAATGTGCCGGGTGCGGGTGATGTGTTGGTTCAGGCCACTGAGGGGCTTCCGCAGCTCATGGTGCGTTGGGACCGCACCCAGCTGTCGTGGCATGGTTTGGATGTCGCCACGGTTAACCGCGAATTGGAGCTGGCTTTTGCTGGTGGTTCGGCAGGCGTGGTTTTTGAGGGCGATGCACGGCATGAAGTGGTGGTACGGCTCAACGATTCGATCCGCCATCAACCTGAGCGCGTATCGGCTTTGATGGTGAAAAATTCAGCGGGGCAACTGATTCCTCTGAGTTCTGTAGGCCGCTTTACGCTCGAACAAGGACCGAGTTTGGTGAGTCGCGACAATACCCAACGCTACCTGAATGTACTGATTAATGTGCGGGGACGTGATTTGGAAGGATTGGTGAACGATATACGGCAGAAAATAGAAGCACAGCTTAAACTTCCAGCCGGCTATTCGGTACAGTTCGAAGGTCAGTACAAACAACTAAACGACGCACGGCGGCGGTTGTCGTGGGCGGTGCCGGTGACCCTCTTATTGATTGCGTTGTTGTTGCGCGTGAGCATGGGCCACTGGCGTTATGCATTCATGATCATGACTGCTGTTCCCCTCAGCGCTCTGGGAGGCATCCTGGCGCTTTATGCCCGCAATCTCCCCTTTAGCATTTCCGCTGCCATTGGTTTTATTGCACTTTTTGGTGTGGCCGTGCTCAACGGTCTTGTTTTGGTGGGACACCTCAACCAACTGCGCGCTGAAGGAAAGGGCAACACAAGCGATATGGATGATCTCACGGACCTGGTGGTTGAAGGATGTTTGGATCGGTTGAGACCCGTTCTCATGACTGCTCTGGTTGCCGCTTTGGGTTTTGTGCCCATGGCATTGAGTACCTCAGCCGGGGCGGAGGTGCAGCAACCCCTGGCCACCGTTGTGGTCGGTGGATTAATCACCTCAACCCTACTGACCCTGTTGGTACTCCCCGCCTTCTATCTTATGTTCGAGCGCAGAAAATCAACCCCCGGCATGGATGCTTCGAAACAGGTTTCTACGGGGCATGCTCCTGTGTTTGTATTGTGTTTGTTCATTTTTGTGTGGGGACTCGTTGTATCCCCTTCTGCCGTGGCGCAACAGTCATCCACCGATCAAGTTGCTGATACGCGACGACCCGATTATGACGTTTGGCGGCAACAAAGAGACCAATGGATCGAACAAGCGGTTCGTGCACACCCCCGGCTTCAAGAAGCCAATTTGGCCATTCAGGAGGCCGAAGCGCGTAGGGCACAGATGTGGTTTCCGGGTAAAACCCAATTCAACTTCGACCATGGGCAAATCAACTATGCGCTGGTAGACAGAAATGTTTCGGTTCTGCAACCGCTTGGTGCTCCGTTTGCCCTTGCTGCCGGCTTGAAGTATGGTCGACTCGAGGTGCAATGGGCAACGGCACGTCGGGAGGAGATTCGCCTTCAATTGACCCATGAGATACGGGATGCCTATAGTGCAGTGGCCTATTTTGGCGAACGTCTCCGTTTATTGGAGCGGCATGCACAGGTGTGGCAGCAAGCCGACCGTGTTGTGCAAATGCGAACGGATATCGGAACCGCCGACCGCTTGTCGGCTCTTTTATCGCAACAGCAGCTCGATGCCCTCAACTGGCAGCTGCCCAGGGCCCGACTGGAGCGCGAACAGGCTGTTCGCACATTGTGCAAGCTGTGTGCCTTAGACAGCGTGTCTGAATCACCTGTTTGGCCGATGGGTGAGATAAGCAAGCCAGGTGCTGCCCGTCCCCACCCCATGAGGAGGATTTGGGCTGCACAACGTGCGCTCGACCTACAGGCCGAAAACGTACAAAAAGCATCGTTTGGACCAGAAATTAGCCTGGGAGCCTTTAGCCAGTCGCTCGAACAGGTGGCCGGTTTCCGTGGTATTATGATGCAATTGAGCTTTCCCCTTGTGCCCTTGCGGGCTGCTTCTTCTGTAGAGGCCGTTCGTTTGATGCGCATGCAAAGCGACCTCAAATTGAGCCGTGAGGAGCTCTACATGGGCCATGAGGAACGTCAGGCCCGACAAGAGTATGGCATGTATGTGGAGCGGGTTCGTAAGCAACTCAGTGAGATTGATCCGCGTTTAAACGAACTACTTGAACAAGCCAATTTTATGCTGGCTCAAGGTCGTTTGACCTACTACGAGTATGCCCAGACCATGGAAAACATTCATCAGTCGCGACTCGACAACCTCTACAACGAATACCAGCTTCATCGTTCTGTTCATCGCTTGGCTGCCCTAACCAATGCCGATTAAAATTCTTGATCAACAACCATCATTATGATTCACAATTTTCTTGTTCCTTTCATTCGCCTACGTACCGAAACTTTTCTACTGTACCTGTTGCTCTCGCTTACTGCTTGCGGCAGACAACAAGATGAAGCAGCAGATCAAGCCAATGACTCAAAAAAAATAGGCAATACACAAGATGGCGCTCAGCCCGCCAACGAAATTTGGCTAACGCCCGAGCAGGAAAGGCTGGCCGATTTATCGACGGATACAGCAGGTCTGAACGCGGTGGGCGATGAACTTGTGCTCAACGGCTTGCTGGAAGTGCCGCCTCAGCACTATGCCCGATTGCATGCACCTATACCCGCCTTTGTGAAAAGTGTACGGGTAAAAGAAGGGGAAAAAGTGAGCCAAGGACAGGTTCTGATGTTGCTCGAGCATCCAGATGCGGTGGAGTTGCAGCGTTCATACCTTGAAAATTCTGCCCGCATCTCCTTCCTCGAAGCCGAGACTGAGCGGCAGGAGATCCTTGCACAAAAGCAGGCAACCGATCGACGCACTTTGGAGCAATCGCGTGCCGATTATCGGTCTAGCCTGGCCCTGAGGGCATCTTTGGTGGCCCAATTGCAGCGACTCCATATCGACCCCACGCGCATTGATGCCAAACAGATTTCGGGAGAATTTCCGGTTAAGTCTCCCTTTTCTGGGTATGTGACCTCTGTGAACGCATTTCCTGGCCAGTTTACGGAACGTACGGGGGAATTGGTCGGGGTTTTAGACTTGAGCCATATGCATGTTGAGCTTGATTTACCCGAGGCGCACCTATCGCAGGTTCAGCCCAAAATGACTTTCACCTTTAGTTTGACCCGAGTGTCCACCCAAGTTTTTGATGCTGAAATCTTCAGCATTGGTCGTGAACTGAACCCAGAACGCAGAACAGTTCGGGTGCACGGTCATATTGAGCGCGAACAGGATCCCGTTTTGCGGCCCGGTATGTCGGTTTTGGCTCGAATACCACTCAAAACAACCAAACGACTGTCGGTGGCATCGGGGGCTATTCTTCAAACGGAATCGGGTTGGGTGGCCTTTCAGAAAGTAGCGGAAGGCCGATACCGAAGAGTCACTTTGAACGGTGCTTTCATGTCGGGGCCATTCGACGTATTGGGTGAAGGCATCGAAGAAGGTTCGGTTTGGGTGACGAAGGGCGCTGGCCGACTAGACGCCCACGCTTCGGCTGAAAGTGAACATGCCGACGCTCATTAATTGATACCTAATCGAATTCTAACGCGTCATCCGTATTTTTGTGTTTTGGCACCTTTTGCTCGAGACCGTTCTGGGCTTGTGCAAGCCCGGTGATCCAACAACCCAGTACGTCAACCCATAAGCCTATGAGCAGCCACCAGGAGGACCAAATGCACAAAGAAGGTCAGTTTTGGCTGGGTGGTCTTAACCGCTATTTGGGTGAGTTCGTGTATGGCGGGATCGACGGAAGCGTCACCACTTTTGCCGTAGTGGCCGGTGCAACGGGTGCCGGATTGAGTTCGCAGGTTATTATCATCCTGGGCTTTGCCAATTTACTGGCCGATGGTTTCGCAATGGGCGTGGGATCCTACCTCAGTCACAAAAGCGAGCAACAGAACTACGAGAAACACAAGCAGATCGAGTATTGGGAGGTCGACAACCTACCCGATAAGGAACGGGATGAAATCCGCGACATCTACCGCAATAAAGGCTTTGAAGGCGAATTGTTGGAGCAAATTGTGGCCACCATCACGGCAGACCGGGACCGCTGGGTGGATGTGATGATGAAGGAGGAGCTCGAGATGAT
>Ga0194121_10007655_pt1 | contig 14007 bp, 13 predicted proteins | sample TA2MahCa50mmetaG_FD_148609 | JGI IMG/M metagenome (GOLD analysis project Ga0194121, IMG submission 148609) | Freshwater microbial communities from Lake Tanganyika, Tanzania - TA2015020 Mahale Deep Cast 50m | ecosystem: Environmental > Aquatic > Freshwater > Lake | place: Tanzania: Lake... | reverse complement strand
CGCCGCGACCTTAACGCGGTTTGCCACGTTGTCACCTCGAGTGGGGGCCTTGTGCGCCGTGCTATAGTCGCGCCGTGCGCTTGCTGTTCGCTCTGCTCGCCCTCCTCGGTCTCGCCGCGCCGGCAGCGGCCAACAACCTCGTGCGCGTCGAGGGCCAGCGCTTCGTGGCGCCCGACGGCCAGACGCTGCGCATCAAGGGCATCAGCCTCGGCAACTGGCTGATGCCCGAGGGCTACATGTTCAAGTTCGAGGTCGCGAAGTCGCCGCGCCAGATCTACGGCGCGTTCGATCGGCTGCTCGGGCCGGAGCGCGCTGCGGCCTTCTGGCGGCAATTCCGCGAGACCTACATCGCGCGCGACGACATCGCCTTCATCAGGTCGGCCGGCTTCAACACCGTGCGCATCCCGCTGCACTACCGGCTGTTCGTCGACGAGCGGGGCGGGATGTCCGGTGACGGCTGGGCGCTGCTCGACCGCCTGCTGAATTGGGTGCGCGAGGCGAGCCTCTACGCGATCTTCGATTTGCACGCCGCACCCGGCGGCCAGACCGGCATCAACCACGATGACGGGCCAGGCTATCCCTTGATGTTCTACGTGCCGCAGCATCGCCGGCTTACGGTGAAGCTGTGGCGCGCCATCGCCGAGCGATATGCCGGCAATCCGGCGATCCTGGGTTACGACATCCTGAACGAGCCGATCGCGCCCTACCACGACACCGCGACGCTCAACCCCAAGCTCGAACCTTTCTACAAGGAAGTGACGGCGGCGATCCGCGCCGTCGATCCCGGCCGCGTGGTGATCCTGGCCGGTGGACAGTGGAGCTCGAGCTTCGACATGTTCGGCCCGCCGTTCGCCGACAATCTCGCCTATACCTATCATTCGTTCTGGGCGAGCACGAAGCGCGATTCGATTCAGCGCCATCTCAACTTCGCCAACCGCTACAACGTGCCGTTGTTCCTGGGCGAGACCGGCGAGCTCACCGACGAATGGAACGACCGCTTCCGGCGACTGCACGAGACCCACGGCATCGGCTGGTCGTTCTGGACCTACAAGAACCTCGACACCCCTTCGACCGTGGTCTCGATCCCGCGGCCCGACGGTTGGGCCGAGATCGTGGCTTTCGCCGACGGCAAGCAGACATCCAAGCCGAGCGAAGCGCTGATCGACCGCGCCATCGCGCAGTACCTCGACGGCATGCGGTTCAGCAACGGCATCGTGCGCTGGAGCTACCTCGAATCGCTGGGGCTGAAGGGCGCGCCGTGAAGCGTGTCGTCCTGAGCGCGGCGAAGGCCTGCCCTGAGCTGGCCGAAGGGACCTCATCGCCGCTTGCAATCGGCACGAGATCCTTCACTGCGCTCAGGACAAAAGCCGCTTGCCGTAATAGTCCGCCAGCGCCGTCAAGGCCGCCGCACCGTCGCCCTTGAAGGTCGGACAATGCATCAGCGCGATGGTGGTCGGCGCCAGCGCCGCCAGTCGGCGCAGCGTCGGCTCGGCGAGCGGCGTCGGCGGCATGAACGGCACCTTCTTCTCGGTGTCGATCGCCGGCGCCACGATGTCGGACTCCGTGATGGGCGATGCCGGCCCCATCTGGGTGAAGAGGTCGCTGCTGAACAGCGTGCCGGTGCTCTCTTCATAGGTCACACCGGCATCCCAGTTGTGCGGCACATGCGGCGTGTCGAGCCAGCGCACGCGCTTGCCGCCGAGATCGAGCACCTCGTCGTTCTTCAGCACGCGCGGCGGCCGGTCGGCCATGTCGGTCAGCCAGATGTTGCAGCCGACCTGGCCGTGCGCCGGCGTGGCGTTGGGCGCGGCCGCCAGCCACTGGTTCAGCGATCCGCTTTCGTCGGCCTCGACGTGGCTGCAGGTCGTCCAGCGGAGCTTGGTCAGCGGCATCACCCGCTTCACCGCGTCAGAGACCAGCGGGAACAGCGCGCGTTGCCCGTAGTGGAACAACAGTGGCTGGTCGGCGTCGATCAGGAACTGGTTGAAGGTGAAGCCCGTCGGCCCGACCTGGGGCACGAAAGTCGAGAGGCGGTAGATCTTGTCGGCGATCTCGAAGATGTCGGTCTTCATGGCGCGAGAACCTCGATCAGCCGCGCATTGAACGCCTCGGCCGCCTCGTAGGCAACCCAGTGCCCGGCACCGGCGATGACGTGCATCTCGAAGTCGGGCTGCAGCGCGCGGAACAGATCGATGCGTTCCTGGATGTGCGGGTAGGTTGTCGAATCGAACTCGCCCCAGATGCCGGTGAGCGGCGTCCTGACGCGCGGCAGCACTTCCGAGAGCTTGAAGGCCTGGCCCATGTTGCGGCTGCGTGTCTTGGCACGCGTGGTGTTCAGGATCTGCATGTGGATCGCCACGCCGTCGACCTTGGCCGGATCGTGCAGCATCAGGATCTCGAGATTGCGCCGCGCTTCGGCCGCCAACGTCTCGGCCGGCATCTCGGGCAGGAGCTTGCGCAGCTTGGCGCCGGGCTTGCGCGTGGCCTTGAGGCCGCCGGCGCCGATCAGGGCGATGCGCCGGATGCGCGACTCGAACAGGGTCGCGATGTGTCCCGCCACCATGCCGCCGAACGAGAAGCCCGCGATGACGAAGGTCCGGTCGGCCGGCAGCAGCGCCGTCATCGCGGCTTCGACGCAACGTGTCACCGACCAGATGTCGCGCACGTCGTCGGGTGGGTCGCTGTCGCCCAGCCCCGGCATGTCGGCGGCGTAGACCGTGAAGTGCTGCGACAACGGCTGCACGTTCCTGATCCAGTGGATCCACGAGCCCGAACCGCCATGGAACAGGAGCAGGATCGGCTTGCCCGAACCCTCGCCCCAGATGTGCCACATCATCTGCCCGCCATTGCCCATCGGCACGCGCACGGCGCGCCCGGTCGCCGCGACGGCGGCGATGTGCTCGGCGGCGGTGCGGCCGTCGGCCAGGCGCGGCACGGCCGAATAGTCGAGGATCATCGGCCGATCGCGCCCAGCAGCCGCTCGACGAAGCCCGCCGTCTGCTTGCGGTCGATCCAACGCAGTACCGTGACCAGATCGTTGTCCGGGTCGATCCACACGATGTGGCTGCCCCAGCCCAGCGCGAAGTAGCTGCGCTCCGATGCCGCCGCGAACTGCCGGCGATCGGTGTTGAGCCACCACATCAGCCCGTAGAACGGCGCCACCGGGCTGGGCTTCACGAGTTCGTCGGTCCAACTGCCGGGCAGGATCGACTCACCCTGCCAGCGGCCGCCCTGCGCCACCAGCAGGCCCATCAACGCCAGATCGCGCGCCGAGATCACGATGCCGCCGCCCCAGTGGCCGCCGCCCGGCACCGAGACCATCGGCTTGCCGTCGATCGTGACCGTGGAGTTGCGATAGCCGTCCCAGCGCCAGTCCGCGGAGGCGCCGATCGGATCCATGATGCGGCGCTTCAGCACCGACGGCAGCGGCTCCTTGAAGACCTGCAGCAGGGAATAGGACAGCCGGTTCACGCGAACGTCGTTGTATTCGTAGAACGTGCCCGGTTTCTTGAGCGGCCGGCGCGTGCCCTTGGGTGCTTCGGCGACCGCCAGGCCGACCACGCGGTTGTGGTCGATGCGGTCCTCCTTGCCGAACAGCACGCCCTGCCATTCGCTGGTCTGGGTCAGCAGGTGCCGCCAGGTGATGTCCTTGTTCTGATCGCTGGCAAAGCCGTCGTCGAGAGCGTAGCCGCCGGCCTTGTCGTCGAGACTCTTGATCAGCCCGTCGCCCAGGGCGAGGCCGGCCAGCAGGGAGAGGAAGCTCTTGGCGACGCTGAACGTCATGTCGGCGCGTCCGACATCGCCCCATTCGGCCAGAAGCTTGCCGCCGCGATAGATCATGCCGGCATGGCCGCCGCGCGGCGCCACCGGCCCCAGCACCTCGTTGTCGGGCGCCTTCTCGCCGCTGTCGTAGGTCATGACGAACTGGCCGTCCGGCATGCGCATGCTCGACGGCCACTGCGATCCGGCGGCCTTGGCGAAGGCGATCGCCTCTTTCAGTTCTTTCATGCCCGCAATCAACATTGGAGCCTGCTCGGGAGCAAGCATCGAAATGCAACCATACCGCAGCCCGGCGTCACCGCTGAGGTCGTTCCAACGAGGTCTAGTTCTGCGGCCCTCTAACGAAAACGACCGTCGTCAATGGGTGGCTGTCGTGACGAGCGAAGGCACGACGGATCAGGCGTCAGTCAGCCCGAGGCGCTTTTCGATGCGATCTAGACGGTCCTTGATCAGGTCGAGGTCGTGGCGATCCTGAACTTGCTCGGCATAGTTGACGGCAAGGTCTCGACCGTTGCGGGCGACGGCGGTCTCGATGTGCGCAAGGCGGTGCTTGATCTCGGCAAATTGCCGATCAGCCATCGCGTTCCATGTCCGCATGGCGCGAAGGTGCTCGAGAATCAAGTTTTCGACGTTCTCGGTCATGGTGCGGCCCTATGTTAACGGAACAAAAGTGGCGATACAAAGGAGTCGCAGCCCGAGAAAAGCTCACAGCTGGCGACCGCGCCGAAGCACTGCAATAGGCCAAGTCGGCAAGGCAGTAGCGCGGCCTGGCTGGCGCCGCTTTCATGCCCGCAATCAACAGTGGAGCCTGCTCGGGAGCAAGCGTAGAAAGCGTGCATGTCGCTTCCGAGCACCATCACCCTCCGCCGCCCCGACGACTGGCATGTCCATTTGCGCGACGGGCCGATGCTGCAGGCCTGCGCCGTGCACACCGCCCGCCAATTCGCCCGCGCCATCATCATGCCCAACCTGGTGCCGCCGGTGACCACGGTGGCGGCGGCCGCGGCCTATCGCGAGCGAATCTGCAGAGCGGTCCCGGCCGAGCTGACATTCGAGCCGCTGATGACCTGCTATCTCACCGACGATGCCGATCCTGCCGAGTTGGCGCGCGGTAAGCGCGACGGCGTGTGGGTCGCGGCCAAGCTCTATCCCGCCCACGCCACGACCAATTCCGCGCACGGCGTCACGTCGATCGACCAGATCGCCCGCGGGCTGGAGGCGATGGAAAAAGCCGGTATGCCATTGCTGGTCCATGGCGAGGTGACCGACGCCGAGGTCGACATCTTCGACCGCGAGGCGGTGTTCCTCGACAAGGTGCTGGCGCCGTTGCTCAGGCGTCACCAGGGGCTGAAGGTCGTGCTCGAGCACATCACCACCAAGGAGGGCGTGGCGTTCGTCGAAGCCAATGGCGCGCGCATGGGCGGCACGATCACGCCGCACCATCTCAGCTACAACCGCAATGCCCTGTTCAAGGGCGGCATTCGCCCGCACCTTTATTGCCTGCCGATCGCCAAGAGCGAGCAGCACCGTCTGGCGTTGCGCCGGGCCGCGACCTCGGGCAGCCCGCAGTTCTTCCTCGGAACCGACACCGCGCCGCACACCGCCGACACCAAGGAGTGCGCCTGCGGCTGCGCCGGCATCTTCAATGCGCCGGTGGCGATGCAGGTCTATGCCCAGATCTTCGCCGAGGAAGGCGCGTTGCACCGCCTCGAGGCTTTCGCTTCGCTGAACGGCCCGCGCTTTTACGGCCTGCCCGCCAACGAGGAACGGATCACGCTACGCGCCGGCACGCTTGCCGCACCCGAGCGCATCGCCGTTCCGGGAGGCGACAAGAGCATCGTGGTGTTTCGGCCGGATACGCCGGTCGAGTGGTCGTTCTGAATCGGCGGACCGCGGGCTTCCAGGCCTGTGGTCCAACGAGTGGCTTCGCCTACCACGTCGATTTGCTCTATCGTCGGGCCATGAGCAAACGAGGCATTCCGGCCGGCGCGGTCGTGCGCGGCACCGACAAAGGCTATGACCAGGCACCGACATTGAAGCCCGGCAGCGAGCGGCCGGTCGAGAAGGTCGAGCAAAAATACCCCTACTTGCGGCCGCGTGATGCCGCGACGTTGATCCTGGTGCGCCAGCGCGGCAGGATTCCCGAGGTTCTGCTCGGCTGCCGCGACGCCAAGCATGCCTTCATGCCCAACCGCTACGTCTTTCCCGGCGGCCGCGTCGATCCCGCCGATGCTCGCGTGCCGGTGGCGACATCGCTCGACCGCTTCGTCGCTGCGCGCCTGCGCAAGGCCGCGACGCCACAGCGCGCTCGGGCACTTGCCGTAGCCGCGGTGCGCGAGACCTTCGAAGAGACCGGCCTGATGCTCGCCAAGCCCTTGAAAGGCGGCGCTCCCGAGGAGGATTTCGGCGAGCATTGGCGCGGCTTTCTCGACCGCGGCATGGGTCCCGCGCTCGACTGCCTCGACCTGATCGCTCGGGCGGTGACGCCGCCCGGCCGGCCGCGCCGCTTCAACGCCCGGTTCTTCATGGCCCGCGCCGAGGATGCGATCGGCGAGGTCCGCCATTCCAGCGAGTTGGGCGACGTGCGCTGGGTGCGGCTCGACGAAGCGCGCGAGCTGCCGCTGCCCACCATCACCGGCCTGATCCTGGGCGAGATCGGCCGCCTGGTGAAGGAGCCGCCCGACCGCAAGAAGCAGCGCAAGATCCCGCTGTTCACCACGGTGCATCGCAAGCACCTGATGCTCGAGGAGTAACGCCATGGCGGGGCGCGCGCCATCGGCCTTGTCGAGCGCCGCCTCGTCGTCCGCCGGCGCCACCGCCCCGCGCGGCGTCACCGGGTCCAGCCTGCCATCGCGCGGCGGCGTGCGGCTGCGCACGCTGGTGCTGATCCGTTGGGCAGCAGTGGCCGGCCAGCTGTTCACCGTCGCCGTGGTCTATTGGGGCCTGGGCTTCGCCCTGCCGGTGCTGGCGATCGGTGGCACGATCGCGCTGTCGGCATTGCTCAACCTCACCGTCAGCATCGGCCGGCCGGCCTCGGCGCGCATCGACGATCGCGAGGCCACGATCTTCCTCGCCTTCGACATCATCCAGCTCGCCGTTCTGCTCTATCTCACCGGCGGGCTGATCAACCCGTTTTCGCTGCTGCTGCTGGCGCCGGTCGCGATCGGCGCCACCATCCTGTCGCTCGGCGGCAACATCGCCCTGTCGCTGCTCACCATCGTCAGCATCGCGCTGCTCGGACTGTTCCATCAGCCGCTGCCGTGGCGCGGCCCGCCGCCCGCCTTGCCGGACATCTACCAGGCCGGCGCCTGGGCCGGTCTCACGCTCACCACCTTGCTGGTCACGCTTTATGGTTGGCGGCTGGCCGAGGAGGGACGCCAGATGGCCGACGCGTTGGCGGCCGCCCAAGCGGCGCTCGCCCGCGAGCAGCGCATGTCGGCGCTGGGCGCGCTGGCGGCGGCGGCGGCGCACGAGCTCGGCACGCCGCTCTCGACCATCGCGGTGGTGACCAAGGAGATGTTGCGCGAGGTCGAGACCGACGATCCGTTGCGCGAGGATGTCGAACTGCTGTCCGCCGAGTCGGAGCGTTGCCGCTCGATCCTGGCGCGGCTGTCGGTCGACCCGGCGGGCGACGTGTCCGACGCCTACACGCTGGTGCCGTTGCCGGCCCTGATCGAGGCGGCGGCGCAGGCCTACAACCGCGACGGCATCGCCATCGCCTTCGAAGCCGGGCCGGTCGGCGAGGGTGTGCCCGCGACGGCGCCGATCCAGGTGCGCAGCCCCGAGATCATGCAGGGCATCGGAAACATCGTGCAGAACGCCGTATCCTTTGCGCGGCAGGAGGTGCTGATCGTGACCCGCTGGACCGCCGCCTGGTCGGAGGTCGAGGTCACCGACGACGGGCCGGGCTTCTCGCAGGCATTGCTCGACGAACTCGGCACGCCGTTCATCTCGACGCGGCAGGGCGAGGAGGGACACATGGGATTGGGTGTCTTCATCGCCAAGACGCTATTGGAGCGAACCGGTGCCACCGTGACTTTCGGTAACCGCTCGGGGACGACGCGCGGTGCCATGGTCGCCGTGCGCTGGCCAAACCCGGTCTTCAAGGCTACATAGCGCCGATGTCGAAGGAGTCGCCATGACCCAGGACACAGGCGCCGGGCGCCCGGTGTCGCCCGCTGCGACCGGCGCTGCGGCCAACAAGGATCGCACCCTGCTGATCGCCGATGACGATGCCGCGTTCCGCAATCGGATCGCCCGCGCCTTCGAGCAGCGCGGCTTCATCGTCACCGCCGTCGGTTCGGTCGCCGAGGCGCTGGCCCAGACGGCACGGCCGCCGGCTTTCGCCGTGCTCGACCTGCGGTTGGGCGACAGCAATGGGCTCGAGCTGGTCGGGCCGCTGCGCCAGGCGAGGCCCGACATCCGCATCGTGGTGCTGACCGGCTACGGCAACATCGCGACCGCCGTCGCCGCCGTGAAGGAGGGCGCCGTCGACTATCTCGCCAAGCCGGCCGACGCCGATGCCATCGAGCAGGCGCTGACGTCGCACGGCCGCAAGCTGCCGCCGCCGCCCAGCAACCCGATGTCGGCCGACCGCGTCCGCTGGGAGCATATCCAGCGCGTGTTCGAGCAGTGCGACCGCAACGTCTCGGAGACGGCGCGTCGCCTCAACATGCATCGGCGCACCTTGCAGCGCATCCTGGGCAAGCACGCCCCCCGCGAACATTGATGCGCGAGCACTGATCACCGCGCAGCTCCTGCTCAATGCCTTGGCGCTGGGCATGGCCTACGCGCTGGTCGCGCTGGGCTTTGTCCTGGCGTTGAATGCCGCCGGCGCCGTCAATTTCGCGCACGGCGATCTCGTCGTGCTGGGCGGCGCCATCGCCGTGGCCGCCGGGCTGTGGAGCGGCCTGCCGGTCGTCATGGTGTTGCCGCTGGTGGCGCTCGCCCTTGGCGCCGTCGGCATCCTCGCCGCGCGCATCGCCATCCTGCCGCTCGCCAGCCGGCCGATCGAGGCGACGTTCGTCGCCACCATCGCGCTCGCCGCCATGATCGAGCAGAGCCTGACGCTCGCCCTGGCCGGCGCACCGCGCACCGTGCCGCCGCTCGCCGGCAGCGGCTCGCTCGAGATCGCGGGCTTGCCGCTTGGCCGCCAACCGCTCGCCATCGTCGTGGTCGGCGCCCTGCTGGTGGCGGCGATGTGGTTCCTGTTGGAGCGCACCCAGACCGGTCGGCGCATGCGGGCTGTGGCCGCCGACCGCACCATGGCGCGCGCCGTCGGCATTCCGGTCGGCCGCTACGTGGCACTGTCGCTGGCGCTGGCCGGTGCGCTGGCCGGGATCGCCGGTCTGCTGCTCGGCCACCAGTTCCTGGTCGCGCCGACGCAAGGCGCCGGCTACATGCTCAAGGCCTATATCGCGGTCGCGCTGGGCGGCTGGGGCAGCGTGCCGGGCGCGCTGCTCGGCGCGTTGGGCATCGGCGTCTTCGAGACTTTCGTGTCGGCACGCTTCGGCGATGCCTGGGCGTCGGCCGCGCTCTACCTCGCGGTCCTTGCGGTCCTCGCCGTGCGGCCGCAGGGCCTGTTCGGCGAGCCGCTCGGCAGGCGGGCCTGACATGCGCCTCGCTCCGTTCTGGTTGGTGCTGCTGATCCTGCCGCCCATTGCGGCCCTGCTGATCCTGCCGCCGTTCGGCCAACGCATGGTCGTGCTGATCGGCATCTATGGCCTGATGGGCCTCGGCTATCAGCTCGTGTTCGGCCAGCTCGGTGCGCTCAACTTGGCGCAGGGCGCATTGTTCGGCGTGGGCGCCTACGCCGCCGCGCTGGCAGCGCCCTGGTTCGGCATGCTGGCGCTGCCGCTCGCCGTCGTCGCGGCGGCGCTGCCGGCTGCCATGGTTGCTGCGCCTTTGCTGCGCCTGCAATCGCACTACTTTGCCCTCGCGACGCTGGCGCTTGCCTCGCTTGTCCATCTCCTCGCCGTGCATGCCGAGGCGCTGACCGGCGGCGCCAACGGCCTGGCCGGCTTCGCCACCGTCCTGCCGCGCGGCGTTTCGTTGCTGCTGGTGGTCTGGCTCTGCCTGATCGGCGGCGTGCTGCTCCACGCTCACCTGTTCGGTGGCGGGCTGGGCGAACGCGCACGGCTGGTGCGCGAGGCGCCGTTGCTCGCGGCGACTTTGGGCATCGACGGTGGGCGCTGGCGGCTGGCAGCCTTCGTCGTCGGCGCGGCGCTCGCCGGTCTCGCCGGCGGCTTCTCCGCGGCGTTGAGCGGCGTGGTGTCGCCCGAGGCGACAGGCTTCGGCGGCATGGTGCTCTGCCTCACCCTGGTCGTGCTGGGCGGCGCGCGTCATCCGATGGGCGCCGTGGTCGGCGCGGCGCTCGCGGTCTGCCTGCCCGAGCTGCTGCGTGACCTGCAGGGCGCTTGGCTGCTCGCCTACGCCGTGGCGACGCTCGGCGTCGTGCTGTGGGCACCCGAGGGTTTGTGCGGCCTGATCGATCGTTTGCGCGGCGTCCGGCCCGCGCCGCGCGAGGAGCCGCGCCTGCCCGAGATGCTGCCGCCGGTCGGCGGGCCGCACAAGCTCGTGCTCGACGGCGTGACCAAGAGCTTCGGCGGCGTCGAGGCGCTGTCCGATGTGTCGCTATCGCTCGAGCGTGGCGAGGTTTTGGGCCTGATCGGCCCCAACGGCTCGGGCAAGACGACGTTGCTCAACGTCATCAACGGCCTCGAGCACGCCGACGGCGGCGTCATCGCCCTCGACGGCCGTCGCATCGAGCGGCTGGCGACGCACGAGATCGCCCGCGCCGGCATCGGCCGCTCGTTCCAGGCGCTGACGCTGGCCGGCGACAGCAAGATGGCCGATCTCGCGCGCGCCATCGCCACCGACGCCGCCTTCCTGCTGCTCGACGAACCGGCGGCCGGCGCCGACGATCGCCAGCGCCGGACGCTCAGCGAGTTCGTCCGTCGCCTGCGCGACGCCGGCCGCGGTGTGCTGATCGTCGATCACGACATCGAGCTGCTGTCGCGGGTCTGCGATCGGCTGGTCTGTCTCGAGCGCGGCCGCGTCATCGCCGCCGGTCCGCCGGCGGCGGTGCGCGCCGATCCAAGAGTGCGCGCGAGCTTCCTCGGCCTCGACGCGGCGGCGGCATGACGGCGGCGCTGGAAATCGGCGGGCTTTCCGTCAGCTCGGGCGAGATCGTCGCGCTGCTGGGCGGCAACGGCGCGGGGAAAACCACGCTGATCGAGACGGTGCTGGGCTTCCGCCCCGGTCCAGTCGCGCTGTTCGGCAAGGATGTGGCGTCGCTCGGTGTCGAGCAGCGCGTAGCGTGCGGTCTGGGCTACGTGCCGCAGGGGCGTCGCGTCTTCGCCGGCCTCACCGTGCGCGAGAACCTCGAAGCCTCGTCGTCGCTGCCGGCACGCCAGCGGTGGCGGCGCGTCGAGGAGATGCTGGCGCTGTTCCCCATGCTGGGTGAGCGGCCCGACGCGCGAGCCTGGCTGCTGTCGGGCGGCCAGCAGCAGATGCTGGCGCTCGCTCGCGCGCTGATGAACGACCCGCGGCTCCTGCTGCTCGACGAGCCGACGCTCGGCCTCGCCCCCGCCGTGGTGGCCGATCTGTTGCGCCGCCTCGCCACCATGGCCGCCGCCGGCACCGCGATCCTGCTCGCCGAGCAGCGCGCGGCGCTCGCCCTCGGGGTCGCCCATCGCGGCGTCGTGCTGAGAAACGGCGGCATCGTCCGAAGCGGCTCCGCGGCCGAGCTCATTGCCGATCCGGCGCTGGCCGACCTGATGGCTGGGGCGTGATCTGCTGAAACGCGGGCCACCGGTGTTCGTTCATCGTTTTTATTGGGAGCGCGTCACCCGACCTTCGCCGAAGCGAAGCTGCGTCGGCGTTGCGCACGCAGATCCACCGGCGCGTCGTATGTCGTTTCAGCACTCCATAAGCGGCACAGTAGTGTCGCTCTCGTCAGTGGCCGTTCCGTCTCGCTGGGCACCGTCGGCCGCGCCGGACCATGAGGGCGGGCGAGGCCGACGGTGATTTGGCCGTGGCGAAAGCCGCCCACCGGCTATTTGTCGAACACCACCACCGTGCGATGGTCGCGGCGGATGTTGGACAGCAGCCCGACCAGCTCTTGCGAATGCTCAGGCTTGCAGGCTTGGCCTTCCGGCGTGGTCACGAACTCGCGGCGCACGCGCAGCGTGCCGTCATTGAAGGTGTAGCGCGACTGATAGGCCGCGATCGACGTCGTCCAGGTTCGGTCCGCCGGCAGCCGCGCCGGCCTGAGGCCGGCCGGCAGGCTGACCTCGATGACCTCGACCTGGCGCCCGGCATGGCAGGGAAACGTATGCTTGCGCGGCGCATCGTGCGTGCCGACCAGGAACACGCCGGGCCGCACGAGAAAACGCAAGCCGAGCGGCGGGAGCAGAGCCTCGCCGGCCGCCAGCTCGATCGGGTCGGACAGCTCGAACTCGCCGAACAGCTCGACCGTGGGGTCAGCCGGATTCTTCTTCACCGTCAGCCATTTGCCGGTTCCCGGTGCTCCGAAAAGGCGCAATTGGGACGCCGCCTTGGTGACGCTGGTGTCCGAGGCAAAGTTCCGCAGGTCGCCCGCCATGGTGCCGCGCGCCGTCTCGCGCGTGAGGCCAGTGACCTTGCCGTCAGTCGAGACCGTGGCCTCGACATGGACCTCGGAGAAGTTGCCGGCCGTCTTTTCGGCGGGGATGCGCGCCACCCGTGACTTGCCGTCGACGGCGTGCAGGACCGGGGCATCATAGTGGCCCCACGGCAGCACGCCGAACGAGGCCCACTGCCAAGTCGCGTCGAGATAGAGATCGAGATCGGGCAGATAGAGAATGACGTGGTTGAAGCCTCCCACCGGGACGTCGGGCAGGGTGTAGCGGCTCGCATACGCGTTCATCAGCGCCGGCTCGCTGGCAATGCCGCGCGCGGCCAACAATGCCGCGAGCAGGGCGGCTTGCGCCTTGCAATCTCCGTAGCGGCTTTCGATCGTCTCCGCGGCGGACGTAGGCGTCAGCTTGCCTTGCCCTACGGCCACCGCGACATAGCGGATGTTGCGTGCCACCCAGTCGTACAGCAGGCGCGCTTGACTCTTGCGGTCGGTCGTCTCGCCGACAATCTTGGCCGCCAGAGCGGTGACCTCGGGCGACACGGCCGACGATGCGGCGTGCAGCCGGCCGTAATGATCGCCGACTTCGGCATAGCTACCCAATGTCGTGATGGCATAGCGCGGGCCCCAGTCTGCTGGCGACGTCGTACCGGCCTCGTTGTCGACGCGAGTCGGGTTGGACCAGGAGAAGATGCGCCGAACCCGACCCCCCGCCTCCTCGATGCGGTAGGCCGTGTCATGCCGTTCGTCGACGACCCGCATCGAGGCTGGATGATCGAAGATGTGCTCGGCAAGGACTACACGCAGTGCGGGAAGCCAATATTGGGCGGTGGAGAAGCCAGGCCAAACCAGCTCGACGGTATCGAGCCGATAGACGTAGCGGATGGAATCGCCGGCCTGGAGATCGGGAAAGACGATGCTGCGGGTCCGCAGATCGGTGTAGAGCGCGACTTCGCGCGAGACCTGTGGTGCGATGTCGAAGATCTTGTCGGCGGCGACCGGCAGGCGCCGGCCATCGGCCTTGATCGTCACCGCCTCGACGATCTCGAGCTTTTCCTGGCTCGCCGAGTAGGAAAGATCGATGCGTCCGCCGTTGCGCGCCGCCTCGGCGTCGTGCGCTTTCCGCTCGGCTTCGATGGTTGCCGCGTACCGACCGTCGGGCGCAAGAACATAGGTCTGACGAGCGATCGTCCAGGTGTAGCCCGTGGTCTGTGCCTGCGCCGACGTTGCGGCGAAGGCGAAAGCCGCCAGCAGAACGGCGACAGTCGTTCGGATCGGCAATCGCGGCCTCCCTTCGATCGGACGGCCAAAGTCTAGCATGCGGCGGCGCGAGGCCACAGCGTGCATGCACGCATATCTAGAAGTCCGCGGCATTGCCAACTAAGTGGTGGTCGCGAGGACGGCGAAGCCGCGTCCGGTGTCCTGCTTGCTGGCCTGCGTAGCGGTCGAAATGTCGATGGGGTCGTCGAATCGGCACAGAAACCGAAGCACGCGGTCGCCCGTCAATATCAGATCATGCGACTTGTCTCGTGTGCCAAGCGCATCGTGCGCAGGCATTGTCAGCAAACGCCGGCGAGTGCGCCGTCAGAAGACTACCGCCCTGCCACCGT
>Ga0194121_10007654_pt1 | contig 14008 bp, 12 predicted proteins | sample TA2MahCa50mmetaG_FD_148609 | JGI IMG/M metagenome (GOLD analysis project Ga0194121, IMG submission 148609) | Freshwater microbial communities from Lake Tanganyika, Tanzania - TA2015020 Mahale Deep Cast 50m | ecosystem: Environmental > Aquatic > Freshwater > Lake | place: Tanzania: Lake... | reverse complement strand
GCAGCGCCAGCTCACCCCCTTGGTCATACAACTCCTGGAACCGGTAGAAGCTGTCTCGCGAGTAGCCCCGCAACTTGCAGGCTTCAGACACGTTGCCCAACCGAGGTCGTCATCTTACATCCCTCTTTTCAATGATCCAAAGATACGGAAATGTCAGATCACGTCCTAACTAGTGCAGTGCAACCTGGGCTTCTGGCCCGCCCTGCGGGAGGAATACCCCTCAACGCTGGCGCAACGCTGCGGGGTAAACAAGACCGCCAATATCCTCGACAAGCGGCCCAAGATCCTACAGCCCGACGCCAAAGGGCTGCTGCAACAGGTATACCTGTCGGCCACCAAGAGCGCCGCCCTCCAGGCCTACGACCAATTCATCAACCGCTATGATGCCAAATACCCGGCCGCTTGGGAGTGCCTGGTCAAAGACCAGGAGGGGTTGTTTACCTTCTACGAGTTCCTCGACGGACCACCTTGACCATGGCCTTCAAACTGACCCGGGAAGCGGAAAAGCGATGGCAGCGCTTGCACGGCTACCACCGGCTCCTCGGCCAAGTCATTGCTGGGGCAGCTTTCGTCGGTGGCGAACTGAAAAATGCGGCTTGACCATGCAGGATACGCTTACCCCCCATCCACCATATTTGACGAAAGCTCGAATCGGCTGGCTCACCGGCCCGATTCTGGTGGCCTGGGTGACGCTAACCCTGCCCTTCTTTGGGCTGTATGCCAGGTGAGTCGGGATGATGGTTTTGCCACCCCTTGCCTCTTCTTCTTGGGCTGCCGAATCTGTTGACTGAAGCGCAAAAACAGACCTAACTTGACTTATTAGTTCACCCTCACTACCCTAATCCTCAACAAAGGAGTTCTCCATGAAGATATCCGCCAAGTTGTTCATCGCCCTGCCCCTGTGCGTCTCGCTGGCCGGCCTGGGCTGTAGCAGCACCGCCAAAGGTGGGGCCATCGGTGCCGTGGCCGGCGGGGCCGCTGGTGCCCTGATCGGCAAGAAACTGGGCGATCACACGGTCATGGGCGCCCTCATCGGCGCTGGGGTGGGCGGCACGGCCGGGGCCCTTATCGGCAAGAAGATGGACGCCCAGGCCGACGACCTGAAACAGGATTTAGAAGGGGCCAAGGTAGAGCGGGTAGGCGAAGGCATCAAGATCACCTTCGCCTCCGGCATCCTCTTCACCTCCGGTTCTGCCGACCTGCAGGCCGACGGCAAGGCCAACGTCGAGAAGATGGCCAAGATCCTCCAAAAGTACCCCGACACCGACATCCTCGTCGAGGGCCACACCGATGCCGACGGCACCGAGGTGTTTAACCAGACCCTCTCCGAGAAACGCGCCGCCAATGTGGCCACTTTTGCCGAGGGCCTGGGCGTAGCTGGAGCCCGCTTCACCACCAAGGGCTACGGCGAGACCCGGCCGGTGGGCGACAACACCACCGCCGAGGGCAAGCAGGTCAACCGCCGGGTGGAGATCGCCATCTTTGCCAACGAGAAGATGAAGGAAGCCGCGGCCAAGGGCCAGCTTTGAGCTAAGCGCAGAACACAAGAGAGAGGCCGCCCCAGACGGGGCGACCTCTCTCTTTTCCGTGCTTCAAAATGACAGCCGGTGCAACTCGGTGCCGATGGCGCAGTACGCCCCCGCGGGGGTGGCCACCGCCGATCCGACCCGTTCCGGGGTGTCTCCGAGCGGGGTAATACGCCCGGTCTGCGGGTCCAGCCGGTCGACCTTCTTGCCGCAGAAGGCCAGGACCTGTCCTCCCACCTCCATCAACAATTGGCAGGACTCCTCCACCTCCACCCGACCCCTAAACTCCAGCCGCTGCGGGTCGAAAACCTCGATATGTCGGTCCACACCCACGAACACCCTTCCCCCGGCCGCGGTCACGCTGTGCGGAGTCTGCCCCTGGTGAAACTGGCAATTCCAGACCACCTTTCCCGCCGGGCTCCATACGGCAAAGGCAAAGGGCCCGGGCTGGGAGGGCAACCCATTGGCCCCGCCGCCGGTGATGAAGTAAAGGTACTGCTGGTCAGCGGCCAATCCCAGCAGGGCCTGCGGGCCGAGGGGATCGGTCCAGACCTCCACCTCCAGGCTGTCCACCCTCACCCGCGATAACCCGCCGCCGTACCGCCCGTACGCGGCCATCCACCCAGTCCAGAAATGGCCGTCCGGGCCCATCAGGCTCTTCGCCGAGGGCCGGATCAGCGCGGGGCCCGCGGGCTCAAGGGTGTAGGGGTTGAACTGGTCCACCTGGTTCCAGGACTGGGCCGGGTCGTAGACCACGTGGTCCCCACCCGAGTAGCAGGCCATGAAGAGCCGCTGCCCGGCAAAGGCCATCCCGTAGACCTCGCCGCCCGCATCGCAGACCACCTGGGAGTTCCATACCTCCCCGGTCCGGGGATCAAAGGAGAAGATGGTCTGCCCAAAGCCCGCCGAACCCCAGACCTTTCCCTGGGCATCGCAGGTCAGGGAGTGGATGCGGGTGGCCGGCCTGTCTGCCGGGATGGGGCGCAGGGCCGGGCGCTCCTCGCCCCCCCCGTCCACGTAGTATTCCTGGCCCCGGGTGCACAGGTAGCGCCCGTCTTTTAGCCGGGCAGAGAAACCCATGCCGGGGTACCGCGAGGGCGGACCGCCGGCCCGGAGGCGGTGGCCCAGGTCCTGGTTCAGCGGCTCCAGGGTGCGCAGGTCGTAGAAGTCCAGTTCCTCGCCCGCCTGGGTACAGAGGAAATCCTTCCCCACCTCCCGCACGCTGGCTCCCGGCTTGCCGAAGCAGCGCGCCTGACCCCTGCGTATATCCCACAAGGCCAGGTGGGCCTCGGCGTACCCGCAGGCGACCAGGATATGGCCCGGTACCCCTGCGTAGACCATCCGGCTGTAGAGGTTGCCCTCCACCGCCGAAACCCGGCCCAGGTTTTCCAAGAGGTGCCTGGCCGGGTCGTAGCGCAGGAGCACGCAACCCGGGTACGTGCCCCCGTACACCATTCCGTCCTCGCCCAAGCACAGGTTCCAGATATACTGCTCCTTTTCGTTGCGCAGCGGCCCGGCCCACTCCCTGGTCATCAGATCCAGGCAGTGGAGGTACCCGTGCTGGCCGCAGGTGCCGATCAGCAGTTTCTCGTCGCGGTAGTTGAGCACCGCCCAGGCCCCGTTGTCGCCCGGCAGGGCCAGGTCCTCCCCCGCGCCGGTGAGCGGGTCCACGATGACGATATTGCCCACCGCGCCAGCGGCGAAGTTGGAGAGCACCACCTTCTGGCGGCCATCGAGGGGATCGGCGAAACTGCCGATACCGAGGATCTGAAAATTGCGGCAGGGCTCGCCCAGCAAGGTGCTGTTCATAGGTCCCCCGGAGCGGGAAATGGGTTGTTGGCAGGGGAAAAGGTCGCAAAATCCGGGTTCCGGGCAATGGGGTAGGGTTGTTCCCCCAGTGCAGAGGAAGTCGCCGCGCTGCGCCGTCGCAGCGACGAGATCTTCGCAGACCCGGCCCCGCCCGGCACCAAGTACATCCAAACCGAGTTCATCCTGAGCACCACCATTGAGCCGAACCCGATGTTTGGCCAAATCCTCATCCGCCTGCCCATCCTCGACCTGGCTGAGTCTAACCTCGGACCAAACTGCAAGTTCTGCGGGCAGTACGTGCTCCGCAACCGCCCCGGCATCACCATCAGCCTCTGGCACGTGGACGACGTGGTCGAATTCCCCCTGCCCAAAACCATATAGCCACGACCCGCGCGTGCACATGCCGGTGCAGTGGTTTACAGTGCAGATGGCCCTCAGCGACAGCAAGGCGGACGGCCCCACTCAGTTCGTACCGGGCAGCCAGCGCGCCGGCCGCCCTCCCAACGATCCCGACCGCATTAGCTTTGCCGGCCAGGGGCTGGTGTCGGTGTTGTGCAAGGCCGGCGACATCTACATGCAGAACAAGCAGTGCTGGCACGGTGGCGGCCGTGCGCTGTGCGGACCTGCTGCTACTCAGGGTGCTAGGCCCCACTCTGGATTAAGAGCGCCTAACCGAATGAGATTTGTCAGCCCAAGAGCGAGCGAGAGGCGCAGCGGCAAAGCGCCCGAAACAGGCGTATTGATCCACAAATATTTTGAATGAAGGCAACGCCGTCCACCACGCCTGGCAGCCGCGCGACGCTTAAAGGGCATCTTGTTAGGCGCTCAAAAGGCGGGCGGGAGGATTTGGGGATTCAGGGATCTACGGTTGGGATAAACGCACAGGCCGTGCCGAGGGCGCCACTTGGAACACCCGATGTACGGGCAGAGGCGGAGCGGCAGGGGCGGGTAGCCACCCCCCATAGGCGAGGTAGTCGATCCTGGCCCCGGGCCTGCTGGCCGCGCTGCCGGTCTGCCCTTGAGACGACCGGGGTACCGTCGGGTTGCTGGCAGCCGGTTGGGCCTTGGGCGCCTGCCCTTGCTTCTTGTTGGCGCCGAAGAAATCGAACAGGGTTTTGTTCGCTAAAGAATTGGGCCCGAAGCTGGGGAAGATCGAGTCCATCGCGCGGCACCTTTCGGAATCGCTTCCCCGAAGGCGCCTCTCCTGTCAAGGGCAAACTTCAATAACTAACCCACAATCATCCCGGATTTCAAGGCCGCCCTCGGGCACCTGCCAAAAGAAAAAGCGGCCGCCAGGAACTCTCCCCGGAAGCCGGTTTGCGTTTGACAGGGGTAGAATGGTGAGCCCGGCGGGGATCGAACCCGCGACCCACGGATTAAAAGCCCGTCCAGGACCACTGCCGTAAGCTACTGGACTAATATTATTTCCAGCCGCAGGCCACAGCAAAACAACAGCTTGCGGCATTTCACTCTACAGCACCACCTTCCGTCCAATTTCTACTGATAGCGCCCACTTGGGACATATTTGGGACATGGCGCCGGCCCCACCCCTTGCGAGGGTAACACAACTCGGATATCGTGGTAGCCTCAGGAGGGAGGTCCAGCCAGTGCCCAGAATAGCGCAAGGGGAGACGGTGGGGCGGGTCGCGTTGCGGAAGCGCGGCAAATGGTGGCAGGCCCGATATAGCACCCCGACCGGCCGCGTCGAAGAGCACATGCACGTCACCAGCATCGAGGTGGCTCGACGAAAGGCCGGCGAGATCAACGCCCTCCTTGAGCGCGGTGAGCACGCCGCGCTGGAAAGCCTGCGGGCCGGCCAGCAGGTTACTTTCCGGGTGCTGGTCGAGGAATGGAAGTCCACCTACACCGGCTGGGGGCCGCGTACCAAGGCCGGCGCCGAAGGGCTGATCAACATTCTCGTCAGCACCTGGGGTGACATGCCCCTAGCCCATGTGAACACCAAGCTGATCAACGGCTACCTGGCACACCGGCAGGCCAAGGGCCTTGCTCCGGCCACCTGCAACCGGTACCTCTCGTTTCTCCGCCGGCTCTTCCACTGCGCTGTGTCCTGGAACTACCTGGCCCGCTCCCCCGCCGCCGAGGTGCGCTTCCTCAAGGTCCAAGGAAAGGTGCCAGATGCCCTGAAGGAGGAGCAGTTGGAGGGGCTGCTGGCCCACCTGGTGGATCGCCACCGGCCGATGGTCATCGTGGCCGTCGATACCGGCCTGCGTCGGTCTGAGATCCTGGAGTTGACCTGGGCTGATGTCGACTGGGGGGAGCGCCAGGTCCTCGTTCGAAAGTCGAAGAACGCCGACTGGCGAGTGGTTCCGCTTACCGACCGTGCGTTTGGTGTTCTACAAGCGCTGCGGCAGAAGTCGACAAAGGCTAAGACCCAGCGCCTCGAAAATCGGATCTTTCACACGAAGGACATCGGCAAAAGTTTGGACGAGGCCGCGGCGAGGGCCGGCATGGGGCACGTACACTTCCACCAGCTTCGCCACACCTTCGCCACCCGGCTGCGCGACCGCGGGGTACCGCTGGACCGGATCAAGGAACTGCTGGGACACAAAAGCATGGTAATGGTGTTGCGATATGCCAAAGCCCGGCCCGAGCAGCTGCGCAGCGCTATTGCTACACTGAACGGGTAGAGTCGGATCGGTCTCTGTCGTGGCCTTTCTCTGTTTACCCAATGCCCGGCATTATTTGAGTGCGCTGCTCAACGCCCGAGGGGCCAAGTGTTGATGTCGGCCGAGTCCGCAGTCGCCTTCCAGCTTTGGGAGGTGACCAGGGAGTCGATATAGAGGGCGTTGTTGTAGAACCCCGAGGCTTGCAGCGAGGGGGAGGGAAGGTAACTGGAGCAGGCCGCCTCCCCCTTGTCCATGCCCCACTCGACCACCCCGGCCAAGATGGAGGTATCGCAAAGGACGTTGGAGATGACCTTGTTTCTGGCGTCGATGTGGGCCACTCGCCGACTGCCCACTACAACCCGGCGCACCCCCAGGCGCATCCCCGCGGCGTTCCGCTCGTAGAAGTAAACCGTCTTGATTACTCCCAAAGGGTTCCGATTCCAGAGGTCGTTATAGTCGGCCGGGGACTTATCGGGGACGGGGACGCCAACCCCAACGAACTGCTCCTCCTCGAAGACGTAGGAATGGATTATATCGCGGTCCTGGGACTGCCAGATGCTTTCGTAAACGAAGACCTCTTCCCGCTTGGTCGCCCAGGCCAGGGACGCGAAAAGCGCGACAAGGAACAGAGCCGATGCCGTTTTCATGCTGTGCCTCTCCTCTCGTCAATTGACCGCGACCCACTCGACCAGGGCATAACCTGCTGAACCGTTGTAAGGACCAAACCCGCCATCACCCCCACCACCGCCGCCAGCGCCATAGCCGCTGGCTGCGTATCCAGGGTACTGATACCCGCCCCCCTTCCCCCCTGAGCCTAAAGGAGAAGCGCCGCCGCCTCCTCCAGCTCCTGCGCCAGCGTAATTGGTCCCACAAGGTCCCCCAGAGTAGGCCCCCCAGGACGCGCCTGAGGTGCAGTTGTTGTTGGGGGGACTGTGGTCGCCTTTACTCCCGCCGCCGCCACCAGACCCTTTAACATAGAGACCCGATCCATTGCCCGTTTCGGCCCACCAGGTGCCGCCCCTTTCTGCAGCCGTTGCTTGCATCCCACTACCCATCTCGTTATTGCCGCCTCGCCCTCCACTGCCATTTCCTGCTGAAGATGCGTACCCGCCTGAGCCGCCATAGCTGTAATACTGTCCAGGTGTCTGCCCACCACCGCCGCCGCCGACAGAGATCGTAGCGGAGGAGGCCGAGAAGGAGGTGGTCCCGCCGCCGGACCCTCCGCCCGCCCCCCCAGCGCCAATGGTGACGGTAACGTTGCCGGAGACGGCCACTTTGATCCGAGAACAAAACCCGCCGCCTCCCCCTCCGTTGCCGCCCAGCATCCAGGGGTTGTATATGTGGCCCCCGGCACCGCCCCCGCCCAGGAGGGTAACGTAAACGGAATCGACCCCGGTGGGCCGCGTCCATGTTCCGCTTGAGGTGAAAACTTGCCGGCCGAAGGTGGGCGTTTGGGAGAATGTCCCGGTAACGCCGAAGATCACCGTCCCGCTTTTGATGTTCGTGTTTACAAAATCGGCGTCAACGGTGGCGAGGTTGCCCGCAGAGCTTGAGGAGATGGTGCCAGTGGTCGAGGTCAACCCGCTTCCGGTGCGGAAGGTCTTGGCAGAAAGGACATCAGCAGCAGCAGCAGTCGGCGCGGTGAACGCCACCGCGTCGTTGTCGTCGAGCGCCGAGGACAGTCCGTCGCCATCGCGGTCGTACGTGATCGGCCCCCAAGAGGTCCCGTTGCAAACGTTCATCTTGCCGCTCGCCACTGAATACATAAGCTGCCCGGCTTGCGTCGCCCCGCAGGGCGTAGAGGCAGAGGAGTCTGGCAGCTCGAAAAGAGAGGCGCGGTAACGGGTGACCGCGGCCGAGTCGAGGTCAGCGTCAGCGTTCTGCTTGGTGCTCAGATCTACCGGCGCTGAGATGACCTTCTTTTGAGACGAGGACCACTGGAGGTATTGCCCATTGGTCCATGTGCTTGACCCGTTGGCCGAGGTCCCGCCAGAATAGGTCGGGATGACCGAACCCCCCGAGGCCCAGGTGCCCTGGTTTAGGAACGCCTCTCCCGAGACAACCTTGATGCCGGTATTGGCCCCCGACATTGTCTTGGGCGACCAGTAGCCGGTGGCAATCACCGCGACCGGCGCGAGGCAGGCCAGGACCCAAAGCAGAGTCACAAGTTTTCGCTTCATCTTCACCCCTCCTTTCAAGAGAAGGCCCCAACCGTAATCATCACCCCGTCGGTGATGTTTGCCGGCGTCACCGCGGCGATTGAGGTCCCGGTTTTGGTCCGCCAGAGGATATTGCCCGTGTCGGTATTATCCAGCCACATAGAACCATAACAGGAGGCCGAGGCCCGGAAAATTATGGGGTTCTGCCAGGACCCCTTGAGCCCCTCGGCCTCGTCGGGGTCTGTCAGGACCGAGACAGCCTCGAAGAGGTAGTCGGCGTTGTTGCGCGAGACATTCAGGCGCGGGACCGTTGTTGCCTCGCCAGTTGCCCACCGCGTATCTGGCCCGTCGTATTCGTAAGGATTAGCCATTGCCCCCTCACCCGGCGTAGGAAATGTCTGATTGGGTATCCAGGGGGTTAACCAGCCCATTGGGATAGGCCGCCCACCCGGATTGTATCCGCTGCAGATCGGTGGCGTCGGCGTAGTCGGGATACCCGTCTTCCACCGCCCGGCCCACCGGGAAGTAACTCTTGGGCATCTGTTCCAGTGTGAGCTTGACCAGGGGATCGGTGGGCAGCATGGGCCGAAGGCCCGTCACCATCCACTTCGCCTGTAGCCGGCGCACCTTCTCGCCGCCGGCGAAGGACTGCGCTTGAGTAGAAAGCATTCCCCGGGTGACCGTCCACGTATTTGCCCCAAGATTGACGGCCTCAATCCGCATCGCCTCCGGGCGGTTGGTCGCGTCGGACCACAGATAAAAATAGTCCCCCTGCCGCCCATAACCGGCTTCGTCCAGGGTCAGGGTGGTCGTCGCGGCGTTATGGGCCCCGACGAGAGTGTTCAGGGTGGGGGGCCTTTGCGATTGCCGCAGGCGTTCATGCTCGAAGTAGACCACGTCCCCCAGCTGCACGTCGACTGCCGACCAGCCGACCGCGATCTGCACCCGGTCCCGGGGCTGGGAAAACCACTCCATTAGGTTGTCGAGGAGGAGCTCGGCGGTGTCGTCGTCGTAAAGCAGGGGCACCTTGAAGCCCCCGTCGTCGGTGAAGATCTCCTGGCGCGTTCCCAGAGCGTTCACTGTCTTGTAGGCCAGCTGGGAAACCAGGGCCCGACCGTCGAGGTTGGGTCCCAGCCAAAAGGCCTGTGCCGAGGTCGAGGCGGTGGGGGTCCCGCCATCCACCGCCTCGACCGTCAGGGTGGTGGAAGTCGGGATCTGCAGGACCCGATATTCCCGGTCGCCGAAAATAAAGACGATCTCGCCGGCGATGACGGTGGAGAAATTTGCGTCGGCGGTGGTCAGCAGGCCGGCCGCGGTGAGGGTGCAGGTACCCGAAAGGCGGTACTGCCCGGAGGCGATGCGGGCCTTTTTCATTTCCCCGGTGCCCGAGTGGGGGGCATAGCGGAGGGCCACTTCGTTGAGGACGCTTGAGATGTCCAGGGGCTCGATGTGGAGGTCGTAATCCCAGGCTGACAAGGGGCCATCACCGCCTTGGACCGGCAGATGGTAGTCGCCGTGGAAGAAGTGCTGGGGAGCCCGGGTCTTGTCCAAGGCGGCGACCGACCATCCCCCCTGCTCGGGGAAGAGATGCAGGCCGGCCAGGAAGCAGAAACTGGAAAGCCAGCCCTCGTCCAGGGATTCCCGCAGGGTGAAGTCGAAAACCCAATCCTCCCGGGAGGTGGCCGCCGCCGACCACCCGTTGACGATCCTGGCCGTGCCGAGCTCGTTCAGGCCCTTCCCCCGGAGCACCGCCTGGAGGATGTGCACCGGGTTCCGCAGGGCCGTCCCGGCCCCGGTAATCACCGCCCCGTCGTAGTAGTTGGCCGCCTGGTCCTGCCAGCCCACCACTTTCTGGAACAGGGCCGGTTCGCTTTCTTGGAAGGCCAGAAAGTCGTTGAAGTCGATGCGGAGCTCGATTTCTTTGATGGCCGCGGAGGAGATCCCGTCGATTTCGACGTTTAAAAGGGCCAGATCCCATTCCGTATAGTTGGCGGCGACCAGGGCGATGGTCTGGTCCCCGGTCACCGAGGCCCCCGAGGCCAGGGTGGTGGTATCGTCCTTGACGGTATAGGTATAGGTGCCGGTGGCCCGAATGACCACCGCCAGGGCGGTCAGGCGGCCCAGCTTGGGGGCCCCCGAGAAAAAAACGTCGAGGTTCTGGCCGGACCCCACCGAGACGGAGGTACTGTAATCCCCGTCGGCCGAGTGAGCCCAGGTGGTGCGGTCATTGGAGGTTTTCTCCCGCACCGGGCGGAGGACCAGCCGCCGGCTTGGATTGGCAAAGGTGACAGTCGCCCCGCTCTGGGAAATGGTCATCACCTCGGCGAAGGCCCCGGCCTGCCCGTACCACTGGAACAGAGCCCCGAACGTCTTGTTGTAAAGGCCCGAGGTGCCCTGGAGGGCGAAGCGGTCGGTTACCGCCACCGGGGCGAGGCTGACGGGGGCCCCGGTGCCGTCGGTGGGGCCGATGTTGAGGTTTCCAAAGGCCACCGGCAGCACCTTCCCCCAGGAGTAGGCATTGGGGTAGAAGACGGGTTCGAGCAGTTTGTTGGGGAATTTTCGGAGCAGGCGCCGGCTCCCGTCTTTGAGGGTGAGGGTCCACTCCCCGCCCTCGGTGCGGTGGGTTTCGACAATGTATCGAGCCAGCTCGATGGCATCCGCGGCCACCTGGGCGCCGTCGACAAAAACCAGGGAGACGGCAATCTGGTCGTTGAGGAGGACGTACTGGTCGGCGATGGCCGAGGCCTCCTCTTCGTTGCGGAGGGAAATGCTGCCGCCCGAAACCGAGGAAATCCCTCCCCGCGCCTCCACGCTTTGGGCCCCCAGGTCCAAGCCTTCCTCGGCCAGGATGCCCTCGAAGGCGTCGCCCGAGAGAGTGAAATCCCGAGAAGCCCAGTACCGGGCAACCGAGGCCAGCTGAAACATGTCGAAGTCGGCCTCGATCAGCCAGACCGCCTCCACCGCGTCGAGGTGCCGGTTGGCCTCCGCCTGGGCCGCCAGGGTCTTCATGGCCTCATTCCTCCACCAGGGCCAGATCGACCCGCCACGCGTCGTATTCGGTGGAGGTTGCCTTCTCCAGGCCGCCGAAATAGCGGACGGTGTGGGTGTCTCCGTTCCAATCGGTGAGGGTGAAGGAATTAGCCGACCCCACACAGGTGAGGAAAATAAAGTCGACCAAGTCGTCCTTCTCATCCTCCGACATTTGGGACCAATGCAGCACAGGCGCCGACCGGGTGACCGCCGACCGGGTCAGGGTCATTACCCGGCCCCCCATCGCCCGGTACCGGGTCTGGTCCAGATCGGTCCCCCATTCCTCCGGGTGCTCCGGGCTGGGAAGGACCAGGGAGGTCGCCCCCTTCGTTAGAGTAATGTCGGCCATCTCAATTTGCCCTCATCCGAATTTGGCGGTCGGCGATGCCCTGCTCCACGGCCCTGAAGAGCTTCTCCCGCAGGCCGCCCCCGTCGAAGTTGATGTAATCGGCCAGGGCGACGTTGATCTTCCCGGTCACCCCCAGGATGGAATTGATATCCAGGGAGGATTTGGCAATCGTTAGGATATCCGCCCCCCGCAGGGCGATCCTGGCGACGGTGGGAGGGGCGCCCGTTGTCACGTCGCCCCCGAAGGCGAACAGCTGCCCCCAGGAGGTCACCGCGTAGGGGGTCAGGCGGATCAGGTCCCGGTCACCGCCGGTGTTGACGGTGATGGGCTGCAGGGGGGCCGGAAGGCTGGGGAAGGTGAGGATATCCGACCAATCGTCTATTGCCAGGGGCCGGATGCGGATCAGGTCCCGGTCATGCTCGCGGCCCACGCTTCCGCGCCCCTCGACCCCCACCATGATCGGCTGAAGCCGCGGAGGCAGGCTGGCGAAGTTCAGCAGATCCGACCAATCGTCAATGGTCAGGGGGCGGATGCGGATCATATCCCGGTCGTGGGTCAGGCCCACCCCCGAGCGCCCCTCGACGCCGATTTCGATGGGCTGGAGCCGGGCCGGGAGGCTGGGGAAATTCAGGATGTCCGACCAATCGTCGATTGTCGCCTTGGTGAGGCGGACAAGGTCCCGGGGTCCCCCGGCGTTGATGGTGATGGGGGCGACCGGCGCCGGCAAGGCCGGGAAATTCAGGATGTCCGACCAATCGTCGATTGTCGCCTTGGCGAGGCGGACAAGGTCCCGAGGGCCCCCGGCATTGACGGTGATCGGCGCCAGGGGAGGAGGGACCGAGAAGTTTATCAGCTGGTCCCAGTCGGAGATCACCAGCTTCTGGAAGTCGATGGCGTCGGAGTAGGGCACCACGATCCGGGTGCTCGGGCCAGGAAGGCGGAGGGTCGATTCCCAGGACGACGGGCTGGCCGGCTGGTCGAAGGAGATCCCGCCCCCGGTGGTGGTGTCCCCGGCCGCCTTGGCCGCGCCTGGGGCCGTCTGGCCGGCCCTGGACCGCGCCAGGGTCGCGGAGGCCTGGATACCCCGGAGGACCTCCTCAAAGACGCCCAGGGCCCGTCTTTGCTCGAACACGTCGCCCCCGGCCGAGGCGAAGGACCTCGAAAGCTGGGTCCGGGCCCCGACGATGTCCCCTTGGAACTTCTCGGAGGCCATGATCGCCGCCAGCTCCCCGATCCCGTCGACGGCCTTCTTGGCCGACCGGCCGAGGTCATCCACCACGACCCCCATGTCCTCGAGGGCCCGGCTTGCGATGTCGAGGAAGTTGGCGTTGGGGCCGAACGCGTCGATGAGGGCCCGGATATAGGCCTCCAGATCGTCGGTTTGGAAGAGTTCCTTCAGGTACTCTTCATAGGCGTCGGAATAGCCCCCCCTGCTCTTGGTGACCTCTTCGAGCATTCCCCCGGTGGTGGGCAGGACGGCCAGCCCTTTGAGGAAGCCGGTAAAGGATTCCGCCCGGAGGCTGCCCATCTTGGCGGATCTTTCGTAAGCCGCGGAGACAAACCCGGTCATTCCTTCCCGGGCCTGCCGCACCTCGGTGGGGAACACTCGTGCCGCCACATCGAAAGCCGCCTGCTGCGTTAACCTGAGCTCTTCCTGAGCCCTCTTGAAATCGTGGGCGGCCTGCAGGGAGGCGTCCCCGAAGGCCATGATGGCGTCGAGGAGGATCCCGGCCCCCGCGATGGCGGCCCCGAAGGAGTCGCCGGTCTGGAGGCTTTGCCGCATGGAGAGGATGGTCGAGGCCAGCCCCCCGAGGGCCGGGTTCACCTTCCCGAGGAGGCCGGCCATCTGCTGGTAATGGCCCTCTTGCTGCTGCATCTGGTAGCGGTGCCGGCCCAGGGCCTGGGAAACTTGATCAACCGCCTGGGCGTCGAGCTCGGCATTCCGGGCCATGCCCTCGGCGCGTTCCCGTTCGTAATCGGGGCCGAAGTCATGTTCCAGCATTCCCGCCCTTTTTGTTAGCTCGAACTCTTTGGTCATCGGCCCCGAGTCGGGCTGGCCTCGGAGGAAGGACGAAGGCGCCCCTCTAATCGCATGTTTGTATGGGTTGCCGGCCCTCAAAAGCTCGATCTCCCGGGCCACCATTGCCTCGGCCACCGCTCCGAGTTGGTCGGTGACCATCTTCTTGAATTCCGCGGTAATCGGGGCGGCCTTGACCGCCTTCTTCGCCTCATCGGCCGCCTTCGTCGCCCCCGCGACGACGATCTGCTCGGTGACCGTGCGCAAGGCATCCACCGAAACCGAGGACACCGGGGTCGCCCCCAGGTTCAGCGTCCGGGGCGCCACGGTCAGAGTTGTAGCGCCTGCTGCCGGCCCAGGCCTTAATTTCCGGGGTTGGTCGCTAAAGAACCCCCGTTCCGCGGAGGTCGTGTACCCCTCGGGGAGGACGATCTTTTTAACCTTCTGCTTGTCCAGGGCGGCGGTGATCGCGTCGATCCCCTCGGCCACCT
>Ga0194121_10007648_pt1 | contig 14014 bp, 3 predicted proteins | sample TA2MahCa50mmetaG_FD_148609 | JGI IMG/M metagenome (GOLD analysis project Ga0194121, IMG submission 148609) | Freshwater microbial communities from Lake Tanganyika, Tanzania - TA2015020 Mahale Deep Cast 50m | ecosystem: Environmental > Aquatic > Freshwater > Lake | place: Tanzania: Lake... | reverse complement strand
AGTGGAAAATTTGCTCCCGGCGAATGGCGGAGGGCGTTCGTGAGTCTGCTCGCGCGCAAGCCCAGCGTGCTCGGACGCTCGCAACGTGCGCAGCGGGACGACCGCATGTTCGTCGTTGCCACCGAGGACCGGTATGCGCCTGCGCAGTATTTCAAGGCCATCCAGGAATCGCGGGTGGTCATCACAGTCCTGCCGAGCGAAGACGACCGCTCCGCGCCCCAGAATGTGGTGGATCGCCTGAAAGCGGCGCACCAAGCCGGCGTCGAGGCCGGGGATATTCTGCCGGGCGACCAGTTTTGGGTGCTGTTGGATACGGACCATTGGGTGCGAGGCCAGCACGTTGCCGGATTGCTCGAAGCCCTGCGCCAAGCCCGGCAGCTGGGCTTCCAGATTGCTATGACGAATCCGTGCTTTGAACTGTGGCTGCTGCTGCACCACCAGGAGGTCGCGCCGAGGACGGTGTTTGGCGCTTGCGCCGAAGCTGAGGCTCGGTTGCGAGCAGTCCTGGGTGGTTACAACAAGTGCAAATTGAAGACCGCTCAATTCCCCAAGGAATCTATTGCGAATGCTGTCCGCCGGGCGCGAGCGTTGGAAAGTAATCCGGATTCGCCAGCCGGGCCATGGCCGGAAACCGCAGGATCGCGCATCTACCAACTTATTGAAGCAGTGCAAAATCGAAACGCATGAGCCTAGTCAAAATCCAGCACGCCTTGTCCCGTGAGTTTGAGCGGAAGCGAATTGTCTTCTGGTATGACGAATTGACAGAATGGTGGCCCGAGTTTGACGGGGTGCAAATCTCCGGAGTGGAGAAGCTCGCCGTGCAGAGCAACGAATTCGGTGTGAAGCATCGCATTACCCGGGAAGCTCCAAAGCAGAAGTTTCTCCTGTATTTTCGTGGTCAAGCTCAACCGCCCGATAGTCTGAACTGGCTATTGGACCAGTTGCTGGCTCATGGCGGACGACCATTCTCACCCGACCGAGCCTCTCTCGCGCTCCTGGAAGCCGACCTGCCGGAAGAATTCAAAGCCATCACTGAACAGCACCTGGAGTTCTTCCGCAGCAACGAACGCGTCTGCAAACTCAAAGAGTTGCGCAAACCGGAAGACACGGAAACAGAAGTGCGGCTCAAGATGCTCGCAGTCGTTTGCCGGACCGAGGCTTCGGTCGAGTCCATTCTGCTCGCGCTACTGAATGAACTGGCCCGAGGAAAGAGCGACCGCTGGTCGCAGGTGGAAAAGTATGCGCTCGCCGACTTTTGGTGGAATCAGCTCGCGGCCCGCTTTGGCTACATCACTCCAACACCCGGCCTATTGGATTTCGTGTTGGGCTTATTTCGAGCCGTCACACCCTTGGGGGGCAGTTCCATCCTTGATCCCCATCACTCGCCCGTCTTCCTCAATCGCTGGATGGACAGTGGCGAGCACCGGGAGGCGTTCGAAACCCTTTCGGAGAGGGCTGACGCCATGTTGAACGTCAGCGCTGCGTTGAACCAGATCGAGGATGTTCGACCGCTACTCACAGAGCAGACCTATCGGCGGATTGACTTGAAGATACTTGCCGATCTCCGTGACGGCTTGCTGAACGGGGAGCTCTCGCCAGCCGAGGTCCGACAACGCACTGACAGCCGCAGTCAGTTGCACTGGGCACGTTATGACCAGGCAATTCAATCGCTCTATCGCGCGCTCGGCACCGCCGCTGAACTGATCGGGACGCTGCCGAAGCTCGACCTCACGATAGAATCGTTCGATGCGGGTTTGGAGAAATACGCGAGCACCTGGTGGAAGGCAGACCAACTCTATCGGAAGTTCATTTTTCACCTGAACGAGTCAGGCCAAATGGCGTTGCTGGAGAAGCTGGCCGGGAAGATCGAAGGGTTTTACGTGAACGAGTTCCTGAGCAGGTTGGCCCAACGCTGGCAGGAATGGGTGGACCGCTGCTCACAGTGGAACAGCAGCTTGCCCAGCCAACGCCAACTTGTCCCGCGTTTCCTCCGACCGCAAATTGCTGAGGGCCGCAAAGTGTTCGTGATCGTATCGGATGCGCTGCGCTACGAAGTTGCTCGTGAAGTTGTGGAGAAAATTCTGCGCGAGGAACGGTGGACTGCCGACCTCAAGCCAGCGCTTGGCGTGCTGCCTTCGTTCACGCAACTTGGCATGGCCGCTCTGCTTCCACACAAAACTTTGGGATTCGCTCCGGAGGGAAAGACAGTTCTGGCCGACGGAGTGAACACCGCTGGCACAGAAGCGCGGAGCAAGATCCTTTCAGGCGACTTTGGAGGTCGCGCCGCGGCCATTACCGCCGAAGCGTTCCTCACGTTGAATTCCAAAACCGATGGACGCGATCTCGCCAAGGCAAATGATGTCGTCTTCATTTATCACAACGTAATTGATGCCGTCGGCGACAAACGCGACACGGAACACCGCTCCTGCGCGGCAGTGGAATCCGCCATCGAGGAAATCATCAAGTTGCTGAAAAAGGCGGCGGCAATGAACGTCAGCCATTTCATCATCACAGCGGACCACGGGTTTCTTTATCAAAACGACGCTGTGGAGGAGAGCGACTTCCTCGCCGTGCCGCAGCCTGCCGGAGTTCTCCAATACCAGCGTCGGTTTGTCGTCGCGCCTAACATTCCCGAGGATGCACGCCTCAAGCGCTTTTCGGCTTCGCAGCTTGGCTTAGCGGGAGATCTGCAGTTCGGCTTCCCCAAGGGTGTCCAACGTCTGCGCCTGCAAGGATCAGGCAGTCGTTATGTTCATGGCGGAACAGCCCTTCAAGAAATCGTTGTGCCCGTCATCGAAGTGAAGAAACTGCGCGCCGACGATATTGTCCGCGTTGACGTGGATATTCTCCGCAGCGCACAGCAAATCACGACCGGTCAAGTCACCATTACTTTCCTGCAAAGCGAGCCCGCCGGTGAGAAGTGTCTGCCGCGGGATTTGCGGGCCGGGTTCTACTCAAAAACGGGTGTGCCTATCAGCGATGTCCGGACACTGAAGTTTGATTCATCAGCAGAAGACGCGCGACAAAGGGAGCGGCGTGAGCAGTTTGTTTTTGGGCGCGAAGCCGACGAATTCAACCAACAGGAGGTGAACTTGCGCCTCGACGAGCAGGTGCCCGGAACGACTCAGTTCGCCCCCTACCGCGAATTTACATTCAAACTCCGCAGAGCGTTTGAAAGCGACTTCGACAACATTTGAACGAGGAGATGCCATGACCCCACTCGACAAGAAAATCAACCTCCACTTCGCCGGTCTCGTGGTCCGTAAGGACTTGACCAAAACGGTCAAGGGGAACGCCATCGTCCCGAGCTACGTGCTAGAGTATCTGTTGGGCCAGCATTGCGCTACCGATGATGAGGCTTCGATCCAGAGCGGAATCGAGACCGTGAAGAACATCCTGACGAAGCACTTTGTTCATCGCAACGAGAGCGAACTCATCAAGTCCACCATCAAGGAAAAGGGACGGCACAAGGTCATTGATAAAATTACCGTGGAGTTGAACGACAAGGCTGGGGTTTATGAAGCCTACTTCACGAACCTGGGTTTGAAAAAAGTTCAGGTGGATTCTGACTACATCAAAAAGCATCCAAAGCTTTTGGTTGGAGGGGTCTGGTCCATTGCAGAACTCAGCTACCATCCAGTTGAGGACGTGAAGGACGAGCCGTGGCATCTCGAAAGCCTCAAGCCCATTCAAGTCGCGCATGTGGACGTGGACAAATTTCTCGCCGCGCGGAAGGAGTTCACCACCGAAGAATGGATGGACGTGCTGTTGCAGAGCATGGGCTTTAACCCAGAGATGTTTTCGCGACGCGGAAAGCTGCTGCTGCTCGTTCGCCTCATCCCCTATTGCGAACGCAACTACAACCTGATTGAGCTTGGCCCGAAAGGCACGGGCAAATCGCACATCTACTCCGAGTTCTCCCCTCACGGCATCCTGATTTCAGGCGGCGAGATCACCGTCCCCAAATTGTTTGTCAACAATGCTTCCGGCAAAATCGGTTTGGTAGGCTACTGGGATTGCGTTTGCTTCGACGAGTTCGCGGGCAAGGACAAGAAAGTGGACAAGAATCTTGTGGACATCATGAAGAACTACATGGCGAACAAGAGCTTTTCGCGCGGCATCGAAATGCTTGGCGCGGAAGCCTCCATGGTGTTCATGGGTAATACACGAAAGTCAGTCGCCTACATGATGAAGCATTCGCACTTCTTCGAAGAGTTGCCAGACAAATACATTGATTCGGCCTTCCTCGACCGTCTGCATTGTTACAACGCCGGCTGGGAATCCAGCCCGGTGCGCTCCGAGCTTTTCACCACTGGTTTTGGATTCATCGTCGATTACCTGGCGGAGATTTTGAGGCGTCTGCGCAGCCAGGATTTCTCTCACGCCTACCGCGATCACTTTGAGTTGAATTCGGAGATTACGACCCGCGACCGCGACGGCGTGCAAAAAACCTTCTCCGGCTTGATGAAGGTTCTGTTTCCAGAGGGCCACTCCACCAAAGCAGAAATTGAAGAGCTGTTAGCGTTTGCAATTGAGGGCCGCCGGAGGGTCAAAGAGCAGATACTCAAGATCGACGAGACCTTTTCTCCCATCACTTTCACCTATACGGATCGTGCAGGCGGAAAACAACAAACCGTCGTCACGCTTGAAGAAACCCAGTATCCCACGCTCGCAAGGCGTAATGGACATGCGCCCCAGCCCAAAACAGACCAAGCTACATTCGATTTTCCAGATACCGCTAAAGCCGCCGGACCGACAATGGTTCGCGAACCACAGCCCGGTCACTTGGTTGTTCCAGAAAACAGCAAGGGCTACAGTTTCCGGCGTTTGTTTTCCGACCACCTTCGTGGAGCACGACACATTACCCTCGTCGACTCCTACATTAGGGCCTTCTGGCAAATCCGGAATTTCATGGAGTTTGTCCAATTGGTGCACGAACTCACTCCCGAGGGTGAGGAAACCAAAGTGAGCTTGCGGACGAAAAGCGATCCGGATCGCTGCGTTGAACAGGACGAGAATCTCCACAAGGTGCAAGATTCTTGCGTCGGCTCGCGGGTCAGTGTGGACTTCGATTACGTCAAGTCTGATTCAAATCACGCACGAAGCATCACGACTGACCACGGTTGGAAAATCAGCCTGGACCGGGGACTGGATATTTTCCAGCGTTACGAGATTAGCCCGTTTGTTCTGGCAGCCTCAGTTCAGGAGGAGAGGTTGACAAAGGCTTTCGAAGTCACTTATTTGCGAACCCACGCGAAGGCAAGCGATGCGGCGCACTGAAAGATTGCTGCTGGGGCTTGGGCTTTTCTGCGGTTCTTATTGCGTTGGAACCCAGCACCGTAGGTCGTTGCTTTCGCGTCCGGGGTCGTCTAAACCAACGGTTGGCGATGTACTTTTTCTACTTCGACGAATCCGGATCGCGCGATCCCAAAGCGTTTGAGCAGCGGGCCGACGGCAGCTCCATCGCTAAGGATCACATCTATGCGCTGACGTCCGTGGCTCTCTGGGAAGGACGTTGGCGCAGGTTTGACCGCGAGATTGCCAATCTTAAGCTGGAATTCGCCGACCAGTTGAACCGAACTCGCAAGTTGCGTTTCGACTTGGCCGACTGCGAACTGAAATCCAACTGGATTCGCAACCCCAAGGAACGCGCGGACAAGAGCCCCTTCCTCGCTTCGCTTTCGGATGCGGAACGGGAGCGGTTGGTGGCGTGCTTTTTTCGGCAGATTCCGGCACAGCACATGACGCTGTTCTCGGTGGTTTTCGACAAACGGAAGCTCCGCGAGCACATGACCCACGAAACATTGCACAAGAAAGCCTATGAGCTACTGTTGGAGCGCATCGAACATTTCATGGCGGAATACCATCCCAAGCATCACGCGCTGATCGTGATGGATGACACGGACAAAGCCCTCAACCGAGCGGTCTCGATGAAGCACGCGTTCTTCCAACGCGAAGGCAATCAAAACGTGCTTTTCAATCACATTGTCGAATATCCCTTCTTCACCGACAGCAAACTCTCCAACGGCATCCAGCTTGCCGACCTTTGCGCCTACAATGTCTATCGCGCATTCAAGGTGCGGGATTTCACTTACCCGTATTTTCAGGAGTTGTTGCCGACTTTCTACAAGCGGCACGAGGGACACAAGCTCGACGGGTTGAAAGTGTTCCCCGAGGATTCCGAATTAGTCGAGTTTGCGCGCGAGGGCTGGGAGTCGTTTCAAAAACAAAACCCCGCGCAGGGCGGGGTGAAGATATGATGTCGGGCTGGGCAAACCATATCGAGCTGACCAGCAGCACCCGACATTCATATAATGCCAGATTCAGCAAGAATGGCAAGTGCTGCTTCAGTGCTTCTGGAAAGCGCGGAAAGCGAGAATCAAGGACCTAAACGGACGCACCCAGGAATGCCCAGGACACGTCCGCCGACCGAGATTGCTCAGTCCGGGGTAAGGAGTATCGCATCCTCCTGCCATTGCTTTCTGACCCTTTTTAGCCAAGGTCCTCCTGCGTTTCTTGTGGCACCTTGGTGTTCTCTCTCGCGAAAATCGGTGAAAATGGTTGCGACTTTTCTCTGGGAAAGCCGTGGAATGGCGGGAACGATTGAGTAGAGTAGGCGAAGCGGACGGATTGAGAGGCCGGAGCCAATGACCGTCACGCTTCGCCCCTCATCGAACCGGACAGGCGGTTTTCCCGCATCCGGCTCTCCGAGGGTCATTCATCGCATCGCTTCAACGTTCCGGTGTCCAGGCCGCATGATACGGCATCTGAAACAAACCGAATTTCCTAGCGACAACCATCCGAACGAATCGAATAGCTCGCAGGCGTTATTCTCGAAGATTGCTCTACTGAACGATGATGCGATAGAACCGCATCCCCAAAGCAGGACTTTGCGGATCGAGTATGTCAGCGCTCCCGGTGAACTGCTCGGGCTTGAAATCGACCCAATTGACCAGGTCCGCGGAGACCTGGATGGAGGCTCGCCGTCCTTCGGGGACCGTCAGTCGAAATTGAAAGCCCGTCGCAGGGTCAAACCGCATGTCGGTGATTAAAGCGGCTTGCGGTTCCGGTGCTCCAACCGCCTCGACTGTCAGTCGGGCCGACTCGCTTTCGATCAAGCCGGCCGCACTTCTGGCAGTCACGGAGTAATTCCCGGCATGCTCTGCCCGGGCGCTGCCGATTTCGTAGTTGGGGTTGGTCGCTCCCGGAATTTCCCTCCCATTAAATTTCCACTGATAAGTGATGGTTCCAGATCCGGTCGCGAGAGCGTTGAAGACGACGCTGCTTCCAGCAGAGACTGTTTGGCTAATCGGCTGGACGACGAATTTGGGTTGCAGGTTGACGCTCAGCAGCGCAGGCGTGCTGAGAACGAATCCCGATTCGTTACTCACTTCCACGGAGTATTCGCCCGCGTCTGAAAGCTTAATGCTCGCCAATTCCAAACTCGCCCCTGTGGCACCCGGAATATTCACCCCATTGAAACGCCATTGGTATCGCAACGGACCAGTGCCGGTCGCCGTCACGTTGAATACCACTCTTTGCCCTGGGATCACTTCCAGGCCATCAGGCGGCTGGGTGATCGATGGTGCTTGTCCAACGGTGAGCGTGGCCGTTGAACTCTGGACGGTCCCGATCGCATTTCGCGCGATCACGAGGTAAGCGCCCGCCGTGGCCGACTGTGCGTTGTTAATGGCGTAGGAAGCGTTGGTCGCCCCGGATATGTCCGTCCCGTTGAAACGCCATTGATAGCTGATTGGCTCGCTGCCGCTGACCGTCACGGTGAAAGTCGCTTTTCCGCCCGCCTGCACGCTTTGGCTCTGGGGTTGGCTGGTGATCGTCAACGGCACGTTCACGGTCAGTTTGGCCACTGCACTCGTGGCCGAGCCGGCGAAACTGGACACAATGACGGCGTAATCTCCAGCATCCGCGGGCTGCGCGCTCAGAATGGCCAGCGATCGGTTCGTCTCTCCGTTGAGCTTTAATCCATCGCGCGTCCATTGATACCGCAACGTGGGCAAGGTTGTGGTCACGCTGCTGAGGGCATTTGTGGTTTCTACAAAGAATCCCACACCCGCCCCGACAGCCACCGACTGATTCAACGGTTGTCGTGAAATAAGCGGGCCTTGCCCAAGCTCGTAGCTCAATCGGGCTATTCCACTCGCGCCTTTGACACCATCGACGGCGATGTAATACACCGCGCCGTTGGTGACAGGAACATTCACCACGCTGTCCAGACCGTCAGCACCGCTGTTATTGTCCGAGGCCTCGGTCTTCAAACTGGCAAAATCCGCCCCGGACCCGCTATAGACGGCCAAGACAGTGTCGAAGTCGCTGCCTTCGGTGCTCACTCGCAGTGCGCCGCTGGCTGGCGCCTGGTACGTGACCCACTGCGAAGCTCCGCCGAAATCGTCCGCGTGGTTGGGCTCGCCTTGTTCTTTGCCCGAACCGATGGTTGAAAAAGCCAGCCAACCCGAAAACTGGCGAGCCACAAAGTCCGGAGCGGGTTGCAGCAAGGACTGCAAGCCAAGGTTCGCCAGCCGGGCCCCACTGACGCCCACCCGAGGAGCATTCTTGAACTTGTCTTGAGCTGAGATCGTCTCGGTTCCGACTTGTAGCGCCGCCAACGCGCTATCCACCGTCAGCGCGGAAGGATCGGGGCCGCTGCTTACACGCACCGCGCAGATGCCCACGTCCTCTGCGAGAACAGCTGGAAGCGTCCGGTTCGGCGAAGTCGCTCCAGGAATCGGCTTACCGTTGAAGTGCCATTGATACCGCAGATCCGTTCCCTGAGCTTGAACGTCGAAAGTCACGTCCGTCGCCTCGGTCACAGTGCGGCTCCGCGGCTGCACCAGGATCACAGGCAGCTTTTGTGCGGTTGGGGTTAATTTGAAACCAACCACGATCCGTCCTGTGGCTCCGCCAAAGCCTTTGACGTTGATCAGGTAGGTCGTCCCTGGGACGGCGTTGAAACTTGCCTGGCTGGCGAAGAATCCGCCCCGATCATCGTCCGACACGACCTCCGTCAAGTTCGGAGAAACTCCGGTGTAAATGGCCAGCACCGTGTCAAAGGTGCTGCCGATGGTGTTGAACGTGGCAATGCCTGTCAGAGAAGCTTTCCAGGAAAACCAGCGTTCGCCTCCCGTGGAGGGTGGTGAATTCTTCCGTGTCTGTGGGCCGATTCCGCCCGAGTCGATGCTGCCGCCATCAAATGTGGCCTCGAGCACTTCGCCGATATCCCGGGCTTGTTGAGCAGAGGGACCTCCGGTCTCCTGAGGCAAGATCAGCGTCAGGCTGGCTCCGGCACTGGTGACAGCTCCGCCCGCATTTGCCACGACGACGCTGTAATTGCCGGCGTCCGCAACCTGGACATTATTCAACGCCAAACTTGGTCCCGCCGTGCCGGAAATGTTCACGCCATTCTTTTTCCACTGAAACTCCAGCGGTGCGTCGCCGTTGGCCCCGACTGAAAATGTGACGCTGGCTCCAGGCGGCACATTTTGGTTCACGGGCTGAGTCTGGATCGACGGCGGGACAATCACACGCACGACGGCGTCCGTGCTATTCACGGCCCCCACGACGTTGCGCACGACGACCCGATAGGTCCCGGCGTCGCTGGTCCGTGCGCTGGCTAAGGTCAAACTGGGCCCTGTCGCCCCCGCCAGGTTCGCTCCATTCCTCTGCCACTGATAAGTGATCGGGTTGCTTCCGGCAGCCACCACACTGAGCACGACGCGCTCGCCTTCTCTGACCGTTTGGCTCTGCGGCTGCTCGACGACCGTGACGGGCACATTGACCGTGAGCGTCGCTCCCGCGCTCGTGACCGGCCCGGCCGCATTGCTCACGATCACTTGATAATTCCCGGCTTGAGCTAACTGAACGTTGGCAAGGGCCAGCGTCGCCTGATTGGCTTCGGGCAAATCCACCCCGTTGCGGCGCCACTGGTAAGTGAGAGGCGCGGTGCCTGTGGCGACGACGCTGAGCGTCGCGCTCTGGCCAGCCGTGATGGTCTCACTTGCTGGCTGCGTGGTGATTTGAGCGGCCTGAGTCACCGTCACCCGCGCAATTTCACTTGTTACTGAGCCGGCCGCATTGCTCACGACCACGGCATATTCACCGGCATTGGCCACAGCGACGTTACTCAGCGCGAGAGTGGGACTGGTTGCTCCCGCAAGGTCTGAGTTGTTCCGACGCCATTGATAGCGCAACGGTTCCGTTCCGCTCACGGCGACCGTGAGCGGAACGGCAGATCCTGCGAGCACGTTCTGGCTTTGCGGTTGGCGCGTGATCGTAGGTGGAAGGGCGACGCTCAGCTTTGCCTTTGAGCTTGCCACAGGCCCAGCAGCATTACTGACGATCACCGAGTATTCTCCCGTGTTCGTCAGCGCCGCATTGCGAATCTGGAGCGTGGGATTGGTCTGACCTGCCAAATCGGCGCCGTTGAACTGCCACTGGTAAACCAGCGGCCCGGTCCCCGTGGCTTCCACAGAAAATGTCACTGAAACTCCCGCCGCCACGCTTTGGCTCTCGGGTTGTTTGGTAATCGTGACTGGCACAATGACCTGAAGGGTCGCTGCCGAACTGGTCACCGAACCTCCGGCATTGCTAACCGCCGCCAGATACTCCCCGGACTGCTCCGGGGTCACACTGGTCAGCACGAGCGAAGGATTGGTTGCTCCCGCAATGTCCCTTCCATTGAAGCGCCACTGATAACTCAAGGGGCCGCGGCCGTTGGCCGTCACAACCAGAGTCACGTTCGCACCGGATGGCACGATGCGACTTTCGGGTTGCTTCGTGATGGTTGGGGGCGCCGGTGTGACGGTCAATTCGAAGGTCGTCGTCGCTTTACCACCCGTCAAATCCTCCACCAGAATCGTGATGGTCGCGGCGCCAACTCGATTGGGGGCCGGCGTCACCGTCACCGTGCGGTTGGCTCCAGCTCCGCCAAAGACGATATTAGCGGTCGGCACCAGGTTTGCATTGGAGGAACTGGCGCTGAGCTTCAAATCTGTGGGCAGGCCATCCGGGTCGTTCACCGTGAAGACAATGGCTGGCGTGGCGATGCCTTCCTTCGTCGTCTGATCCGAAATCGCCGAAAGGGTCGGGTTTACGACCGGAGGCGCTCGCACCACGACGGTCAGGCTCTTGGAATCACTCAGCGGCGGTGTCCCATTGTCAGTCACGCGCACGGTAATTGAGTAGTTGCCGGGAGGTTGAATGGCAGACGGTGTCCAGGTGAAGGCGCCGGTTACGGGATCAATTCGCGCGCCTTCAGGTGCGCCAGATGCCAGAGTAAACGTCAACGTCTGGCGTGGCAGATCGTTGTCCGTGGCTGCGGGCGTAAACGTCGCAGTCTCCCCGCGCGCAATGGTTTGGTCAGTCAATGCGGCCAGAACCGGCGCCGTGTTCACCTCAGTGACCAGGACGTTGAAGCTCATCGACGCTTTGAGAGGAGGAGTGCCGTTGTCGGTGGCCTCAACCGTGATCGAATAGCTGCCGGGCCCCTGGCTTTCCTCGGGCGTCCAGCGAATGGTCCCCGTTGCCGGGTCAACGGTCATGCCGCTCGGCGCGCCTGCTCCTAACGCGTAAGTGAGCAGATTGTTGTTAGGATCGCTTGCCGTAACGGCCAGGGTCAGTGTGCTTCCCTCGGCAATGGTCTGGTTGACAATGGGCGGAAGGACCGGCGCTTCGTTCGACACGCCCACGGCGACCTTGAAGCTGCGCGATGCAGTCAACGCGGGCGTCCCATCGTCAACAACCTCCACGGTGATGTCGTGAGTTGTTCCGCCCTGCGGCGGGGTTGGGGTCCAGGTGAAAGCGCCCGTGGTCGCGGCGAGCGCGGCCCCGGCTGGCGCGCCTGCGCCTAAGCGGAATGTCAACGTGTTGGCTGGAAGATCCGAATCATTGGCCGAAGCCGTAAGGTTCAAGGACTCTCCAACCCGCACCGTTCGATCTGAAATCGGCGCCAGCACTGGAGCAGTATTCACCTCGGTGACAACCAGCGTAACTTCTATCGTCGCGGTCTGGATGGGTGTGCCATCATCTGTGGCCTTAACCGAGACCTTGTATGTCCCTGGCCCTTGCGCTTCCGTTGGTGTCCAAGTCAATTCGCCGACGGCCGGATCAAGATTCATACCCGGCAGCGCTCCAGACACCAGGTTGAAGAAGAAGAAGTTCGCATCCGGGTCCGTGGCCTTGAACGTCAGAGTGAACGGACTTCCCTCCGGAATGGTCTGCGTTGAAATCGTCTCGAACACCGGAGGCCTGTTTGTTGGCGCGACCTTCACCGTGACGCTCTGTGAGGCGCTCAGACTTGGTGTCCCGTTGTCCGTCACGCGGACCGTGAAGGTTACTGTTTTCTCTTCGAGTGACTCGGCGGGCGTCCACTCGAACACTCCGGTCGCAGGATTGATCGTGGCCCCAGTGGGCGCATCGCTACCCAGACTAAACGTCAGCGTGTTCGCGGGCACATCCGTGTCGCTGGCGGTCGCGGTGAACGTCAGCTTCTTGCCCGCTTTCACCGTTTGACCAGGGATTTGCGAGATCGCCGGCGCGACATTCACTTCATTCACGGTGATCGAAAAGGTCCTCGCGGCGTTTTCAATAGGATCCCCGTTGTCCGTCACCCGGACAGTGAAGTTGTACGCCCCGGGACCCTGGCTCTCGGTCGGTGTCCAGGTAAACGCGCCTGTGGAGGGATTAACACTGGCACCGGCCGGCTCGCCCTCCAGTCGGAAGGTCAAAATCTGCGTGGGCACATCAGAATCTGTAGCCCGGAACGTTTCGGTCAGCGTGCTGCCCTCATCAATCGTTCGGGCGGCGACAAGCTCCAGCGTGGGGGGCGTGTTCCCGATCACATTGAATTGCCGCTGCACCTCCGCCGCCGCATTGTAGTTGGAATTGCCCGGCTGAGATGCCGTCACCGTGACGGTGCCGACGCCGTTGAGTGTGACCGTGTTGCCCGTAAGCGTCGCCGGCCCAGAGACGTGGAAACTGACCGCCAGGCCGGAGCTGGTCGAGGCGCTCAGCGTGAAGGATTCCCCACGGCGCCGCTGCGGCAGGGAAGCAAAGTTGATGGTCTGGTCCGCCTTGCTCACGTTGATCGACACCGTCGCCGATGCGTTGTTGTAATTCGCGGTGTCGTTCGGTGTGAACGACACGGAGAGCGATGGATTGCCGGCATCCAAGATCGTGCCTCCAGGGGGCGAGTAAGAGAACGTCCCGCCGACGCTGGCGCTCGCGTTGAGTTGGGCGCCACCCAGCGCGGTCCCGTAAGCGATGCTGGCGGGACTCGACCAATTGATTGCGGGCGTGGCCTTCTGAACCTGAAGGGTCACACTCGCAGTGGCGTTGTTGTAATTCGCGGTGTCGTTCGGTGTCGGTGTGAAGCTCACGGAGAGCGTATGGCTGCCCGCGTTCAACGTCGCGCCGGACGGAGGCGAATAAGTGTACGTTCCAGGGATGTTCGCTGTGGCATTGAGCTGCGCGGAGCTTAACGCCGCTCCATAGGTGATGGCCGCCGGCGTGGACCAATTGATCGGCGGCGTAGCCTTGGCCACTGTGAGCGACTGGTCCACCGCCGCCGCCGCGTTGTAGTTGTCGTTGCCCACCTGGCTGGCGCGCACAACCGCCGTGCCCACGCCTGTGATGGTGAGCGTGTTTCCAGCAATCGTGGCGGGACCAGAGACGACGCTAAAAGTTACAGGCAATCCTGAACTGGCTGTGGCCGACAGATTAATCGGCGAGCCGCCGAAGGCCACGCTCGCCAAGGCGCCAAAGCTGACGGTTTGGTTCGCCTTGGCAACCGCAAAGCTCTGCTCCACATCAGGCGCTGCGTTGTAGTTGGCATTGCCTACCTGGCTGGCGCGAAGCGCCACCGTTCCCACTCCAGTGATCGTGACCGTGTTGCCCGCGAGGGTGGCCGGGCCTGAGACGAGGCTCAAGCTCACCGTCAACCCCGAACTGGCGGTCGCGCTCACGCTGAACGGGCTGTCTCCATACGTCTTGTTGCTCAGCG
>Ga0194121_10007646_pt1 | contig 14018 bp, 8 predicted proteins | sample TA2MahCa50mmetaG_FD_148609 | JGI IMG/M metagenome (GOLD analysis project Ga0194121, IMG submission 148609) | Freshwater microbial communities from Lake Tanganyika, Tanzania - TA2015020 Mahale Deep Cast 50m | ecosystem: Environmental > Aquatic > Freshwater > Lake | place: Tanzania: Lake... | reverse complement strand
GTCTCCGGCCGCAAAACCATCACCGCTATCCTGACGGCACTCCGATCCACCGTCCGGCAACTGACCCCGGTGGCCGCATGAAATCTTCGCGGCAGGAAAACATTTGAGGTGTTAGTAGTACAGGGCAGTCCCGTGCGGCCCGCCGGCCAGCGCCTCTGAGGCCAAGCCTCCGCCGGCTGGCGGGGCCAAGACAATCCGCACACGCCGGCAGAGGCCGGTGGAGACGGATGGAAGTCTCCTCCGGCCCCCTCACCTGCCGACGTATTGGCGCCACGCTAGCGCCGCTCACTCGGAAAATCTCGCCGTTCGGTGCATTCGAGTTTGTTTTGAATAACTTATCAGCCGAGAATGTTTCAGGAGAGACTCCCTATGAGCACTCAGCCCTTTGAACCGAACCCGCGCCAGATGGCCGCGCCCGGCCTGATCCAGATCAGCTCGATCGAAGACGCCATCCAGCAGCGGCTGCGGGAAGGGCGTGCGCGCCTGGAGCGCGAAGCGGGCGTCGAGAAGCGCGAGGTTCATCACTTCAAGCGGCCCGTGGAGCGGCCCTTCACCAGGACCGAGCGCGAGCATACGACGCTGCTGTTCGGAGGTCTGACCTGGAAGCACGAGAAACTGGTGCACGGGGCTCTCGAAGGGCTGGGGTATCGCGCCCAGGCCGTTCCCACGCCGAATGTCGCCGCCTTTCAGGCCGGCAAGGAATTCGGCAACAACGGCCAGTGCAACCCGACCTATTTCACGGTCGGCAACCTGGTGCAGTTTTTGCAGGGCCTGGAGGCCAAGGGGGTCAGCCGCGAGGAGATCATCGACAACTATGTCTTCTTCACCGCCGGCGCCTGCGGGCCGTGCCGTTTCGGGATGTACGAAGCCGAGTACCGGCTGGCTCTGCGGAATTCGGGTTTTGAGGGCTTCCGGGTGCTGCTGTTTCAGCAGGCCGGAGGGCTGAGCCAGTCCGACGCCGAAGCCGGTCTGGAGATGAACCTGGACTTCTTCCTGGGGATTCTCAACGCGCTCAACTGCGGCGATGTGATGAACGAGGTCGCCTACGCCATCCGGCCCTTCGAGGTCGAGGCCGGCGCTACGGACCGCCAGCTCGGAGCGGGCATGGAGCACCTGCACGAAGTCTTCCGCACGAAGCGCCCCTGGAAGCTCAACGGCAACCTGGCGAAATACCTGGGCGGCTACCGCGATACCGCCGAGTACATGGGCAAGTTCCTCAAGCAGGTGCAGGGCGACGATTACGTTCCGGCGCTGGCGCGCTGCCGCGACCTGTTCGATGAAGTCGAGGTGGACCGCCTGCGGGCGAAGCCCATCGTCAAGATCACCGGCGAATTCTGGGCCCAGACCACCGAAGGCGACGGCAACTTCAACATGTTCGCGTTTCTCGAGCGCGAGGGGGCGCAGGTGCTGGTCGAGCCGATCGGCACCTGGATCATGTACATGATCCACCAGGTGGTGCAGAAGTATAAAGATCTGAAAGGCCTGGAAGAGGGTGTTCAGCTTCCGCCCATCTGGCGGCTGAACAAGCGCGCCAAGGTCGAGTGGGGCTACCGCAATCGGGTCGCCAAGCTCAAGCTGGCGGAGGCCATTTTTCGCCGGGAGTATCACAAGATCGTGGACGCCCTCGGCGGCATCGCGCATCACCTGACGGACCAGTACGAGATGCAGCGGCTCGGGCACCCGTTTTATAACTCGCGCGCCGGCGGCGGCGAAGGACACCTTGAAGTGGCCAAGAACATCTACTACTCGAACAAGGATCTGGCCCACATGGTGCTGTCGGTGAAGCCCTTCGGCTGCATGCCGTCCACGCAGTCCGACGGCGCGCAGTCGGCCGTGGTTTCGAACTACAGGGACATGATCTATCTGCCCATCGAGACCTCCGGGGAGGGGGAGATCAACGCCCACAGCCGCGTGCAGATGGCGCTCGGCGAAGCCAAGGCCAAGGCCAAACGCGAGCTGGCCGAGACCCTGGCGGGCGTCGGGCTGACGCTCGAGCAGTGCTACGACTACGTCAACCGGCACCCGGAGATGAAGCGGCCCATGTACCGCGCGCCGCACTATCCCGGCGCCGTCGGAGTGGCGGCCAATTTCGTGCGGCACATCGCCGAGCGCATGGCCAAGGTGAACTGAGCCATGGACTGTCGCTTCCTGGTGGGGATGGATGTCGGCTCGACCACGGTGAAGGCCGTGGTCATCGATGCCGCCACGGACCGCATCCTTTGGTCCGATTATCAGCGGCACGACACCAAGCAGCCGGAAAAGGTGCTCGGCTTTCTCCAGCGCTTTGAAGCCGAGATTGACGGCTTCGAGGCCGCGGCCACGCGCATGTTCATTACCGGCTCGGGCGGCAACGGCCTGGCCAAGTTCCTGGGCGCCAAGTTCGTTCAGGAAGTCAACGCGGTTTCGCTCGCCGTCGAGAAGCTCTATCCCGAGTGCGGCTCGGTGATCGAGCTGGGCGGCCAGGACGCCAAGATCATCATCTTCAAGAAGGACGAGAGCACGGGCCGCAAGAAGAAGATGCCCTCGATGAACGACAAGTGCGCGGGGGGCACCGGGGCGGTGATCGACAAGATCAACGCCAAGTTGCGCATCCCCTCCGACCAGCTCTGCCAGATGGGCTACAAGGGGCTGAAGCTGCACCCGGTGGCGGGCAAGTGCGGCGTCTTTGCCGAGACCGACATCAACGGTCTGCAGAAGATGGGCGTGCCCCCGCCCGAGCTGATGGCCTCGCTGTTCGAGGCCATCGTCATGCAGAACCTTTCCGTGCTCACTCGCGGCAACACGCTGCAGCCGGTGGTGTTGCTGCTCGGCGGCCCGAATACCTATATCCAGGGCATGCGGGACTGCTGGAAGCACAATATCCCGAAGATCTGGGAGGAGCGGGGCACGCCGCTTCCCGAAGGCGTCCCGCCCGAGGACCTGATCCGCACGCCCGACAACGCGCAGTATTTTGCGGCCATCGGATCGGTTGAGTTCGGCAAGACCGAAGACGCCGATGTGGGCCGTTACCTGGGCTGGCAGAAGCTCGAGTGGTACGTCAACGTGGGCCGCGACGAGGAGAAGTCCAAGCGCGGCGCCAACGGCGGCCTGGCCAAGGACGACGACGAGCTGGCGGCTTTCAAAGAGAAGTACCGCCACAAGAAATTCGTTCCCTCCGGGTTCCGCCCCGGACAGGTGGTGGAAGGCTTCGTCGGCATCGACGGCGGCTCCACATCCACCAAGGCCGTTCTGCTTTCCAAGAGCAAGGAGCGGAGCATCCTCTGCAAGACCTACCAGCTTTCTAAGGGCAACCCCATCGAGGACACCAAGGAGGTTTTCGCCAAGCTCGAAAAGCAGATCGAGGACCAGGGTGCGACGCTCAAAGTGCTCGGAGTGGGCACCACGGGCTACGCCAAGGACATTCTGAAGGACGTCATCGGCGCCGACGCCGCGCTGGTCGAAACCGTCGCCCATACGCAGGCCGGCCTGCACTTCTACAAGGATATCGACGTCATCTGCGACGTCGGCGGCCAGGACATCAAGATCATCATCCTCAAAGACGGCCGGGTCAAGGATTTCAAGCTGAACACCCAGTGCTCGGCCGGCAACGGATATTTCCTGCAATCCACGGCGCAGGGCTTCAACGTCCCGGTCGAGCAGTATGCCGACACCGCCTTCGGCGCCCAGTCATTTCCGAGCTTCGGCTACGGCTGCGCGGTCTTCATGCAGTCCGACATTGTGGATTTCCAGCGGCAGGGCTGGAAGCCGGAAGAGATCATGGCCGGGCTGTGCAACGTGTTGCCGAAGAATATCTGGCTCTACGTTTCCCAGATCCCGAACCTGTCGGCCATCGGGCGGCGCTTCCTGCTGCAGGGCGGAACCCAGTACAATCTGGCGGCGGTCAAGGCCCAGGTGGACTTCATCGAGTCCCGCTTCAAAGGCAAGGATCTTCCGGCCGACGTGATCGTCCACGAGCACTGCGGGGAGGCCGGCGCCATCGGGGCCGCGCTCGAAGCTGGCCGGCTCTTCGACCACGGCCGCCAGACTTCCTTCATCGGCATGGAGGGCGTTCGCCTCATTACCTACAACACCACGCGGAACGAGAACACGCGCTGCTATTTCTGCAAGAACAAATGCCTGCGCACCTTCATCGACGTGAAGACGAACGTGTTCACGGATATCAAGCCGCTCGTCAAAACCAAGGTCCCGCTCGAGCCCGGCGCCCAGCGCCTGATCATCGCCACCTGCGAGAAAGGCACGGTCGAGAACATCGAGGACATGCGCAGCATCAAGGGCGCGCTCGATAAAGTGAAAAAGGCCAATCCCAACCTGGTCGAGATCGCGGCCAAGGGCGTTTTCCGCGTGCCGGACACGCCCAATGTGGCCGATCCGCGCCCCAGATTCGCCCTGACTCCGGCCGCGAAGAAACGGTCGGAGCTGCTGGACCGGCGCGCGCGGCTGCGCATCGGCATGCCGCGCGTGCTCAACATGTACTCCATGGCGCCGGTGTTTAATGGCTATTTCAACTCGCTCGGCATCCAGGCGCAGAACATCCTCTACTCGGACTACACCAGCGAGCAGCTTTACAAGGAGGGCGCCAAGCGCGGCGCCATCGACCCCTGCTTTCCCTCCAAGCTCGGCATTCCGCACGTGCACAATCTGCTCTACGGCGTGCACGCCAAGAAGCCGCTGGACATCATCTTCTTCCCCATGATCGACTGCCTCACCAGCGATCTGCACGGCACCCAGGGCTCCCGCTCCTGTCCCACGGTTGCGACGACGCCCGCGGCCGTCAAGGCCGCCTTCACCAAAGAGGGAGACTTGTTCCGGGAAAAGGGCGTCCGTTTCCTGGACACTTTCGTAAACCTCTCGAAGCCAGACCTTTTCGAGCGGCAGATGTACGAGCAGTTCCGCGATATCCTCGGCTTGTCGCCCGAGGAGAATCATCGCGCGGTCGAGGAGGGCTACCGGGCGCTCGATTATTTCAACAACGTCACTCAGCGGGGCGCCGCGCGGGAAGTGCTCGAGCAGCTCGAGCGCGAGGACCGCATCGGCGTGGTGCTGCTCGGCCGGCCGTATCACAACGATCCCGGCGTGAATCACGAGATCCTCGAAGAATTCCAAAAGCTCGGCTACCCGGTGTTCACCGAGGATTCCCTGCCCATTGACGACGACATCCTCTGGCGCTTGTTCGGCGACGAGGTGCTGGCGGGCGAAGTTGACCACCCCATGTCGATCTCCGATGTGTGGAAGAACTCCTACAGCGAGAACACTTCACGCAAAATCTGGGCGGCCAAGTACATCGCCCGGCACCCGAACCTCGTAGCGCTCGAGCTATCGAGCTTCAAGTGCGGGCACGACGCCCCCATCTACTCGGTGGTCGAAGAGATCGTCGAGCATTCCGGCACGCCGTACTTCTGCTTCAAGGACATCGACGAGAACAAGCCCACGGGCTCGATCAGGATCCGGGTCGAAACCATCGGCTACTTCCTGAAGCGCTACCGCGAGGACATGGTCGCCAGCCGGAACAAGGCCAAGAACATAGAAGTGGCCCTGGCTGAATTGGAGGCGCGCCTCAGGCGCGAAATGCTCCGCGAAAGGCTGGCGGCTACCGCCGGCGCTTATGAAAACGGCCACCTGCCCACCATCCACGTGAGCCTGGCAGCCCTGGCGGCCTCGAAGCCGGCGGGGGAGTACCAGCGGGTTTCGGGCGACTGATAGCCGCATAGCGCCTCGGCGCCCAGGCTGGTGGGGCGAGCGCCCGCGCTGCGTTGAGTCCAAGTTAAGTCAGGCGGCGGGGCAGGAGCCCCGCCGCTGCTTCAACTGAACTTCTGCTGCCGCCGGCTCAGGCGGCGGCAACCATCTTGTGCGGGTCGATGATGAACTTCTTGGCAGCGCCCTTATCAAAGTCCTGATATCCCTTGGGCGCGTCCTCGAGCGAGATCACGGTTGCATTGGTCGCCTTGGCGATCTGAATCTTGCCATAGAGGATGCTCTGCATGAGCTGGCGGTGATAGCGCATCACCGGGCACTGGCCGGTAGTGAAGTGATGCGACTTGGCCCAGCCGAGGCCGATCCGGATGCCCAGGTTACCGACCTTGGCGTTGGCGTCCACACCGCCCGGATCCTCTGTAACGTACAGGCCGGGAATGCCGATGCCTCCCCCGGCCCGGGTGATCTGCATCACCGAGTTCAGCACCGTGGCCGGCCGCTCGACGCTGGCCTCTTTGCCCTGGCCTCGCGCCTCGAAGCCCACGCAATCGACGGCGGCGTCCACTTCGGGCACGCCCACGATCTGCGCGATCTGATCCGCGAGCGCGGCGTCCTTGCGCAGGTCCACGGTCTCGCAGCCGAAGCTTTTAGCCTGCGCCAGTCGCTCCGGAATCATGTCTCCCACGATCACGCAGGCCGCGCCGAGCAACTGGCAGGAGGCGGCGCAGGCCAGCCCCACCGGGCCGGCGCCGGCGACGTACACGATGGCACCCGGCCCCACGCCGGCCGAGAAGGCTCCGTGATAGCCGGTGGGGAAAATATCCGACAGCAGCGTCAGATCGCGGATCTTGGCCATGGCCTGGGCCTTGTCGGGAAACTTGAGCAGGTTGAAATCGGCGTACGGCACCATCACGTACTCCGCCTGGCCGCCGATCCATCCGCCCATGTCCACGTATCCGTAGGCGGCCCCGGGGCGCGCCGGATTCACGTTCAGGCAGATGCCGGTCTTCCCTTCCTTGCAGTTGCGGCAGCGGCCGCAGGCAATGTTGAAGGGCACCGATACCAGGTCGCTCTTCTTGATGAACTCAACGTCGCGGCCGGCTTCGAGCACTTCACCGGTAATCTCGTGTCCCAGAATCAGCCCGGACGGGGCTGTGGTCCGGCCTCGAACCATGTGCTGATCGCTGCCGCAGATGTTGGTCGTAACGACCTTCAAAATGACGCCGTGATCGCATTTGCGCGACCCTAGCGCGAGCTTGGGGAAATCGATCGACTGAATCTCGACCTTTCCCGGACCTACGTAAGCCACCCCTCTGTTGGTTGCCATATATCACCTTTCCTCGAATCTATTCCGGCCGCTCGGGCTGCCCGAATGCCCGCCCGGCTGCTATTCCGGACCGCCGGCTTCGGGCGCGCGCCCACTCACCGCCGCGGCTGATGGCGGACATTCATGTCATCAAAAAAATCGCCCCGGGTCAAGGGCCGCGAGCCGGTTTGTCGAGGGCCGGCTGGGCGGACCAGCCAAAAGCTTGCCGAACTGGCGGAGCGCGGCCTGCTCACGAGCACTTTCGTCGTCTAGGCCGGGGAGTGCGGCCGCACGCCGAAGGTCATCCACGCCGAAGGTCAACAAGGATACCGGGCGCGACCACTGGCCCAAGGCTTTTTCGGTGGCGCTGGCCGGAGGCGGCGTCAGGGGCGGGCAGGTGATTGGAGCCACCGACAGGCACGCCGCCGAAGTCACCGACCAGCCGATCTCGGCTGACGCGGATTACGGCAAGCCCAACCCGTACGGCCTTTACGGAATGGCCGGAAACGTCTGGCAATGGACGGCCGACTGGTTCGTGCCGACTTTCAACGGCCGGCCGGTCGCGGAAGAGCTGAAGCTTTACCGCGTCCTGCGCGGCGGCTCCTGGGCCAATGACGAGAACTTTCTGACGGTGAGCGACCGCAACCACTACCCGCCGGATTCCCGGGACTTCTTCATCGGCTTCCGGGTGGCGCGGTAAGGCGGCTGAAAAGCTTAGGAGCTTGCGGAAAAATTCGCAAAGACCGCTCCTTTCAGTCGCGGCTCAGAATCGCCGCGCAATGCCTTCAGCCACTTACCAGAGCCGCGGCCAGCGGGAGCCGAGGGTTTGGCCCGTTTTTCCGCAAGCTCTTACGGCAACATTCCGGGCAGGTCGGAGGCGGCGGCGCGCAGGCCGACGTAAAATTTCCCGAACAGCGCGTACACGGCGCTCACCTCGTCGAAGCGCATTTCGTAGATCAGCTTCTTGAACACCAGCGGGTCGTCAGCGAACAGATCGACGCCCCACTCCCAGTCGTCGAAGCCGATCGAACCGGAGATGATCTGCTTCACTTCGCCGGCGTAGCGGCGCCCAATCAGGCCGTGATCGTGCATCATGCGCTGGCGGTCTGAGAAGGGCACGCGGTACCAGTTCACCGCCTCGCCGCGCCTGCGGTCCATAGGGTAGAAGCAAAGATAGCGCTTGTCCGGAATCTCCGGCCACAACCGGGGCGCCATGGCCTCGCGCTGGCGCTCCAGCGCCGCGGCGATTTCGCGGTCCCACTCGGGGGCGCCGGGCTCGAGGCCGCCCGCGGCGAGGCTCGCATAGACTTTGGCCGTGGACTCGTAAAGGCCGAGCTCGACGATGGAAAGATACGAGCCGGTTTCTTCCAGGTAATCCCAAAACTCCAGCCGCTTCAGGCAAAGCTCGGCGGCGTTCAGGCGCGCAAAATCGCGACGGAAGTGAACCAGCATCAGATCGCCCTTGTGTCCCAGCAAAAAATACAGGGCGCTCTGCTCGCCCGGCTCGCCAGCGCGTTCCATGGCCGCCAGCGCGGCCGCGGCTTCTCCGGCCAGGGCACGACGTTTTTCGGGCGCTAGCGCGCGCCAGGCGGGCCGGCGCAGCGACAGCATCTGGTGGAGGACGCTGGATCCCTCGATGGTCAAAGGAACGGCGTGAGTGGTATCCATCTTCCCGATCTTCTCACAGCCCGGCTCGCAGATAGGCGATTACATCCGCCAGGTGCTGCCGGTTCAACGATTTTTCGAGCTCATCGGGCATGAGCGACACCGAGGATGCGCGCACCTCACTGACGTTGCCGCGCAGGATGGTCTGGTCGCCTTCCTCCGAGCCGCCGCGCAGCGTGATGGCGCCCGGCGTTTCGCCGGCGATGACGCCGTCAAAGAGCCGCCCGTCTCTGGTGGTGACCAGGTAATTGACGAAGCGCGGCTCGACCGAGTAGCTCGGATTCAGAATAGAGGTCAGGAGTTCTTCCCGTGTCTTGTTGTTGACGCCGGAAAGATCCGGGCCGACACGCCCTCCCTGCTGGCGCGGCAAGTGGCAGCGCGCGCAATGCTCGTCAAAAACGAGCTTCCCCCGGCCGGCGTCGCCGTCCAGCTCAAGCACGGCGCGGTGGCTTTCGACAACCCGGGCGCGGTCCGTCGTTCGCGCGGCCAGCAGCGCGCGGGCGCGTCCGGCGATCTCTGGATCGCGAGATTCGAGCAGCCGCGCGCGCATGGCCACGTCGAGCGCCGAAGTCTCGAGACTGCCGCCTTCGAGCGCCTGGAGGAGAACCGGCACGCGCTCGCGATAATGCAACAGGGCGTTGAGCGCGCGCGCGCGGGCCTCGGGGCTGTAGCTGCGCCAGCCGGAGAGCAACGTGGGCGCGACCTCGGGATCGGCGAAACTGGCCAGCGCGTCGAGGGCGGCAACCTGCAGCTCGGGCGCGGGATTCGAGGCCAGAAGCCCCTTCAGCAGCCCAGCCGCCCGGCCGAAAGCGCCCGCGCTCAGCGCTCGAATCGCCGCGGCCCGCCGCGCCGCCGGCAAAGCGGAGTCGAGGGCTTCTGCCGCCGCCTTCCTCAGCAGGCCGCCCAATTCGAAGTACCGGGCGGTGTCCCAGGCGGCGCGCTGCATCTCGTCATTGCCGCTTTCGATCAGCCGCGCCAGCGCCGCCTCGGCGGCCGGAACTCTCAGTCGATAGGCGCCAGCCAGCCTCAGGCCTTTGGCCAGCCCGGCGAGCGCGCGCGAATGCGGCCTGGAACGCAGAAATGCCGCCAGCTCCGCCGGCTGGCGGCGGGCTCCGATCAGGGAAGCCAGATGTTCCAGGAATTCCGGATCTAAAGATCTGGAACTCACTAATCGATAGAACTCCGCCGGAGACTGGCCGGCCGAGCTCAGGATGGCAATGCGGAACCAGGGGTCGCCCGAGCGCCGGTCCGCGATCCTGGCCAGCACCTCGAGCGCGCTGCGGTCGCGGAGTTCGCCGAGCGTCAGCGAAAGCTGGAACTGGACCCGCGTATCCGGGTCGTTCGCCATTCCCAAAACCGCTCGGGCGAGCGGGCCCGGGCTCCCGAGGAAGGGCTCCGACAGGCGGAGTGCGTGCTCGCGCAGGCGCGGCTCGGAGTCCCCCAGCGCGCCCCGCAGCAACGCCGGCTCGAGCGCGTCCAGACCTTCGAGGGTCCAGAGCGCGTGCAGGCGCGCCACGGCCGAAGCATGTTTGGCGGCCATTTCCCGCAGCGGCGGAACCGCACTCTGGTCCTGCCGCTCCACCAGCAGACGTTGCGCTGTCTGCCGGTGCCAGCCGTTCGGATGAGCCAGATAGCCCACCAGCCCGGCGACCGAAGCCTGGCCGAGCGCCGGCTTCAGGTGGCGCTTGAGCCGCGGGTGGTTGGGCGAGATGCGGTAGATACGGCCCATGGTATCGCCGCTCCAGAAATTCATCCCTTTCTTGATCTGCTCCGGGATCGATTCCGGAGTCTCGATGAATTCCCGGTACATGTCCATCATGTACAGGTTGCCGTCCGGGGCGTTGGCGAAATTTGCGGGCCGGAACCAGACGTCGGTCGAGGCCAGAAACTCGACCCCGTCGCGCGCGCGGCGGGCCGAGAAGGTGACGCCGTCCGGCGCCAGAACGTCGCGGTGGACCAGGTTGCCGTTCACGTCGCCGGTAAAGACGTTGCCCCGATACTCCTCCGGGAAGGCGTCGCCGGTGTAGACGGTTCCACCGGTCGCGGCGGTGAAGAATCCGCCTACCTCCTCGCGGCGGTTGAGCTGGTTCTGCTGGTAGCGCTGCTGGCGCGCGCGCGTCCGCTCCTCGCGCCAGCGCTGCGGGCGCGTGAGCGGATAGATGCGCACGTTGGGCCGGCCGTGATCGGAAATGTCCGCCGCCAGCGCGGGAATCTCGAGCAGCGGCGTGCGCGCCAGGTAGCGCATGGGTACCACGACCTGGCGGAGATGAATCGTGTTCTGGGTGATATAGCGGTTGCCCCATTCGTCGAACGTGGAGCCGAACTGGGCCGCCCCCGAGGCCGCTTCCGCCAGGCCGCGGACGGGATGGAAGCGGAAGTCCGCTCCGCGCGCGAGAACCGGAGCGTGACCGCTAGGTTCGGGGGAGGTGATGCGGCCGTCGGAGCCTGTATTGGAGGCGTAGATCCAGTTATCGATGCCCAGCCGCAAATTGGTGACCCGCGCCTCGGGGTTCACCAGCGGAAAGCCGGTGTAGAGGACGCGGCGCTGGTCGGCCGCGCCGTCGCCGTCGCTGTCCTGGAGATAGAGAATGTCGGGGGCGCAGGTCACAAACAGGCCGCCTTTCCAGGGCAGCAGTCCGCTGACTTGCAGCAGCCGATCGGCGAAAACCACCGCCCGCTCGTAGCTGCCGTCGCCGTCACGGTCCTCGAGCAGCCGGATCCGGGAGCGCGCCGGCTCGCCGCGCGGGGGATCGTCCGGGTAGTCGAGCATTTCGGCGACATAGATGCGGCCATCCTCGTCGAAGGCCATCTCGACCGGGTCGATCACCTGCGGCTCGCTCAGGAACAGATCCACGCGGAAGTCCTCGCTCAGCCGGAAGGTTTTCAGGGACTCCCGGGGGGAGAGCGGCCGCGCGTCAGGGTGACGGCTGGAGCAGGAGCAGGAAGCGATCAGGAGGGCGAGCGCGAGCAAAGGGGAGGGGCCATCCCGAAGGGGTTGACGATTCTCGATGGGTCTATTATGGCGCAAAACATGCCGCTGCCATCGTGGGCGCGGTGCTCACGCGGCCAGCGCGGCCTTCAGCTTTTCGAGAACTGCGGCCACATGCTCCGGACCTTCGTACTTCTGCCGGGGCCAGAAGAATCCCTTGAGGCCGTCCTTCGGGCGGCGGGGCACGACGTGGACATGCAGGTGCAGTACGCTCTGGCTCACCCGGTTGTTGACGGCGACGAAAGAGCCTTCGGCGCCGAGCGCCGTCTCGAGGGCTTGGGCGACCCGGCGAGCGGTGGCAAACAGCGGCCCGATGAGCTCCGCCGGCAGGTCCAGCAGCGTCTCATAATGGGCCACGGGCGCCACCAGGCAATGACCGGGAAACAGCGGGCGGGAGTCCAGAAAAACCACCGTCCTCGGGTCCCGCAAGACCACAGCCGCCTCCGCGCGGCCGGCGATGATGTCACAAAAAAGGCAGGCCATCTTTGAGGGCCAGGTCGCAAATCTGCTCCATTCGGTCAACCAGAATATCGGGCGGGTGCTCGAACAGCGTCTCGGGCTGAAATCCCCAGGTGACGCCGCACGACCGCACGCCGGCGTTGCGGGCCGTCAGCACGTCCACGGAGCTGTCTCCGACCATCAAGGTGCGCTCCGCCGCGACCGCGCACTCGGCCATCAGGGTCCGGATGCCCACCGGGTGCGGCTTCTTGTGATCGAAGCTGTTGCCCCCGTACACCTGGCGGAAGTGGCGGGCGATTCCCAGTCCCTCCAGAATGGCCTTGCTGATCCGCACCGGCTTGTTGGTGAGCACGGCCATCTGCCTGCCCGCCGCCAGCAGAGCTTCCAGGCCCCCGGCGACTCCCGGATAGAGGACCGTGTTGTCCAGCATGTGATCGCGGTAATACTCGAGAAAAAATTCGAGACCTTCTTCGACCTGGTCTTCGCTGGCTTCACTGCCGAGCACCCTGCGGACCAGCACCGGCGCTCCGCTGCCGACGTAGGAAGACACGGTCCCCTCGTTGATTGAAGCCAGGCCCGCGTGCCCGCGGGTAGCGTTGACGGCGTTGACCAGGTCCTGCCGGGAATCGATCAACGTGCCGTCAAGGTCGAAAATGATGAGGTCCATTACTGCGCCGGGGGTCAGCCAACTCCCCCACAAACCATGGAAACACAGACCCTCCGACAGATGGGATTCAGGCTGTGCCGTGCCGTGAAATCCGCTCCTCCTGCTTGCTGAACAGCCTCATGCCGATCCTCACCAGCCTCGACATCGCCTCCAGCCGGCGGTCAATCTGGTCGTGACCCTCCCAATGGCCCATTCCCGAGCCTAAAATATCACCTTAATCCCCAACTGCACCTGGCGTCCGGGCACGGTGGTGCTCTGGATGAGACCGAAAGCCGGGCTGGTGATGAGCGTGTTGGGCGAGCCGAAGTTGGCGTGATTCAGCAGGTTGAACGCCTCGACGCGGAACTGCAGGTTGAAGTTTTCGCGGCCGAATACGGCAAAGCGCGAGTTCTTGAACAGAGAGAAATCGACGTTGGCGATGCCGGGAGAAAACAGCAGGTTGCGCGGCAGCATGGAGCCGATTACCGCCGGCGTGGGTGAGACCCCCAGCGTGGCGCCGGCGCCCTGCCGCAGGTATTGACGGCTGCCGTTCACGCCGAAATCCGGGTTGCGCAGATTCTCGATATCGCCCGACAGCAGCGCGGCGCGATCGTTGGCCACGCCGTTGCCGTTCACATCCAGGCCGGCCAGAAGCGAGAAGGCCTGGCCGGTCTGGAAGCGCAGAATGCCGTTGGCCTGCCAGCCGCTGATCAGCCACCCGCCCGCACTGCGCGCGTTCCCGCCGATCGCGTGGCCGCGCCCGAAGGGCAGCTCGTAGATGAAATTGAGGATCGCCGCGTGGCGCAGATCGAAGTCCGCGTTTCCGCGCTCGGCGCCATACTGGGGGCCACCCACGAAATTTTCGGCGAAATAGGCGCCGGCACTGGCGTCGCTCGTGAGGGCGGGGAGGCCGCGCGCGGCGCGCACGGCGTTGATGTTGGCGAGCGTGGGCACGGGAACGGTGCCGTTGGGGTTTCGCAGCGGCAGCAGGTTGGTGACGCTGGCCAGCGGCGCCCCGGTGACGATCTCGCCCGAGCCGTCGTCGATGGCGTGCGCCCAGGTGTAGCTGAACTGGAAGGCGAGGCCGGCGGCGAACCGGCGCTTGAGGCTGGCCTGCAAGGAGTCGTAGCCGGAGGAGGCCGAGGAGTCGCGGGTCGAGAAAGTAGCCAGCACCCGGGGGCGAAAGTTCTCGAAGGTGACCGCAGGCTGAGCGGCGACATTCACGTTGGCCGGCCGGTAGGCTGCCGGGAAGCCGCCGCCGA
>Ga0194121_10007640_pt1 | contig 14024 bp, 14 predicted proteins | sample TA2MahCa50mmetaG_FD_148609 | JGI IMG/M metagenome (GOLD analysis project Ga0194121, IMG submission 148609) | Freshwater microbial communities from Lake Tanganyika, Tanzania - TA2015020 Mahale Deep Cast 50m | ecosystem: Environmental > Aquatic > Freshwater > Lake | place: Tanzania: Lake... | reverse complement strand
ACGCCAGGCGGAATGCGCACCCAGGTAGGTTCGTCTTCTCTTAGTGTGATGCTTTGTAGGCGGCGGTTCTGCAGCACAACCAACTCAATTCTGCCACGCAGCACCATCAATTGATCGGTCTGATGGCGGTGGCAAAACAGTTCCGGTGCAGCTGACGGCTGCAGCTCAGCGATAAGGGTTTCATTGCTGGACACAGGATCGCGAAAGAGGGCAGTGCCGGTAGTGGAGCCTGGGTTGGGACAGATCTCGATCGAACGGCACTGGGCCATGACTACAGACGCGTATTTGTAAATTATTGCGAAGGGCTAGGGAGGAAGAGAGTGTGATCTGGTACGGAAATCCCGCATTGTCAGCATTTGCCGCCAAAGTGAGCGCCAGCAGTGGGCGATACGGCATCTGTGGCCTAAGTCATGCAACGGGTGTGGTGAGGCTTGATCGCAAAATGACTCGCTCCGCAGCCGTTGGCGGCTCAGGTTGCGGTCTTGCTTTAACAGTGCCATCTTCTCTGCCAGCAGTCGACGTTCCTTGATCACGCTCTTGCTTTGGGTTACTGCCGCAAGACGCTGTTCCATGACATCAAGGTATGTGAGTGCTGTGATCACATCGCCCCTGTCCAACTCTTCGATGGCGTGTCGACGTTCGCGGTTGGCTTGCAGCAGCGCCATTTGTTCGCTTACGGCCGCGTCAATATCCAGCCCGTTCAGTTCCACCCAAGGTTTCACCGGCAGGGTTAAGTGCTGAACTAGCTGCTGGCGTCCGTTTAGTTCTGGGCTATCCCAGGCCAGCTGGAGACTGAGGATCTCCTGGTTCGGTGCCCAGGCAGGTAACTGAAGCCGAACGCCCACGATCAAATCTTGGCCATTGCGCAGGTTGGGGTGCTGGAAATTCACGGCGCTGGACTGAGGCAGGTCGTTGAGCACATCCACCAGCTCTGCGCCGTGTTTGGCACGGATGCCAATGCTCACCTTGCGGCCGATCGTGTTGGCCAATCCCTGGAGCTCGCTGGCGTATAAATCCGCCAGTTGCTTTGGCGACTCGATCTGGGCCAGCGTTCCGTCACCGGCACTGGCGATCGAACCCATTAGGTCTTCATCAAAACCACTGCCCAATCCAAAGGCACTGGTGCTGATCCCTCGTCGTGTCAGTCCCTCCACGTTGCTGGCTATGGCAGACGAGTCGGTTAGGCCTTCATTGGCCTGGCCTTGAGGCGCAGCTCCGCCAATGTTGGGCGATGTACGCAGCACTGCCAACAGAAGCGAACCGCTATCAACTCGTACGGCTGGAGCGTCTGCTCATGGAGATCTGAACCACAGGGCCACGTTGAGCGCTGTTAGAAGCCACCAGCAGGAGATGACACCTGCAATCAAGAAGGAGGTCTGAGGAGGCCTCCCTTTTTTTATGGTTACGAATGGAAGCAAACAACCCGAAGCGCCATCAGGTCAGGAAGAGCCACCAGGCTTTGGAATAAGCACAACATCCAAGGCTTGACCATCACGAAGAATCCCAGCCCTCATTTCACGACCGATTGACTTCCTGTCCAGGATGGTCTGAATGTCAATGCGGCGTCTTATCGGCTTCGAATCAAGAGTCAGCAAGTAATCCCCAGGCACAAGTGGTGAAGACTCATCAGAAACAGAGCGCACTTGGATGACCTCCTGGCTGCCACCAGGCTCATCGATCCATGAGGAAGCAATTGAGATGCCAATCGTCGCCCTCCGAATTACCCCATGCTCAATCAGTTCCGGGATAATTCGCAGGACCGTCTCTGACGAGACAGCAAAATTGACAGTCTCACCCATTCCAAGAGTATTTACACCAATCAACTCGCCATTCGCATCAACCAGTGGCCCGCCAGAGTTGCCCGGGTTAACTGACGCGTCAGTCTGAATCATCTCTTCTATTTTGTGACCATCGGGATGCGTACTTTGTCGAGACAAGCCCGAAACAATCCCGAGACTGGCAGATTCATTCAGATTTAGTGGACTACCAATAGCAAGACAGATTTCACCCAGGCGAGGACTGCTTGTGCGCACCTTGATTGGCGGCAGAGAAGTCGCCGATTCGCACTTGATCACTGCCAGATCAGTTTTTTGATCAACGCCTATGACTTCACCCTCCACCTGCTTTTTACCCGCGGGCTTAATCTTCAGTGGATTGACTAAGTCCTTAACCACATGTGCATTCGTGACGATATGACCGCACTGATCAAAGATCCATCCTGAACCTGAGGATCCCGAGCCAAGGGCCAAGCCAGTACCGCTAATGGTGACTGTTGAAGGCAAGACAGAGCTGACCAACAGAGCAATATCATTGCTCAAAGAAGTGAGGATAGATTTCACGGGATATAACTAGACAGAGATCTCGTCCTGTGCCCTTTCTCTCAGAAACAGCGAACCACCAAACATCTCCTGAAGCCTATGGTCGTAGAAATCAGCCACATCACCTATCACGTCGATGACAAGCTTTAGGCCTGCGAAAGTCGTATAGTGGGCGGGCAAATTATGCTCAAGAATAACTGTGCTTGCCGAATAGAAGAGCCGGCCCATCCGCATGTTGGAATTTATGTCGTTAATGACTCTGTACAATTCATCACACTCTCTTGGCTCCCTGAGAAGAAGGGAGAAGACCCGAAACTCGTTGTCGTCGACAACTGAGACAAAGACGGCAGCACTTCCGCAGGGAGCAAGGATGTCTCCATCGCTATCCACGTAGACGTTCTCTTCGCTGACGCCATACAAGGCCGAGACAGCTTCCTTGGCAAAGGCTATGAGCGACTGCCTGTCGAAGCTTTCAGGAGACCTCGAGGAAGGTGGAGCAGCTGCTCCAGAACCAGCATCAGGAGGATCAGCCAGCGGAGTAGGGTCAGCGGGACGAGCAATAGCCCCCTTGCTTTGCTCGCCTTTATCAAGAAAAACCTGTAACGCTTCTTGGCGTAAACCTTGGGAATTGCGACAAGCTTGAAGATATTCGAAATCGTCGGTTTGCTCAGTTTGGCCAAGACCTCTTTTGCGAAGAGCTACTGCAAGTTCCGAGCAAGCTTGACTATCAGCCTTCAGCCACACGGCGAGAAGCACTTGCCAACTGTCTTGGATGAAGTCTTCCTTAGGCCTTAAGCCATACTTTGCCTGGAGGCCAGCGGCTGGATCGCCGGAAACGGAAAGTCCCTGCGCGATAGCCGCAAGGAAACTCTGATCAAAGTTGGCCCAATTAAAGCGATACCTAGGCACTTTCAGGAACCCATCTATCACTAGGCTAACCATGCAGGCACATATGGCTCAGTGACTTTGCGAATTGTCACAACCGATGCTTGTCATGTGCAGTTAGCATGCTCAGCAGGAGATAAGATCATTGTGGATACGCATGAACACCTGAGATACAAGCGGATCAAACGCATTTTAGGAATAATCTTGAAAGGCTCAATTGGCAATGACTTCTACATGCTCATTATGATCAGAGTGGGCCAGGTTTCCTGAAGCTTTCTATGCAGCGGTGCGGCTTGACTTAAGCAAGATGAAATCGCTTTCTTCTTTCTCTGACAGACTCTCAGTGATTACAGGGCGACCCAGCCTATTGCGCCCATTCGTTTGCGACGGATCTCCATACAATACAAACGTATTTATAGTAGGTTTCAATCCTGCATCCTCTTCCTCTCGCGACTTCTGGTCATTCTGGGATGATGAAAATGGATTTAACAAAAAGCGCTGGCTTGAATGCTACTTGATTGATCGCGCAAGTGAGTCCCCCAACAGCAGTTACTCCAGGAGAAGTCCGGTTAGCAATACAAGACGGGTGCTAACATGGATAGAGCAGGCCGAGCCTGCATTAAACGTACTAGAAACAAATATCTACTCTTTCCCTACGCCAACTGCGTCAGAGCTGGAAACAGATCGACAATTAACAAACGCCTTCGACTTTTTGCTCGAGGAACTATCGCCATCACTGGTCGTAACGCATGGCAAGAAAGCATTTGAAGTACTAGAAGAAAAAATACAAACCAAGATGCTGATTGGTGTGCCACACTTCTCTAGAGGTTGGTCTCGCGCCAAAGCAATTGCACTAGCAAGTAGAATGGTCGAGCAGCTTGGTGCATGTCCGAGGAACGATTAATTCTCAGTCATCATAATTTAGATGCCCTCTTAGCCAAGGACTGTTACTTGGTTGACCTCTTCGTTTAACTACTACTCTTCAAGCTTCTCTTGCTAAGTCTGTGGATCGACATCCTCCCCGCTAGGGCTCATCAGATGTGGATCAGGACCATTTGCCTGGCTTGGTTCTCTCCAGCACGCCAATGACCATTAGACCCTGATGACAAAGAAGTAAGCAGCCGGTCCCGCAGGAATTGATCGGTAGCAGTCGTGTTTTAATGCAAAATAACTTGGCTATCTCGCCTAGAAGTGATCAGCCGACAAAGCCTATTGATTTGCTCCGCTTCTTCAATCGTGTTAGCCAGGCCACTTGTTAATCCAGGCGAGCCCACCACGATCGAGAGGCACTGAGCCCGGCTGATGGCCACATTCAGTCGGTTGGGAGAGAGCAGAAAGCCCAGACCCCGTGGAGCATCGTCACCGCTACTGGCTGTCAGCGAGAGGATGGCAACCGGTGCCTCCTGCCCCTGGAACTTGTCCACCGTTCCCACCCTGGCTTTGCCATCGAGGCGCTGGCGCAGGCGGTTCACCTGCACGTTGTAAGGAGCGATCACGAGGATCTCGTCTGAGGTCAGCGTGCCGCTGCCCTTGGCATGGCTGTAGGAGCCACCAAGGAGTGCAGCCACGATCTGATCGATCCGCTCGATCTCGGCCTCACTGGTCACGCTGCAGCCGCTGTGGTGCACCGGTTCAAACACCAAGCCGCGATCAGGTAGGTCACCCCCCGAGGCAGACAGGCAGTGTCTGGCCCACTGGATGGAATTAACAGCGTTGGCAGCGCTGGCCTTCAAGCGCCCGTCATAGAAGAGTTCGGAGACCACCGCCGTGATCGAGGGCTCCATCCGCCAGCTGGTGGAGAGAAACACGCCCTGATCCGCTGGCACCACATGCGCCCCTTGCATCAGGTATTCGAGGCACGAGTCCCCAGAAGAGCCAGGGTGATCGGCCTGGGAGGGCTGGGCCAGCTGCTGTTGATCTCCCACCAACAGAATCGAGCGGGCGCAGCGGGCCATCACCAGCAGATTCGCCAGTGACATCTGCCCTGCTTCATCCACCACGAGCAGGTCGAACTGATCCGCCAACACCTCACGGGCGAACATCCAGGCGGTCCCCCCCACCACGGCCATCGCAGGGGTGATGCCATCGGGATGCACCAGCGGAATCCCCTTCCCACTGAGTGCCTCCTCCTGTTTGCTGCCACTGCACTTCACTACCGCGCCGCTGAGTCCGCGCTCGGCGCAGGTGGCCTTGGCCTTGATCAGCAGATTGTTGATGGCGGCATGGCTGTTGGAGCTGATCGCCACCCGCTTGCCACGTGCCACGAGATCTGCGATCACCTGGCCAGTCACCGTTGTTTTGCCGGTGCCCGGAGGCCCCTGCAGAGCCAGGGTGCAACCGCTGCAGCCTGCGAGGAAATCAGCCAGGCGCGCAGCCACACAGCCCGGATCGGCCGCCACGGCGTCATTCAACGGCTTGAGCTCAGGCAACGTCTGGCGCTCGAGCAGCTGAACCATCGCCGGCGGAATAGGTGACGCTTCGCTCAGCCAGGCATTGGCCTGCTCAAGCAGGCTTTCGCGCAGCTTCTCCGTGATGTCGGCAGGAACGGCAATCAGGCTGCAGAGCTGATCGGGAATGCCATCACCGAGGCCCTCGGCGCGCCGTTGATCCCGTTTGCTCCACGGCAGCTTCAGGGTGACGCGGCCGCGTTTGGCGTCGAGGGCATCGATCTCCAGCTTGAGGCCCGTGTCTGCGATCTCGAGCTGCGGGGAGCGGTCGGCATCACGCGCTCCGATCTTCAGGGGTTGGGATGGATCAAAGGAAAAGGTGTGATAGTCAGCGCCGGTGCGCTTGCTTTCGCGGGGCTGCACGCTGCGCCAGCGCGCCTCAGCAATGGATTCACCGTCATCGATCAGATCAGCTGGGCTGAGCTCTGCCTTGTTGCGCCGATCGAAATAGGCCCACCAGGCCACCTTCGCCTCACGGTGGTGAAAGGGCAGCAACTGCGCCAGGAGTCGCTGTACGCGCCAGCTCAGGCCCCGCGGTCCGCGCTGCTCCTGCGCGGCGAACAGGTCGTCACTTGCGGTTGGCCCTGGATCGATCTGCAGCGCCTCCGGAAGTTCGGCCAAGAGATCGGCGCTCAGCTGCTCCAGCGGCCACGGTTCCTTCTGCGGCTTCTCGTCCGTTGCCATCTCCAGCGGATGCTCCGGTAGCCCTTGCTCACGTCTCAGCCCACGCAGCCAGTCGTGCAGGAAAACGGTCGACTCGCAGTCTTCCCGGTTGTAGTTCTCAATGCCCTGAAGTAACGGGCTGCCTTCGGGTGCATCACCAGGCAGGCGAGGTTCACCGGAGTTCTGCCAGTTGAGGTAGGCCACCACAGAATCGCCGGCATTGGTCACTTCAGCGGATCGCCTCTCCATGTAGAGGTGCTCCACCTTCTTGATCGAGTAGCTGGGCTCACCGAGCACGATCGAGCCGGTGACCACCGGGAGCAGATCAACAAGCAGGCCTGAGCGCAGCCACTCATCGATCACCGTTTCTCGGGTGGAGTGCTGCTGCGCCAGTCGGCACATCGCTGTTTTCTCGTAGCTGGCGTAGTGGTAGATCCTCAGGCCCGGATAGCGGCTGCGGCGTTCTTCCACCCAGTCCACCCAGGCTTCAAAGGCTTTCTTTTCTTCGGTCGGGGTATGAGCCCACCAGGCCTTGAACGCTGGCTTGGCGTTTGGGACATCGCGATAGCAGGCACCAAAGAGGTATTCGAGCTTGGTGCCGGCCACCGCGTCCTGAATCCCCTCCATGTCGAACCAGATGTCGCCGTCATCGGCGGCTGGTAAGGCAGCCAGGCCTTTGCCTGAGACAACCGGTCGCAGGCGATAGGCGGGCCGGCCGTTGGCATCAGGCGGAGTGATCTGCAGCTGAGCCTGTTGGCGCAGCTCGTGCAGAGCTTCTGGATTCAGACCAGGGACGGCGGTTCCGGCCGGTACAGCCGCCAGCTCTTCGATGGTGGTGACGCCTGCAGCGCGCAGCTTGAGGCGCTGGCTCTGGCGCATGTTCGCCACCAGCATCAGGTCACGTTGATCCGCCAGGCGCTGGTCAATCCACGCCGTCCAACTGGCGTGGTCACCGGGCATGTCCTCAGGAACCTGCTGCGGATCAAACGCCTCTCGAAAGGCGCGGTAGCGCTCCCTCAGGGACTGATACCAGGCCCAGAACTGATCGGTGCGATAACGCTGAAAGCGCCCGCCACCGAGGTAGAGCTCGAAGTGATCAGGCCGCTTACCGAGAACTGGTGTGAGCAGTTCGCAGTAGGCCGAGGCCTGCATCAGGAATGTGGTTCTGGGCTTGGAGGCGAGCTTGCACTCGATCGGGATGTAGCTCCACGCCCCCAGCTCTGATGGCTCCTCGATGCGTCGCAACAGGTCGGCGGAACCCCGCATCTCCTCGTTGCAGAGCGAGGCCTGGTGGATGAAATCAAAACCCTCCGCCATCGCTGCCTTCGTGGCGGCGTAGTCAGTAGCTGACTGCTTCCCAGGTAGTCGAGCGATTCGAGCGCCCTGGCGTTCAAGCTTGTCGAGCAGCACCCGTTCGTGACGCAAGCCATCGGCGAAGAGCTGCTGATCGAGGGCGCTGACCTCAGGCTTTTGGCCGTCGAATAAACCACGTGCGTCAAACTCTTCCCACCAGGCTGCGATCACCGGGCTACGGGAAAAGAGAGAGAGCTTGCTGGGAGAAATCAGAGGATCCAAGGCCATCACGGATATCTAACTAACTGGTTTTTTCCTTGAGCCAGTGAACAAGCCCTGAATCCACGACCAAGCCAGCCAGCGTTAGCCTATCAACCACTTCCAACTTATCGGGCAGTTCATAGCCTTCCAGGATTGCCTGACTGTCTGGAGTATGGAAGACAAAGTACAACTTCTCGTACAAGTCAATCTGCTCGTCAGAGCAGTATCTCTCAACTTCCTTGGCGTTGGTTTCCGACTTGACCTGAACAGCAATCCTACGCATGGGATTGAGAGGATCCTCGTAAACGATATCAATGAATTTCTCCACACCGCCCATCTGCCCAATGCGTCGCCAGCTTCGCGAGAAAATGATCTCAACGAGAAGCTCAAAGTCTTTTGGACCTAGGGTCCTAATCGCTGACAAGACACCTTCAGTCATCAACTCTCTGGCCTCGTCAATTTGGGTGATATAAGTTGGCACCCGACCAGACAGCCTTGTCAAGAGATATGCGACTTGCTCATCACTCAGAGTGCAGCTTGTGCCCTGGAAACCCCTTATCTTGGTCAGGTTTCCAGACAGATTCTCAATCTTCAGAAGCCCGCCATTCGCATCCTTGTCTTGCCAGCCTCCCCTTAATGATCGGGTGCAGCCACCCATGCGAACATTAACTTCGGGACGAGAATTCTCAGCGAAAGATCCGTAATAGAGCTTCCCTGCATAAAAGGTGATCCAAAGCGTTGTTGAGTCTGCCTCAAAGAAAGCTTTGACCTGGTTGGCAGCAGATGTAGCCCTCTGTTTTCGGGCCTGCTCACTCCCGTTGTCGTCGCGCTCATACGCCCGGGAGCGGAAGTATTCCCACTCACCATTGCAAGCCAGATCAAAAAGCTCCGCATCAGAAGACCCAAAGCCAATGTATGCAACTCCATCCTCAATGCATGCCCTGTCTTTCATTGAAGACCCGGAGCCCAGCTTGATGTAGCGGACTTGGCTGTAGCTGATCGGACGGTCAAAAGTCATATGCAGGCGGCAGAAGAAATATGCGGCCAGAAAATCCGGTGGGCGATACGAAAAAAAATTGACTATTGGTGTTAGTGCCTTGTTATCGGGTTTGACAGCACAACACCTTAGACACAGAGAGACGAGATCCTCTCGACATCCTCCTCAGTCCAATACTCTTCCAGCTGCTCTTCCCAAGCTTCAGGATCAACCTCGTCCTCCCCGCTGAGGACCTTTAGAATCAGTCCTTTGGCAGTCGCATCTGCCGTTTCAGACTCTAGAAAGGTCTCAAGAACTTCAGGCTGCCAAAGATCTCTGTATTGCGTCCAGTCCTCGAGGATTTCACAGCAGATCTTGGATGAGGGAATGTTGAGTATTTCAACAGGCAATGTTCCATCGTAGTAACCGACACCAAGCATTGCCACAAGATATCCAAGAAATTCTTCACGGGGCTCGTCAAGCTCTGGAATTGAACAGTTTCTGAGTTGCTCAAAAATTGGCAGCTCGTACGCCGTAGCCAATGGAATAAGGCATATCAGATCAATTTCTTCAATCCCGCTGTCAAGATCCACTTCCCAGTCCTCGGTGGAAATGGATTCGTACAGGACTGGGCTCTTCGACAGAAATGCCTTCTCCCAAAGCTCGTAATAGGGCGAGCCAAGAGAAAGGCCATAGTAAATCGGCCTCCCAAAGAGTTCTGCTGTTTCCTCGTTTGGACTTTTGCAGGCCGTCTTAGCTAGCTCAATACTTAGAAATCTGAAAAAAGCCAGGAACTCGTCCTCAGAGGACCACTCGTTACCAACGACAGAACCCATGATGCTATCGAAATCCACATCTTCATTCGCTGGATCCTCGAGGATGGACTTGAGCCAGTCAAATGTTCCTTGGAATGTCTGCGGGAGCGGAGGCTGCTGCTCTGTCATCGGTGGAACTCATATCTCAACAAACTAGTTCCGGCACATCACGGTGTCAACGCTCACCGCATCTGCGAGTCAAGCCCGCTTCAACAGACTTTTCAGAACAGTAGCCTCGTTTAGAGCTGGGTGAATCTAGCTGGATGCTTACATATCGTCCTCGCTTTCAACTAGAGAGCGAGAAGTTGCGTCAGGGCTGTGCGTAGACAAGGCGGAGCCCAAGCTCATCGATTTCCTCAGGAGTCATATGAGGCTCAAGCAACTTCCGGAGTTCAAAGCAGGCGTCAAGAACCAGCTGTTCAGCCAATGCAGCCTCGGGGTTGAATCTCAATAGCTTCTGCATCGACATCAACCGGGCGCAGTGCTCCATATAAACACGTCTGAGCCCAGAGCCAGAGAGATCATCCATGTTAATGAAGAATGTTTCACTGATCTTAGGCACAACAAGCTGCAGGAATCATCGCAGTCGAAAGAAACCGCGGCCAATAGCGCCGGACATCTGATATGAAATCTTCCAGGATCTAGATCAACTGACCCATGCGCAATCCTGCTGTTCTTCGGTCGACAACGTCAAGGCCGTAAGTCGACCGCTGATGAATGCCGCCGTATCAATGCCAATACGGTGAGGCAGGCGAGTGACGCTGTAATCGCTGCGGAAGGTGTGGCCATGCACCACGGTGTAGGGCAGGCCGTGGTCTCTGGTGAGGAACGGACTGCGGATCCAGAGCAGGTCATCGGCTTGTTGCTCCTCGAGCGGCACTCCTGGTCGCAAACCCGCATGCACGAACAGGTAGCTCCCGCGTTGTGTCGTGAGCGGCAAACCCTCGAGCCAAGCCCTGTGCTCCATCGCCGCCGGTAAAAAGGTCATATCCCCGCCGTTCCATTCCCAGAGCTCCGTGGCTTCGCCCGGGGTGTCCTCCGCAAGTGCGTCAAGCAGCATCTGCTCGTGGTTACCCCGCAGCACCGTGACTCCTGCCAGCCCGTAGCCCGCCGCGTTGTCCTGGAGCTCGCGCACCAGCTCAATGACCTCCAAGTCACCATTCGGCTCAGGGGATCGGTCGATCAGATCCCCGAGCAGGATCAGCTCTGCGCCACTCCCAAGGTGAGGCCAGATCGCCTCGCGCAGCAACGTCGCGCAGCCATGCACATCCCCGATCGCTACCACTGGGGCGTGGATCTCAGTCGTTGTCATCAACCGCCTCCCACACGCTGAGGCTGGAGCGCAGTGATTCACGGCGCAGGCGCTTACGGCTGAGGTTGCGGTCCTCTTGCATCAGCGCACGCTTCTCCGCCAGGAGTTGCCGTTCGCGCTGGATCGCATCGCTCTGGGGCAGGTCCGCCAGCCGTTCATCCATGGCGGCAAGGCTGAATAGCGCACCCTGGAGATCGCCTTGATCCAGGGCATCAATGGCCTCTCGGCGTTCGCGGTTGGCCTGGAGCAGGGCGAACTGCTCGGCCACCAGCGCATCGATCTCCAGGCCTTCCAGCTCGACCTTTGGTTGCACCGGCAGGGTGAGGTGCTCCACCAGGCTCTGGCGACCCTGTTGCTCAGGGCTATCCCAGGCCAGGCGCACGCTGGCGATCTCCTGATTCGCGGCCCAGGCCGGAAGCTGCAGCCGAACTCCCACGTTCAGCTCCTGGCCATGGCGCAGGTTCGGGAGCTGGTGGTTCCCGGCCACGGTCTGCGGCAGATCGTTGAGCACATCCACCAGCTCGGCGCCATCTTTGGTGCGGATGCCGAGGCTCACCTTGCGGCCGATCGTGCTCGCCAACCCCTGGAGCTCGCTGGCGTAGAGATCCGCCAACTGGTTGGGCGATTCGATCTGCGCCAGGGTGCCGTCACCCGCGGATGCGATCGCACCCATCAGGTCTTCATCAAAGCCGTTGCCCAGGCCAAAGGCGCTGGTGCTGATGCCCCGCTGCGTCAGCCCCTCCACCTTGGCGGCGATCGCTGCGGCATCGGTGAGGCCTTCATTGGCCTGACCATCGGACAGCAACAACACCCGGTTGAGCGCTGTTGGATCCAACTGCTGCGCCACTTGCGTGGCACCGGCCAGCCAGCCGTCAAAGAGGGCCGTGCAGCCGCCCGCCTGGATCGTGTTGATCGCACTGATGAACCTCAACGGATCACGCACCGGCTGGGAGGGCACCAGCACGTTTGACGTGACCCCCTTTATCGGTCCAGTGCTTATGAGAGCGGGTGGTCGTAGTCATGCTGCAGCTCCTTGTTGAGCTGCCTCCAGGGGCGTACGCCCCTGGAGGGCCGAATGTGGCCTGAATGTGTTGTACTCCCAGCGCCAGCGATCAGCCAGGAGTTGAGCCTCGGGAGCTGTAGTGAACAGCTCGGTGTTGAGGAACTCATCCCGGAATCTTCCGTTGAACGATTCCGCAAAGCCATTCTCCCATGGGGATCCCGGCTCGATGTAGGCGGTGCTGGTGGTGTCGCTGGCCTCGCACCAGTCCCGTAGTGCCTGGGCGATGAATTCCGGCCCGTTGTCAGATCGGATGAACGTCGGCGCCGGATAGACGCTGGTCAGCTCTTCCAGCACGGCCACGACATCCTTGGCCTTGCATCGCCTGCCGACCCGGATCGCCAGACAGAGACGGCTGTGCTCATCGATCACATTCAGGAATTTGAGTCTGCGGCCGTCGGCCGTGGCATCGAACTGGAAATCCATGGCCCACACCTGGTGGGGATGCTCAGCCCGGTGGCGCCGCACGGAGCCGTCGGCTGGCCTGGCGCGCTTGCGCTTCCTGGAGATGGGCCGCTGCAGGCCCTCCTCCCGCCAGAGCCGTTGCACGCGTTTGTGGTTCACGCCCCAGCCCTCTCGCCGCAGCAGGCGGTAAGCCATGCGCCGGCCCCAGCGGATGTGCTCAGCGGCGATCTCGCGGAGACGATGACGCAGCTTTCCCTCCTCGATCGAGACGACCTTGGCCGGATGACGCTGGGTGCTGCGATGTTGACCCACCACACGGCAAACCAAGCGCTCAGATGCCCGGTAACGCTCCTGCAGGACCGTGACGGCCCTGCGCCTGCGTTCCGGGCTCAGAAGTTTCCCTCGGCAAGGTCTTTGAGCATCGCTTTCTCCAGCTCTGCTTCTGCCAGAAGCTTTTTCAGACGGGCGTTCTCCTTCTCCAGCTGAGTCAGCCGCTTGGCCTCCTCCGCTTGCATCCCGCCGTATTGCTGCCGCCAACGGTGATACGTCGGCTGCGTCACCTCGATGACACGGCAGACCTCGACGACAGTCTTGCCCTGGGCGATCAGCTGTTCTGCAGTTTTCAGCTTGCGGATGATCTGCTCCGCCGTGTGCCTGGTGCGTTTCATGGTGAAGTCCCCGGCCCAGTCTGGCCGGATGAGGACTCTCATTCACCCTGGAGCGATCTCCGGGGTCCACGTCAGAATGGCTGCCGGTTGCAGGCGACTGTCGTCAGCCGATGCAGCGCCCCCAAAGCCGCTCAGCAACAGCGGGGCCATGCCCGCATCAAACGAGAAACGACCGGGACCAATCAGCAAGATCGCGAGGCTGCCCCCCAGATAGAGCAACACGAGCTCCAACACGTAGATGTTGAAGCCACCCGTGAGGATGTGTTGATAAGCCGCCACAGCCATGGTTGAGGTGAGGGCCAGGGCCCCCAGTGGTGTGAAGAACCCGAGGATCACAAGCCAGCTGCCGAGCAGCTCCGAGAACCCAGCGGCTTTCAATCGCTCAATCAGAGCTTGGCGTTGATGCAGGGACAGATCCACCTCTGCAATGGCCTCCAGCACCTTTTGAGCACTGACGCCATTGCGGGCATCAATGGCCTTGCAGGCGTCGTCAATGACGGTCACGCCAACACCCCCTCAAGGATGGCCACCTCAGATTGCAGCTCCTGCAACTGCCGGAGGATTGCCTCAGCCTGCAGTTGCTTTAGAACTGCCTCACCTACTTGATAGAGAGGCTTTCGGATCGTCATGTGGCGATCTTGAGGATGAATCTATTCTATTGGGTTAGCAATCATGCAGAATACAAAACTATGATGCTGAGCAGCCAGCTGGTGAAACCTCCGATCAATCGATTAGGTCCATCACTGGGTTCCCCCATTATCCTCTGCTCAAACCGTCCGCCAAAACAAGCAATTCACTTGAGATAATGCGAAGAAATAATGTAAAAGCGTTTCAAATAGCAGCCTTAAACCGGCCACCGTGGTTCGGTAGGAGTGCGGTTATCCCCCTCACGGGCTCTTCGATGGGACTGCGATCGTCTGG
>Ga0194121_10007639_pt1 | contig 14028 bp, 24 predicted proteins | sample TA2MahCa50mmetaG_FD_148609 | JGI IMG/M metagenome (GOLD analysis project Ga0194121, IMG submission 148609) | Freshwater microbial communities from Lake Tanganyika, Tanzania - TA2015020 Mahale Deep Cast 50m | ecosystem: Environmental > Aquatic > Freshwater > Lake | place: Tanzania: Lake... | reverse complement strand
ATTACAACATTTTTTCATCAGCAGCAAGGTCAATAAAAAACATACAACCTAAAAGTAAAAGGTAGACACCTATACCTTGAATTCCTCCTAATATAAAGAATCCAACACATAGAGTAAACATTACTGATCGGTCGAGCATCAACTTCAGGAAGCTTTTTTTATTTTTTTCTTCTCTTATTTTTTCCTTCCTTACGGACCAACGACTTTTTATCGGTTGGTAGATGTCTTTTTCCGAAAATTTTATCAAAGTTCTCATTGTATGTATCTTGATTAATTGGTCTTGGTTTACTTCCCTTTCCGTTCATCCTTATATTCCTTCTTGCCTAGCTCTTCTATCATTTTTTTTAGTTCCCTGGCTACATTGGTATGTTCAAATAGAAAATTCCTTATAGCTCTGTCAGCATCATACTCAAAATATTGAGGAAGAGTGTTTGGAGCATTCTCAATTACTCTCTTGGAGAACTCTGGATGATTTATATCGTTTGGAATTTCTTTCTCTGATGGTATAACATCTCTAACTATACGATTCAAAAAGTCTTCATTTATTTGAGTCATTTGTAGTCTCCAGGATCCTAACAAGGCTTTCTACCTTTGCTACTGACAAGTCCATCTTCTTAGCTATTGGACTAATCTTAATCTTTCCTGTCTCAGTCATCATCTCTGGGTTTTCAGACAGTATTCGTATTAGCTTCTTGACATTAGAGTTGTAGCTCTTATAAGTATCCATTGCGTCTATTTTTGTGTATCTAGTTAATGATGACGAATCGGGGACATCAAATGATGTATCTGGATCGTCTCTCAAATGATCAATGGAAACGTGCTTGTTCCTAAATGGCATTCGTTCCGTAAGTTTTATTCCCTTCCTTGCTTTAGCAGTCCACAGGCAAGTTTTGGTGTATTGATCGAAAAGCTTCATGACAATCATTTCATCAAACGATTTACCAGTCTTCTTGTGAAAACCATTTATGGATTCAAGAGCAGCAATCGAGAGATCTGAATAATTGTCTTCTAGGGAGGCCAACATAGTATCTCCCGATATACGATGAGAAATCTTCCACATGAGCTTACTGTACCTTTTAAGGTAGAGTTCCCATTGATCTGAACTTAAATTTAACATACTGGTCTATAATAGACCTTGATCCTCTTATCTATTATTAATCAGATAGATCTTCTATCGGTTGTTCGTAAACTGTGTATTCTTCGTCCATATAAAAGTCAAGGTTGGAGCCGCATGAGGGAATCGGACCCCCATTAGAGGTTTACAAAACCACTGTAATGCCATTATACTAATGCGGCGTAAAAGTCAAGGCTAAAAAGATGCCATATGAAGGATTTGAACCTTCATCTCCCTAAAAACCTAAGGTATTTAGGCCGATATGACGGTATCAGACAGGGTATCCTACCAATTGGACGAATATGGCAAAAGAACTACTCAAACGATACAGCCTCGTCAGGGCCAGACTGTACAGGGTTTAGCCGAGTCCTTTTCTTGCGAGCCTCCACATCACCTAGCCTCAGTAACGCATAGCCAGCAATGTCCCCCCAGCTATTTTCTCCTCCATAGTTGGGGTCCGTAGCCAGTCTAAACATTTTATCGACAATTCTAACTAAAGCCAAAGCGTCTACATAACTTTCTTGTGGAATACCATGAGGGAATAATTGCTTCATCACCTCTCCAGACTTATGAAATGAGTCTCCATAGCTTTTCTGCTTTTCAGTGATAAGAGAACCAATAGTTTTACCTAATTTTTCGTAATCAATATTCACTTCTTTTTCCTATATTTTTTTCTTATGAAATCATTTTTTGTAATTAATACTTGATTTTGAGTACTAGAAATTATCTTGCCTTGATTATCTCTTGGTATACCTCTGTTATCCATACGAAGACACGAAATACAAACATAAGAATTATTGTACTTTGTGCAACTATTTATGTCCCCACAAGAATCACATCTTATTCTGAGGTTGTTGATCAGTATTTGACGTTCCATTCGGTCCACCTTGTATCTTCATAAGAGCAGTCATATTATCTTTCATAAGTTCTAGACTTCTCTCTAAAGATTCCTTATATTTTTGCAGCGTTTCAATACTAAGATCTATCATATCACACTTAACTTGCATCTCTAGAAAATTGCGTTCTAGATTATACCAAATTAAATTGATACTTTCGGGTATCATGTAGTTATCTCTTTAATCCAATACTCCAAGACAGGATCGTATATGCCTTTTTGAATGACAACGGAGCCAGCGGAAAGATCGTCCCCGGCTCCAGAAATGCTAGCATTTAACGCCGCATCTATTCTCATTAATAATAGCTTGAGAGTAGAAAGGCACGCAATAATTTTTAGTGTTTTATTACGCTGTGCGGCATGATTAATAAGCTGATTAATGATACCCTTAGTCTCCCTGAGATACTGAAGGGTTTGATTAGCAGGAGATAACTGCATTTAATTTATCCGTTGTTTGCGGTTTTTTCGGGAATTTTCTTGACATTGGAAAGTATTATCTTATTATCCTTAATAATAAAAGTATACTTACCGCTCCCGTCAATCGGGAACCGATTGTCTAATATAGCATCGGATATGGGCAACGCAACATAATTCTTGATAAATCTTTTTATTTCTCTAACTCCAAACTCTTTGGAGTAAGAATTTGAAACGATAAAGCCTAATAAATCTTCCGTTTGTAATACAGGATAAAACTTCAAGTTGAGTTTCGTAATATCCTTTACATTTTCAATCGTAAGCTCATTAAAAAAAATGAACTCATCAATACGATTACGGAACTCTGGGGAAAATTGTTTGTCAAGAGAATTTTTAATTACAGCCATTGCCGCTTCGGAGTTATGTCCGGTAGCTCCAAAGCCTACTGATACTTCTTTAATCTCCGATATACCCTGGTTTGAAGTAAAGATAAAAATACTGTTAGAAAAATCAAGAGTATTACCACTACTGTCTGTAATCGTACCATCGTCTAAAAGTGATAGCAAAAGGTGGTATAGCTTTTCATGGGCCTTCTCTACCTCATCGAATAAAAAAACCCAGCGGTTGGAAATTTCAGCCCTCTCTTGAAAGAAGGATTTATGGTTAGATCCAATGTATCCTGGTGGAGCACCAATTAGTTTCGCTACCTCGTGCCCATTAGTAAACTCTCCACAATTTATCTTTGCAAAATTGTTGCAATATTTCTTTCCAAATAATCTTGCGAGCTCCGTTTTACCGACTCCAGTACGCCCAATGAAGAAGAAGTTAGCACGCTTGTCAAAACCAACAGCAATAAGCTTGATACGCTGTATAAGCTTCTCTATAGCCTGATCTTGCCCAATAATGTTCTTTTTTAAATGCATCTCAATACCGCTAATGTCTTTCACGGTCATCGAAGTAGATGCTTTCTTTTGTCTCTTGAGTGGGGACCCCATCCGCTTATTTATAGCGTTTGAAAGACTATCTGCTGTTGAACACCCCACATCTTTCGTAGGCTCTTGGTCTGGATCAAGTGGCTTGAGATAATCAAAGTCCTTTACGTTTATTGGCTCAAATGGATTTAGTGGTTGTAGATTATTAATGTCTGTGCAGATAACCTCAATTTTAAAGGAAATGTAGATATCTACGATGCACTCGTAGACTTCTTTCAAAACCACGATCAGGGTATCATCATCTAGGTAAGGAGTAAGAACGTCTGGGTCATACAAAAGTTCCTTTATAAGGATTCTCATGTATGCAAGAATAGCACCGTCACGAGGAAGTGTCGAAACAATCGTCTTGAGTTGATTGTAAAGACCTAGTGCTTCGTCAGATGTCAGTTTCTTAATTAAAAGAATCTGATTGATCGCTGGGCACGGAGACCTGTAGTAGTTTTCAGTACCTTTCTTAGTAGTCTTCTTTGCCATCTTCAACTCCCGTTAGCTTTGATAAGCCTTCAAAAAGATCCACAGCCTCATTTGCCCCTCTCTTACCTGTATTATGTTTGATAAGAAAGTTCTGGATAAGATCCATAGCTTTTAAAAGTGTAGAATTAACATCCTGAACTTGTTTCAGGAGAGGTATCGCAGTTTTGACCATCTCAGCATACACTAAATTAGTTTCAGCACTGCCAAGTCGAGCATGGAGATCGGTGAATAAATTTAATGCTTGCTCTCTATCAATTTTGGTGTTATCAATAACTTGCTTAACCAGTCGATTTAGGTGGTCCTTGCTTATGTATTGTTTGCTCAGTATGTATTTTTTCGGCATCGGACTCTCCTAAATTATCTACATTCGGGTCTAGCTCCTCCTCAAACCGTGATTGTTTCGGAGGCTTTCTATTCTTATTTAGCTTTCTTCTCTGATGATCCAGAGTTTTTTCTTTACGAAATGTTTTTCCCATCTCTCTTCTTAAGTTTGGTTAAAAATCTTTTTTTTGAACTATCCATAGTAAAATCCCAATATTTAAATTGGATATCCAACGCTGGATACACACGGATGATGGAAAACATAAAGTTAATTATGTTTTCCAAAATTCCAAGAAAGAAGAAGATTATAAATCTTAAGTATTCAAACATCAGTTACCCTGACGAAGAAATTCCTGAAAAGCATCTTCCCGACTAATATTGCGGGCTTTCTGCTCTTTGGTCATACGGAATCTCTTGCCGGTCATCTTCGTATAATGTTCAATACTATCAAATTGCGGATTAGCATTAACACTGTTGGTTCCACGAAGTTGACGGGTCATAGCATCATTAACAATTTGCTCAAGCTTATCATTTACGTTAGTCATAAGTCACCTTTAAGTTTTTAGTCAGTAAATCCAATTCTCGCCCTTATTATATCGAAGTCTCGATTATTTTTATCATAAATTAAATTAATAAAATCCTTAGCTGTGAACTTAGTATCACCTAATTGGCAACGCCCGTTAGGTGACTTGCTAATGGTATTATCAGCCACAAACTCATCGAGTAGCCCGTGGAATTTGCTAAGTCCTTTATTAAACAATAGCTCAAACTCACATTTTTTGTAGGGTATTGAGTATTTGTTCTTCGTACATTCTATTTCTCCGCGAATGCCCTTTGGGGAGTCGTTATCGTCCTTTAACTTCTCCCGGCGGAAAGTCTTCAGGTCTACGCCGAGGTAATACTCCAGGCTTCTGCCACCTGAGGCATTGGTTTCTGGATTACCGTAAATTATACCGATTTTTGATCTTATCTGATTAATTACGACAAGAGCTACCTTACTTTTGCGTAAGATTGGGTTAATACGGCGGAAGCACATCCCTGTTATCATCGCTCTCTGCGCTCCATCCGCAGGAGTATGCTCATAGTTCTCAGCATTCAGTTCCTTCCTGGTTCCAAGAACAGCAAGGCTATCAATACCTATAACGATGGGAGTATCTTGATCGTGCTCACGGATAGACTCAATCGTAGATTCAATATCGGCAAATGCGTCTTCCAAGCACTCTGGGCTGGAGTAGAGAAGCTGACCAGGGTCAAGCCCTAGCATACGAGCAAACTCTTCGTTGTACGCATTCTCGGCATCAAGAAGCTTAGTGAAATGACCTTTTTTTTGTGCCTCTACCAAGATTGAAGTTAGAAACAAAGTCTTTCCAGTTGAGCTATCTCCCCTAAGTTGAGTAATAGCACCAAGAGGAATTCCATTAGAGTAGCTACCACTTATAACTTTATTTAAGGCTAAACATCCAGTGGAAATGAATCCAAGACTCGTGTCTGCTTTCTCCAAAGTCTGCGGATTCTTAAGTTTATCCAAAATCTCCTGATTTAACATTAGTGTAAATTACCTTTTTAATTCTAAATCTCTTGATGAGGGTTTGGCAATCTTTGCAAGGACGCGAGTTAAGACCATGCATACGGAAAACATATAAAACACTTGAGCTAAGATCAATACCACGTTTTATTGCCTTTAGTATGCAGTAGCTTTCTGCGTGAAGAGTTTGATAACGTCCGCATCCAAATGTTCTGTGAGTCTTGTTAATATTATAGGCTGAAACCTTCATTTTTCCGCATTTAATTACCGCACCTAGCTGAAATCTTAAGGAAGATTTATTGGCTTCACGAGCCGCTAGTACCATTGTCGGATCCGACAGATCCGCTAGTGTCGCTTCTTGGAAGATCATTTGATGAAAACTTTTTATCATCTATACAATTTTTTTGAAAAATTAAAGTTTCAATATGTTCTTTGAAAACACTTAATTCTTCCATTGTCAGAATAATTGCCTCTCTTTTTAGTGGGTAATCTTTCCCCAGAATTACCAAATCCTTAATTCTTTCCTCAAGAATATTCAACATCTCGCCATAAGCTTTAGCTTCACCTAATTGTCTTTCAGATACCATTATTAATCACCCTCCTCCTCAAAAGATGCTCTAACATTATCCGTTGGGCAGGAGTAGTACCCTTGGGAATCTGAGTTTTGACTACAGATAGAGGATCCAGTGCTACCAAATCCCCCCTCACCCCGCATCGTTTTATTAAACTCATCCACAATTTGAAATTCAATGTCCGAATAGTGTTGAAGAGACATTTGGGCAATGCGATCACCCTCTTTAATATAGAAAAACTCATTACTAAGATTATAGAGCATAACCATAATTTCCCCAGTATAATCACTATCAATAATTCCTGGGGAGTTCGCCACAATGATTTTTTTCTTCCCGAAGGAGCTTCTCGGTAAAATAGACACATAATAATTACGGGGTAACTGGATCCCAAATCCAGTTCTAATCATTCTTAGTTCTGTAGGTGGGATAATAATGTCCTCAATTGAGTGAATGTCCCACCCGGCAGAGCCTGGAGTTGACTGTACAGGCTTACGGAACACTTTATCCGTAAAGATTTTCAACTTTACTTTCATCTTTCTTCAGCCTTTTGTCGAGCGTAGTATTTAACATCAAGAAATTACTTGTTACAAAAATGCAATAAGTGTTCATCAAGGAGTTTAGAAACATCCAAACACCAATTAAAAAAAATACCGACAGCGTACCAAACCAATGGTATGCTGGGGCTGCCATTAGAATTAGCGATGCCCACTTGGGGAGCATTAACGCATCGTTAGGTAGTGTTATCATGGATAACCGGCCAGACATACTTAATATTATTAGGCTCAGTCCAACCAAATTGGCCGTACCAAATCGGATCTTTACGGAGAAGGTTTGATCGGTGGCTAGAGTGAACATCTTGGCGACCGATCCAAGGAGGCATCGTGATCATTTCAGGAATCTCATAAGTTTTCATCGTGTTTTTAAAGCCACGAATGATCCACTCCTGAATAGCTAGGTTGTGGTAGTGCTTGAGAGCGTCAAGGTAGCCTCGCCACATGGTACGAGCAGGATGGTTGGCCCATCCGACCTTTGCATTGGGGTGGGCTGAGAGCCTCAAGGTGCTGTTAACAAGCTGCATGGCTTCAAGCCTTTGCTTCCCTAAACGCTTGTTGTCTAAGACCTTAAGCGAATGGTAGAAACACGGGTAGGGCAGGAAGGTTTGCATGGTGTCATTATAGCCCCTTCCCCGCCGAATTCAAGAACTATTTTGAAACTTCTAACTTAATGACCCGTTCTTTTACATTATCTAAACTTTCTCGTAAAGCATCAATTTTTGTATCTAGCTTAGTGAAAGAGTCTCTTACAAAGGGGTCAGTTCCTTTAAGCTTCTCAATTTGCATTTTAACTTCGTTCGTATCTTTCTGATAGTCATACTTAGAAAATCCAGTAGCTTCTAAGTAGTTTACTCTATCATGAAGATTTAATGCTACAGAGCCAATTACAATTGTTAGTGGGAGTGCAAATCTAGTTGCTAAATCAAAAAATTTATCTATTTTAGTTTTATCTAGTCTCCTCTCAAGCTCACTAAGTCGTAACTCTATTTTAACTAGGCATTCGTCTATATTTTTAAATTGGCTCATAGGCGTAGATATATTTACATAATATATTTACGCCTAATTGTTAATAAAATTAATTAATATTTAATTTATTATGCCAATATTTCAACATTTCGTCAATCTTTAAAATTTAATTAATTTAAGATGCTAATTCGTTCATCCAAAAATTAACCATTTCATCCACCATAGAATTAAAAGTGTATTCCCGTTTCCATTGAAAAGTTTTATGGAATTTTGTAGGATCTCCTTTTAAATAATTTAATTCTTGAGGTCTAAGATAAGATTTGTCTGTGGTCACATATTTTTCATAATCTAACCCAAGAGTAGAGAAAACAATTTCACATAGATTTCTTATAGATCTTGTTTCCCCAGTTGCAACTACAAAATCATCTGCCGTTGAATGATTACAGATTGAGTACATAGCTTTTACATAATCTTTTGAATGTCCCCAATCTCTAAATGATTCTAAATTTCCCATTATAAGTTTATCTTTCAAACCTAATTTTATTTCGCAAGCAGTTTTTACTACTTTACTTGTCACAAAATTACTTCCTCTTCTTGGCGACTCATGATTAAATAATATTCCATTTGTTAAATGGAGATTATAAGAATGGCGATAGTTTTTTACTAAATTATAAGCTAAAACTTTTGAACACCCATAAGGTGAAACCGGGGTCATTCTTGTAGTTTCTCTTTGGAACCCATCGTCATCTACAGAGCTTCCAAACATTTCAGAGCTACAAGCTTGATAAAACTTTGATTCCTTGTGATTATCTTTTATAATGTCTAACAAATTTAAGACTGCCAGTCCATTTGTCTTTAAAGTAAAATCTGGGATATCAAAGGATATTCTTACATGAGATTGAGCCGCTAAATTGTATATCTCATCGGGCTTTATGTCTTTTAAAATTTTACTCAATCCTATTGGATCTAAAAGATCTCCATAATAAACATTAATTTTATCTTTTATATGGTCTACTCTTGATTGTTGATTTTCAACAACAGAATTTCTTCTAGTAATTCCATACACTTTATACCCTATACTTAATAAATATTCTGCTAAATAAGATCCATCTTGTCCAGTTATTCCAGTTATAAAAGCTTTTTTCATAATTTATCCTTAAAAACAGGCATTTCAGTAAGGTCAGGCCAGTCAGTAACAACCCATTGTCTGGGTTTAGTTTCTATTGCTTTGGCTAGCTTGCTTATTCCAAGCTCCGCTGTCTCAGGTGTCATATAATAGTGATACCCCACAGTACTAATGTCTTGATTTCTCCAAGGAATCTTTGGAATCCTCCCATCATAAGACATTTTTTTTAGCTCTAAAGCGTCTTGTAAATTATCCAGAAGAATTACTCCTCCTCTCCCCAAGGATAAATGCTTTTGATATTGAAAGCTGATGGACATCATTGTGTTTGGAATATAGCTGTCTTTTACCCAAAGGACTGCCGCATCTATTACTCTGTCAGTAAGATAATAGTAATTAGTCCAATTTTCATCTTTCCAAACTCTTGGTATATTTAATTTTTCTGCCAAGAATGGTATGGATAAATAAGTTCTTTTCGGAACTTCTATCTTGCTAGCTTTTGTATATCTAAGACAAAGCTCCACCCCATGTGTACAAGAATCAACAGCAACAGCATAAGCAGATCCAAAAAATTTACAAATCTGCGACTCAAACAATTCTACTGATTCAAAGTTCATATTTGTTTATTTTTTAGTTTTTCCAATAGTTCAAAAATTCTATTTGGGTTTATTCTCTTCACAAGTTTTGCAGGGTTACCTTTATAAATCCCCCACTCCTCTGTATCCCCCATGAGCAATGACCCAGCAGACAGAAGAACTCCTCTTCTTAATATAGATCCTGGCAATACTATAGCATTGGTGCCTATGTTCGATAGCTCCTCCATCACAACGGGTTTCATTATCTGCCTCCCTTTAAATTCGTGAGGTATCATAGCTCCAAATAATCCTGAATCATCAAATCTATCAGAACCGCAAATTATTCTAGCCCCGGCCATTATATTATTAAATCCTTGTGCTGTAAAGGAGGAATCTTTTCCCCCTATGCAAGTCACATATGGACTTATGTGAACATAGTCACCTATACTTAACTGGGTTGTGCAGTAAAAACCAAAATCAATAGAAACGTGGTTACCTATATTAATTAGCTCAGGTCTTTTAAATTTTACAAAATCATCAATTATTACATCTTTGCCAACACTACTAAAAATAGCCATAATTACTTATATAAATTCTTTATCCAAAGCTTGGCCTTCGTAAGGCCCAGTCTTGTACTCATAAACAATAGTGCCATCTTCTAGTATTTCATAAGTATGACCACCCTCTAAAGTGAAGCTGGCGTCCCCTGCTTGTAACGTGGGTTGAGCTATTATAGTGTCGTTTAAATCATAAAAAGTGCATTTAACTCTTCCTTTTATGACCACCCAACTCTCTTGTGCTATTAAATCTCTAGTTCTATTCTTCCATATGTGTTTATGCGGTTTAAAAATCTTACCTTTCTCCATCCTTAGTAAGGAGCACTGAATGAATTGATCCTCTGGCACTACATCTGCCCTGCTCTGCTTGAAGTCATGGGATCTAACAATTAAATGCAATAATTTATTAGGACGGACAACTGAATATATTTTTTCCAAACTTATACCTTTTCCCAGCTTTCTGGGATTATGTCAGAGCAATTATAATTTTTATAGAATGGGCCAAACCACATTTCTGAAGAAGGAGCTAAAACTTTTTTGTCTTTATTTTCATTTAGCCAAGCACCCCACCAAGAAAAAGAAGAATTAGAAATGATGTTATTTTGACAGTATGACATCAAGTACAGTTCTATGTAATCTTTTTCGTCTTTAACAAAAATACATCTATCGTGTTTAAAGTTTTGTTTGCACCAATTTATATCATCACTAAAAATTAAAAATAATTCTGTCGTAGAGTCTAATTTTTGTATACACTCATTGTAATAGTGTACCGGCAAAACTGTATGATAGTTACTCAGTCTAACGTAATCTCCTCTTCTAACATGAACAGAAGTTAGTTTGTGATTTAGTAAATTTTTGTATTTTGTTTTTATCGTATTTTCTAAATCACTGCTCGCTTTAAATTTTTGTAATATTTTATTTCGGTTGTTAATAAAATATTTTTCAGATTGAAAATATCCATCAATCCAAAAATTTTTTAAATCAATATTTGGTTTTTTAAATTCAAAAGGAAATGTGTGTATAAAGTAACTTTCTTTAGGCTGAAAAGTGTTTATCTCTTTTATTACATTTGAATACTCATCACAATAATCTGAGTGATTGAATTCTTTTTGATTTTTTAAATAAAAAATATTATTGTAATAATTTGGAAATGATGAGTCTACCCCAAGGTCTATTGAGAGTGATTCAGTGGCTGCAATTTGAAACATCATGTTCCCCAATCCACCTTTTAAAGTGCAAAAAATAGTCACTTTATCTTCCACCCTTCCCAAATAAATGGATAGCAATAGGTTTGATTGTGAGTCTTATTTAAATTAGTTACAATAGTGTTGTAGCGTTCTAAAGCATTAGGGTAAAAATTATGAAATTGTACTTGTAAATTAACAATATTCTTAATTAGGCCAGTTTCTATTAATCTGTCCAGCAAGTCATACTCTCCACCTTCTATATTAATTTTAAATAATTTAACTGTAGGATTTTGTAAATTATTTAAAACTAATTGAATATCTCTAACTTCTGCTAACTCACCATCCCCATGATCTAATAATTTAGTTGAGTCTCCACCTAAATGTATTTTAAGTTGTCTTGAATCTTTGCCAAGACCATACTGATAAATTGTAATTTTTGAATTAGTATTAAATCTATTTTTTATATTATCGTAAAAAGTTTTTACTGGTTCAAATATATGTATATTGCATTTATACAGATCATATATTCTATCTGCAAAATCACCTTTAAATCCTCCAGCGTCGAATACTATATCTTCTGAAGTTATATCATAGTTTAATCTATAAGTTTCATCTCCGCTGTCTCTTATCCAATTAATGTAAGCTTGAGTAGTCAAGATAGTATTATCCTTTTTAATATTCATTTATTATAGTAAAAGTTATCATACCTTCAACTCCACATTGGTATATTGAGGAAGATCTTTTTGATAAATAAAAGGTTTATTAGGTATTAAATAAACAAAATCTTTTTGAATTTTAGCTAAATGTAAATCAAAAGGTGTTTGAGTTTCCAAAGCTTGTCTCATAGAAGAAATAACAGATAATCTAAATTTATCAGTAAGATACACGATTCCATGAGTTGAGCACATATTGTGTGCTTTTTTAAAAGCCTTAGTATGTTGTGTAACTGAAACTACATTGTTGTAAGCATGACGAAGATTTGGTCTCACATACCCCCAAGTAGAAGCTCCTAAATTAACTGCGTCAGCATTATCTGGAACGTCAATTACTGTCTGCCAATCCTCAGTCATCTCCACATCATCCTCAAAAACAATAAAAGGAGTCTTCAAAGATGATAGTAGTTGTAAATGGGACATTGCACACCCATCAACTGGTTTAGCATTTGGTAGGTTTAATTCTTTTATATTAACTCCTTTATGTCTTTTAAAATTTATGTTTTTAGAATTTAAAACCGTGGAAACTCTATTAAGTCTCTCTGGTTGATCATCTAAATTTATTACATAACTATCGAGCTTAGTTAAATCAAGTATCATAGGAATTTCCTGATTGAGGGGTAGACATAAAGTACTGCTTACAATAAACTTTATCATTGCCAGTATACTCTTCCCCAGTGTAATGTTTTGGTATAAAATACCAGCTAGGATAAACTTTTATTTTATTGTATTTGTTATACATAACAACATTTGTCAACAGCATAGGCCCTACAGTTACCCATGCGTTTTTAGGTGGTAGTTTTTTAAGGTAATTACAATCCATGCTCTTTATGATTTGCAAGAGACCGGCCATCAAGGAGTTGTTTTTTGTTGCGGCTAAATACCCATTTGCCATTAAATTTGGTCTAACTTTTTCGTTTTCCCAACAACAAAAAGAATCATTATCTAAAAAGAAGTCATCTAGTGGAGAGATACATTCAGAATCCGCATCAATAAAAAATCCTCCAAATTGGTACAAGATTTCATATCTAAGGATATCAGCCTTTCCTGCAAGCTCTTTAATACTATTGAATTGATCTTTGCAAATTAGTTCTGGTAAGTTCTCTTCTGTCCATAACTTATGCTCCCAAGACGGATTTAATTTTTTCCAAGTATCAATTAATTTTTGCGGACGTTTATTTTGGTCGCCCAGCCATATTTGATGTATAACTTTAGGTATCATAGTCCTTGTCCATTAGTTCCTGGAAGATTTGGCCTTATATTATATAAAGGCTTCCCGTACCAAGCCACCTTGCATCCAGCTTTGTGCAAGCTGTCAACGTGAAAGAAGTCTACTGCGTTTGGAAATCTATCTCCTATGCCCTTATAGAAGGGTAGAGCAAATAGTAATTCAGTTTTATACGTTGGCACAGCGACATTTCCAATCACTACTCCACGCTTCCCATTCACACAGTTTTGAAAGCCTTCCTTGGTATAGTTTAATCCTGGAATCCAAATATCTACATCAGGCTTGCTCTTTACTGCTGCTTCCATAAACTCTCCCGCTCCAGGAATAAATTCGTCATCATCGTCCAAGAGACAGAAGTAAGGAGTTCTACAGGCGTAAGCTCCCATATTGGTACAGGCATTACCATACTGATCAAACCTCCTCCCTGTTCTAAGGTATAAGGGTTCCTTAGGCAGCTTTGAAAAGTCCAGGTCCACATCATCCGCTACAACTATAACTTGCTTAAACTCTGATAAAGCTGAGTTTATAGCATTTATTAGAGTTGATCTATTTATAGTTTTAATTAATACTGTTATTAAGCTCATTGGTAGTTCTTTCCTTGCGAGGATCCCAATTTAAAGCTTGGAAGCACTTCTCGTAAATTTCAAGTCTATGCTTTACTACTTTGTTTATATCAAACATCTGCTCAGTGATAGCGTGCAAATTTTCACCCATCTCTGTGCGAAGCTTATGGTCTGTAGAGACTTTTGACAGAATTCTTATCCATTCAGTCTTGGGAGCGTCTGGATCCAAGAGATACCCAGTCTTACCGTTCACTA
>Ga0194121_10007637_pt1 | contig 14032 bp, 16 predicted proteins | sample TA2MahCa50mmetaG_FD_148609 | JGI IMG/M metagenome (GOLD analysis project Ga0194121, IMG submission 148609) | Freshwater microbial communities from Lake Tanganyika, Tanzania - TA2015020 Mahale Deep Cast 50m | ecosystem: Environmental > Aquatic > Freshwater > Lake | place: Tanzania: Lake... | reverse complement strand
TGGGGCGTACCGGAGCCAGCGCCCTGAGGCGCCCTGTGCGTTCGGTCGCGCCCTGGCAGGGACCGCGTGAAGGCAGCATGACGGTTGCCCGCCGGCTCCGGACGTACTAAAGTGAGTTCCCGGTGAGATGCGCAGCCGCCATGTTATGTTCACTCGGCTCAGTCGGACTGGGGTCGATTGGGCGGGAGGACACGGGCGTGCGCACGATGCCGGCGGCGCTGGCGCGGTGGAAGCTGGATGCGGCGGTGCTGCGCGACCGGGTGTACCGGGCGGCGAACCCGCGGGAGCGCGAGCGGTGGCATGCCCTCTGGCTGCTGGCGCAGGGCTGGTCGGCAGCGCAGGTCGCGGCGGCGCTGGAGCGCGACCCGCACACGATCGGGGCCTGGCTGAGCGCGTTCGCGCAGGATGGGCCGAAGGCGGTCGCGTTCGAGCAGACGGGCGGGTCCCCCCCGCGCTGACAGCAGGTCAGCAAGCGGCGTTGGGTGCGGCGCTGGACGGGTCGCCGCGGGCGGTCGGGATCGAGCTGGCGAACTGGAGCTGGAAGGCGGTCCGTGCCTATCTGCGCGAGCAGTTCGACGTGCACCTGGGCAAGAGCGCCTGCGTCCGCTACTTGCACCGTGTGGGCTTCGTGTGCAAACGGCCCAAGAAGCGGCTGACCAAGGCTGACGCAGAGAAGCGGGTGGCGTTCGTGCGGGAGTACCTGACGCTGGTGGCCGAGGCCGAGCGGACAGGGGCGACGATCTTCTTCGTCGACGAGGCGCACTTCCGGGCCGATGGGGACCTGCGCCGCATGTGGGTGCGCAAGGGGACGCCGGCCCTGGTCGACTCGTCCAGCCCCCGCTGGGGTGAGAAGGCGAGCTACTACTCGGCGGTCTGCCCGGAGACCGGCGAGGTCGAGGCCATGGAACTGGAGGGCAACAGCAACGCCGAGACCAGTGCGGCCTTCCTGCGCCAGCTGCGGGCCAAGCACCCCGGGCCACTGATCGTGATCTGGGACAACGGCCCCGCCCACGGCGGCGACGCCCTGCGCGCCTACCTGGCCACGCCCGACCTGCGCCTGGTCCGCCTGCCCGGCTACAGCCCCGACTACAACGCCGACGAAGCAATCTGGGACTGGATCCGCGAGGAGGTCACCGCCAACACCTGCTTCGGCACCAGGGCCCACGTCCGCGACCGCATCGATGCGTTCTTCCGCGCCATCCGTACCCGGACCGAGGAGGTCAAAACACGCTGCCGGACCGTCCTGCACGCCCAAGCCCGCGCGCTCCAGGTCGCTCCCGCCACCAACCCGCCCACCGTCTACGGCTTCACCGCCCTGGACCGCGACGACCTGACCCTCGCCGGCGTGTAGATTCCACCGGGAACTCACTTTAGGAGGGGAATCCGCCCTCGCTCGCAACGGCGGAGCGCCGGCCGCGCGACTCCCTCTCCCGCCGCGGATGGCGATTGTCGGGGTGAGGGTCCTCCGACGATCACACCCAGGCGTTGGGCGTTCGAGGCCGACCGGGGCCGACCGGAAATCCGGTACGGGGCAATCCGACGTTCAGTCGCGGGACTCGCACCAGGCGCGTATGCTCGCCGTGACCGCCGCGGCCTCCCGTTCCACCCTTTCCGCGTCGGGCAGGCTCGCGTAGCGCGCGGTGGCCCCCTCGCCCACGAGCAGGGGGTGGACGCCGGGGATCTGTGCACCGGTGTGGAACAGGAGACTGACGTAGCGCTTCACCCGTGGGTTGAAACTGGCGATCTTGCCGCGGTAGGTGAAGGTGGACGTCTTCCATTTGATGCACTCGTCGACCCGTGGGTCGGCTGCGAGGATGATTTCCCTCACGCGGAGCATCAAGTCCTTCATGGGACCGGTGTACTCGTCGAACCAGGCGTCGACCTCGGCGCAATGAGGCATGGTCCGCCCTACACGGGCATTATCCGCTTCGTGTAGGCGCGTCCGGCGTCGGCCACCCGCTTCCCCTCCCGCGGGGTGGGGATCATCACACCCTCTTTGATGCAGTCGACGACGTCGCGCTCGTAGGCCCCGCTCAGAAAGGCGATGCCGTTCGCCTTGCAGGCCGCCAGGACTCGGGTCCGCGCATCCACCATGGCCGGCGGATACGGCTCGTCGTGGTTATCCGGAAACCCCAGCGACATGCCCATGTCACCCGGGCCCCACTCCGCGAACGAGATGCCTGGCACGCGCATCGTCGCCTCGACGTTGGCCTGGCACGCGCATCGTCGCCTCGACGTTGGAGAGCGCGCGCTTGTTCTCGATCTTGAGCCCCAGCAGCAGTTCGCCGTTCGGATTGACCGGCCACGGATCGGCGAGGTCGAGATACTCCCGCGTCAGGACGCCCCAGACCTCGGCGGCGTGGGCCTGACCGCCACCGCCACGCCGGCCGTCGCCCACCCCTCTGCCGATGCCGATCGTGTTGAACGGGTAGCGACTGCACTCGACGAACGCACGGACCGCGTCGGGGGTTTCGGCGTGGCAGAGGAGCAGGCCGTGGACGCCCGTGGCGAGCACCTGCTTGATTACCCAGGAGTTCGTGCGGACGGCGTCCTCGGTGATGCCGTCGAACGGTAGGGTCACGATTACCGGCACGGTGCGATGCCCGCTGATTACCGGCACGGTGCGATGCCCGCTCGCAGTCGGGCCGCCGTCGATCAGGCCGCGCATGAAGGCCCCCAGCGCGTTCATGTCGAACGGGCTGTGCTCAATGTCCCACACGATGTAGTCGGCCCAAGTCTTCGCCAGCGCCTTTCCGCCTTCATAGCTCCGTTCGCCGGGACCGGTTGGATAGATCGGCTGCCCCTCGGCGAGCAACTGAGCGGCTTTGTTGATCCTTGGCATCGAGGCCCTCCGTACGCGCGTGGGCGCGCAGTCTACTACTATGCGCCCATGGCATTCGAAGCAGTCATCACCACGGGCAACAACCACGCCGCGATCTGGGTTCGCGATCTCGAAGGGCTTGAGAGGTTCTACGCCGACGTCGTCGGCCTCAAGATCCTCAGCCAGCGACGCAATGCTGCGCCGAACCCCGACGCGACCTTCTTCACGGGCATTCAACTGCTGCGCGCGCCGGCCGATCGGGATACCACCGTCAAAGGAGTGTTCGATCACGTCGGGGTGAACGTCGGCAATATGGACGAGATCATCGCCCACCTCGCTCGTCACGGTGTGAGCCTGATCGGCGCGATCAACCAGGTCAGTCCGACCACTCGGACCTGCTTCTTTGCCGACCCGGAAGGGAATCGCGTCGAACTGATCGAGCGGAAGTAGGCGCGGTTCCCCGGCTGGGCAATGGACCCCTTCGAGGGGATCCGCTTCACTCGAAGAGCAGCAGCGCCAGTTGTTCCACGGGGGCGTGATCGTCGGTGAGGATCGGTGGGCCGGGTAGAGCCCGGAGGCGCGCCCGCTCGGTCGCCGGCATGATCTCGCTGAGAGTAGGGAACGGTCCATTTGCGGTGAAGCGAAGCGCGCGCCGAAGTTGCGCTTCCTCAAGCGCCGCAGGAGCGCCCACCACCGCCCAGGTGCGCGACAGCGGTGAGCGCCAGCGCACACCCGGCCCCGCAGCGAGGACGTCCACCGCAGGAAACGCCGCCTCCATCGTACGCACGTAGGCGGGGAGCAACCGACCCCGATCGGTGCGATCGTGAACCAGAGCGATGTACCTGCCATCGGGATTCAGGTGCGATGCGACGAGCGCGTTGAACTCCGCGGTCACGAACTGCATGGGCACGACGATGTCGGCGAACGCATCGAGGACGATCAGGTCGTACCGTCGATCGGCCGGGATCAGGCGGAGAGTCTGGCGGGCATCGCCGTGCACGATGCGGGTGAGGGGATCATCCGTCAAGCCGAGCCAGCCGCGCGCGACCTCGGTGACGACGGGATCGATCTCGAAGACTTCAACTGGCGCGTTCGGGTACACCGAGCGGAAGTAGCGCGCCAGGCTATAGCCGCCCCCGCCGATGATGAGGATCGTCGGCGGGGGTTCGCCGACCGGGCGCAGCGACGCCGCGACCTCGACGACCGGGATGAGGTAGTCGTGTGCGAGGTGTCGCGGATCGTCCGGCACGACGTGGGTATGCGGTAGGCCGTCCAGATAGAGGACGTGCACGGCTCGCCCGCGATCGCCCGTCTCCATCCGGATCGCGATGCACTGGTAGGCGCTCTCGCGCAGGCACGCGTGCGGCGTGGCGAGAGCGACCGCGCCGAGTACCACGAGCGGGACGAGCGGCCACGGTCGCCCTGACGCCAGAACGAGCGCGCCGGCCCAGACAAGACTGGAGCCACGCGTCCCGACCGCGGGGATCAGCCACACCCCGGTCGTGAACGCGCCGACGAGGTTGCCGGCAGCGAGCGCCGCGCCAAGACCACCGGCGCGCTGGCCGAGCCGATGCTGCGTGTCGATCGCGCGCCGCGCCAGAGACGGCACCGCAAGCCCGAGGAGGAGAGCGGGAATGAATGCCAGGAATACCAGCGGGAGCGGCAGGCGGGCGATTCGGGGCACCCGCTCGAGGGTGAGCGCCACGGGCGGCGCCGTCAGCAGGAGCGTGGCACCGACGGCGGCAATCGCCGCAGTGATCGCCCACGTGCCCACCAGTCGCGCGTCCGCCGCGGCCGTATTCGAGCGCTGCCGCGCGCCGATCGCGAATCCCAGCGCGAGACCAGCGAGCGTCGCACCGATGACGCCGGTCCATCCGTAGAGTGAGACACCCACGAGAAGGTTCGCCACCCGTGCGGCAACCAGTTCGAAGCCCAGCGTCGCCGCGCCAACAGTCCCGGCGAGGATGTAGGGCCAGGCCCGAGGGGAGCGGCCGAACCCGGACTCCCCGCCCGCGGTGCTAACGATCAAGCCCCCAGACGATCGCCCCGACGACGATCAATCCGATCTGCGCCGGCCGCACGAGCGCGGGATCCATCCCGATCGCGTTGCGCCGGCCGCACGAGCGCGGGATCCATCCCGATCGCGTAGGTGACCTGGCTGACGATATCGCTCTGGAGGAAGAGACCATCGAGACCCAGCGGGATCAGCATCGCCGCCATCAGCACCTGCCCCGCGACGAACAGGCCGAACCGACGCAGGACGATCGTGCGCGCGAGATCGACCGCCGCAGCCAGACCGACCGCGAGCTGCACGAGCAAGAGCGCGGTGGGGAACGACGCCGCGACTACTCCGAGATCCGGCACGGGTCGGTCAGGTCGCGAGCCATCTCTCGATCGTCGTCGCCGGGTCGCGCCACCGCGCGAACATCGCCGCCTCGCGATCGCGGACGCGGACCGCTTGCTCGTAGACCTTGTCAGCGTCCTCGGGCGGCAGCACCAGGACGCCGTTGACATCGGCGTGGATGATGTCCCCGGTCCGAACGGTCGCGCCGTCGATGACGACCGGGCTGCCGACGTCGAGCCAGCGGATCCTCCCGTGCATGGGGGAGAGCCCAGCGGCCCAGCAAGGCAGCGGGACCGCGCGAACTCCGTCCAGGTCGCGGATCGAACCGTTGGTGACAAAGCCGACCGCTCCGGCGCGCTGCATCGCCGTGCCCATGCCATCGCCGATCGTCACTGTGTAGCGGGGGCGCGGACCCACCGACTCGACAACGGCGAAGACGGGACGCCTTTCCGAGCCGGCGGCCTCGTGGATCATCCGGACCCAGTCTTTGAAGAGGCTGGCCGGATTGTCCATCCCCGCGGTTGTGGTGTCCATACGGGCAGTGATCGCGACGCCCACGCGTACGCCCATCTCCGGCATCAGCGCGCGGACATCGGGTCCGCAGTAGCCGATGGATGGGTCACGCGTGCCGAGCAACTCGTGGCCGTTCGCGACGGTCGGCGTATCGAACTCGGCGAGTTTGAGGATGTTCTCCCAGTTCACGATCTAGCCCCCGGTATTGGATTCGACGACAATGCTATCAGCGAGGCGCGGGTCGCCCGGTACGCCGATAATCCTCGCGTGCACTCACCCCCTCATCATGACGCACGATCTGGCGCGGCGCATCGAACAGACCCACGCCAGCGTGGGCCGCGTGCGCGCCCGCCATCTGCCCTCAGTCCCCGGGAATCCGTTCGGCATTGAATCGCGATGGTTCGGTCCGATCGAAGCGACCATCGTCGTGAGGGCGGTCTGGTACTACGGCTACTTCGCCGGCCAGGCCGGCGACGAGTCCTGTGCCGAGGAGTCCCTGGACGGTACTCTCGCCTGGGCCCGGGCATCCGCCCGGGCATCCGGTCAGGTGTTTCGCCTGAACGTCTCCCCTGTGACGGCGAACGCCGCGCGGATGACGACCTTGCTGGCCCGAGGTCTGCGGCCCGATTCGTTCATGACGAGGACCCATACGCGCACGCAGGCAACCGATCGCGAGTCTGCGTCGGGAGTGACCGTCCGGAAGCATCGCGAGGCCTTCCTCGATTCGCGGTTCATCACCGTGCCAGAAACCGACGGGCAGTTCGTCGAGGTGCTGCAGCGCGGAGTACGCCGAGACGTGCTGCAACGTGGCGGAGATCGATGGCGTCCTGGCCGCGCGTGTGGCTATGTTCGTCGTGGATGGCGCAGCCTCCCTCGTCGCGGCCGATACGACCACGGCATTGCGGGGCCGGGGTGCTCACACGGCGCTCGTCTCCCGCCGGATCAACGACGCCGTGTCCGCAGGATGCGTTCTGATCATCGGCTGTGCCGCGCCATGATCGGTCAGTCAGGGGAATCAGGAGCGGGTGGGTATGCGCGTTTCCCGCGCGCGGACCAGGTTGGTCTACGACACCCCGGAGGCGTGAGCTTTGTGAGCCCTCGTTCGCAGGCGAAACAGCCAGGACGATGATCGACCTCGACCGGATCGTGGAGGACCTGCGGGCGGGCCGCTGCTGCGCCGCGGTCGTCGCCGCGCCCGAGCGTCCCGGCGCCATCACCCGGATCGACCGAGCCCTCCGCTCGCTGGGGCGCGATGTCCTCCACATCGACCTCGCCGGCGCCCGCTCCGGCGCGATCGTCGCGTCGCGGTTCGTAGAGGCATGTCTGCCGTATCTCGACATCTCGGAACTCGGCGATCTTCTGGAGGCGGTTCCGACTCAGGGACGCGTCGATATCGAGGTTCTCGCCGCCCTCGTGCTCCTTCCCGAATCGGTCGCGGCGCGCACCGGTCGGCGGGTGGTGATGATCATCGACGGCGTCGAAGCGATCGAACTCACGACCGGCATCGCCGGGCTCGAGGCGATGCGCGGCGCGCTCGCCGCGCGCGAACGGGTCTCCTACTGCTTCGTGGGTGGTCCGCGTGTGAGTCGCCTGTTCGCGTCGGGATCGGCCCTGGCCGAGGGTGTCCACCTGTACGGCGCGGGGCCCGCGCTCAGCGGCTCCGCCGGGTCGCGCGAACCTGCGCGGCAAGCGCGGGCGAATGTGATACCACCGGCTCGGCCGATACCGGCGCCGGACCCGTTCGCCGCGGCCCTGCTGGGATGGGCCGAACCGCCACCCGCGCCCGAACCCGCCGGCGTCGCCGACGGCTGGCGCTCGCTTCTGGCGGAGGAGCAAGCGGTACGCCGCTTCCTCGGCGACGATCCCGAGGGAGATGACGGGGACGAGGAGACACGCTTGCGTCGCTGGCTTCGGCGCCGCCGGCGCGATCGCTAGTCAGTCTCCCTCGCCGACGCCCCCTCGGCGACCTCGTACTCCCGCAGGGCGACACCCGCCCCTCGGAGCGCGTCCCAGTATTCCGGGTAGGTCTTGGCGACACAGTCTGGATCGAGAATCCGCACACCCGGGGCGCGCAGCCCGACGACGCTGAACGCCATCGCCATCCGATGATCGTCGTACGTCCGCACGAGCGCGGGCACGATGGGGCGCGCGACGATGCGAAACCAGTCCTGGCCTTCGGTCACCTCCTGACCCAGGCGGCGACACTCCGCGACAACCGCGGCAATGCGGTCGGTCTCCTTGACGCGCATGCTCGCCACGTTGTGGACCTCGACGGGACCCTCGGCGAAGGGGGCGAGGGCGGCGAGGGTGGGCCCCATATCCGGAAACGAGTTGGCGTCGAAACGTCCGCCACGGAGACGTGAGGGACCCTGCACAGTGACCGCGTCTTCTTCGTGGGAAACGTGGCAGCCCATCGTCTCCAGCACGTTGAGGATGGCGAGATCGCCCTGGATCGAGTCGCGAGGGAGACGCTCGACGGTGGCTCGCCCACCGGTGACGGCTGCCGCGGCAAAGAAGTACGACGCGCTCGATGCGTCCGACTCCATGGCCTGGGTACCGGCCACGTAGGCACGCGCTCCCGGGACCGCAATCGTCCGATCGTCGACCCAGGCCGCATCGACACCGTGCCGAGCCATCTGCTGCAGTGTCATCGCGATGTAGGGACGGGAGATGATCTCGCCCTCCAGGCGAAGGGTAAGACCTCGCACCAGGAGCGGCGCGATCATCAGGAGCGCGGAGACGTACTGGCTACTGATCGAAGCATCAAGCGCGATCGATCCGCCGAGGGGCGGCCCTCCGCCGATGCGCACCGGTGGGCAACCGGTGCCGAACTCGTCTCGGGCGCCGATCCCGAGCGAGCGCAGGGCGTCGAGCAGCGGAAGGATCGGTCGCTCGCGCATGCGCGGCACCCCATCGATGCGGTACGTCCCGCGGCCGAGTGCGGCCAGGGCAGTGAGGAAGCGCGCGCACGTGCCCGACGCGCCGACGTAGAGGTCGGCCTCCTCGGCGGGCACCGCGCCGGCCAGGCCGTCCACGGTCATCCGCCTTTGCGTGGGGTCAGCAGCGACCGTAAATCCGAGCGCGCGGAGGCAATCGACCATCCGGTCGGTGTCGTCGGACTGCAGTGCGTTCTCGATGCGGGTCGCACCCTGTGCCAGCGCGGCGAGGACCAGAGCACGGTTCGTCATGCTCTTCGAGCCTGGCACCCGCGGCCGTGCATCGATCGGCCCGCCGAGCGGCAGAACCTCCATCGCTCTCATACGGCGGCGAGATTCTATGGGCGAGGCATGTGCTGACGACCGACGGGGTCCTCGGCGGCGAACCCGCGCTCCGCGACTCGAGGCGCGGCCGAGGTCAGCGAATTTGGAGGAGGAATCCTCGAGGGATCCTGACCGTCCCGCGCCGTGATCGGTAACAGGGCGGGATGGGTCGTCGCGGATAGTCTCTCCCGCCGACGGGGGAGAGGGTCCGGGGGTGAGGAGCGTCTCTCTGCCTACGGCGTCGCGGACGAGGTCGCCGTGAAGGTCGGGGTGCCGGTGTCGAGCGGCGTCGAGGTCGCGGTGAGCGTGCCGGCGAGCGCGGCCGTCGCGGTCAGAGACGGAGTCGATGAGGGCGTTGCGGTCGGCGACGTTACCGTGGGCGGCGGAGACGGCGAGGGAGAAGGGGACAGCGTCGCGCTCGGGGTGGAGGTTGGCGCCCGTGTGGCGACGGTCACCGGCGCACGGGTCGCGGTCGAGGTGAGGGTCGGAGTATGCGTCACGGTGGGTGTGGAGGTGATGGACGGCGACGGGATCGGCGTGCCGGAGGTCGGCGGCGACGGTGTGACGGTACCGCTTCCAGTCGTTGGGGTGGGGTTCAGCGTGGCGGCCAGCGCGGTGGCGGTCTGCTGCGCGTCGCGGGGCACGGACGTGGCCTCGCGCGCCACAGTCGGTGTCGACGTGGGCGTCTCCGTCGGGGACGCCGCGGGAAAGGGCGTGCGCGACCCGGCCGCGGTCGCGGAGCGATCGGGCGTCGCTATGGGCGAGCGGACACCGCCGAGTACGGGCGTCGCCCGAAACGTGTTCGTGGGCGTGTGGGTAGGCGCCGGAACGACGCACCCGGTTGCGAGGACGACGATCGGTTCAGGCGACCCCGGATGCTCGCGCGAGGTGACGCCACCGCGCCACCGACTCCTGGATGAGGTCGCCGCCGACCTCCATGCACCAGTACCAGTCGTAGCCGATCTCCTTGAGCGCGGCGAAGATCTTGCCGTAGTCGAGCGAGTCGTTCAACGCGCTGGAGTGGAGGGCGCAGGTGCGCTTACCGGCCTCACGGATGTCCTTCACCTGCTGGTCGGTGTCGCCGTGCGGATGGACGTAGATCTGCATGTGCGGCGAACCGATATCGTCGACCATTTTGCAGAGCGTGTCCTGCCCGCCCAGGCCCGTGCGAAACCAGATGCTTCCCTCGACGCCGAAGATGACGTTCTGCTTCGAGGCCAGTTCCGCGGCGCGGGACAGGAGCCGTTTAGCCTGATCCCACGTGCCCGTGGCGGTCCCGAAGTGGATGAGGATCGAGCGCGCTCCCACATCGTGGGCGAATTTGGCGTCCTCTCCGAGGATCTCGACGCCCCGATCCCACATGTCGAGCGTGGGGTTGAAGTCGGCGTAGTCCCAGGCCCAGTCGCTCGAGAGCGTGGGTATCTCTAGGCTCAGGTCGCGCGCCTTTCGCACGAGCGCGGCGCGACCGGCCGCGTCGAACTCGGCATACCAGGCGCCACGCCTCCCCGCGCGAGGGCGCCCGACCCGAGTCGGCGTCATGCACAGTTCGACCCCGTCGTAACCAAACCCCTTGATTCTCGGAAGCGACCAATCCACCAGCGGGTGATCGGCCACCGGTTCGCGCAGGCCAGATTCGCGGACGCTAAACTTCATCGCGAGTTGCCCCTTGTTCGTGAGGAGATGTTCGGCCGATCCTCGCTCAGACCGCGGCCCACGCTTTCTCGAGCGTGGCCTTGGAATGGGCGAGGATGCCTTCCGACGTGTCGTTCTCGTGGACGAAGTGCGGCCGAACCTCGAACGCGACGATATTCTTGCTCCCGGGCCCGATATAGCCCACGTCGAGAAGCGCCCGCAGATACTCGGTGAGTTCCGGCGTGTCGTTCTCGCCCCCTTCGCACCCGAAGTGGGGATGGAGATCGCCGTACAGCCTGTGACCCTGCTTGAGCACGCAGTTGCCCATGTGGGCGTGGATGATGTGATCTTTCGTCACCCGCACCGCGTCGACCGTCTTCTCGAACTGAAGCGGAAAATGGCTCAGGTCGATCATGAGTCCGAAGCTAGGGTGCTTCGCCCGGATGCGACGGGACAGTTCGACGCCGAGCGCGTTGGGTCCGATCAGCGACTTCTTGTCGATCGTCCGGTCGAAGGTCTCGATCGCGAAGGAGTCGATGCCGCGAGATCGTGCGTGAGTGCACAACTGATCGATCGAATCGACCAAAGCCTCGAACGCGGCCGCGCGGGTCGCGTCGCCTGGATCCGGTCCGGAGAGGATGGACACCCGGGTGGCGCCCACCTCGGCGGCCTGATCGATGCCGTCCTGTACCTTCACGAGTGCGGCCCTGCGAGCCGCGTCGTCAAGCGAGTTCAGATCGAGCTTGTTCGCCAGTTCGATCGGCTGGCAGCCGAAACCCACCTGGAAACCCTTCCGCTTGAGGAGATCGCGCACTTCCCGGCGGGTGGAGGCCTCGGCCATTTGACCGACCTCAATCGCGCTGAAGAACGGATCGTCCGCAATGCGTCGGACCGACTCCACGATCGGGCCGGTGCCACCCTGCGTCTGGGGGAAGGCCATGAACTGGACGATGCCCACGCTCATGTAGTCCTGAGGCTTGCCCTGCATCGGTGGCTCCTGTGCGGTGTTCGGGCAGCGATTGTACTCGCCATCGGCGCCACACCTCGCACGTCGGCAGACGCGCCGCCCGGGCCGGGGCGATCGTGGGAGATTGGATCCGCCGAGATCGACGCGCCACCGAGAGCCTTGCACCGGCGCGGTCGTCTTCGCGCATCGTGCGCGCGGGTGCCGCGGGTGCTCTTGGGGGGTCTCTCCTCTCCCGCGGGAGATGGGTCAGGCTGAGGGGAACGATGCGACGATCACCGCCATCGTGTGGGCAGATGAGCAGCCCTTACCCTCGGCTTCGCTCCACCCTCTCCCGCGTCCGCGGGAGAGGGTTGTGGGCGCCGTCGGCGCGGGTGAGCTCAGCTGAAACGCCGGCGCCGACGCTCGGAGCGGGCAGGACACCCGCTTCGTGGTGTCGTCAAAGGGGAAGGCCGGTGGTGTGCCCCAGACGCACCACCGGCCTTTGAGCCGCGAAGGAAAGGGAGGGTTACTCGACCGCCGACACCGCCAGCAAGGTGTCTCCCACGCTCTCGGTCATCTCGGGAACCACTTCGTCCCCTTCGAACGCCGCGTCCGCGTTCACCACCGTCTCCACCGTCGTGCGATCGGTCTCGGCCGCAACCTCATCGTCCACGTTCTGAGCGATCGTCGACTGCGTCGAGTACGTGCTCCACGAGGAGGTCGACCAGGACGATGTCGAGTAGTTGAACGAACCCTCCGGCCCCGCCAGATAGTCCGGCAGCGCATACCCGTCGTTGGCGAACCCGATCTGACCCTCGTAGTTCATGATCGCGTCGTAGTTCACCATCCCCGCGCCCGAACCCGTCACGCCCGGCAACTGCGTCGCCGTGTTGACCATCAGCCACTTCAACTGGTCGTTCGTCAACTCCGGGTGCGCCTGCAACACCAGCGCCGCCAACCCCGACACCACCGACGCCGCCATCGACGTCCCCGACATCCAGATGTACCCCGGGTCCATCACCCGGCCGCCATACTCTCGCTTGTACCCCGGGTCCATCACCCGGCCGCCATACTCTCGCTTCAGCTTCGCGTTGTTCGCCGACAGCACCGACGGAATCCACCGACCCGGCGCCACCACGTCCGGCCGATCCGTGTTCTTCGCGTTCTTCCCGTACGACGACCAGGTCGCGATCCCATCATCCGCCCGGTTCAACGTCCGCTTCGTGTCCCCCGCGCCCACCACGATCGGGAACGGATCGTTCGCCGGCGCGTACTGAATCGTGTTCGGCCCAATGTTCCCCGACGCCACCACCACGAAGATCCCCGCAAACCACGCCCGCTCCACCGCCGCCGCCAGAATCGACGCCTTCCGCGCTCCCGACGTGTTCGTGATCATCGACAGGTTCAGAACCCGGATGTTGTACAGATCCCGGTTCGCCACAGCCCAGTCCAGCGCCTCCACCACGTCCGACACCATCGAGTTCCCCTCGTCCGACGACGCCCGCAGGTCCAACAGGTGCGCCCCCGGCGCGATCCCGATGTACTTGCCCTGCACCGACGCGTCTGACGCGTACCACGAGTTCCCCGCCACGTGCGTCCCGTGACCGTGCCCGTCCGCCACGTTCTTCTGTGCCGCGTTGAACTTCATCTGCCGCAGCACCCGGCTCGACCCGTCCGCCGCGTTGATCCCCGTGTCGATCACCGCCACGCCAATCCCCGCACCAGTGGTCCCTGCGACCACGCCGACGGAGCCCCCACCACCTTCTGATACGCGACCTCCGCGCCCTCAGCTCGCAACTGCGTCGCGTCCACCGCCGTAATCTGCGACACCATCGGTGCGTCGCGTCCACCGCCGTAGTCTGCGACACCATCGGCGCGTCCTCTTCCACCGCCACCACCGACGGATCGCTCGCCAGCGCCGCCAGGTTCTTCCCCTTCACCTTCGCCACGAAACCCGACGCCAACTCCCGCGTCGCCTTCACTCCCGCCTTCGTCAACGCAGCCTGCGCCGCCGTCTTCATTCCCGCGTCCGCCTTCGATGCCGCCGCCTTCGTCGACGCCGCCACCGCCGCCTCGCGCTCCACCTTGCTCAGGTTCGCCACCGCCGACTGACCAATCACGGTCACGTTCCGCTCAGACTCCGGACTTTCCTTCGCCTTCGCCACCAGCGCCGCGTCCACCCGCTGCGCCATTTTCCCACTCTCCGCCGCCAAGAGCGGCGCGGCCGGCATCAACCCGAACAGCAACGCCGACGACGACAGCACCAGACCCGCTCTCTTCACCCGGGCCCCAAACTTCATCCGTCCCATCGTGTGCCCCCCAGAACGCGCTGCTCATCGATTCGCTCTTACCCAAGCGTAGGCCCCCACCCAGTTCCGGCTGTTGCAGTCTGGTTACAGCACGTTCCATCTGGCTCGCCTCCGCCCGGTTTCCTGAATCCGCCCTACCACCACCACCCACCTCCCCCGGTACCTATTTCTCCCCCATCTATCCTAAAGTGAGTTCCCGGTGAGATG
>Ga0194121_10007633_pt1 | contig 14037 bp, 13 predicted proteins | sample TA2MahCa50mmetaG_FD_148609 | JGI IMG/M metagenome (GOLD analysis project Ga0194121, IMG submission 148609) | Freshwater microbial communities from Lake Tanganyika, Tanzania - TA2015020 Mahale Deep Cast 50m | ecosystem: Environmental > Aquatic > Freshwater > Lake | place: Tanzania: Lake... | reverse complement strand
GCGAACCGCTGCGTCACGATGATCCTCTCCTAAAGCCACTGACAAAGTCATGCCATGCAAATTGCCAGATGGGGTCGTCCAAGGAGAATGAAGATCCGCATGGGCATCAATCCATATCACGCCCAATCGACGATTGGGCATCGCTTTTCGGATCCCGGCAATGGTCCCGGCGGCTGAGCTATGATCCCCGGCCAAAATAAGCGGATATTCATCCCTAAGAAGGCTCTCACACACAGCATCCCGCACATTATGCATAACCTCGGCCACCCCGACCAGATACCTTGCAAAAGGAGATCCTTCCGATCCATACAACAAGTCATTCCTATCGGGCACTACCGTGGAAGGCATTTTATAAAAAAATTTGCTTGCGAAGTCGTAAGCAGCGATTTTGATGGCATCAATTCCCAAACTAGCCCCACGGGTACCTGCCCCAAGTTCGGAACGAACCTCAATCAGATGCAGACGGGACATGGCTTGAGCAAGCTTAAATAATGAAATCCGATAAAAAAGGGTGTAGGGTTTGAATAAACTTGTAAATTTGCCGGCCTTATACCACAAATAGCCTACATTGCAAAGCTACGCAGAATTCTTGGACCTTAGCGTGGGTTTTCCTCAAGATGGTTGGAAATTATTGGAAGACGAATTGTACTTCCATGACATCAACCTTATGGAACTGGCCGAAACCTTCGGAACCCCATTACGCTTCACCTATTTGCCGCTAATCTCTCAAAAGATTCAAAGCGCCAAAAAGATCTTTATGCAGGCTATGGTTGAGCATAAATACCAAGGAACTTACACCTATTGTTACTGCACCAAAAGCTCCCATTTCCGCCACATTCTCGAAGAAGCTTTAGCGAATGACATTCAACTGGAAACCTCCTCTGCATTCGATATCCCCATTATCGAAGCCCTCGAACGCAAGGGATTGGTAGGCAAAGATATCATAATCGTTTGTAACGGATTCAAAAAGGAGTTGTACAAAGAGAATATCGTCGACCTGCTTCACGATGGATTTCGTAATATTATACCGGTACTGGACAATAAAGAAGAATTCAACTATTACGACAACGAGGTAGAATCTGAAATGCAATTGGGTATTCGGTTATCTGCCGAGGAAAAGCCAGATTTCCCATTCTACACCAGTCGCCTTGGGATTCGTGCCGATGAAATTTTGGATTTTTATCAACACAAGATTGAGCAAGATAATCGATTTAAGCTCAAATTGTTACATTTCTTTGTGAGCTCTGGATTCAACGATACACCTCATTTCTGGAATGAGTTGGAAAAATTAGTGCTCACCTATGCCAAGCTTCGTAAAGTTTGCCCAGACCTTCATATGCTTGATATAGGTGGCGGTTTCCCGTTCAAGAATTCCCTCGAATTCAAATACGACTACACCTACATGGTTGGCGAAATCGTCGGTCGAATCAAAATGATCTGCAACGAGAATGGTGTTCCTGAACCTGATATCGTCACAGAATTTGGATCCTATACCGTCGCCGAAGCCTCTGGAATCATCTTCAAGGTCCTCGCCAGAAAACAACAAAACGACAGGGAAAAATGGTTGATGGTGGACGGTAGCATGATTACCATGCTTCCCGATGTATGGGCGATGAACCAAAATTTTATTATGCTGCCCCTCAACAACTGGGATGCCGAATACGAAAGGGTTAATATTGGAGGGATAACCTGCGACAGTCTGGATTATTACAAATCCGAGCCCAACAACGCCTCCACTTGGATGCCCAAAACCCGAAAGGCCCAATACCTTGCCTTCTTTCATACCGGAGCCTACCAGGAAACCTTAAGTGGGACCGGGGGCATCCACCACTGCCTAATCCCCACCCCCAGGCATGTTTTGATCCGCAAAACCAAGGATAATCAAATGGATTATCGCCTCTTCCAGGAAGAGCAGAGCAGCAAGCAGGTTCTTAAAATTCTCGGATATTAGGGACTTGGCATCTGCCAAGAACAGCCTAATCCGATTATCTTTGCCCTCCTCCAACCGCTGAAATTCACGACCATGGCCGTAAGTACCCTTAAGCGCAAAGCCGCGAAGAACAAAATCAAATCCACCTTGAGAAATCAAAAGCTCAAGGGAACAACCTTGGGTTCTTACAGCAACCCAAAGCGGATCGCTAGAGTATCCCTTTCGGAATCAATCGCCGCGGAACAAGCAGAATCCTGAGCATTACCGGTTTAACCGGTAGGTTATAGGTCGTTTAGACTTGCAAAACACCCATATTGAAGGAATCGGTAATGGGCGCATGATTGGCAGCCTCGATCCCTATGGAAATAACTTGGCGGGTACGCACCGGATCAATAATTCCATCAACCCATAGACGCGCCGCGGCATATTGTGGATGGGTTTGAGCCTTGTAATTGGCCTGTATATCTTTTAACAAACTTTGCTCTGTGGCAGGGTCCATCGCCTTGCCTGCGGCCTTGGCCGCCGAGGTTTGAATTTGAAGAAGTACCTTGGAGGCCTGCTCGCCACCCATAACGGCAATTTCGGCCGAGGGCCATGCTACAATCAAACGAGGATCGTAGGCTTTACCGCACATCGCATAGTTTCCAGCACCGTAACTATGCCCGGTAATGATGGTGAATTTGGGAACCACAGAGTTCGCAACAGCGTTCACCATTTTGGCTCCATCTTTGATGATGCCCCCGTGTTCAGATCGAGAACCAACCATGAAGCCCGTTACATCTTGCAAGAAAACCAACGGAATCCGCCGCTGATTGCAGTTGGCTATAAAACGAGTCGCCTTGTCTGCGGAATCGGAATAGATCACGCCGCCGAATTGCATTTCACCTTGGGCGTTCTTGACTACCTTGCGTTGGTTCGCCACAATCCCCACAGCCCAGCCATCGACGCGGGCATAAACGCAACAAATGCTTTGACCATAGAGTTCTTTGTAGGGAACCATGGATCCCTGATCCACAAGGCATTCCAACAAGGGTAACACATCATAAGGCCTAGCGTTTCCTGCCGGAAATAATTCATAAAGTTCCGTCGCTGGCCTGGCAGGGTCAACGGATGGAATTCGGTCAAAACCAGCTCGCTGAGGCTCCGCTAATTGACTCACCAAAAGCCGTATCCGCTCAAGGCATGCGGAGTCGTTGGGCATTTTATGATCCGTCACGCCACTAATTTCACAATGGGTAGAGGCCCCTCCCAATTTTTCGTTATCGACTTCTTCTCCTATTGCAGCTTTGACAAGGTAAGAGCCGGCAAGGAATATACTACCACTTTCTTCCACAATCAAAGCTTCGTCCGACATGATGGGCAAATATGCCCCACCGGCCACACAAGATCCCATAACCGCAGCGATTTGGACAATTCCCATAGAGGACATGCGGGCGTTGTTACGAAAAATTCTCCCAAAATGCTCTTTATCTGCAAAAATCTCATTTTGCAACGGCAAATAAATTCCAGCGCTGTCCACGAGGTAGATGATGGGCAAACGATTTTCCATCGCTATTTCCTGCGCCCTTAAATTCTTCTTTCCGGTGATGGGGAACCATGCGCCGGCTTTTACCGTAGCATCGTTGGCCACCACCACCACCAAACGCCCGTGGATATAGCCCAAAACCACCACCACACCCCCAGATGGGCAACCGCCTTCCTCTTCATACATGCCCCATCCGGCCAAAGCTCCTATTTCCACTGAAGCGGTGCCCGGGTCAAGCAAAGCGGCAATGCGTTCTCTGGCCGACATTTTGCCTTTCTCCTTGAGGCGGGTCAAGGCTTTGGCGCCACCGCCCACTGCCATTTTATCCTCCATTTTCTGGAGTTGGTGAAGCAGCTCATCGAAATAGGCCTTGTTTTTGGTGGACATAAGAATAGTTTGTTGGAGGAGGATATCGAATGATTATAGGCTTCAAATTTAGACCACAACCAATGCTATACCAATCCAATACCTCAATCATAAGGCAATTAGATAGGAGAATAAGTTATCTTTGCGGCGAGGGTAAGTCTTGTACGACCAGCTCCTGCTTAATCCCCCAGGGTAGGAATACAGCAAGGGTAGGCGGTTGTAGCGGTGCGATGCAAGTAGCTTACCCTTATTTTTTTAAAAAAATATGTCATGGAATTCTTTATTGACACCGCCAATCTAGACCAAATCAGTCAAGCCCGTTCATTGGGCATCTTGGATGGGGTCACGACCAATCCCTCCCTGATGGCCAAAGAAGGAATCAAGGGTAAAGAGGCTGTGATGGAGCATTACCGCAACATTTGTCAAATCGTGGGACAAAATGTGAGTGCGGAAGTCATTGCAACGGATTACGAAGGCATGATCCAGGAAGGACAGGCTTTGGCAGCCCTTCACCCCGCCATCGTGGTCAAGGTTCCGATGACCCGTGACGGGGTCCGCGCTCTTACGACGTTCAGCAAGGAGGGTATTCGGAGCAATTGCACGTTGATTTTCAGTGCCGGACAGGCATTGCTCGCGGCCAAAGCTGGAGCGACTTACCTGTCACCCTTTATTGGAAGGCTGGACGATATCAATATGGCAGGAATTGAGCTCATTTCCCAAATTGTTCAGATCTACCGAGTTCAGGGTTACAGCACCAAAATTCTTGCGGCCTCCATTCGAAGTAGCTTGCATATCGTGCAATGCGCAGAAGCGGGGGCCGATGTCGTAACCTGTCCTCTATCCGCCATCGAAGGCCTGCTCCATCATCCCCTCACGGACAAAGGATTAGCCCAATTCCTCTCGGATCACGCCCGCAACAATGCGGCCTCCTGAGCCAACGCCATAACCTCCCTGGCAAAGGGTTCCCAACCGTAAGATTCGCTTAAACGTTGCATCGCCATCCGGTACACACCATGATCAGTTGCGGTACAAAAGCGCTGCAAGGCTGCTGCCAAGGAAGCCGCGTTGGGTTCGCATAGTTCTCCCGCCCCTGTTCCTTCCATCACCTCGGCCAATCCTCCCACCTTGGTCACCACCAAGGGCAATCCAAAATGCAGAGCCGCTTGGGTAACCCCGCTTTGGGTGGCATGCCGATACGGTAACACCAAAGCCTCAGCCAAGGAAAAATAAGCGGCAACCTGTTCCTCGGGAATAAAGTTTGTTCGTAATACCACGCGATCCGTTAAATCAAGTTCTTGAATCAACTGAAGATAGGACTGGGGGTTTTCGTAAAACTCTCCGGCAACCACGAGTTTCCATCCTTGACCCTCCGGTCCTGTCCAAAAAGAAAAATCCTTGGAAGCTAATGCTCGTAACAACAAATCCAAACCTTTGTAGGCACGAATAAGACCAAAGAACAAAAGATACCGAAAACCAGGGTTCAATTGAAGACGATGGCAGGCCTCTTCCCGATCATGCCTTGGACCAAAATGATCATAAACTGGGTGCTTAAGAACTCTCCGTAGGCCATAATAGCCAAAAGTGGCTGCTTGCTGACCAACAGATTCCGACAGGGTCACCAATCCATCGGTCACACCCAAGACCCATCGGTTAAGCAGACCGGTTAACGGAAAAGGCTCATGGGGCAACAAATTATCCGCCAAAAGGATCCGAGGGGCTAGACAGCCCATGCGAGGTAGAAGGCGTATCACCGAACCCAGCGAAGCGGCCAACCACGGCGTCCAGTAGCGCACAAGGATAAAATCGGGTTTCCAACGAGCAATCGTGCGTGCCGCTTTCCACCATGTCCAAGGCACCATGGTGTTCAAAACCCTCTTCGCGTACAAATCTTCCGGCGCAGGATCTGTTGTAAATTGACTTGTTCCTGGAAATAACCAGAAAGGGTACTGGAGGGTATAATTCAGAACCTTGACCTCATGACCTTGGTCCTGCCATTCACGAATTAATCGCTGATTAAAGCTTGTCATTCCACCCGGCCGGTATGGCCAAACCGGACCTACGACAACAATGGTTTTAGGAATGAATGTCATTGGTTTCTTCAAAGACTGCGCATGCCAAACAACCTACCCAGAAAAACAGTTTGCGCGATCAATCCAAAACTTCTTTGAGCAAATAACGGTTCCTGTCCTGCCCATTACGGGAAACCAATTCTGCCAAAAATCCTGTGCAAAACAGCAAAACTCCTAATAAAGCAAGTGTCAGGGATAAATAAAACAAAGGTTGATCCGTTACGTCCCGATGAGGCAAACCCTTGGCGATCAAAAACAATTTGCGCCCAATAACCCAAGCGGTGGAACCCGCGCCCAATCCAAAAGCCAAACTTCCCATCGTTCCAAAAAAATGCATCGGCCGACGACTAAACTTGGACATAAAATAAATCGACAAAAGATCCAAGAACCCATTCACAAAGCGATCCAAACCAAATTTGGTGAACCCGTATTTGCGTGGTCGGTGTTGGACCACTTGCTCTTCGATTCGCCCGAATCCGGCCCATCGGGCAATCACGGGAATGTAACGATGCATCTCCCCGTAAACCTCGATACTTCTCACCAATTCGAGGCGGTAAGCCTTGAGGCCACAATTGAAATCGTGCAGATTCTTTACGCCCGAAATAGCCCGGGTCGCAGCGTTGAATAATTTCGTGGGAATGGTTTTGGCCAAGGGATCGTAACGCTTTTTCTTCCATCCAGAGAGTAGATCCAATCGCTCTTCTATCATGCGATGGTACATCCCCGGAATTTCATCCGGTGAATCCTGCAAATCCGCATCCATCGTAAAGACAATATCGCCGATAGCCCTTTCAAAACCCAATTGCAGGGCCGCTGACTTGCCGTAGTTCCGCTGAAAACATATTCCCTTGACCTGAGGAAAAGTCTTACGAAGATTTTCGATAATGGCCCAACTTTCATCGGTGCTGCCATCATCAATGAACCAAACCTCGTACGAAAAGCCCTCACGGTTCATCACCCTCGAAATCCACTCGGTCAATTCCGGCAAAGACTCTGCCTCGTTAAGTAAAGGTATAACTATGGAAATATTCATGTCTCAAAAGGATTATCAGGTTTACGACGGACAAAAATCCCAACAATCAATCCAAACAATAAATTCATCACCACGGACAACAAGGCAGCAGTACCCAAAGCGCGAAAATCCTGCTTGAAGTCTCGTTTTTCGAAGGCTTCCACGGCTTTTTCAGCAGCGACATCATCTATGCCAAAGAAATCAAGGAAGGACTGCAATTTGATCATCATGATTTCCTTGACCTGAACATGCAAATTGGGATCGATAACATTGTAAAGGATTCCGGTAAAGGCAATACCCAGCAACGAACCAACCACTCCTGTGCACGCTGCGGTCATTACGGCCCTACCATATTCGTATGAACCTCCCAGAACTCTTCGATCCTCCAGACAAGCCATGAACATCGCTGCAAACGCCAAAATAATGGATATCATAGAATTCCATCCTGAAACCATCCAGGTCAGGTCAACCATATACGCCATCAAGAGAGAGGCTATGTTTACCATTCCCAACAAAAGGCCAAATCGAAGAATTACGGATGTATTCATGGGTACTAATTTTAATGTAAAGCTAATAATTAAGGTCTTGCATTAATTGCGAAAATAAATTCCAACCCATAATCCGGCCAAAACATGCCAAGCAAAACGAAATAGACTAATCCTCAAAATCAAAGACCAGGGACTTTGGGCTTGAATTTCACTCCGAAGCCTGTCCAAGGTGCCTTCGCTGTAATTGGTACTCAAAATCCCTGTGGCTTGTTCCAAATTCCTGACCTGATCTGCAAGGTAAGCTTGCCAAAAATCCGGGACCATCGAACAAACGATCCATGCCACCAATCCAAAGGAAAGGGCCGAAACCAATCCGACACCGCCGCTGAAGAGGAGGCCGTACGTTACCTTGAGCTCACCGGCAAAAACCTTGTTACGCAACCGGTTCATTCCAGCAATTAACCAACCCAACGTCACCAAACCAAGCACGAATCGGAACTGACCCAGTGGATGAACCGGAGTCCACACATAAATGATGGCGGATAAAGCGGTTGCCGTCAGGGTATTCATCAACCCAATGCACAAAATCAGCCTGTTCATTGGCAAAGGCTTGCGATGGTTGGGGAAGCAGCCGTGGAAGATGCATCGCCTGAGCCCTCATGACCATAAAAATAGGCCTGAACACAACAAAGCATTGGTAACACATCGCTTAAATCGTCTGGGAATTTCCATAAAGTTTCCAGGAATTCTTGCGCGGCAGGGCCTTGGCGCAGAAAACAAAACAAGCCCGTGAATATGGGTTCCACCGCAGATTCGGCTGCAAGCACCCTGCACTCCCGAATCATGTCTTGCAAGGGCGCATCCACCAAATCCCTCGATTCAAGGACTTCTTCGTAGGCGAGCAAATTATCTTGATCTTCGAGATCCGGGCTAATCACAAAAGATTCGATGAAATCTTCCATTTCCGGGTGAACCGCATCGGCAAGGCATTCTTCCAGGTAATGCACAAATTGGAGCAAATCTGTTCCCTTGCCCATACAAGCATCCTCAAAGGCATCCCATGCTTGATCATCGCCCACTCGATCAGCATCCTCTGCTGCAAAGGCGTTAAGGATTAACAAGTCTATCAGAAAATTCCTGGTGTTCCCTCTCAAGAATTGCTTCCGTTCAGCAAACTCCAACCAATGATTCAAGAGGCGAAGCGAGGTTATCGCTGATTTGGATCCTGTCTCTTCTTTTTCCTCAAACAACAAGGGAAAAAGCTCGTTGTAAAGCTCTTGCCAGACCTGGTGGTCCGTGGACTGCAAAGCCTGATTCAAGGTTAAGCCTTGTGCTTTGGCCGATGATAGTCGGTTCCCTAAAAGCAATCCACCCAGGGCGTTATGCAATCTTTGGCGGGGAAAGAATCCTTGGTTCGATGTACTCAAGAGAGTCCTTTGAGCGATGAAGAAAGCCATGAGCCATCCTTTCCGGCAACTGCTAGAATTCTGGCGGCAAACGAGCGTTCCCTGTAGGCTTGAGCGACCCCTTTGGAATATGACGCTGTGGGAGGTTGACCCTCAAGCGGCGAGTTGCGTAAATCAGATCGGCGATTGGTGACAAGATTCACGGTCGGATCAAAGAGGATCCAACCGTTGGCCTTGCCTTGTTGCCAGTCTTGATCAACCGAATCGCTGATTCCGAGAACTTGTTCAGGGCCTTCGGTGAAAGCCCGTACGACACGGGATACCCATAGGGATTTGGAACGAGCGGGCAAGGCTTGACCAGCTTCCAAGGCAGCCACAAAAGCATATTGAATACCGGCTTGACCAAAGTCAGCGTTGGGAAATTCATTATCCTTGGACTCATAATCTCCCGGCTGATGATCAGAGCATATCGCTGTGATGGTACCATCAAGGATTCCATGAACGAGCGCAATACGATCTTCTTCGGATCGCAAAGGTGGAAAGACCTTGAACTCGCTGCGGAACCCGGACAAATCCTTAACCGTCGAAAGTAAGTGATGAGCAGCAACCCCGCAGGTCACAGACCAACCACTTTGTTGGGCAGCTCGAATCCGATCCAACGAGCCTGCGCATGAAATCTTGGACCAGTGAAGTCGCGCCTGCAAGCGAGTAGTCGGTTGGCCAAGGTAGGCCATCAGAGCAAGGTCCCTGTCCAAACGTAAGGTCTCCGAGATAGAAGGGATACCCCGCAAGCCCCATTGCAGGGACCATGATGATTCGTGCATTTGGCCCCCATGGCTTAACCCCTTGTCATACGGAACACACATGAGTGGCAAACCCGTCATTGAACCATATTGTAGTATGCGCAACATAGAATGCGCAGAATCCACCGACGCATTGGCATTAGAAAAGGCCGAAGCACCATGAGCCTTCAGATCCATCATATCAGTAAGTTCGTTCCCTGCTAAATCTTCGGTCAGAGCCGCAGCAATTCTAATTTCAACCGGTAAGCTTTCCGAAGCGGCCTTCAAGGCTGCAATCTCCCCACCGGTCTGCAAAACAGGGGAAGTATCCGGCTGTAACAGAACCCGGGTGAACCCACCCGCCAAAGCCGCCATAGTTCCGGAATGCAGGGTTTCGCGGTTTTCATAGCCCGGGGTACCAAAATGAGCATACAAATCTGTAAACCCACGCGACAAATGAAGATCCTGAGAAACCACTTCCACTGCCCCGCGCACCTTTAAACCATGACCGACCCTGGTCAATACCCCATCCTCCAACAGAAAATCCAAAGGAACCGAACCCGCCCGGGCTTCCAGGCTTTGCGGCAATTTGCCGTGCAATTTGGCTTGGCGAAGGAGAATTTTCATGCTTTGCGTTGCCACAGCAACACCGCTTCCAGCGCCAAAAATACCAAGCAAGCCACCAAGAACAACCTCTTTAACCCATCCCCCAACAGGAAACCTGCATGAAACCCCTGTTGCAAGACGGGCCTATTGCTTGATGATACTCGGACACTCGTATCAATTGCCAAGAGATCATGATCATGCATTGGGATAATATCCGACTCCTTAGGATCCATATTGATCGCCAAAAAGGTATTCATTTCCTCCCCCTCTTGACGGATTAGACCATAAAAACCAGGACGAACCTCGGCGTTATTGAGGCGAATCCATGCCCTGCCGTTCAAAACCCTGACCTCCGGCCGGATCGTAGCCATTGCCTTGGCATCTCCTTCCCCCAACTCAGGAGATTCATTTTGGGTTGTATCCGCAGGAGATTGATCATCAAAATGCTTGGCTAACAATTTCCAATCCAGGGACCCTTCCTTTGATGCACCGATCGGTACCGACCAAGAGGCCTTACCACCCATGGAGCCTGTTAGCATTCCGGAACGAACCGAGCCCAAAGCCGCACGGTAGAATACCGGTAAAAACAAGTCATGCCTAACCCATTCGGTGAAACGCTCTTCGGCGGGTACTGCAATGGTATAGATCATTCCTTGTCCATAAACCGAGCGTTTCAAAAGCGGGTCTCCGCTTTCTAACTTGAGTAGAACTTCATCCCCCGAGTGGATGGACAAAGGAAAATAACCTTCCACCGAGGGCATTGCACCCGCATCAGGTTTTCGCGCCATAACATTGTCCAAAAAATCGGATGCAAGATCAAGATTTGCAATTTGGATTTTCCCTCTGCGCCATGGACCAGGGTTCAGGCCAGGCCCAAGGACTTGGGCAAATTTGCTCATGGCTTCGCCTGATTGTTCATCCACTGGCATAAGGAGCAGATGCCCTCCTCCATCGCGTACCCACGCACCTAGGGACGCCATATGCCCCGCCTGCAGCGGCTCGTTCAATTCCAGAACCACCAAGGAGAAAGAATCCAAAGGCAGCTTGGGCCAATCCTTTAGGCCTGCTGTTTGGACTTCAAACAAGGTGTCCGTCGTCCACACCGAGCGCACAAAAGGATTGTGACGGCCGCTGGAAAGATGCAAGACCGAAACAGTCTTTTGGACCGGATTGGAGAAATAGTATCGATTATCGTAGGTGAAATAGGGATCGTTGATTTGCAGTTCTACCAAACCGAGGGCATCTTTCACAACCGTAAAATCCAAGGTATCTAAACGAAGAGTTGAGGCAGAAGGCGTTGACTTCGGCCCTTGCAAAGTGGCCAAGGCTTTGCGTTGACCGGACATCTGCAATTCCATTTGGATATTCAACCCGTCCGGCCAATCCCCGTAGATTCTGGTTCGAACCACCATCCTGTTACGGATACCAGGCCTAAAAAATGGCTCCAATAACCATGCCGAATCAATGGCCGCATTAAAAGCAGTGACGGGACGACAAGGAACCAAATTTAAAGGGATAACAGCATCAGCCTTGGACAATTGTTTCGAGCGATCGGACCAATAAGTCCCCTCCATGGATCCTCTCTTGAAATCCGAAAAAAGCCAAAGAGATACTCCATCCTTGGAGGATAAGCCTTCCTGTTCCAGCCTGCGATCCATTTGCATGACCACCGAAGAAATACTTCGGCTTTGATTGGTCACCCGAATTTGATCCAAGAGATCTGTTGCTCGATCCTTGTTAAGCCAACCACCATACAAAGGCCGACTTTGGTTGGACATAAGCACAAAGCGTGTATCGGGTTTGGCACTTTGAATTAGACGACGCGCCAACGATTTGGCTTGTTCAATCAAGGGACCATTCAATCCTTCCATGGCCATTCCCCGGCTATTATCGACATAGAGTATGCAAAAGGAGTTTGCTTTACCGACAGAATTACCACCATCGGCGGAAGGTACCGGCCCAGCCATTGCCAATACCACGGTCACCACAGCTAAAATTCTGATGGCTAGCAACAAATATCGAAGCAAACGCTCTCGACGTTGTACGGGTATTCGTTGTTGCAACAACCAATCTAATCTCGTAAAAAATGCCTTTCTACGTAAACGGAAACCAAAAAAATGGATGTATAAAGGCACAGCCAACAGGGCCATTCCCCACAAGGCCGAAGGATTTTGGAATCCCATTCTCTACAACGACAAACCTTCAGGCGATAATCCTGGATCCAATGGGAATGAATCCTTTTCCGGCAACAACCAGGCATCCGGCAACAAATGTTTCCGAATATGTTTCAGAAATTGCACTGGTTCATAGCCCCTGTAGGGCAAAGCCACTGCAAACAGCAGTCCCTTTCCGGGTACCCGCCTTTCAAAAATCATAGCCTCGTAGCCTTGGGCTTCGTAAGATTCTCGCCATTGCTCAGCGCCCTCATGCCTGGAATACAGACCCAAAACAATCAAACGAATGGGCCACGCTTTCCACGCAGAGGGGTCTTCACCCATTTCAAGGGGTGAATTATTCCCCACTAATCCATTTGCCTTACCCTGGATAGAAGCAGCAGGCCTTAAAATCAGCGGGACATAGAACGAACGCAGTTCGGCCCATTCCGCCAACCATCCGGCCTTGGCCCACTTAGTCTCAGCCCAACCTGTGGTGAAGGCAGGCTCAACGCCATCTCCCATGAGGCCAACCCGTAATCCACCCAATAAACTCAACCACAAGAACCCTGCTGCCAAAGAGTGCAAAAGCTTGGGAGAGCTCCTGAGCATGCCGCCAGCCGCCTTCACCGAAGGAACCTTTGTATTTCTTCGGGTAATTGCAAAGGGTCCGAGCCCTGCGGTTTCTTGAGAGATAGAAACGGGAACCCAGCCCGCATGAGGATGATCATCGGCAAGTGGACCTGCATCCGGTATAAGTTCGATGCCTTGACGGGTGTATCGGAGCAAACCCCAATTTTCCAAATGAATAGAACCTTTGGAGGCCCCTACATCCACCAGCGCTTGCTCCAAGGGCTTTGGGAGGGTAAATATTGGAGCATTAAACGTGTCCAAAATGGACCCTTGGACAAAGTACCATTGGTATTTTGGAGGACGAATTTTGGCCTCATCGCGACGGAAACCTGCGCCAACGATTCGATACTGGACACTGCCAAATCCTTCCAGAATGGCCCATGAGCGTATTTTACGAAGCCCCTTCTGATCCAACTCCATACGATAACCCATACACAAATTTACATCAAATCTTCCATCGCCATTCCACATTGAAGAATCTCCCCCACCAAACATCCTCAGCCCAAAGCAACCAAGGTGCAGCTTGCCTTTGTCGAAAAACCACCGCGATACTTGATCTCTTGGATACCGACCTATTTATGCTCAAATCCAAATTAGTCGGCCACTTTAAAGTTGTTGGTAATTTATTGGAAACCATTCTTTTAGAGTCAAGGGCATAAACCGTAGATTGAAAATCCAATTTCCATGCCTTCCCCCAAGATTTTGAAACAAACAAGTTTCCCCAAAGGACAGGCTGCAAACCCGGCATACCGTTCCACGAACGATTCAAAATAATGCCTTGCATTCCTGCACTGAATGAGCATTGCATTTGGATTTGTTCCCTTGGAGAGACCCTGGTTTCCCATGACAACTTGGTGGCATTGGGCAAATTCACGGCTGCGACACCCAAGACTGAATTTGTATTCAATTCAAAAAAACGTGCATTAGTCCAAGATCCTAAGCCTGCACGGTGTTGCCATCGCAATCCAGACCCTCCCGTGTGCTCAAAACGTATAAACCCTTCAGCCCTTTGAACCGAGGCCTGATATGCATAAACGGTAGATATTGTCGGATAAATCAGGCTCCAA
>Ga0194121_10007632_pt1 | contig 14040 bp, 16 predicted proteins | sample TA2MahCa50mmetaG_FD_148609 | JGI IMG/M metagenome (GOLD analysis project Ga0194121, IMG submission 148609) | Freshwater microbial communities from Lake Tanganyika, Tanzania - TA2015020 Mahale Deep Cast 50m | ecosystem: Environmental > Aquatic > Freshwater > Lake | place: Tanzania: Lake... | reverse complement strand
GTGACACCCAGCCGGCGGGCAACTCGGCCGTCGAGCGCATCGAGCACGGCAGCGACAATGACGGCAATGACGGCGAGCTTCATCTGGCCTTGCAGGCCGAAGCGGATCGCTGTCAATCCGGAGCACAGCGCGGCCAGGGTCAACACGTTCGGGATCAAACGGTTGATCGAAAAGCCGCGCAGCCCGCCGCGGCGTGGGTGAAGGTCGTTGTCCATCAAGGCGCTCCTTGCGCGTACCCGGCCGCCTGCCACGACCAGCGCACGACTAAAGCTCCATCGCCCGCCGCGGTTCCGTCGTCGCAGGATCGAGTTCCGCCATCACCGTCTCGCCGCCGATCATGCGCTGACCCGCCGCGACCAGCAATCGCGAGCCAGGCGGCAGGTACAGGTCGGTCCGGCTGCCAAAGCGGATATGGCCAAAGCGCTCACCGGCCACGACCGGCTGGCCGGGCTTGACGTAGCAGACGATACGCCGTGCCACCCAGCCCGCGATCTGGACCACGCCGATCGTGCGACCATCGGCTCGCCTCAGGGCAACCGCCATTCGCTCGTTTTCCTCACTCGCCTTGTCGGCGGCGGCATTGACGAACTTGCCCGGACGATAGGCCACGACATCGATCATGCCGGCGCACGGCACACGGTTGATGTGGACGTCGAACACACTGAGAAAGATCGAGACGCGCGTCAGCGGCTGATCACCCAGCCCGAGTTCGGCCGGCGGCACCGCCTCGGCCACCATCTGCACCAGCCCATCGGCCGGTGCGGTCAGCACGCCGGCATCCTGCGGCACGCCACGCGACGGATCGCGAAAGAAGAAGATCGACCAAAAGGTCGCGCCCAGCAGCGGCCAGAACAACCATGCCACGCCGGTCAGCGCAGCAAGTAAGGTCGCAGCCGCGAACATGGCGATGAAGCGCCAACCGTCGTTCAGGATCGGCACGAAGAAATTTGCGAGCATGGCACTCTCTGTTCGTGCGCAATCTCAGTTGATCTTGGGCAGACTGAAGACTTGACCCGGATAGATCAGATCAGGATCGCGAATCTGGTTCTTGTTGGCAGCATAGATCACGGTATGACGGAACCCTGTGCCATAGTGGGCGAGCGCAATGTTCCAAAGGTTGTCGCCGCGCACCACGACGAGTCGGCGAGTCTCGTTGGCGCTCGGCGGCACGATGACACGGTCGAACGGCAATTCCAGCCGCGCCGCCGGTCGGCCGTCGCCACCGACCCGATCGAGGCGCAACGTATGCTTGCCGGGACCGACCGGCTGAGCCGGCGCCAGCCGCCACCGGCCGTCAGCGCCGGCCGGCCCTTCGGCGACCAAGACCTCGTTGATGTAGACACGCACCACCGTCCCAGGCGTTGCCTGGCCGGTGATCGTGACGTAGCCGCGTTCGTCATAGTCCAGAGTCGACATGACAAGATCAGCCGACTTGGGCACGCCGGCCGCGGACGGCGGCTGGATCAGCGTCGTCGCGCCGGCCGGCGGCGCTACCATGACCAGCGTCTCTTCCCGCACCGGCGGGGCAGCTGGCGGCGCGGGTGTCGGCGAGCCGGCAGGTGCGATTGGCGGCTCGGGCACGACAGCAACGATCACCTGATCCGAAGTCACTGCTGCGCGGCCATCGACGTGCTGGATCACGCGCAACTCGTGCTGACCGACAGCAAGTGGCGGATCCTGGACGATGACGACCCACTCGCCGCGCGCATCGGCCTCGCCTCGCGCGATCTCCTTGCCGCCGTCGAGCAGCACGATCTTGGCCCCCGGCGTAGCGCGACCAGCGATCACTGCACGGCCGTCGGGACCGATGCGAGCAACGTCGAAGGTTGGCACCGCTACGGCCGGCGGGGCCGGCGTGGCAACAGGCGGGGGGACGGCGGGAGCAGCGGCAGCCGCCGGCGGGGCGGCAACGGCAGCAGGAGCGGGAACGGGGCCAGGAGCGGGAACGGGGGCGGGAGTGGGAACGGGGGCAGGAGCGGCAGATACCGGCGGCGGGCTCGCCACCGGTTTGGCAACCTGCTCCAGTGCCGCCTTCTCGTCCATCCGGCCACGCCAAGCCACTCCCAAGCCGGCTGCCAGGACCGCGGCACCCAAAACAACCAACCAGACTACCGTTCGCGACATCGCCCTCCCGACGGCACGGCCACCCTCGTTTGGCGTCGCGCCCCGCGTCTGCGAAATGATACCATGCCGCCTCGGTCCGGAAAGGCGTCGGATCGTCTTTGAGCAAATAACCGATTCCTGCCGGTCCGTGTCCGATTTCGTTCCTTCCTCTCTGTGCGTGTTCTGCGGCTCGCGTTTCGGCACGGGCCCGGCGGGCCGCGACGTGGCGACGCGGCTCGGCAGGTTGTTGGCCGAGCACCGCATCACGCTGGTCTACGGCGGCGGCGGCGTCGGGCTGATGGGCCTGGTGGCCAATGCCGCTCTGGCGGCCGGCGGCCGCGTCGTCGGCGTCATTCCGCGCTTCCTCCTGGAGCGCGAGGCTGGCCATCCGGCCTTGACCGAGACCGTCGTCGTCGACTCCATGCATGAGCGCAAGCTGCAGATGTTCGAGCGCGCCGATGGCTTCGTCGTGCTGCCGGGCGGCATCGGCACCCTGGAGGAATTGTTCGAAGTCCTGTCGTGGCGCACGCTGGGCTTGCACACCAAGCCGATCGTCATCATCGACGGCAGCGGCTACTGGCAGCCGCTCGAGGCCCTACTGCGCTCGATCGTCGAGGGCGGATTCGCCGACCGACGCCACCTCGACCACCTCGCCTTCGTCAGTAGCCTCGCCGAGCTGCTGCCCACCATTGCCGCCATGCCCAGGGAGGCCGGACCCGCCAAGCGGCTCGACAGGGTGTGAATCGGCCGACCGGCCGCCTTGCCGGGTCGCGCCCGCTTCGCTAGAACCGCGCCCGCATTGGTATTTTGGGGCGCGAAAGGAAGCACGATGCCGAAGATCAAGGTGAAGAACCCCGTCGTCGAGATGGATGGCGACGAGATGACACGCATCATCTGGAAGTTCATCAAGGACAAGCTGATCCTGCCCTATCTCGACATCGACCTGAAATACTACGACCTCGGCGTCGAATATCGCGACAAGACCAACGATCAGGTGACGGTCGACTCGGCCAAGGCGACGCAGCAGTACGGCGTCGCCGTGAAGTGCGCCACCATCACGCCCGACGAGGCACGCGTTAAGGAGTTCAATCTCAAGGAGATGTGGCGCTCGCCCAACGGCACCATCCGCAACATCATCGGCGGCACCATCTTCCGCGAGCCGATCGTTTGCAAGAACGTGCCACGACTGGTGCCAGGCTGGACCAAGCCGATCGTGATCGGCCGCCACGCCTTCGGCGACCAGTATCGCGCCACGGACTTCGTGGTGCCCGGCAAGGGCAAGCTCACGATCACCTTCGAGGGCGCTGACGGCAAGAAGATCGAGCACAACGTCTTCGACTTCCCAGGCGGCGGCGTGGCACTCGCGATGTACAATCTCGACGAATCGATCGTTGGCTTCGCGCGCAGCTCGTTCAACTACGGCCTGATCCGCGGCTGGCCAGTCTACATGTCGACCAAGAACACCATCCTCAAGCGTTACGACGGCCGCTTCAAGGACCTGTTCCAGAAGGTGTTCGACGAGGAGTTCGCCGACAAGTTCAAGGCCAAAGGCATCACCTACGAGCATCGCCTGATCGACGACATGGTCGCCTCGGCGTTGAAGTGGGACGGCGCCTTCATCTGGGCGTGCAAGAACTACGATGGCGACGTGCAGTCCGACACCGTGGCCCAGGGATTCGGCTCGCTCGGCCTCATGACGTCGGTGCTGATGACGCCCGACGGCAAGACGGTCGAAGCCGAAGCCGCGCACGGCACGGTGACGCGCCACTATCGCGAGCACCAGAAGGGCCGGCCGACTTCGACCAATCCGATCGCCTCGATCTTCGCCTGGACCCAGGGCCTGAAATACCGCGGCTCGTTCGACGGCACGCCCGACGTGGTGAAGTTCGCCGACGCGCTGGAAAAGGTCTGTGTCGAAACCGTCGAAGGCGGCAAGATGACCAAGGACCTGGCGATCCTGATCGACGCCAAGCATCCCTTCCTCAACACCGAGGACTTCCTCGCCGTGCTCGACGCCAACCTCAGGACCAAGATGGCCAAGTGGTAGTCGCAGTTTGATCGTCGCCGGAGCCGACGGCTGCCGCACCGGCTGGGTGGTCTGCCGGCGCGCTGCCGACGGCGCCCTCGATGTCGTCGTCGTGAAGACCCTCGCAGAAGCCTGCGAGGGTCTTTCGTTTTTTGCGGTCGACATGCCGATCGGCTTCGTCGATCGACCACGCCCGCCGAGGGCCTGCGAAGTCGCGGCGCGCAAGCTTCTGCCCGGCAAGGCGAGCTCGGTGTTCCCGACACCCTGCCGGCCAGTGCTCGCCTGCACCAAACACGCCGAAGCCAATGCACTCAGCAAGCGGTTGGGCATCGGCATCAACCAGCAGACTTTCCATCTCTTCCCCAAAATGCGCGAGGTCGACGGCCTGTTGCGATCGCAACCGAGGCTCAGACGCATTCTGCGCGAGGCCCATCCGGAGCTTGCCTTCGCTCGTATGAACGGTGGCAAGCCCGTGCTCAGCAAGAAGCGCCGACCCGACGGCTACGCTGAGCGCCGCCGCCTGCTCGAGCGGCACGGCTTCGCCTGCCCGGTCGAGCGCCTGCCCGGCGCCGCCCGCGACGACATCCTCGACGCCATCGCCGTCTGCCGTACCGCGTTGCTCATCGCCCAGGGTGCCGCCTCGCGCCTCGGCCCCGCCAGACAACGCGACAGTTGCGGACTGCCCATGAACATCTGGTTCTGACCGTGGGCGACGCCGATCGACGTCTGGACGCCGCCGCACCCCACGCACAAACGGCGGAAGGGCGGCGGCAAGTTCGCCGCCTCATGCTGTTCTTCGCCATCGTCTATGTCGTCGAAGGTATCGGTCAGGCGCGCGTCGGCATCATCTTCCAGCCGCTCACTTACTATCTGAAGGACCTCGGCTGGACCCCGGTACAGGTCACCGCCTATCTGGCCATTCTCAATTTTCCTTGGATCATCAAGCCCATCTTCGGTCTCGTCTCCGATTCCGTTCCGCTTCTGGGCTATCGCCGCAAGAGCTACCTGATCATCGCCGGAATCTGCGCGACTGCGGCCTATGCCGGCATCGCCCGCTCCAGCGAACCCAGCGCGTTCGCGCTGATGCTGCTGCTCACGTCGTACGCCATGGCCACGGCCAGCACACTGTGTGGCGCCCTGCTCGCCGAGAATGCCCGGACCTTTCGCCTCGGCAGCTTGTTCGTCGGCCAACAATGGCTGTGGTTCTACATCGCCATCATGGCAAGCGCATTCGTCGGCGGCGAGCTGATCGAGCGCTTACCGGCCCTATCGGCCATGCAGGCCGCCGCCGCCATCGCCGCGACCGCACCTGTGGCCGTCGTCCTGGCCTCCCTGCTCCTGCTCGACGAGAGGAAACGGCCGGTCAACCGAGAGGAAATGCGGCAGACGTTTCAAAGCATCGCCGCTGCACTGCGATCGAGGAAGCTCCTGTTGATCGCGATCTTCCTGTTCCTCTATTCCTTTGCGCCGGGCTTCGGCACACCGCTCTACTACTTCATGACCGACGATCTCAAATTCTCGCAATCCTACATCGGCCTTCTCGGCTCGATCGCCTCCGCCGGCTGGATCGCCGGCGCCCTGATCCATCGATGGCTGTTGCGAGGGATGACGGCGAAGGCGCTACTCTATCTCAGCATCGTGCTCGGCACGCTGTCGTCGGCCTCGTTCCTATTGCTCTCGGGGGAGGTCACGGCTGCGATCGTGAATTTCGCCAACGGCGTGGCCATGATGATCGCCACCATCGCCGCGCTCTCGATCGCCGCCGACCATTGCCCCGAGCGTGCGGAGGGGTTCGCCTTCGCCGGCCTGATGTCGATCATGAACCTCGCCGAAGTGCTGGCGCTCAATACCGGCGCTTTCCTCTACGAGCAGGCGTTCGACGGCCGGCTCGGACCTCTCATTGTCGTTTCAGCCGCATCGACGGCTTTTGCCGCCACTGTCGTTCCTCTGCTCGGGCTCACCACCGACCGTGAGGCGCGGACGCGGTAGCGGCGCTCGATGGCCGGCCTTACTCCGGCTTGATCCCCGCCGCCTGCAGCACCGGACCCCACAACGCGGCCTGCCCGGTGAGCCATTGCGCGAGCGCTTGCGGTGTGCCGCCCATGGCGACGAAGCCGCGCTTGCGCAGCTCCTCGCGCATCTCCGGCGTCGACACGCCAGCGTTCAGCGCCTCGTTCAGCTTGGCGATGGCCGCCGCCGGCGTGCCGGGCGGCGCGATCAAGGTGTAGACGATCGTGCCGTCGACATCGCCCGCACCTTGCTCCTTGAAGGTCCTGATGTCGGGTGCCGAGGGCGCTCGGTCGGGCGCCGCCATGCCGTAGGCCTTGAGCTTGCCGCTGGCCAGATGAGGCGCCACGCTGGTCAGGCTCGACATACCGAGCTTGACGTGGCCGCCGAGCAGGTCGGTCACCAACGGGCCCGTGCCGCGGAACGGCACGTGGGTAAGCTTGATTCCGTTCAACAGCGCATAGCGCTCGGCCGCGAGGTGCATCGGCGTGCTGACGCCCGCGGTGCCGTACTGCACGCTGCCGGGGGCCTCGCGCGCCGCCTTGGTGATCGCCGCCAAGTCGGGCCACGGCGCATCCGCGCTGCCCACGAACACCGATTCCTGCTTGGCGATGAAGCCCACCGGCACGAAAGCCGCCGGATCGTAGCCGAGCTTGGCGACCAGAAACGGAAACAGCATCTGGTTGTTGCTGGAGACCAGGACGGTATGACCGTCGGCCGGCTGCTTGGCGACGTACTCGTGCGCGATGTTGCCGCCGGCACCGCCCTTGTTGTCGATGATGACCGGTTGCCCGAGCGCTTTCTGCATCGGCTCCTGGATGGCGCGCGCCAAGGTGTCGGTGCCGCCGCCGGGCGGAAAGGGTACGACCACCTTCACCGGTTGCGACGAAGAGCTTTGCGCCCAGGCCGACACTTCGCTCGCCGCCGACGCAGCGAGCGAAGTCAACACCAGTGTCCGCCGCTTCATCGATCGGTCGATGACCGAATCGCGGCGGCGCCGCCCACCGTATCGATCTTCTGGCCTGTGTCGGTGAGCTTGCCGTCGTCGTTCCTGAACACCTGGATGTTCTTCTGGATCATGTTCTGTACCGCCAAGGTCTTGCCGTCCTTGGAGAACGAGGCGCCTTGCGACCAGGCGCCGATCGGCGCCTCGCTGGTCTTGGTGAGCTTCCCGTCGTCCAGACGATAGAGCATGACCATGCCGTTGGGCTTGAACTGCGGCGCATCCCTGGGTCGTGTCGAGCCGGCATGAGCGAGACCTGCGACCCACTTGCCGTCGTTCGACATCATCGCGCCCTCGAGATTCTCGTGACCGATATCGACCGTGCCGACGATCCTCGGGGTGTCGCCCGAGATATCTATGACGCTGAACATGCCGTTGGCCTTGGGATCGCCCAGGCTCGCGACAACGGCATACTTGCCATCGGGCGTGATCGACACGGCGTAGGGCCTGGGCGCAACATCGAGCGTCGCTTTCTCGGCGATGGAATCGGGGCCGAGCCTCACCACGGCGACCTTGGCATCGCCGTTGCGTGTGGCCACGCCAGTCGCACCGTCGGGCGACACGGCAAGGTGGCTCAGCAGCGCCGCCGGCGGCACAAGGTCGACCGTCTTGATCAGGTTCACCTTGTTGCCGTCGATGCCCAGGATCGACACCGAACCCGCCATGCGATTGGCGACATACGCGCGCTTGCCGTCCTTGGTGAGCGAGATGCCGGCAGCACCGGCGCCGGTCTTGATCGTGTCCAGGACCTTCTGTCCCTTGAGGTCGACCACGCTCACGCGATCATCGGGCTTGGTCTTGGTCTTGTCGGTCGGATCGATCTGGGTCGAGGCGGCGACCAGCGCCAGCGACTCGTCGGGCGTGACAGCGACCGAGGTCGGCGGCCCGACGACGCTGCCCGGCACGTTGCCGACCGTGCCGACAACCTTCACAGGCGTTTGGCCGAGGTCGAGAATGGTGACCGTGTCCGGCTGCGGGTTGTCGGCGATACCGGTGACGCCGTTCTCCTGCTTGACCTTGTGGTCGTTGGACGACACGGCGATTTGCGCCTGTGCAGTCGCAGCAGCGGCGACGCACAGGCCGAGAGTCCAGACGATGGCGCGCATGGTAGTTCCTCCCCGATCGAGCCTAGCGCCGACGACCGCCTGGGGAAACGGCCTTCTACCCCTCGCGCATCTTGCGCGCCCGCAGCGCAGCGGGGCGCGCATAGCAGCGGTCGAGCCAGTCCTTGACCTTGTCGAACTTGGCCAAGCCCTCGAACCACAGCAGCCGATAAAGCACCCCGGCGGCGTTGCAGTCGGCGACGGTGAAGCGATCGGCAGCGAGCCAGGACCGCCCGGCCAGAGTCGTTTGCAACACCGACAGCGGGGCCGCCATGCCTTCGGCGGCCGCCGCGATTGCCTTGGCGTCGCGCTGTCCCTCGGGCTTCATGAATTTCTCGTAGCCCCAGGCCTGCGACTTCGGCTCCATTTCGTTGGCCGCCCACAACGACCACTGATAGCAGCGACCGGCCTCGGCTGCGTTGGCCCACCTCAACGGCCCACCGGCCTTGTCCGCAAGGTAGAGGTTGATCGCCAACGATTCGAACAGCACGGTGCCGTCGTCGTCGATCGCCGGCAGCTTGCGGTTGGGATTGAGCGCATGCAGTCGGGGGTCGACCACCTTCATGTTCTCGAACCCGATCTTGACCTGCTCGTACGGCAGGCCGAGCTCCTCTGCCATCCAGAGCACGCGAAACGCCCGCGATTGGGCGATGCCGTAGATTTTGAGCATCGTCGTCTCAGCTCATGCCAAGTGCGTGCTTGTAGGTGTCGAGCAGCGTCTCCTGCTCGGCCCGGTCGGCCGCGTCCATGCGGCGCAGCGAGACGATCCTGCGCATGGTGCCGACGTCGTAGCCGACGCCCTTGGCCTCGCTGTAGACGTCGCGAATGTCGCCGCCGATCGCTTTGCGCTCCTCCTCGAGCTTCTCGATGCGTTCCACGAAACTTTTCAGGCGGTCGGCCGAGATCGGCCCGGCCTTGGTCTTCTTCGAAACGGCGCTGCCGTCGGGCATGTCCGGTACTCCTTGATCGCGTCGGTGGGACCATAGGAGCGGGAACCGCGTCGGCTCAACGACGCTCGCGCCCTGAATGACGGGGATAACGGGGACTGGCGGAACGCTCGAAATCAGCCGATCTCATCCGTGCTTGTGCTGCGCCTGGTCGAAGGCCTTCTTCTGGTCCTGCGAGGCTTCCTTCTGGTGCTTGGCCTTCCACTCGTCGTAGGGCATGCCATAGACGATCTCGCGCGCCTTGGGGTCGGCGATCTCGATGCCACGCGATCCGGCCTCCTCTCGATACCAGCGCGACAGGCAGTTGCGGCAGAAACCGGCCAGATTCATCAAATCGATGTTCTGCACGTCGGTGCGCTGTTGCAGATGCGCCACCAGACGGCGGAAAGCAGCGGCTTCGAGCTCGGTACGGGTCTTGTCGTCCATGGTGGTCTCCTGGAGGCGCGCCTATAGGCGCGTACGAGGATATAGGCTCAGTCCACAGTATAGACCAGTCGGCAAGGGCGATCCCGGCGCATGCACCCGGCCTTCGCGGAGGTAGTCTGGCAGCAGGTGGCTGTGCGGCCCCTCCGGGGAGCGACCACCGGGTGGCGGAATAGGCTGGTGAACTTCCAGCCGCGCCAGGGCGGATGCGAAGATGCGGGTCGGGCTTGCCCGGGCAATCGCCAGCCCCGCCGGATTGTCGGCATCGAGCAAAGGCCGCCCAACGCCCCGCTGCAGCGCCGCCAACGTCTCGACATCGCCGGTGCGCAGTCGAACCATCATATCGACGTGCGGCGCACCGATTCCGAGGTCGAACGTCACGCCATCCAGCGCCTCGATCGTCTTGCGCTGTGCCCCTGGACGCGACGTACAGAAAGCGATCTCGCGGGTGCGGCCATCGTCATCGATCAAGGCGAAGGCCTGTGCCTCGCTCAGATCCCCGATATAGAGTGCACCCCGTCGACTGCTCGCCGTCAGGCCGTCGAGATCGACCGCGAGATCTTGCTCGTCGACGTCATACTGAAATTCACCGATGGCCCCCCAGGTGCCGACGCTCCAGCCGTTGGCCGCGTCGGCAAGATGCCGCCGCGCAACCTCGTGCACATTGTCCGTTATCGGCAGGCATTTCATGATCGGCGAGTCCAGGCGATCGGTTGGTTGACGCCCTCGATCGTAACGCTGCGGAAGCCGACGCCATAGGCCTTGTCGATCACTTCCGCGCGCAATGCCTGGTCGGCTGGTCCATCGGCGACGACCTTGCCGCCGGCCAACACGATCACTCGGTCGGCGAACCGGGCAGCAAGGCCGAGATCGTGCAAGCTCACGACGACTGAGCCGCCGCGCCGGGCCTCGGCGCGCAGCACGGCCATGGCGTCGAGCGCGTAGGCTGGATCGAGACTTGCCACGGGCTCGTCGGCCAGCAGGATCTCCGTCTCGGTCGCCAGCGCCCGCGCCAACATCAGTCGCGCGCGCTCGCCTTGCGAAAGCGCATCGATCGTCCGATCGGCGAAGCTCAGGCAGTCGACGCGCCCGAGGGCGCGCTCGACGGCAGCGGCGTCGCCCGCCACCAACGGCCGGCTGAGGTCGGCGCCATACGGCAGACGCCCCAACGCCACCAGATCGCGCCCCTTCAGCGGCCAGTAGACGCTTGCGCCTTGAGGCAAGTAGGCGATGTAGCGAGCCCGCGCGCTGATGCCGATACGCGCAAGCGGGACCCCCGCCAACTCGACCTGCCCCGCCGCCGGTGCATCGAGTCCGGCGAGATGATTGAGCAGCGTGGTCTTGCCGGAGCCGTTGGGCCCGACAACGGCAGCAAGCTCACCGGCAGCGAAGTCGAGTTCCACCCCTTCGAGAACCGTGCGGCTGCCGCGCCGGCAAACAAGTGCACGTGTCCGCAGCACGCTCATGCCGCAAGCCATGCCGAGCGGGCACGCCGCACGACGCGCACCAGGAACGGCGCCCCGACCAGCGACGTGAAGACGCCGAGCTGCACCTCGTAGGCCGTCGGCAGCAAGCGCACCGCGATGTCGGCCGCCAATACGAGAGCCGAGCCAACCAGCATCGCCGGCAGCAAGGTCGCTCCCGGCCGGAAGCCCATTTTTGCTCGCACGAGATGCGGCGCGATCAAACCAACGAAGCCGACGACACCCGCGACCGATGTTGCCGCTCCGACCATCAGCCCGACACCAAGGGTCAGCCGCAGACCGAGCGACCGAGTGTCCGCGCCGAGACTGCGCGCCGCCTCCTCGCCGAGCGACAACGCGTCGAGCCAGCGGCCCGCACCCAACACAAGTGTCGCGCCCGCCACCATGAACGGCGCCGATAGGGCGAGATAGCGCAGGTCGCGGTCTGTGATCGAACCAGCCAGCCACAACGAAATTTCCTGATAGGCGAAGGGGTTGGGCGACAAAGCCAGCACCAACGAGATCAACGCAGCGGCGATGGCGTTGATGGCCACGCCCATCAGCAGCAACGACACCGTTCCGGTGCCGGCCCGCACCGCCGTCATCAGCAAGGCCACGGCGAGCGCCGCCCCGGCGATGCCGGCGATCGGCAGAGCAAGGGCGAAAGCGGCCGCCAAGCCGCTATAGAAGGCGCAGACGGCGGCAAAGCCGGCGCAGGCTGACACGCCGATCACGCCAGGTTCGGCCAATGGATTGCGCAGCCACCCCTGCAGCACTGCGCCGCTCAGCCCGAGCACGCCGCCGATCAACAATCCAAGTGTCGCCCGCGGCACACGCAGTTCCCAGACGATCGTCCAACCGACTTCGCTGCCCAGCCGCCAAGGCCACCACACCGGCCCCACCGCCAATGACAGGACGTAAAGGGCAAACACCAGCAGAACCAGCCAACGCGTCACTGCCGAGCCTCGCCGAGCAGCCGGAGCGCCGCGAAATTGTCCGGACCTGCGCAGATCGACATCCTCAAGGGGATCGACACCAGCCGCGTGCGGCCGGTGAGCGCGAGCAGCGCATGGTGATCGACGAACTCGGTCGCGCGCGCCGGATGGGCATTGGCATTGCCGTCGAGCACCAGCAGGTCAGGCCGCCCGGCCAGCACCGCTTCGAGCGGCAGGCGGCCGAACGTGGCAATGCCGAGATCGGCCGCAAGATTGCGAAAGCCGGACAGACGCAGCAGCTCGTCCATCACGCTGCCTTTGCCCGAGGTGCCGCGATTGGCCTGCAGCACGGCGGCCAGGCCGGTTGCGGGTCCTGTCCAAGTGAGCTGCCGGCGCTGCAGGCGCATGTCGTCGACGATCTCGCGGGCTCGGTCATCGCGGCCCAGCGCAGCACCAATTCGCAGGATCAGCGCCTCGGCTTCGTCGAGCGAGGCCGCCCACGGAACCTCAAGAAGCGGCACACCGGCCGAACCGATCAGCCGCTTCGCGCCGACATGCGAATCCTTGTTGAAGATCACCAGATCGGGCCGCAGGTCGAGGATCGATTCGACCGTGGCGCGGACCGGCGCAATGGCGCGAGCGCGTTCGGCCTCGGCCGAGAGCCATGGATCGTGCGCCATGTAGCTGACGCCCACGAGTTGGCCCGGCGCGGCGAGTCGCAGCGCCATTTGATCGAGACAGAGATTCACGGTGACGACGCGTTGCGGCGACTGCGCCCAGGCGGGCGCGCCGCCCAACGTCGGCAACAGCAGTGCAAGCAGGACCCTCAACACGAAACGACCCGCCAATTCGCAAGCTGGCGTGCCCGCGGCAGCCAGTCGACCAAGGCGATCGCCGCCTCGGGCGAACTGTGCGCCGCCACGACCGACCCGGCAACGGCGGCTACCGACCGGGCTCCGGTGAAGTCCATCACATCGAAGCCGGTGCGGTTGCACACCAAGACAGGGCGGCCCGTCACGCGCGAAGCCCTCTCCCACTCGCCGTTGGGACCATGATGGCCGGGCGCCCACGCGGCCGAGGAGATCAGCAGATCGACACCCCCGGCCGCTGTCTCGTCGACCAGGCGCTCGGAATACATGTCGGCGCAGACAAAGAGGCTGAGCCGGCCCAAGCCATCGACAGCCAAGCTCGTGGCACGATCCCCCGGCGCAGACCAGGACTCCGAGCCCACCCTCAGAACATTGATCTTCCGGTGGTGCCCGAGCCTGGCCCTACCAGGCCCGAACAAAATCATGCTGTTGAACAGGCCCTGATCGGCCTCGGGAGTGCCCAGCAACAGGTGTCCGGCAATGCGATGGGCAAGTGCGCCGGCCCAGCCGAACAACGCAGTCTGGTCGCGGGCGATCCAGTCGATGCCGATGAGATCGCGGAAGCCCCAGCCGCTGACGGCCAATTCCGGAGTCACGACCATCCGCGCCCCATGCATCGATGCCCGCACTGCGGCCCCTTCGACCATACGTTTGTTGCGTTCCACCATGCCTGCTTCCGGAGCCAGATGGAGCAAGGCGAGTGTAAGCGGTGTCTCTGTGGTCGTGTCATTCACAGCCGACGAGCCTACCGGACTCTCCGCCCGACTACCTCACCAGTCTTGCCCCCGCTCGCCCTGGCCTAGAACCTCGCCTTCACGCCGAAGAAGGCCTGAAAGTACGGAGCCTGGAAACCCTCGGGCTCCTCGTAGACCCGGTTGAGCACGTTCTCGGCGCGAGCAAAGAGCTGAACGTTACTGCGCACGTCGTAAGCAGCGGTGAACCTCACCAAGGTATAGGCCGACGGTTGGATGATGGCGCCGGTCACAGCATTGAAGTCGTAACGACTCGAAACCTGCGTGACGCCGAAGCCCAGCCGTACGTCGTCCCATGGCCGCACTTCGCCGCGGATGTTGAAGGTGTCCTGCGGACGGCGCACCAGCGGGGTGTTGGCGGTGACGTTGCGCGCAATCAGGAATGTGTACTCGAAATTGAAATCCATCC
>Ga0194121_10007631_pt1 | contig 14041 bp, 12 predicted proteins | sample TA2MahCa50mmetaG_FD_148609 | JGI IMG/M metagenome (GOLD analysis project Ga0194121, IMG submission 148609) | Freshwater microbial communities from Lake Tanganyika, Tanzania - TA2015020 Mahale Deep Cast 50m | ecosystem: Environmental > Aquatic > Freshwater > Lake | place: Tanzania: Lake... | reverse complement strand
TGGGCGCGCGTGGCTTCAGTCTCGAAGATATGCAGCGTATGTATCTGCGTAATGGCCAGCTCTATACGGTGACCAATACCCCACCAGCGCCGCCAGTGTCAGCCCGCTAGCCCAGGGGCATGCCGTTACCAAGGGGTTTTCCCCCAGCACTTTCCTACACCTCCCCCATTAGGGGGAGGTCACCCATAGGCACGAACGTAAGTCTATATGTTTATGCTCTCAGGACTTTGCCAGTGCCCTTTCCTTGGGGAGAGGGTTAGGGTGGGGGCGCGTCGGCTTCTAGGCTCGCCCCTCTGGCCCTCACCCCAGCGCTCTCCCAGGGGGCGAGGGAGCCGGAGGGCCTTGTTGCACAAGCTCTTGCTGTTAAGTTCGTGCCTATGAAAGGTGTGCAGGTGAGATGAGAGGATATCCAATAGTGTGCTGCGGTGTCACCGCTGCCAGGAGCAGGGCTCGCCCTGCTCCTGGCAGCTCGTCACTACGAGGGTACGGCGGGGGTTATCGCGTTAAAAAGCTATGAATGGCTTGCATCTGTGTGGAGAATTGCTGGGGGTTATAGGCTGCTGGTTTCCCCACAGCACTCAGCAGTTTATCGATAGCGTCATTCATGAAGGCGTCACCCTTGAGGGGTTTGCCGTCTTTCTGGGCCAGTGGCGCAAAAGTCTGCAAGGCCATCACGGCTTGTTCGGCCACCCGAAAGCCCGCTCCCGCAATGGCAGCGCTGTCCCCTGCAATGTTGCGTAACAGCGTGCCCGCCAGATTTGGCTCCATCTTCTGATCCATGATCCTGCCCAGGAGGGCGTCCACCGTTTGCGCCGCACGATTGGCTGCCGCGGCAATCTGAGCCGGGTTGTTGGCGCCTACCTTGGCCATTAAGCTGTCCACGTTGTGTAACTCTTGTTCCAGCATTGCACGGACATCAGGAGCCGTGGCTTGGACAAACTGGCGAAACACAAAGTGCCGTGCTGGATTCCAGGGCGGTAGGCCCGCAACACCAATGTACCCACGCACCTCCCGCCAACTTGCTGGCCATTCACCCGCTGGTTGCAGGCGTTTCTCTGCTCCACGGCTGTAGTAGGTAGACTTGGTGTTTTTCACCTCATGATGACAGGCAAAACACTCAAATTCAGCAAATTCTGGCCAGGTTGTGGCGGCTTGCTGCTGCGTCCGTCGTGCTAAGCGTTTGAGGCTTTCCCGGAGCGCCACGGCCTGCCCGACTACCCAGGCCTTACCCCCACCCTCATCCTGGGCGACACGCCAGTGTGGCGGCAGGATGGAGGTGAAGGTATCCAGCTCAAACACCAAGTCTGGATGCCCTGCCGCGATCAGTTCGTGATCCACATTGCGGGTTTCATCACCAATATGGCAGGAGGCACACTTCTCGGCGCGTTTGGCCAGATTGCGTGTGTCGTACATGCCTTCTTTCAGCAAATCCTTGTAATCACGACCAACATGATTTTCCAGCCAGACTTGCGCTGGACCATGGCAGGCTTCGCAGCTCACGCCGTCTTCACGTTGATATTTTTGCCCCTGCAACTCCTTGGGCACATGCATCGCATGGCAGACCAGGCAGCGGTCACTTTGCTCCGCTGGTTCGGGCAGTTTCAAATTTTTTGCCATAATCACCGAGCGTTCTTTGAGCAAAACCTCATAGGCACGGGCGTGCTTTTCTACACTCACCCAATGCGTATATTCGTTTTGGCGGACGCCGGCTTTTGACGTGGTGAGTGGCCGCACGCTGCCATGGCACTGCGGGGCTGAACATGAACCAACGCCCATATATTGCGGAGTGCTGCTCCCAGCAGAACTCGTCGCTTGCCCAGGGGCAGACGATTGTCCGACGCTCAGTGACGGACTGAGCACGCCGAGGATCAGTACGACAACCACTGCGGAAGCGCATAGATGACGCATCTTCCCTCCTGCAAAAGCGATGTGAGCAAGTATCCTCACCTGAGGATAACGTGGCAGACGAGCACAGGCTCCCTTATGGCTGCGTCAAGAAGCTGTGAATGGCGCGCATCTGCGTAACAAAGTGTTCAAACTGCTCTCGATTATTTAACGCCTCAGGCGTATCCCGCACCTGTGCGAGCTTCTGGAGCGCCCCAGCCACCGCGGCATCCTGCGCCAGTGGTCGACCAGCTTTACGCGCCACAGGCACGAACGTCTGCAAGGCCATGGCAGCTTGCTCTGCTACACGTGGACCCGCTCCTGCAATGCTGCCGCTATCACTCGTGATGTTCCGGACCATCATGCTTGCCAGATCCGCGTTGATCTCTAGATTCGCCACTCTGGGCAGCAAAGAGTCCGCCACCTGCGCAGCCCGATTGGCGGCAGCAGCAATTTTGGCCGGATCAGAAGCTCCCACCTGCATCATCAAAGAGCTGACGGTATTCAGCTCCTGGTCGAGGGCTACACGGCTTTCCGGGGCAAGCGCCTGGACAACTTGTCGCAAGACAAAATAGCGCGCTGGATTCCATGGCGGCAGCCCTGCCACACCGCTATAGCCGCGCTGTTGACGCCAGCTCACATCCCATTTGTCGCCGTCTTGTAAGCGATTGTCACGATCACGACGATAGTAGGAGGATTCGATGTTGTTCACATCATGATGGCAGGCAAAACACTCGAACTCTGCAAATTCCGGCCAGGCCGTCGCGGCGCGCTGTTGCGTCCGTTGTGCCAGCCGTTTGAGGCTTTCGCGTAAGGCGACAACCTGGCCAATGGCCCAGGCCCGCCCACCGATACCATCACCCGGCACCGTGCGCCAGTGCTGTGGCATCAGGTTCGTATAGGTCTCGAGATCAAAGACCAGATCGGGATGGCCTGCAGCAATCAACTCATGATCCACGTTGCGCGTCGCATCACCGATATGGCAGGAAGCGCATTTTTCCGCCCGTTTTACCAGATTCCGGGTGTCATACATACCAGCGCCGAGTGACGCGGTATGCCCGTGGCCAATATGTAGCCCGAGCCAGCCTTCCGACTGACCATGGCAGGCTTCACAGCTCACCCCCTCTTCCAGTTTGAAGGTTGGGCCACGTACTTCTTTAGGGACATATAACGTATGACAGACCAGACAGCGCTCGCTTTGTGATGGTGGAGTAGACATCTTGAGGTTCTTGGCCATCAGGAGAGAGCGCGGCTTGAGCAAGACCTCATAGGCTTTGGCATGTTTATCTTTGCTCAACCACTGGGCGTGTTCGTTCTGCAGGATGCCACTACGCGAGGCTTTCCGTGGTGTGGCACTACCATGGCAGCCGCTCGAAGCACACGATTCCCCGCCCAGATAAAAGTAACGCTGCACACCGCTGCTACTACCTGCCGCTTTACTAGCCGCCGCAGAGGACGCCATGGGTGCAGGGGTCTGGCCCACACTATGCGGTGGACGCAACACACCAAGAACCAGTAAGACGACTATCGCGGCAGCGCCTAATTGACGCATCTTCCCCTCCTGCAAAAGCGATGTGAGCGAGCATCCTCACCTGCGGACGACCTGACAGGCAATGCCGTCCATATATCCGGCCAGACGAGACCGGACTCAGGGTCTCTACAATGATCACTGTAAACCGTGCTTGCAAGGGCTGCTCTACGGCATGGTCCTGGGATGGCTCTCAGAACTCTCGCAGCGTTTTCGTGAGATGGATTCATAGGGGGGCAAGATAGCATGATCGCAATTTGGTATCCAGAAAAAATTGGCCCCCTATGACAGTTTTTCTCGTGTCTGTGGCGACAGCAGACAACAGCGCAGAGCCCACTGCAGGGCATTTTCTGCGTGGACTTGCTACAATTACAGCACAGGACACTGAGAACCTGTGCAGTCGACCTGAAGACTGCATGGGTACTGTGGACATATTGTACCCCGCTTGGGTGATGATACCAACCTGCTCGCGAGATGGTCATACCTGAGACGCTGCGTGCTGACGAGAGGAGGATAGTGGACCATGACGGAACGATTAACCTTGATGGCGGTGCATGCCCACCCTGACGATGAATGTATGAGCACTGGGGGCGTGTTACTACGTTATGCGCGCGAAGGGCTGCACACCGTCCTGGTCACGGCAACACGTGGTGAAGAGGGAGAAGTCGTTGACCCGCAGATGGATCCGGAGGACGTGAAGCCGAAACTCGGGGAGGTACGCGTTGCCGAATTAGCGCAAGCCTGCGCCCATCTCGAAGTGGGGGAGCTGCATGTACTGGGCTACCGGGATTCTGGTATGGTGGGCTGGGAAGCCAACAAACATCCTGACTGCCTGGCACAGGCCGATCTCAGCGAAGCGACCGGACGCCTCGTGCGCCTTATCCGGGAGATCCGGCCTCATGTGCTCACCTGCTACGACGAGAATGGGGGCTATGGACATCCTGATCATATTCAGGTGCACCGCATGACCGTGGCTGCCTTTCAGGCCGCCGGTGATGCTGCGCAGTATCCCGAGATCGGGCCGGCGCCCTGGCAACCACAAAAGCTGTATTATACGGCGTACCCGCGTTCCTATATTTTTACCCGCTATGAAATCATGCGCGCCATGGGAGCTCCCGTGCCTGCCGATCGCCCGGATTTTGACCCGAAGACGGTTGGGGGCACACCAGATGAAATCATTACCACGTACGTTGACGTGCGGGATTTCATCCTCCACAAGATGGACGCCTTACGCTGTCACCGCACGCAAATTGCTCCCGACTGGTGGTTTACCCGCGTGCCTCATGACGTGCTACGTGAGAAATTTGGCCTGGAGTGCTTCATTCGTATCGCTTCACATGTGCCCATTGATGGGCCAGAAGATGATTTATTTACTGGCTTACGTTAGCATGACGTCATACCCTCTCCCGCGCCAACCTGGCGCGGGAGAGGGTATGCACTTAGTCTACCCGCAGCATAATCTTGCCGACGTTGCGGTTTTCCTCCATGTACTGGTGGGCAGCGGCAGCCTCGGCCAGCGGAAACGTCGTGTCAATAATCGGGCGGATGTGTCCCTGCGCCAGCAGAGGCAGCCAGCGCTCCTGGAAGCGCTGTGTCATGGCAATTTTATTGTCCAAAGACTGGCTACGCATGACGGATCCGATGATATGCAGACGTTGGCGCAGAATCAGGCCCAGATCCGCTTCGATCTTGGTACCGCCCATGAGCCCGACGAGCACCAGACGGCCACCCGCCGCGAGGCATTGCAGATTGCGCTGCCAGTAGGCGGCTCCGATGAAATCCTGCACGAGTGCAACGCCGGATTTCTGGGTGAGCTCCCGGACCCGAGCCGCAAAATCTTCCGTTTTATAATTGATCCCGACGTCGGCCCCCAGCGCCGTAATGCGGGCCACTTTCTCCGGGGTGCCGGCAGTGGCAAACACGCGTGCTCCAAGGTGGCGAGCCATCTGAATGCCAGCCGTCCCTACGCCGCTGGCGCCCGCGTGAATCAACACAGTTTCCCCGGGAGCCAGTTGCCCGAGAGTGAACAACGTCTCATTGGCCGTCAAGAACACTTCGGGGACTGCCGCCGCGTCGATACAACTCCAGGCCGTCGGTATAAGCATGGCCATGCGGTAATCAATCACGGCTTTTTCTGCGTACCCACCGCCCCCGACCAGGCCAAACACACGATCACCTACCCTAAAGCCCTGGGTAGCACTGCCCACGGCTTCCACTTCCCCGGCCAGCTCCAGCCCGAGAATCTCCGATTCTCCAGGCGGTGGCGGATAATGCCCACGGCGCTGGAGCGTATCGGCACGGTTGAGCGCCGTGGCTTGCACGCGGACGAGCAACTGTTCAGGCGTTGGCACAGGGTCAGGGACCTCGGTCAATTGGAGGACATCAGGTCCTCCGGGAGCGCGAATGGTGATGGCACGCATGCGTGATCTCTCCAGGTGAGTACGGCGTAGGGCATAGACCGCGCCAGGTGAGCGCGTGTCGGCATTGTAGCAAACTTCTCTCCGAGCTGCATGAACGTAGGTCGTTGCAGGAGCAGAGACAGGAGCGTATCCATGGCTGGACCCCAACGTATTGTGTCATTATGGCCAAGTGCCACCGATATCCTCTGCGCCCTTGGTCTGGAACACTGCCTGGTGGGTCTCTCGCACGTCTGCGACACTCCACCCGGTATGCCGGAGCTGCCGCGTGTGACGCTGCCGCTGCCACAGGCGTTGCCAGCCGCTCCACTCCTGCCCGATGCCCTGGCGAGTTTGAGCATGTACCCGCTCGATCTTGCCCGTCTGCAAGCCCTGCAGCCCGATCTCATTGTGACCCAGGACCAGACAGCCGTGTCTGGGGTGTCTGGGGCAGCGCTCCTGGAAGCCACCCGGCGCTCTCTGGGGGCGCCGGTGGACGTGGTCTCTCTCCAGCCCGCGTTGTTGCAGGATATCTGGGATGATATCTATCGCGTCGGGGTGGCGACAGGCACGAAGCCTCAGGCGATGACTCTCCTGGAGACGCTGTTTGCACGCGTCAATACGATTGTGGCGGAAAGCATCAGGCTCCCGGCACTACCCCGCGTGGCGATCCTCACTGACGTCGACCCCCTGCGCTTGGCTGGGGACTGGTTCGCCGATCTGGTACAGCTTGCCGGGGGGGTGTCTCTCGTACAGCCCGCTGGTGCCCCGTCTGTGGTGATGCCCTGGGAAACTTTGCAAGACAGTGCCCCTGATGTTGTGGTCTGTAGTCCATGGGGTGCCTCGCTGCAGCAAGCCCAGGCAGCGCTGCTCCGTCTCCGTGCCTTACCCCGTTGGGAGGCATTGCCAGCCGTGCAACAGGCCCGTGTGTATGCCGTGGAAGGGCAAGCCTTGCTGCACCGTTCAGGTCCACGGGTGGTGGAGAGCCTCGAATTGCTTGCCGGGTTGATGCATCCCGATCTCTTCGGGGAATTCCTCGCGTCCACGGCACCATTCTACTGCCAGATCACCCCGTAAGGCGGCCACCTGTACACCGGTGGTTGCCTGGGCCTTCCGAACTCTGCTATGCTCTGCGCACACCTGGGTCGCCACCGTCGCGTTCCCGGGCCAGGGGTGACTACGGTGTAGTTCTGTGGGAGAAACGCATGGAAACTGAAGACATCTTGATGTGTCCCGGCCCAAACGAAATTGCTGATCGAGTCATCCGTGCTATGATGCGGGGTGCTGCCTGTCCGGTGTACGACGAGTTTCAGGAATTCTATGAGCAGACGTTAGACATGCTCGCCCAGGTGTATCAGACACGCCATCAGGTTGTCCCGCTGCCTGGCTCCGGGCGGAGCGGTCTGGAAAGTGCCATTACCAGCGTTGTCGAACGTGGTGAGCGGACTTTGACGATTGTCAATGGCCAGTTTGGCGATCTGGCGGTGCGCATTGTCAATGCCATCGGCGGCAAAGGTGAGGCGTTTACGAGCCCCTGGGGCCGCCCCATTGACCTCCAGGCCTTTGCGGAAAAACTGGCCAGCGGTCCCTATAAACTGGTGACGATGGTGCACAACGAAACCTCCACCGGGGCGGTGTATCAGGCAGACGAGGTGGCACGCCTGGCGCATGAGCACGGCGCCCTCTTTTTGCTGGATGGTGTCTCCTCACTGGGCGGAGCAAATTTGCCCATGGATGCCTGGGAGGTGGACCTGGCCGTGAGCTGTAACCACAAAGCCATTGGTGCCCCGATTGGCCACGCCTATGTGGCGGTGAGTGACCGTGCCTGGGACGTCATGGAGAACCGTCAGGAAGCGTGTGGGACGTTGTTTGGCAATCTCCTCACCTGGAAAGCCCAAACGGATGCGACGGCCACCGGTGGCCGCACGATGAAACGCCCCCAGGGGGTGTTTACCGCGGTGCATCTCTTCTATGCGCTGCATGAAGCCCTGAGCATGATCCTGGAAGAAGGGCTGCCTCCCCGTTTTGCCCGTCATGAACTCAATGCGAAAGCCTTTCGGTCTGGCATTACCGCCCTGGGTCTGCAGACCATTGCCAGTGCCGACATTGCGTCTCCGACGGTGACCTGTGTGTGCTTACCTGAAGGCATAACCTCAGACGAGTTTTTGCATTACTTCCGGCAAGATCACGGTCTGGCGACCCTGCCGGGGATTGGGGAGTATCGTCCGAAAGCCGTGCGCGTCGGACACATGGGTGTGACGGCTACGCCGCGCAACGTCCTGCACGCGCTGCATGCCTTTGACAGTGTGCTCACCAAACTTGGGCATCAGCATGACCGTGGTGCCGCGGTCTTACGGGCAGAAGACGTCTACGCTGAAGCTGAAGCGGTGCAATAGGAGGCAGGGCGGTGGCAAAAGAACGATTTCCTGGTCCGGGACCGTTTTTCAAGGCCACGATGCAGACCCACACCACGGATGAGCTCTGTGCCTTCCTGCGCCGTGGGCACATTATGCAGTGTGGCTTGATTCCCTGGGGCTCGAACTATACGTTTCTTGCCACAATCGATGTCGGGCAGGGCATGCCCATGCTCGGCATTTACAAGCCCCGCCGTGGTGAAGCACCATTGTGGGACTTTCCCGACGGTACCCTCTATAAACGTGAGCGGGCGGCATTCGTCCTCAGCGATGCCCTGGGCTGGCATATTGTGCCGCCCACGGTCATTCGCGATGGGCCCAACGGTGTGGGTACCATGCAGCTCTATATCCACCACCGCCCAGAAGACGCCGACTACTTTCGAGTGCGCGAGCAGCATCTCGAGGCGGTGCAGCGTATCGCGCTCTTTGATCTGGTGGCGAACAACACGGATCGCAAAGCCGGGCACTGTCTCTGTGGAGAGGACGGCCACGTCTGGGGCATTGACCATGGTCTGACTTTTCATGCTGACCCGAAGTTACGTACAGTCATCTGGGATTTTGGCGGAGAGCCTATGCCCCAGGAGCTGCTGCACGATTTGCGCCGTATTGCGAAAGATCTGGAGGGGCAACGCGGTGTCGAGCCCGGACTGGCGGAACTGCTCTTCCCAGAAGAAATGGAGGCGTTGCGTCGCCGTCTGCGCTACATTCTGACGCATCCGGAATTCCCCTGCTTACAGACGCGTCGGGGTGTCCCATGGCCGTTTCACTGAGACGGCCATGGCTCCGAACGCTGGGTGAAGATCCGCGATTTTATCAGAGCAGCGTCCTGGCGGGGCTGGTGGGTTATGGGGTGCTATGGCTCGATTTTGCGGTGTCTGTCCCGCAACTGGTGACGATTCTGGGAACGGCGTTGCTAACGCAGGCTGTCGGGCAGTGGGTCTGGCATATGTCACCCTACGACCCGCGTAGCGCCCTCATTTCAGCGTTGTCTCTCTGTCTGCTCCTGCGTACCAATGCCTTACGGCTGACTGTGCTGGCCACGATCCTCTCTCTTGGCAGCAAATTTGTGCTCCGCTGGCGCCACAAGCATCTTTTTAATCCCACGAATTTTGGACTGGTGGCCACAATGCTGCTCAGCGATCAGGTCTGGGTGTCTCCAGGGCAGTGGGGCAGTGGTGTGACTTTGGCTTTCCTACTGGCGTGTTGTGGTGGCATGGTGGTGTATCGGGCCAGTCGGAGTGATGTGACCCTCGCTTTTCTCGCAATCTTGATTGGGCTGCGCTGGGGCCGTGCCTGGTGGCTCGGCGATCCCTGGAGTATTCCTCTGCATCAAGTGCAGAATGGCGCACTGGTGCTGTTCGCATTTTTCATGATTTCCGACCCGCGCACGACACCGGACAGCCGGCTAGGCCGTCTGGTGTTTGCCGGGCTGGTGGCGCTTGGGGGCTGGTATGGGCAGCTCACCTGGTATCGCAGTGATGCGCTCCTGTGGTCGCTGGCGGTATGTACGCTGACGGTCCCACTGCTCAATTGGTTGTGGCCAGGCCCACCGTATGCCTGGCCAGGGAGGTAGCCATGTTGTACCGCTTGCTCGGCATGGTGTGTGGTACTGTGTTGCTCAATACGCAGATGGCCCTGGGCTTTTGCGGTTTTTATGTGGCCAAGGCCGACACGCAACTGTTCAACAAAGCGTCGAAAGTCGCACTGGTACGCCATGACAACAAGACCGTGATGACCATGGCGAACGATTACCGTGGTGATCCGCAAGAATTCGCGGTGGTCGTACCCGTGCCGACATTCCTGGAGCGGGACCAGATTCACGTGGGTGACCGCGCCCTTTTGGATCATCTGGACGCCTACTCTGCGCCCAGACTGGTGGAGTATTTTGATGAGGATCCCTGCCGTCCTCGTGTGTTGCCTGCACCCTCAGCTTTTGGCAGGCTCTCGGCGCAAGCGGTAGGAGCTTCTGCTGCAACAGAGAAAAGTCTCGGTGTGACCGTCGAAGCCCGGTACACTGTGGGTGAATACGATATCGTCATTCTCTCGGCAGAACAGAGCACGGGCCTGGAGACCTGGCTGACCATCAACGGGTATCGTATGCCTACCGGGGCGGCGCGTGTGCTCGGGAGTTATATCCGGCAAAACATGCGTTTCTTTGTGGCCAAAGTGAATCTGCAAGAGCAGGGACGTCTTGGCTTTGCCTATTTGCGTCCGTTGCAAATTGCCTACGCATCACCCAAATTCATGCTACCCATCCGCCTGGGTACGGTGAATGCCGATGGTCCACAGGATCTCTACGTATTCACCTTAACCCGCAAGGGCCGGGTGGAGACGACCAACTATCGGACCGTCCAGCTACCGACAGGCGTCGAGCTCCCCGTGTTTATTAAGAGCACGTTTGGGGATTTTTATCGCGCTCTATTCGACCATCAGGTACAAAAAGAGCAGATGCGTGTAGTCTTCCTGGAGTATGCCTGGGACATGGGCTGGTGCGACCCCTGTGCTGCAGATCCCCTGTCTGCGGAAGAGCTACGCAAGCTCGGGGTGTTCTGGCTGTCATCAGCGTACAATCCCAGACCCATGCGTGGGCGCCCGGTGATGCCCCAGGCGCAGGATGTCTTTATCACGCGTTTGCACGTGCGCTATGACGCTGAGCGTTTTCCGGAGGACCTGATATTCCAGGAAACCGCCGACCGCACCAATTTTCAGGGGCGCTATATCCTGCGCCATGCATGGCGAGGCACAGAAACCTGTCGCGAGGCCGAAGACTATCGTGTCCGACTCCCCGAGCGCTGGGAGCAGGAAGCGCGTGCCTTAGCGGAGCTCACTGGTTGGCCGCTTGACGATATCCGGAAAAAAATGCCTGACGGTGGGCCGGTTTCTGACCAACAGCCCTGGTGGCGCAACCTCTGGAAAGATTAGGAGTCGCCTATGTCCCGTGCCCGCCTGGAGCATTTTATCATCGGGCTAGTCTTTGTCGGGATGTATCTTTATCTCAAAGAGCGCCGTGGAGATCGCCAGTTGCTGCATCCAGTGGCCCTGGTGGTTGCCTGTCCTGTGCTGTATCTTGGAACGGCAATTTCTGATTGGGACATTACCCTCCTGGGCATTGGCTGGCACCGTAATCCCCTGTTCCACAGTGCGATTCCCTATGTGCTGCTGGCCTGGGGCTGGCACAAGCTCGGGCTGGCCGAGATCGCGCAGAGTATCGCTGGCCCGCGCTTGAATACAGCGCTGCATGTATCGATGAGCTTGGGTCTGGCGAGCCATATGGCCCTGGATATCTGGCAATACGGCAACGTGCAGTGGATCCCAGGCGGCACGCTGGACAGGCTGTGGCTTGCTGGGCATGGGCTTTTCCTCATCGGCGCCGCGTGGTTTCCACCACTACCGCGGGCTGATGGCACGCCACCGCAGAGTGCCGTGTGAAATGGTATGCGCAGGCGCTCATCCGCTGGCGCTGGTGGGTGCTCGGTGGCTTGCTGGTGATCACGGGCCTGGCCCTGTACGGCATGACTTTCCTCCGCGTTGATCCATCGACTGCGCGTCTTTTGCCACGTCAGGGGAGTGCTGCAGAGACGTATCAGCACTTCCTCAGAACGTTTGGTAGTGATGAGGAGATCCTGATTGCGCTGCATGATCCGCAGCGCTCCATCCTTTCTCCCGAAGGTCTGACGGCAATCCGTCGCTTGACGCAGGCGCTCAGCGATCTCCCCGGCGTGTCGACAGTCCACAGTCTCACGCAGGCACGGGATATGCGCCAGCTCCAGCTCACACCTTTCGGCATTGCGGTGCCGCGTTTGCTTCCGGACGAGCCTCTCAGCCCTCTGCAGGTGGAAGCACTCCGGCACAACATGCTCATGCGTGGCACACTGCTCTCGGCCGATCTCCACACCGCTGGCTTGCTGGTGGTGCCCGAAGTCCGTGAGATGTCCAGTAGTACCCGCGACACCTGGCTCACTGCAGTGCGGGCCGTGGCCGCCCAGCACGCCAGGGACGGACGGCAGACCTACACCGCCGGTATCCCCCTGGAGCGCCATGATGTGACTGCCTATATCCAGCGTGATCAACGCCGTATTCTGCCGTGTGTCCTGCTGATCCTCCTCGGTGTCACGTACGCGATTTACCGGGTCAAACGCTTTGCCTTGCTGTCGCTCACCTGTGTGCTCCTGGCCCTCATCTGGGTCCTGGGAGTGGTGGGTTGGAGTGGTGTGCCTCTGAATGTGATTACTGCCTTATTGCCTGCGGTGATTCTGGTCGTTAGTGTCTCCGTGGTGGTGCACCTGGTGAATCAGTTTCTCGACGAAGCGGACGGGACGCCCGACGTGCAAGTCGCCGTAGAACGCGCCATTGGCCATGTCGGTGTGGCGTGTTTGCTCACCTCGGTGACCAATGCCCTCGGGTTTTTCTCCTTGCCAGTCATCCAGGCGCCAGCCGTGCAGGAATTTGGCCTGTTTGCGGGGCTTGGCGTGCTCTGTGCCTTTGTCGTCACCATGACCTATGCCCCTGTGATGCTCCTCTCCATTGGTCGTGTCCCTGTGCAGCGCTGGCACCATCTCAAAACGGGACGTCTGGAAAATGCGCTCGAATCGCTGACGCACTGGGTGGCCAGACATCGCCGGATGATCTTGCTTGGGATGCTCGGGTTTCTCGTGGCCATGCTGCCTGGCATCTGGCAGATTCGTGAGGGGACAGACATTGTGCGTGCCCTGAAAGCGGACGCGCCGCTGCGCCTCAGTAGCGAGTTTATCGACCGGCACCTGACGGGTGTCTATTCCTTGGAAATCCTGGTGCAGGCCCCCATGGCGGCCGACCTGACCTCGCCCGGAACGATCCGTCAGGTCCTGGCGTTCGCCCACTGGTTGCGGGCTCAGCCTGAGGTCACGGCAGTGTTCAGCCCGTGGGAGCCTTTGCGTGGCGTGCGCGCTGAGCTCCTGGAAGACGATGCGCAGCTGCAGCTCCTGGCTACCCTGCTGCCCTTGGAGATGCCGTTGACCGCCTGGATGGACCCCCAGGACAAGATGGTGCGCCTCAGTGCGCGTATCCCTTCCCTGGATAGCGCGCGGGTGCTGGCCCTGGCAGAGCGCGTGCAGCAGCAAGCGCTGGTACAGGCGCTCCCGCTCCAGGTCACCGGCACTGCCTATATGCTGGCACACATGTCGCGGGCGCTGGTGTCCAATCAGGTGAGCTCGCTGGCCTGTGCCGTGGTGATGATTGTGGGCACCATCACTCTTGCCTTCCGTTCCTGGCAGTTTGGGCTGCTGGCGGCGCTCCCCAATCTCCTGCCCACTGTGTTGATTTTTGGTCTGATGGGCTGGTGTGGTGTCGCCCTCTCAGCGGCTACCGCCATGATTGCGAGCGTCGCCCTGGGGCTCTTTGTCGACGATACCATCCATCTCCTGTATCTCTACAGGGCCGCCACGCAGGCTGGCCGCGCGCCTTTGTCGGCCCTGACCTACGCCATACGGCAAGCTGGCCGTGCCGTGCTCTTTACGTCGTGCATTCTGACGCTGGGTTTCTGGGCCGGGCTACTGGGTAGCTTCAAACCCACCCTCTATTTTTCCTGGTTAATGGGGTGTACGATGCTGTTCTCGGTAGTCACGGAATTGCTGGTCACCCCAGCGGCAATACTCATGTGGGAGGACACACGCAGAGATGACATCTCGGGTCGCAGGTACAGACATTCAGGGAGTGATCTTTGACTATGGCCGCGTGCTAGCGTGGACCCAACACCAGGAGCCGCGGTCGGTATGGGAACGCCGCCTGGGCCTGGCGCCTGGTGCGTTGACCCGCCTGGTGCATAACGAGCATTCGTGGAT
>Ga0194121_10007627_pt1 | contig 14044 bp, 10 predicted proteins | sample TA2MahCa50mmetaG_FD_148609 | JGI IMG/M metagenome (GOLD analysis project Ga0194121, IMG submission 148609) | Freshwater microbial communities from Lake Tanganyika, Tanzania - TA2015020 Mahale Deep Cast 50m | ecosystem: Environmental > Aquatic > Freshwater > Lake | place: Tanzania: Lake... | reverse complement strand
CAGTGGGCGGTGCGGGCGGCGCGGCTGACCGAGTGGAAGCACCCCCGGTGCTACTCCGCCTTCTACTATCAGGGCCAGCGGGAAATGGCCGACCTGGCCGCGAATGGGGAGCTCGACCTGTTGATCCAGGAAGGGTACACGCACGTCACAAAGGAGTTCCCCAGCGCGGGCTTCACTGTGGGGATGCCTGGGATTGAGGAGCGGATCGACATCGCGCGAAAGGCCGGGGCGATCGAGCGGCACGTGGTGATGCTCGGTCACATAGCTCCCGCGGATAGGTACCACCCCGGCCACGAACTGACCCCGGCGATGCTTGAGGAGCAGATCAAGCACCTGCGGACATACGCCCCCGAGATGCCGGGCATCGGTTTCTACTACGAGGGGGGCCGGGACCTCGCGATGGAATGCGATCGGCTGGCTCGCAAGTACTTCGTCGACCCCGCGCCGGAAGTGGAGATCACGTCCCCGGCCCACGAAGCCCGCCTCTCGTCAACCGCCACTCCCCACGTAACAATCCGCGCCGACGCCCAGCCAAAGGGCGAATCGAAAGTGGTGAAGTATCGCTGGTTCATCGACAATCGGTTCGTCGCGGAAACCGACACCCCGCGGTACGTCTGGGATCTTCGCGGCGAAACGCCCGGCAGTCACTTCGTCACCGTCCACGCGATCGACGATGGCTGGAACCGTTCCGCGGCACAGATCCTGGTTCGGTGTGAGTAGCATCGCCGATGAGTATCACAAACAGAAGGGAAACTCGATGATTGAAGGCATTCAAATCAGCCGATGGCGGTCCATGCTTCTGGGCGCGGTATTGGCTCTGTCGACCAGTCATCCTGTGATCCCCGCAGTAGCACGCGCCGACTGGCAGGGCCATGAGATTCGTCAGGGAGATGGAAATGGTGGCTGGGTCACGCGGCCCGCGCAGCGGAAGGTGCTCCGGCATCCAGACTGCGAGCACACCATGCCGTTCGGCCTGGCGCAGATGGACAACGGCGAGATTGCGATCGTCGTCAGCCGAGAGAAGGCCGCTCCTGGCGGGGGACGGCTGTTCGAACCGAACATCGCCTTCAGCAAGGACGGCGGCGCAACGTGGTCGCCGTTCCAGGCGATCCCTGGAACCAGAGGCCGTCCCCAGTTTCTTCACTGGTTGGGTGGAGGAAACCTGTCGTTCGTGACCGAAGCGCTGGGGGGCGGTAAGCAGCAGCGGTTCTTCAGCGGCGACTACGGTCGCACGTGGAAGGAGAGTATTGACCATCCGGGAAGCAGCGACGGCAAGGGCTTTGGGATCGAGGGGAACGGCTGGGTCGATCGCGGCGAGAAGGGAACTCCTAAAGCCATTCTGGAAATCGGTTATCACCTCGACGCTGGCAAGTCACACCCGCAGGGCGACTTCACCGGAATCTTCCGCCGCTCGGTCGATGGCGGCAAGACCTGGATTGACGAAGTCTCTCCGCCGCAGTGGAAGTTCACCGTCGAACACAACGGCAAGAAGTGGCTGCGGGGAGTCAGCGAAGGGGCGATCGTGCGGGCCGCCAACGGCGACCTGGTCGCAGCTCTGCGAACCGATATGCCGCCGAAGTATTTCGAGGGCCCGCACGATGACAGTCTCGAAGGTACAGCGATTTCGATTTCCAAAGACAACGGCAAGACCTGGTCGGATTTGAAGTTCCTGTTTGAAGCCGGGCGGCATCACGCCAATCTGCAGCGTCTGCCCAATGGCGATCTGGTCTGCACGCTCGTCGTGCGGGACGACATCCAGGCGGGCAAGCTCAGCAAGGGGGAGTTGACCAGTCACCGCCGGGGCTGCGACGCGCTGGTCAGTCACGACCACGGCCAGACCTGGAGTCTCGACCGCCGCTACGAACTCGACAGCTTCGAGTTCCTGCGCAAGGACGGTTATTGGGTGGACGGCGTCTGCGGACATATCGGAGCGGTGGTGCTGGACGACGGCCATGTGCTTTCGGTCTACGGCAACTACCCGGTCGGAGCGGTGCTGGTGAAGTGGAAGCCGGACGCCACTGCAGAGCAGGCCAACTTCTTCGTGTCACCCCTGGGCAAAGACGAGAACGCCGGAACATTTGACGCGCCGTTTCTGACGCTGGAACGCGCGCGCGATGCCGTCCAGGCCCTCAAGGCGAGATCACCGGATAAACCGATCACGGTGCTGATTCGCGGCGGTACCTATCGCCTCGAACAGTCGGTCGTATTCAGCGGCCGCGATTCGGGGACGGCAGGCTCGCCCATCACCTACAAGGCCTATCCCGGTGAAACGCCGGTCTTCAGTGGTGGTCGCGTTGTCAGTGACTGGAAGCCTCATCGCGATCAGATCGTGGCCGCCCAGTTGCCGCAGATCGAGAACCATTACTACCGCTTTCGCGAACTGTTCCTGAACGGCCAGCGCCAGATCCGCGCCCGCTATCCGAACCGCGATCCCCAAGACCCGCGCTTTGGCGGCTGGGCGTTTATCGGGGCCACGCTCCCGGCCGATGATGCCGCACCCATTCGATTCACGGGCGAGAAGGGAGTCTTTCCGCGCCAGTGGGCCAAGCCCGACCAGGGGGAGATTTTCATCATTCCCGGCCTCGCCTGGAACAGTCATCTGATCCCGATCCGGGACTACAACCCGCAGACCGGCGAGATCACCGTGAGCCGTCGGCCGAATCAGGTGTGGGACCGGCTGATGAAGGGAAATCGGTTCTACGTCGAGAACCTGCTGGAAGAACTCGATCAGCCCGGCGAATGGTGCTTTGATACGCAGACGCGAATCCTGTACTTTTGGCCGCCGCAGGGAACGCTCGACGGCGCGGAAGTCACGATCCCCGTCATCGATCGGCTCATCGAACTGCGCGCCACGACCCACGAACCGGTTCGGCATTTGCACTTTTCCGGTCTGACGTTTACGCAAACCCTTTCGGTCTTTCCCTGGATTCATCCGCTGAATCCCGACTATCTCGAATGCAATCGTCCGAACTCCGGTGGCTTTGCATTTTACCTGGAGAACACGGAAAACTGCGTGATCGACGGCTGCCGGTTTGATCAGGTGGGGGGCGATGCGATTCGCCTGCATGGCGCCAGCACGCGGAACCGGATCACGCGCAACGAAATCGTCGGCGCCGGCGCACAAGGCATCTGCTTCGCGGACCTCGAATTCTGGCCCTATCACTACCCGGCGGTGTGGCGCGGCAATGAAGCGAAGCTGCAGTCGGTCTCAAGCCGATTGCCGTGGGCGGTTGGCAACGTGGTTGAGAACAATCAGATCCACGACTGCGGCGTGATCGACAACTTCGGCGCCGCGATCCATTTCCACGGTCAGAACACTGACGGCAACGTCGTGGCCCACAACCACATTCACGACCAGCCGCATCACGCGATCTACTTTTCGATGGGATTCGGGCAGAACATCATCGAGTACAACGACATTCACGATCTTTGTTACGTGATGGCCGACGCTGGCGGAGTCTACTGTAACCGTTGGAGCATTCTCACGGACGATCCGGTTCTGAACAAAAGCCAGATCATTCGGTACAACCGAATTCGAAACGTAATGGGAGTCGTTCCGCACGCCGTGGCGACCGACGACCCGGCCGGCACGCCCAGCCAGGATCGCATCCGGCGTCCCTATTTCACCTGGGGAATATATTTTGACAATTCGCCGCGACGAGTGCAGGTGTACGGCAACCTGTGCGTCGGAAACGTCTGGGGCGGCGTGTTTCTGGGGGGTGGTTATGCGGAACCCGAAGATTGCCTGGTCGAGAACAACATCTTCGTCGACAGCAGTGTCTATCAATACGATGCCAGTATGAATGCCAACTCGCGAGGCAACGTGTTCCAGCGGAACATCATCTCCTTTTCCCGGCCAGACGCGTCCTTGCTGCGTTGTACTTCCCGCGAGGGAATCAAGAAGCTGGACGACAATCTCTATTTCCTGCAGGGTGGTGGGGCGCTGAAGGTTTCGGGTTTCGAAGACGGTTCGTTTGAGAAATGGCGTGCCGCTGGCTTCGACCGGAATTCGGTTGTCGCCGATCCGCTGTTTGTGGATCCGACGCGGGGCGACTATAACCTGAAACCCGAGTCTCCGGCCTGGAAGCTGGGCTTCAAGCCGATTCCGTTCGAGAAGATCGGGATCAAAAAAGTCGAGTGACGGAAGCTGATGACGTTGATGACTTCTCGCTTCGTGTATTGTTGAAGCGAAGTCAGGTACTTACGGCGCACGGCGTCGAACTGAGGAAGGCCGTCGCCAGAGCGCGACTTCCCAAGCTCTTCCAGAATTCCGCTCCAAGTCGGCATAAACGATTCCTCGCTACGTTCCGAATACGCTTCCACCCGACGAATTTGAGACAATCACAACACGGTGAATGCCGAGTAGCTGCTGATGAGCGCGCGCCACGGCCTCGTAGGGCTTCCACTGCTGATACACTTCCATGAGTTGTTGGATGCCGGGCTGCTTGGCAGCTTCGCTGATAAGCTCAACCAGTTCCTTCTGGCGATCTCGCTGCGGCTGCACTTTGCCTAACGGCTTTGTACGTTCGCTCATGGGATGACTCCGATGGTTCATAGGGTTTCTTTGGTTGCTGCCTGCGACCAGTCCTTCTGGCCGACTTCGTATCGAATGACGCTGACTTCCTCCTTTGGTGAGAGTTTCGACGCCGGGTCTTGGATCATATAGCGCTCGTTGACCGAGGTTCATCGCTCGTCGTAGGTCACGAATTCGTTGGCCGAATTCCATGGTGCTCGTTTGACTACGACGATTGCTGTTTATACTCAACGATGATAGCTTGTCGCCTGACTTCTTGCCACGCAATAAGATAAAGGCACAAAACCTCTTCGGCGGAAGCAGGATATGCGAAATCCTACCGCCGGTGAGGACGATCGTCGCCTCGGTCGAGGGCATTGAGAGCGATCCAGAAGTTGAGGCCATCGACATTGAGGTTGTCAAAATGATCAACCCCCAGGCGTTGCTCGAAGCGCTCACTTTGTCGGTCGTCATCGCGGCAACCATCGGCGTCCGCGCCCAAGACGACATCTCGCGCGATCAGCCGTCCGGTCTGTCATTTCGCTATGAACGGTCTGCCAGAGATACCAAGACAATCCGTCAGTTCGAGGGCAAAGTAGATTCCGTCGAAGGGGTCGTGCACGTCTGCGCTACAATCCAAATGGGGCCGGCGAATCCGATCAGGTACGTCGATGGTCTGCCCGAATGGCAACCGGCAGGCGATGTGGTCGAGATCGACAAGTCGCAGGTTCCGACGTTTACCAGAGAAACAGTGCCGGGTGGATTCGAAATCCAGGAACACGAGCCGCTGCCGGACGGGCATCCACAGTTGCTGGAAGTGATCGCCTTGGGAACTCGACGTGACGGAAAATTCACGCCGGCTGTCCGGTTCGGGCTGGGCAACGATGGCCGTGGTGAGAAGATGGCCCATGTCAACTGCTGGATTTCCGACGGCCGCATCGATTACTTCGCTCCGTTCACTCGGCCCAACACGCCCTATGATTTCAAACTGCAAGTGGATTTGAAGAACAAACGTCTCTCCGCGTGGGTCAGCGGATGGGGTGACGACGACTGGTTTCCAGTGGCAGAAGATGTGATCTTGCACAGCGACTCGCCGAAGATCGACTGGGTGCAAGTTGAGATGACTCCGGATGCTCCTCCGATTGAGGGACTGCAACTCCGGACGGAGCCAGCCCCTGGATCGGAATCGGTGCGACCTCATCCCCTCGCTAAACAGAATCGTGTGGTGGATGTCGAACGGGGATTCCGCTTTCAATCGCTGCGATCCACGTGGCGCATACCCGGCAAGCATGTCACCATTTTCCGAGAACCTGGAGTCCATGCGGGATTTCCCGATGTGACGCTGGCCGGGAAGGACCATCTCGTCTGCGTCTGGCGGAACAGTTCGCATACCGGCGGCAGCGGCAACGGAGGCGGTCTGTCGGTCGCGCATAGTTACGACCTGGGACAAACGTGGGGAAGACCGGAAAGTGTACCAACGCCGGCGGGCGTCTACCAAAACTGTCCTCGTCTGCAACGATTGAACGACGGCGCCTTGCTCATGCTCGTGGACGTTCCTTCGGGCGGAGACCAGACCGTCGCCACCTGGGATGTCTTGTTGCGCGACAGCCGAGATGAAGGCAAGACCTGGATCAACGAACGCTGGCTGCGCGCGAAAGAGGTTGGCGGCGGAGGCGGTATCGTGCCCAGTCGCGTCGCCGAAATGGACGATGGCTCCTGGTTGCTGGCCGCGTCCTACTTTGCCAAGCCGGGAAACGTGGAAATCCTCGATTACTATCGTTCCAAGGATCGCGGCAAGACCTGGGAGTTCATCGGGCAGCCGCATCACTTTCCGCCTCATTCCCTTTCCGAGCCGAGTCCCATTCAGCTCGCCGACGGACGTCTGTTCGTCATTGCCCGCGAATCGCGCGTCGACGGTTTGCAGGGGGCGAAGGGCTTTTCGACAGACGGTGGCAAATCCTGGAAGTACCAGCACGTGCCGTTTCCGATCACCGGGCGGACGTGTGCCGGCCTGTTACAAGATGGTCGTCTGATGGTGACATTCCGCTCGGGCGTGGGACGGGCCGCGCTGCGTGCCTGGATTGGCGATGTGGATGATCCCACCGGACCGCAGCCAGCCGGCGGTCACTGCAACGATCGGTATTCCATCGGCCTGAAGGACGGCGTGTTTCATTTGGATAATGACGGGCACCGTGGCCAATTTACGATGTATAATCTGCGTCCCGCCGATTCGGCCAAGACCATCGTCGATTTGACCTTCGAGGTTCTGGTGCGGGCGAATGCAGGCCGTGCGGCGAGCGTGTCGGTACCGTTTGCCGGCGTGTTGCGCTTGTTTCCCGACCACGTCGTCATGGCCCACAATCCCCAGCTGCGGGCCGAGATCGCGCCCGGTGAGTTTCACACCTACCGAGTCGTCAGCCGGACCGGCCGCATGGAACTGTTCATCGACGGAAGACCTGCCTGGGACACCGATCAGGGCGACAGCCGCCTGAGCGAGTTGCCGTGGACTCTGATCAGCAGCCATGCCCTGGCGTTCGGCAACGAGCCGCGCAACCCGTACGAGGTCTTCGGGTACGATTACTATCGGTTCAAGGTTCAGCATCCGGATCTGTACGCGGTTCAGATTTCGCCGAGTGTGACCGGTTACAGCCAGTGGCGACGCTTCGAAGCCGTCACCGAAGACCCGGCAGCGGGACGCCATGTGACGTCGTGGTCCGCGGCCCACGACGGGTTCCCCGACCAGCATCAACTCGATCACATCGTCGAAGTGGAGGCCAGCGCCAACGGCCATGAACAAGGCTACTCCGGCTGGGTGCAACTCGGCGACGGCCGCATCTTCGTGGTGCATTACACCGACGACACCGCCGCGGCCAGCAGTGCCAACCCGCACATGTTCGGCGTCCCCTGGATTCGCGGCACGTTCTTGTCGCTGGATGATCTGCCGCCCAGGAAGCTTGGGGACTCGAAATGATGGCTTACGACAATGCCGACGAGCAACGCGGGAATCCCTCATCGTTTCAAGAGTTCGTCCAGCGCAAACTTCTCGAAATTCAGCGAGTAGGAATCGAGCTTCGGCGTCGTTGCCGGGTCGCTCGTCGAGAGGTGAAAGGAGAGTCGCACAGGCTCGCGAATTCGCAGGTCCAAGTCCGAGGTGACCTCCACGCGCAACGGACGGTCACGGGCGTCGAGCACGTCGACGCGGACTTGTGTATTTTCCGGTGTCTCCACGGCGAACTGAAGTCGGCGGAATTCGCAGTCGGGAGGCAACGTTAGCAACTCCGTCACGAATCGACCGTCGCGGACGTTGCCGCCGTCACCCTTCGCCAGAACGAGATTGTCCGTCAGGTTGATCACACTCTGCTTCTGGCCCCGTTCGATAAAAAAACTGTCTTCATAGGCCCACGGTCGCACGTTCAACCGCTGGTAGCTGCGACGGCGTTGAAAGTGCTCGGTGTTTGAGCCAAAGCCGCTCGTTTCGAATACGTCGAGACCGCCATAACCCGTCACGACAAGTTCCAGAAACGGATCGTCGTCCAGGTTGCAGACGAAGGCGTGCCCCCAATACCGCGATTCGCCCAGGTCCAACTCGTCGAGCACATTACCGCGTGCATCGAGGGCCGTCAGTCTGGCATTCGGCTTCTGGCCGGGCGTGGGTGAATATTGCCCGTGGGTCATCGCGAGGATTTCGAGCTGCCGGTCTCCGTTCAGGTCGCAGAGGATCGGCGTCATGTACATGTGCTGGCCATCATCAAGTTCCGGCCGAAGATCGCGCCGCCATTGGAAGCGGCCCTTTGCGTCCAGACAGTAGACCTCGCCTCCGAATGTCATGCCGACGATCTCGACCGAGCCGTCGCCGTCCAAGTCCGCCACGTTCGGCGAGTCCTCTTCCGATAATCCGTCCACTTTCCACAGCAGCTTGCCGTCGATCGTGAACGCCATGACGGCATCGTGAGCTTCGTCCTGCTTGTAGTTGTCCACGGACTTGATGATCTCGACAGTTCCATCGCCGTCAATGTCGACCAACACGGCATCGGCACTCGAGGCGTTGTCGTTTGTCGGAAAAGTCCACACGCTCTCCAGCGTCGATGGATTCAAGCGGTGCAGCACTCCCTTTGCGGCAAAGTCGTCCCCGCTACCGGCAAACAAGTCCCAGCGGCCATCACGATCCACATCCATTGCCGACGTGTAGCAGCCGCATTGGACCCAGTCACGCCGTCGCTGGAGTAGCGACAGTTCGTTCATGTTGATACGAGCCAGGTAACGGGATCGGGTGCCGAGATAGCCGTCGAGCACTCCGTCTCCATCTCCGTCGATGATCACCGGGGAATTGCCGAGCTTGCCGTCTTCCGAATCCCACTGCCGCAGAATCTTGCCGTTGTGATCGCAGACATACAGAACGCCCGGTTCAGAGACCGAATACAGCACCTCCCACCGACCGTCGCCGTCGAGATCAAACGCGGAGGTCGATTGCTGTTGGCCCTTCAGCTCGCGGCTCCAACGAACACTCCCGTCGGCCGCGTTGAGCATTTGCAGCTTGCCAGGCGCCCGCGACACATACAACAGTTCGCGCCGGCCGTCGTTGTCGAAATCCACACATACTTCGGAGCCGCAGAACTCCCGATCGTAGATCGTATACTGATGCCGAAAGAGCTTGCTCCGTACGCGATCGACCGACATCTCACCGGTCCGCGGTTCAGCGGCAATCGCCGCCGTAGCCGCAAGCAACATCAGGCACGTGACCGTTCGAGTCATCGCCATCTCCGATCTGTTGTGCTACGGAACCTGCCTCAAGCATTTGTTTCGGGCCATTCTTCGAGTGCTCGACCCGAAGACGGTGGCAAAGAAGCGCACGACGCCCCGCCGGGCAAAGTGGGTCACGGCCATTGCTCGCTTTGCGTTTCAGCTGTTCGACCATTGGATGGTTTTCCCGTCACGAAAACGCTGCCACGACAATTCGACGATGTCAGCCGGTCGTCGGCCGGTGGCAATGTACTCCGCCATGGTACGCCCAACGAACGGTGACAGTGAAAATCCGCCCCCGCTGAAACCGGCTGCGAAATAGATGCCGGCTGGCCCCTCCAGTCGATCCAGAATCGGCATACCGTCGGGAGAATAATCATAGGTACAGGCAAACGTGCGATGAACAAATCCGTCTCGCATCCAGGGCAGCGTCGTCGACAACGCCTGATGCATCTGAGGTTGGTCATCGAGCTATCTTCAGAAACGAGTCCTATTACAGCGTCGCCGAAGATTCCTCGCGACACTCACCAGAAAAATGTCCTTTGAGTCTATCGTTCTGAACGCTACGATCAATGCGCTGAAGCGAGATATTCTCATGGAGTCCATTCACAATGACCGCCGCCGATGTCGCACACGCATCGGCACTGTGGCGTCGAACAGACGTTCGTGCTGGAGGGAACCAGTTTCTTGAGGAGCATACACCATGATTCAGGCACTTTCGAACCATCTGCCGATCAAGCACTCAGCACTGGTCTGGCTCGTGATCGGGTGGTCGTCCGTCGCGGCTCAGGTATCGGGACAGGATTCCATTTCCGTTCGGCATCCGGAATCTTTGCCTCCACGGATTGACTGCGAACGAACAGTCGTTGGCGTGACGGGAGACTACAAGCCTTGCCTGGCACTGCTGCCTGGCGGCGAGTTGTTGCTTGTGATGTTTGCCAGCGTCGATCCCGGCCAGGAGATCCGCGAGGATATGATCCTGTATCGGTCGTCGGACGGCGCCAAAACCTGGGGTGACAGAAACGTGCTGCCGCTGCTGGGCCGGGAACCGTATTTCAGCCTGCTGGGCGACGGCACCCTGTTCATGACCACTCATTTGCGGAATGATGAAGTTCGCAATCCTGACAAGTACACCCACAGCTATGTTCATCGATCGACGGACCAAGGGAGGACTTGGAGCACACTGCGGATTGGCGCGGAGAACGTTCCCGGCGTTTCCCCGAAATCCTGGACCCACACCAGCCGCAACATCCTCGAACTTCGGGACGGTTCCGTGATCCTGGGTGTCTCCGCGGGGAGCAGCACGGACTATCTTTGGCGATCAAAAGATAAGGGGGTGACATGGGACAAGTCGCTGGCCTGCAAAGTCGAAGGATTTGATGTCAAGAATCAGGGGTTTCCCTGGTTCGCGGAGACCGTCTTTTGGGAAGCGGCCAACGGCGACCTGCTGGCGATCGCCCGAAGTCACTCCAGCGCCCTGCCGGCACTGAAGAACAGTGCGATCCCCGAAGGGAATGATCAGGTCGAGCGCATGGCCCTGTTTCGATCGCGTGATGGCGGCGGGACCTGGACCCTAGAACCAGAGTTGGGAAACGACTACGGCGAGCACTATCAGGCTGTTTTGCGACTCCAAGACAAGCGGCTGCTATTCACGTTCACGGTCCGGTCGCTGCGGCCCCCGTTGGGCGTGCATGCGATTTTGGGACGGGAACAGCCTGATGGGTTTCAATGGAAGTTCGGCGAGGATCGGCTGATTCTCGATGAAAAGACCCCGAAAGATCAACCGAGCGGTGGCGGCTTCGGTAACACGGTCCAACTGCAGGATGGGACATTGGCGACGTCTTATACCTACAGGGATTCCGCGGGGAAGGTACATGCCGAAGTGGTCCGTTGGCGGCTTCCACCGCGCGATCCCGTGAATGACTAATCCGTGTGTCCAGTTCAGGATGATGAGGTCCGATTGTTCCACGACGTCGGGCGTCCCGCAATCGAGCAGCATCCGCCGCCACTTTGCGATTCAGCCGTTGGACCATTGGATGGTTTTCCCGTCACGAAAACGCTGCCACGACAATTCGACAATGTCAGCGGGTCGTCGGCCGGTGGCAATGTACTCCGCCATGGTACGCCCAACGAACGGAGACAGGGAAAATCCGCCCCCGCTGAAACCGGCTGCGAAATAGATGCCGGCTGGCCCCTCCAGTCGATCCAGAATCGGCATGCCGTCGGGGGAATAATCATAGGTACAGGCAAACGTGCGATGAACAAATCCCGCTCGCATCCAGGGCAGCGTCGTCGACAACGCCTGATGCATCTTGCGCACGGTGGAGAACTCCGCCGTCTGGCGGCCTTGGTCCGGGTCTTGTTGCACGCAGTCCTCCAGCGACTTGACCCAGTCTCCTTCGCGCCAGCCGACGAACATCTGATTCGAACCTTCTGGCCGCAGGTAAATCCCCGCTGCGGCGTCGCTGACGATCCGCTGCAGACGCTGATCGGAGCGGGCCGGAACCTGAAAGAAACCCATTTCCGCCCGATGCGGCCGCACCGGCAACGGCTGGCCGAAACGCTCCATCTGCAACGGCAACCAGCATGACGTGCCGAGCAGCACGACGGAGGACTCGATCGTCTCGGTCTCGGTCGCCACTTGGACCATTGACCCGACGACTTCCAGCCTTTGCACTTCGCAGCCTTCGACGATCTCGACTCCCAATTGACGCACAATACGCGCCAGTGCCTGGGTCGCTTCCATCGGGTCCAGGTGGACTGCGCCCGGTTCGAAGACGTAAATCGTTTGATCGTCCGATCGCAGGCCCGGCTGCAGGTCGTTCGCCTGCCGGGCATCAATTCGTGACACGCGGCATCCCGTCGATGTTGCGACTCGTATTGCGTCATCGACGCTCGCGGAGTGATCCTGATTCGTCGCCAGCAGATATCCCGCCTGATGAACGGGAATCCCTTCGCCGAACTGCTCGTCAAGGCACTGAAAGAACCGCGAGGACTCCGCTTGCCAGCGAGACAACCCCGCGTGACGAACCGTTGACCGAATAATGCCTGCCGCGCGTCCCGACTGACCGGCGCCGACATAGTGCCGCTCGAGAACCCGAATGCGGCCGCACTTCCGCAGTGCAAGATGCAACGCCGTGCTCAGGCCAGTTACGCCGCCGCCGACAATCAGCACGTCGCACATCAAAGGCAATCTGGCACTCCTTGTTGATCGTGATGTCGGTGACAACGTTTTGCCGCCGATTCCTCAGCTTCGGGGGATATTTCGTTCCAGCCACGCCGCCACTAAACAACGCCGCTCACTTCGTTTGCTCTTCCAACCGGTCTTTCCCGTCGGTCAGCCAGGCCAGGTTGAAGCGGGTCAAGCGGAGTTGCGTATAGTTCTCGGCTTCGTAGAGCAGGAGGCCCTCGCCCGACGATGTCACGGCGAGATCGCAATACGCCGACGAACCTTCATGCACCAGTTTCGAGATCGGCCACGATCGGCACTCGTCGTAGCTCAGGAAGACCTTCATGCGAGACCGCGCGTTCGGATTGCTGGGCGTCGCCAGCAGGATGCGGTTTTTGTCAGAATGAGACATGTCCGTCATGCGCGTGACAGACCCCTGGCAGGACGGTTCCGGCAGGCGATCGTCGAACGTCACCGGCAACCAGGTTTTGCCGCCGTTCTGACTGACGGAAATCGCACGTTTCCGTTGATTCTGCCGGCTGCGGGCATTCATGTAGACCATGCCGTCGGTCAACTCGACCACTTCGCATTCGTCGGAGGTATTCGCATCGAGCGGTTCGCCGCATTGCCACGTCTTGCCGTGGTCATCGCTGAAGAAGGCGAACGACATCTGAATCTCGCCCAGGGTGGGCGTGGCATCGGACCAGCAGGGGATCAACAACCGACCCGACTTCAATTGAATGCCGTGGCCCGGTCCCGTCCCTACCCAATGCCACTTCGGATTGACGGCTTGCTCCGTGATGTCGAACGGCTTCGACCACGACCGGCCGTCGTCATTGCTGTGCATCAGCAGCACGCGTTTGTTGTCCCGACAAACCGGCAGCCAGATCGTGCCTGTCTCGCGATCCTGCACCGGACAGGGATTGCCCATTGTCTGAGAATCGCCGTCGGCGACGAGGTGCTGTGCGCTCCAGGTGCGACCGCCATCGCTGCTGCGCTTCAACACAACGTCGACGTCTCCATGATCGTTGAAATTGTTTTTCCGCGCCTCGGCAAACGCGAGCACGGTGCCCTGCTTCGTGACCAACAGCGCCGGAATGCGGTAGCAATGATATCCCGCCTCTTTGGCTTGAAAGAGCGGGTGCTCCTCAAACACCGGGGTTTGCTTCCGATCTTGTTCACTCGCCGCTTCACTCGCCTCGGAGTGTGGATTTCCGGGCGCCAGAGCCAAAACCGCCGCTGCCAGGCACACCAGGAGAACCATGACGATGTTTGGTAGCAGCAATGCCGTTGGTCGAAAACCACGAATGCGGATCATCGAGCTTTCCTCAGAAACGAGTCTTATCACGACGTCGCCGAAAGTGTCTGGCGGCACTCACCTGCAAAATGTCCATTGAGTTTATCATTCTGAACGTTACGATCAATGCTGTGCATGCGGCTCATGCGCCGACGAACAGATGCGTGACTATTGGGTTCTTTCAGCAGGCCAACCAGCTTCTTGAGGAGCATACACCATGATTCAGGCACTTTCGAACCATCTGCCGATCAAGCACTCAGCACTGGTCTGGCTCGTGATCGGGTGGTCGTCCGTCGCGGCTCAGGTATCGGGACAGGATTCCATT
>Ga0194121_10007620_pt1 | contig 14054 bp, 11 predicted proteins | sample TA2MahCa50mmetaG_FD_148609 | JGI IMG/M metagenome (GOLD analysis project Ga0194121, IMG submission 148609) | Freshwater microbial communities from Lake Tanganyika, Tanzania - TA2015020 Mahale Deep Cast 50m | ecosystem: Environmental > Aquatic > Freshwater > Lake | place: Tanzania: Lake... | reverse complement strand
CATGGGTGGTCAACCACAGACCAAGTTGTTTCCGTGGTATTATTTCCCCCTGGTTTTGGGCGATGGTCAACATCCTTTGTCGCGGAATTTGGATCCAATTTTGCTTCGGTTTGTGAGCAGCATCGATACGGTTACCGCACCCGGGATTCGCAAACAGGTCCTGTTGGCTTCGTCCGATCGTAGCCGATCCTTGGCCTCCCCGCTTAGGGTGCATTTGGGTACTGCCACCGAGGCGTTGGAAGAAAGTCAATTTCAAAGCAAGCGGATACCGGTAGCGGTTCTCTTGGAAGGCACTTTCAATTCAGCCTATCGCAAAAGGGTATTAAATGAATTTGCCCAAAAGGCGGTGGATTCTCTCCAAATGCCCAAGAAGGATAGCATCAACAACGGCCGCATGATAGTGGTGGCGGATGGTGATTTGTTACGATTCACCGGTCAGCAGTACGGGAACCGCAATTTTGCGCTCAATGCAGTGGCCTATCTGCTCGAAGACCGTAGCACCATCGAATTACGTGCTCGGCGAATCAGCCTTCGCCTTTTGAATGCAAGTCGGGTGAAAGAAGAAAAGTTGTTTTGGCAGGTCATGAACCTTGGTTTGCCTTTGTTGTTGCTTCTGGTTTACGGCGGTTTGAGATATTACTTAAGAAGAAGGGCTTTTATAAAAGCATTGTTAGGTTCATGAATAAGAACAGGCCTTATTTGTTGGTTTTTATGGTTTTGGCAACCGTGACTTGGTATGTTTGGAAAAACCAAAATTCCGGGACCCTGGATCCGATCGACACCAATTTTGCGATTGAGGATACCGCCTCGGTGGTTCGAATATTTATTGCAGACCGCAAAGGTCAGCGATTGACTTTGGATCGCAAGAAGGGCGGGCCTTGGCGAATGGGTTCCGGCCAAACGCCCAGACCCGATGCGGTCTTTACGATGTTGCAGACTCTAAGGCGCTGGGAGGTCAAGACTCCCGTTCCAAGGCCGGCGGTTCAGAACGTTTTCAAAATCCTGGCCACTACGAGCGTGAAGGTGGAGGTGACCATGGCGGATGGTTCTGGGCAGGTTTACTATGTGGGATCGGGCACCCCGGATATGAGGGGGACCTACGCCATGAAGGAGGGGTCCAAGCTTCCTTATATTCTTCATTTGCCGGGATGGGAGGGGTATTTGAGTACCCGTTTTTTTGCCAACGAAGAAGAAATGCGGGAAAGGGTTTTGTTGCGCCTTCAGCCCAGCAATTTGGAAAGACTGGTGGTGGAATATCCCGCCGAGCCAGAGAACAGCTACGAGTTAAGAATTTTGCCTACCGGAACCTTTGAATTGCGTGACTTGGCCGGGACGAATTTGCCATGCAACCAGCGAGCAGCAGCGACTTTGTTCGCTGGATTCGCCTTTTTGCCGGTGGAAGGCTTTGAGAATATGCAACCCATGCGGGACAGTGTTCCGGGCCGGGTGCCCGAGAAAATGCGCCTTAAACTCTGGGAAAAAGGCGGAAAACTGCATTTTATTTCGGTTTACCCCAAAAGTCAACTCAACCAACTTGATGTGGTTCTTTTAAACGTAGCCCCGGATATAGACCGGGATTATTTCTACCACCACGGGATGAATGAATTTGGCGTTCTGCAGAAAAGAGCCATCCCTTGGTTTTATGCTACAAAACCTCAATTACGCGAAGAGGGCGGTGGTCCTTGATTGCTTACCTTTATTGCTAAATCCCTTTCAACACAGCCTCATGAAATTTATCGTTTCCTCTTCGGCCCTTTTACGCCAATTGCAGTCGGTCCAGGGCGTTATACAGACCAATAACGTTCTCCCTATTCTGGATCACTACCTTTTTGATGTCGAAGGTAAGAATTTAACCATCTGCACCACAGACCTCAACACGACCATGCGTACGCGTTTGCCCGTCGAAGGCAATGGACAAGCCAAAGTGGCCGTACCGGGGCGGATTTTATTGGAGACCCTCAAGACCCTCCCTGACCAACCTATTTCCATTTCCTTTGATCTCAAAACCTTTGCCATCGAAGTACATACTGACAAAGGGAAGTTTAAGCTTTCCGGTGAAAATGGCGAAGAATTTCCGACCCTTCCGGATATGCCGGGCAATCAACACTTTACTTTACCATCTGACGCATTACTGACCGGGATCTCTAATACCCTGTTTGCCGTTGGCACCGACGAATTGCGGTTGGCGATGACCGGAGTCAAAATGGAATGCGCAGGAACCATCCTCAGTTTCGTTGCAACAGATGCTCATAAGTTGGTTTTGCATAAGCAGAGGGGCATCGAAGTGCCCGCCGCTGCAGGCTTTATCGTTCCGCGCAAAGCCTTAAGCTTATTGAAGGCGACTCTTCAGGGCGATGAAACTTTGGTGAAGGTGGACTATAACAATACTCACGTGGCCTTCTCCTTTGGGGATTTGGAATTAGTTTGTCGATTAATTGACCAAAAATACCCTGACTATCAAGCTGTTATACCTAAGGAAAGCGCCAATCGCTTGGTTATCAAACGAGCCGAATTTTTATCTTCTTTACGCAGGATTTCCATTTATTCTAGCAAGTCTACCTACCAGGTGAGGCTATCCATCAAAGGGAGCGAACTTCAATTGTCTGCCGAGGATCCGGATTTTGCAAACCAGGCGACGGAGACTATTTCTTGTGATTATAACGGGGCTGATTTGGAAATTGGTTTCAATGCGCGGTTTTTGGTGGAGATGCTGTCTACCTTGTCGGGAGAAGAGGTTCAGTTTGAATTGAGTCTGTCGAGCCGACCTGGTGTATTGAGGCCGGTGCATCAGGAAGATCAAGAAGATACTTTAATGCTGTTGATGCCGGTAATGCTTTCGGATTACCGGACTTGATTATTTTCCAGCCAGCCAGGGTAATGGATTGACCTTGGCGATTCCTTTCCAAAGTTGAAACTGCAGGAACGACTCCCCATCTTCTTGACGGGTATGCAAGGTTCCCAGGCTTTGTCCGGTGCTGACTTTCTGACCTTTGCTTACGGTTGTTTCGGACAAATGGGCATAGACGGTCAGGTATTGTCCGTGGCGTATGATGACGGTTTTCTGCATGCCGGGGATATTGACCACTGCAGTGACTTCTCCCCGAAAGCAAGCCTTGACTTCAGCGCCCTTTTCTCCTCGCAAAGTAATCCCATCGTTGCGGACATTGATATTCTTAAGATGAGGATGTGCGTGGAATCCGAAGGTTTCGCTGACCATGGCCTTTCGTAAGGGCCAAGGCAATCGACCTTTATTTTCTTCAAAGGCTTTTCCCAGGGCTTTGGCTTCAGGGGTAAGTTCCAACAAAGCCTGGTTTCGGGCGGGACCAGGTTTACGGTCAGCGGCAATATCTTTGTCGGTGTTGGCGGTCTTTATGGCGGCCAGTCTAGCCGCTTCAATCTCCTTGCGAACCAATTCTTCGATACTTTTCTGTAATTTGTTACGGGATATTTCCTGGTTTCGTAATTCCTGACGAAGTTTTTTCTCGTCTTTTTGCAGGGCTTTGACGATTTTATCTTGTTGCTGACTTTCTTTACGAAGTTCTTGTTTGCTGGCCTCTTCTTGGATTTTGAGTTCTTCCTTTTCGCTTTTTTCGACCTCAAGAATTTTTTCCTTCTGGGTCATTTCTTTTTGTAATTCGATGATGGCTTCAGCTTGTTCTCGGCGGTAGGTATTGTATTGTTTTAAATGTCGGCTTCTACGCAATGCTTGATTAACATCTTTAGCAGAGAGGATGAGCAGCACAGGAGACTGCGATTGCATTTGGCGATGATACTGACGAAGCAATTGTGCATAGGTCTTTTTGAGTCGTTGCAAGTCAGCTTGCAATGATCCGATCACGGCTTCTAATTCCGAAATTTGATCTTGTCTAAGTTTAATTTCCCGACTGTAGTTGGAAATAATTTTTTCGCGCGTTTTGATTTGCCCGCGAATAAGTTCCAACTGTTTTAGTTCGCTGCGCTTCTTTTGCCGAACTTTTTCCAGTTCAACACGGGTTTTTTGGATGCTTTCATTGAGGGTGCGACGTTGTTCTTCAAGGCCTGCTCTATTTGTATTTTTGGAGGTTGTCGCGCCATTGGAAGGGGAGCTTTCGGGTTTTTGGGCAGAGGCCGATGAAATCAAGACTACTCCCACCAGGAAGCCAAGCGTGCATAACAATTTCTTCAGCAACATAAGCCGGAGAGGTTATTGGGCGAGTTTGAGTTTACGGTATTCTTTTGGAATTTTGACGGACGGCAATTCCACGCCTTGTATTTTGGGCTCTTTCCAATGCATTTCCAAGATGGCATTATGACGAGGAATCTTGAGGGTAAAGCTCATGTGGGCAGGCAGTGTGGAGGTCTCTGCATCGAAGATTTTGAGATAATCGATTTTCAGGCTTCCGCTTGGTGATTGGATGTGGAGCTGGTGAATTTTGGAAGGCCAACGACCCCATTCGGCTTCAAATATGGCGGTACGCTTGCTTAGATTGACTTCAAAGCGAATGGGTTGTGCGAAGGAATTTGGGGGGGTCAAGCCGTGGATGACTGCTCGGTCAATGAAAGAACGATGACCATGAAGCAAGGCGTCCTGGAACCAGCGGTAATCCAAGGACATCTCCAGCGCTGGTTCTAATTCAGTCCAGGTCCCGCACCAATAATTTTTGTGAAGACGGCTAATCATCCAAACGGAATCCGGTCGCAGGATAAGCCTTAACATTTCAATTCCCAAGGCCGGACGAATGCTAATATAAATAAATTGTTCCGGACGAAGCAGCATGATCACCGGTGAGGCGAGTTGGGTTTCGTTGTAGGTGATGTTCCAATTTCCTTCCATTTTGAGGTCACCGCGGAGATAGTCTTTTCTGCCCAATATTTTAAGCCACCCTCTTTTTAATTCTATCGGACTGGGTCTCATTGGTTGAACAGAATCGCTTGTCCCTGAGGATGGGGCCAAAACAGAATCGCCTTTAAGCGAATCAAAACCGGTTAAAGCAGCCTTTTCGCTGTCGCTGGATGAGCGTGCTTCTCTAACGGAGAGTTTTTTAGAATAAGCGGATCGTCGCCTGGAATGACAGGAGGAATTGACTAATAGGAGCCCCAAGGCTAGAACCAAGAGGGCATGATGAACACCAGGCTTGATCCGTGGATTCAAAGCGATAAGCAAGATCAATATAGATGAATTAAGGTTGCATCGGTAGGCCGTGAAGGACCTTATCCCGAAGAGTGGGGTTCTCGGGGTCAGCTTCCCCGGCTTTAATCCATTGGGCTTTGGCCTCTTCGGATCGATTAAGGCGGTAGAGAATGTCACCGTAATGTTCTAGGAGCGTGGCATTGTTGGGGCTGTTTTCCAAGGCTTTCAGCATGGGTTGTAAGGCCTGTTCGTAGTGTCCCATTTGATACAAAACCCAAGCATACGTGTCTTGGTAGGATGGATTGGATGGCTCTATTTGGGTTGCGCGCAGGCTCATAGTTAGGGCTGAATCAAGGTTTTCGCGGCGCAGACTTAGGTAATAGGCAAAATTATTAAGCACCAAGGAGTTCTGCGGCTGCAAGCGTAGAGCCTTTCCGTAACAACGATCCGATTCAGCGTGGTTGGCTCTGTGATGTTCAATATCGCCCAACATGATATGGAATTGTGTTTCTAGGTCTGGCTGCTCTGCAATGTAGGTTAATCCGCTGCGTAGAATATCGGCAGCTTCATCTTCTTTGAGGTTTCTCTGCAGGGCAACGCCCAGAAAAAAGTAGCTGACTCCTTGGGATGGGTACAAATCAATCGCTCGACGGGAGACCGCCTCCAGGCTGTCCATGAGTTGCAGGTCTAACAAACAGGATTGGTACTGTTGCCAAATCACGTATTGCGCTGTTAACGAAGGGGTGGACAAAGCCAATCGGTATTGTTCTGCGGCATCCTGACCTCGATCTTGTTTCATCAGGCTTTCGCCTAACAAAGCATAAAGCAGGCTTTCATTTGGATACACTTTAAGCACTCGGCGCAGCCAATCTTCACGTAATGCTTGGTTTTCGCCTAGCCTCTCCAGAATTCGGAATATACCCTGCAGCAATTCTTCGGAGCTTAAATCGCGGGTTTCCATCGCCTCGATAAATTTCTGTTCGGCTTGTTCAGGTCGACCAAGTGCATAAAGCAGTTCCGATGCAGCGAGATACAGCCTTGGGAAATTACTCCGATCCCTGCCCCTTAGGGCTTCCTCGACCACGCTTAAGGCCTGGGCATACTGACCCCATTCCGAATACAATTGAACCAGGCTTAGCTTGTAGGTTAACTCCTCAGGATATAAGGCAATGAGTCGCTGCATTTCTTTGACCGCAAGTTCTTTGCGGTTCATTAACAAATACAGGGTTTTTTTCTGCTCCAGAATTTCTGCCTGCGGCCCCACGATTTTCTCTATTTCTTGGTAACATTGAAGGGCCTTGGGATATTCCTGCAATTGAAGATGAATCATTCCCATATTTTCCCAGGCTTCCAGAGCGTGCTCTTCGCCAAGAGTCGTTAGGTATTTAAGCGTCTTAATGGCTTCTTGGTTCAAGGCATTGTTCTGCTCCAATTGGGCAAGTAATTTGACAAACCAGGGATTCAGGGGACTCAGGGCTACAGCCTTGCGGCTATGCTCCAAAGCCCGGCGAGCATCCCCGCTTTGCAAGGCCATACGGGCAGCTTCGTAAGCGCAGGTTGCATTGGACGGATCGATGGACAGGGCCCGCATAAAACCTTGTTCGGCTTTGTCCCATTGACCAATGGCTTTGGCCGCGGTTCCTTCGAAGAAATAGAATTGCACCTGACTCTGCTGGATCTCCGACAAAACAGGACTGATTTCCGATTTGGATTTGGAGGCCGCATTGGGTGCCTGGAACTTTGGAGCCGAAGGGGAGGGTCGCTTGGCGCAAGAAAGTCCGGCCAGCATAAGGGCCAGAAGCAAGGATCGGCTCAAGGACATAAAATTTCGCTGTAATCGCTGAGGCTGAGTTCCATGGGCGTGGATGATTGTTTACCGCTTAGCTTAACGTAGCAGCCTAGCATGGAATTGCGTAAGGACATACCTTGAATAACGGAATGTTCGCCAACAATGGATGAGGCCATGGAAGAGTTGGATATCTTGGCCCCTGCACCCAAGGAAACGTAAGGCCCGATGGTAGAATGGCTAATTTGGCAACCCGGCCCGACATAACACGGTCCGACGAGTTCGCTGTTCTCAAGCAATGCTGATGGGTCCACCAGAGTTTCGTTTGGGCGTTCGGTTAAGTAGTCCAAGTAACGCCCGTTGGTATGGATGGTTGCGTCTTTGTTCCCGCAGTCCAACCACTCGGTTACCGTTCCCGGATAGAAGCGTATACCTTTAAACTTCATATTTTCCAGAGCAGAGGTCAATTGGTATTCACCTTTGTCCATAACCCCGTGATCAATCAGGAACTGTAATTCAGAACACAGATTAGCACCATCTTTGAAATAATAAATACCGATGATGGCCAGGTCCGAAATGAATACAGGGGGTTTTTCGTGGAAAGCGCTAATCCAACCCGTTTCATTCAGTTCTACAACCCCAAAGGCTCGAGGGTCATCCACCCGCCGCACCCAAATGATCCCTTCTTGTTCGGTGTCCAAAACAAAATCCGCTTTGAACAATGTATCTGCGAAGGCCACCACCACAGGGCCGTTCAGCCAAGCCTTGGCACAGAGGATGGCGTGGGCGGTGCCCAAGGCCTCCTCCTGGTAATGAATGCTGCCCTCTGCGCCAAGATGACGGGCAATGTCCAGCAATTGTTTTTCAACGGTTGCCCCGAAGGAGGGAGCCGTGATGAACGCAATATGCTCCACCTTCTGTCCGCAAACCTTAACAATATCTTCCATCAATCTTTCGACGATGGGCTTTCCGGCGATGGGCAGCAAAGGCTTGGCGGTGGTCAAGGTATGAGGCCGCATGCGTTTGCCTAAACCGGCCATCGGTACAATAATGTTCATAAAATCAAATTACGGTACAAATTTAAGCCATTTGGTCAAGGGGATTATGCACAGAAAAGCACCCATGAGCACGGCCTTGATTACTGCAGTCCACGGGGTAATTTCTTGACCAATCCAGTGGCGATTGATAGCAAAAAGAATGAGCGCCCAAAGACCTAAGAGAAACCAGCCCTTCCATGGATAGGGGATAGGATATTTGCGATGACCAATCAACGCGCTGGCTCCAAATAGCGAACCATAACACAATAGGGTCACCCAAGCGCAAGCCGTGTATCCGTACAGGGGGATGCCCCACCAGTTTCCGGTTACCGTAATGACGGCAGATCCCAACCCTAGCCACAGACCCCATCGGGTCTGATCGCTTCTTTTGAACCAGACCGAGTGGTTGTAATACCAACCTAGGCATAGGTTGGCCGCCAATAGAATCGGCACCACCGTGAGCCCTTCGTGGTAGGCAGATCCTATGAGGGCTTTGGCCCAATCAAGCCATAGCATAACAGTTAGGAAGATTCCCCATCCTGCCAAGCTGTAGTACCAAAAGACCTCTCCGTATCGGGGATTGCGGGGCTGTCCATCGGTGGCGTCATCCTCTTGGATCGAACGCCCTGAACCTAGAAAATATGGTTCGGCCCCCATGCGGAAAGCTTGAGTGAACAAGCTCATCAGGATGGATAATTTGTAAACCGCCCCATAAATTCCCACTTGCCAAAGCGCTTGCTCGTGCGTGCCGGTCCATCGGAATTTGAGCATAATACGATCCAAGGTTTCGTTAAGCATTCCGGCCAAGCCAGCCAACAATAAGGGCCACGCGTAAGTTAACATGGGTTGTAGCGTGGACCAGCGAAAATCCCTTGGTTTGGGCCATAGTCGTACCAAGAGGAGTAGTGTCAATGAATTTGCGAACACATTACTTAAAATAACCCAATCCAAGGAGATTACGCGATCTCCTTGAAGGGAAGGCTGCTTGTACCCTAGGAAGTACACCTGCAATCCGACCAAAATAAGAATATTTGAAAACTTGAGAATAACGTAGTGTAGGCTACGTCCGTCTTGTCTCAATTTTGCGAAAGGCAAAGCCGATAGGGCATCCATCGCAAAGATGACCGCGAACCAACGAACGTAGTTGGAATGCTCAGGATGTTGGAGCAAAAGGGCCCAATGTTCGGCCCCAAACCAAAGTCCCAAGCTAAGCATCACGGAACTCGCAAGTAAAGCATAAAACCCTGATGAATAGACTTTTAATTCATTATCTGCCGATCCAGGTTCTTTATTACAGAATCGGAAATATGCAGTCTCCATTCCGTAGGTGTAGAGCACAGCCCCCAAAGCCGCCCATGCATAGAAGTCGGTGATAACGCCGTATTCGGCCGGGAGAAAGAGCCTCGTGTGCAGAGGAACAAGCAGATAATTCAGCAGCCTCCCTACCACGGTGCTCAAACCGTAAAGGACGGTTTGTGAGGCCAGTTGATGCAGTTCGGATTTATGCTTCACCACGTTAATTAGGATGGCTTAATGTTCTTGGGCGCCTGGTCGGGAGAGGACCATGCGGGCAAAGAACGCATGACGCTGTCGCGCAGTGCTTTGAACGCAGGCAAATCTCTCGCCTTCATGGGTTCAGGTTGGGGGCCTTGCAATTTACGCGGATTCACTTGAACGCCACGGTTCCAGAAACGGAAACAGAGATGCGGTCCGGTGGATAGCCCTGTGCTGCCCACGTATCCGATGACTTGTCCCTGCAAAACCCTGCTCCCACGACGAATACCGGAGGCAATGCGGCTGAGATGCAAATATCCGGTGGTGTGATCACGCGAATGTTTGATTTTGACAAAGTTACCGTTGCCTCCTCGGTAGCCCGCCTCAAGGATTTGTCCCTCACCCACGGCCCGTACAGGGGTTCCTTTGGGGGCTGCATAGTCCACGCCAAGATGGGGCCGAATATATCGTAACACTGGATGCATACGGCTTGTGGAGAATCCGGAGCTGATACGGGCATAGTCCAAGGGGGCTTTCAGATAACGACGTTTCATACTTTGGCCTTGGGCGTCAAAGTAGCCGTTTTGGAATCGAATAGCAGTATGTGTTTTGTTACTAGCAATAAATTCAGCAACAATAATTTGGGCAGTCCCGTAGGGTATGGAATCTACCAATTGTTCTGTATAGTAAACCCTGTAACGATCGCCTTTTTGAATTTGAAAGAAATCTACCGTCCAATCAAAAATCCCCGCCAAAGCCATAGCCAATTCCTGCCCTGCCCTCGCGTCTGTTACCGATTGAAACAAAGAGGACTCAATAACGCCTACTAGTTGTCGATTTCGGGTAATCACCGGTTTGCGGTGTGTACTCAACCGAGGTAAGCTGTCACGCAGGTCCAGAATCAACGATTCAATGCGGTTCTTCTCGAATATCCAAAAGTGCACCCGACCCGATGCGCTATCTCTGGCTGTCCAATAACGTTGCCCACTTTGTAATCTCCTGACATTAAAAATACTATCAGGCTGATCTACGATAAATTGTACCAAAGAATAAGGAAGGCCTAGGGATGTAAAAACAGATCCTATTTCATCATCGTTTTGTATGCGGGCGCTATCCACCACCAAGGTATCCACGCGAATCCCTGCAATGCGGAGGGTATCACAAGGCAGATTTACCTTTGATTGCGAATGTTTATACCATGGAGAATTCTCGCTTTTCCACAGCCACATAAAACCAAGGATTAGGATAACAACTCCCGCAATCAAACTAAAACGCTTCCTCATGTTAACGGAGTGATGGATTAGTTCGTAACGCGTCGGCACATCGCGGATAAATATGTTTAAACCAAAACGTAAAATCTTCCGGCCGACGATCCATCCAGGATTCAAGGTCCGCTAAGGAAATCCAAAGCGCTGCCTGGACTTCAGAGGGATCGATTCGAAAAGGTCCGTCCGAATACCCGATAAAAACATGGTCCAATTCATGCTCACTCAGCCCGTTTTCAAAGGCGGTTTGGTAGATAAACCAAAAGGGTGAATGCAAATTGCAGATCATTCCCATCTCTTCTTGCAATCGTCGAGCGGCGGCTTGACTCACTGTTTCACCGGGAAGAGGATGGCTGCAACAGGTGTTGGTCCATAGGCCGCCGGAATGGTACTTGTCTAGGCTGCGCTGTTGCAAGAGCAGTTCCCCAACAGAATTAAATACGAATACCGAGAATGCCCGATGAAGTAGGTTTTTTTCGTGAGCTTCCATCTTGGGGGCCAGGCCGATTTCGCGGTCCTCCTGATCCACTAGAATTACCATGGGCTCTGCATTCAAAGTCATGTCGCAATTTAGCCCCAAAGTACCGATTGCCCACAGAAAAGGGGAGGCTCTGGTTAATGGAGAGAACTCAACGTCAAGGTTAAATCGGGATTGAAAGGCGGCGGAGGCAAAATTGCATTTCCGGATTCTGACATAAAAACTGCGGTCCGCAGGCCGTGCAGGCCCTTGGAATGTAGGTGCAGTCTCAAAGCCTGCGGGGTCTGCAGCGCTTCATCCACCCTTTGTACCGTACCGGCAGGAACCCGGGCCACTTCCAAAGCAGTCAGCCAAGTTGCGCAGTCCTGCTTGACGAAGGCTGAAGCAAGGGCGGTAATCAAGGCTTCTTTGTGTTGGTGCCTGCCGTTCAAGGTGGCCCAGTCTGGAATTATCACCCAGCCCAATACACCGCACAGCCGATCGAATTGGGCATCATTGCCTACCGCCAGGGTAATTTGTTGGCCATCCGCACAGGTAAAGATTGACCCGTAAGGAATAATGTTCGGATGCTCCGAGCCCACGGGTTGTGGTATATGTCCACCCATCCACCAGTTTGTGGCCTGATTGGTTAAGGAGGCAAGGCCTGCGTCCATCAAAGACACTGTCACTTCCTTGCCCAATCCGTCGTTGATCCTTTCAATTAAGGCGAGTAGCAGACCTTCTTTCAGTTGGTGAGCTGCTATAATATCCATCAAAGCCACCGGCATCTTGTGGCCTGGTCCACCAACAGGGCCGTTCATAGATACAAAGCCGCTCTCGGCCTGTACGATGGAATCGTATCCCGGACGATGCGAGCCCGTTCCATAGCCGTTGATCCTGCCCACAATGAGCCTGGGGTTGATGGCGTGCAGGACAGACCATGACAGGCCCAGGTCCTGTTCTTGGTTTGGTAAATTGTTGGTAATCAATATATCCGATTCTTTGATTAACTCATGGAACCGCATTTGATGCTCATTGTTACGAAGATCCGCCACCAGGCTTACTTTCCCCCAATTGACGGAGCAGAAATAGGCCGAACGCTCCATCGAAGCCCGTTCATTCGGCAAAACCCATTGTCGGGTGACATCCCCGCCAGGCGGTTCCAATTTTAAAACCCTCGCCCCGCATTCCGCCAGGAACATACCCACCGCAGGCCCCGCCAACACGGTCGCTGTTTCGAGCACTTTCAGGCCAACGAGTCCCCCGCCTTCCGGGAGCGCTTCCCTTACAGAAGGTGTCGCGTCAGCACCCTGATTATGCTCGAGGGCTTTTTCGTAACATCGATCAAAAATGGAGGATGGAACCGTCGCCATAGCTTAAGAATCGGTATTGATGGTCAAGGGCATGTTGGTAAATTTGACGCCAATCATCGCCGACCAACGCGGCGACCAAGAGCAAGAGGGTGCTGCATGGTTGATGGAAATTGGTGATCAGGCCTTGGACCATACGGGGTCGGTACGGCGGGGCAATCAGAAGGCTGGTCCTCCCGCTAATCTCCTCGAGAGCATGGGTTTGTGCATAGCGGATTAGGATATCCAAGGCCTCATGGGCCGACATTACTCCAAAGGAAGCATCTTCGAAGGAACCCTTCCTTAGATCAATACCCGAATACGGCACCCATTGGTCAGTGTGGAGAATTTTGGGTGACGTAGAGGGATGCGCCGAAATTTTATAAAGCTCAGGTTCCGTAGGGTTTACCTCAGCCAGCATGCAGGCCATCCAATACAGACTTTCAAGCATTCGGATGGTGGTCGTTCCTACCGCATAAACCGGTCTCTGGGCTGATCGGAGTGCCTTGAGTGTTTCAACCCTGCAAGAAATTCTTTCGCTATGCATAATATGGTCCGCCATTTGGGCTGCTTTCACGGGCAGAAAAGTACCCGCCCCTACATGCAGGGTAATGGTATGGCAAGCCCCACCGAGCGAGTATATTTTCTGTAGCAAATTAGGTGTTAAATGTAAACCTGCCGTAGGGGCCGCCACTGCGCCATTTTGGGTGGCGTAGGTGGTCTGATATCTTTCTCGGTCCAGGGCTTCGGTGGGACGATTCAGGTAAGGGGGCAACGGAACTTCACCGATTTCTTCCAGTAGTTCCTCAAAAGTTTGAGGGCCAGTCATCTGGGCTGAAATTGGCCGCCATATAAATTCTAACAGCCATAGGCCTTCCTTGGGTTCAAGACGTTGAATCCAAAGTTTTCCAGTGTTCAGGTTGATGTAAAGCTCTCCCCTTTTCCAGGCGCGATTATTCCCCACCATGCACCACCACCGCTGTTCATTTCTGCGAGGAGTCGCCTGACTTTCCGGTTCCAGGAGCAAAATCTCAATCCATTTCTTGTTTGCAATGGACCATCGAATTCGTGCCGGAATAACACGAGTATTGTTCATAACCAACTGCACCCCTTGTGGCAGCACAGCGGGTAAATCCGCAAACACATGATCGCTAATTTCCCCGGCCCTGTAGCTCAGCAGCTTGGCATTCTCCCTCTCCTCCAAGGGGTACAATGCAATGCGTTCTGCAGGAAGCTCGTATTGAAAGTCCTTAATGCGAAGCTTTCCTGGGTCTAAGTCCATGGTCATTCAAAGGCCTCAAAATAATTGCTAAAAAGACGATTTTTCCTCATTTTTGTAAACACAAGGGAATGATAAAAACACTCTGGTCATGACAAAAGATATCTTAATTTCCAAAACACTATCGATTCTGTTTTTAAAAAAATGGTGGATGCTTATCACGGGTTTGTTTTTTATGAGTTCCTGCCGCTGGGGGGTGGACATGGAGGCCTGTTATCGTCTGCAGGACGGGGATTGGCGGGGTTTGTTGATAACCGAGGGGGGGGATTTACCCTTC
>Ga0194121_10007616_pt1 | contig 14057 bp, 6 predicted proteins | sample TA2MahCa50mmetaG_FD_148609 | JGI IMG/M metagenome (GOLD analysis project Ga0194121, IMG submission 148609) | Freshwater microbial communities from Lake Tanganyika, Tanzania - TA2015020 Mahale Deep Cast 50m | ecosystem: Environmental > Aquatic > Freshwater > Lake | place: Tanzania: Lake... | reverse complement strand
CCCTTTCATAAGCCTCGTAAGGATGAATATCCGCACTTCCTAGGGTTTCTAGCCATCCAAGTACTGGCGGTCTTTAAGATAGGTGAGGACGAAAAATGGAGCCCGAATGCCTATTGGCCATGTTTGTGCGCATTACTCGGTGATAAGATATCACCATACATGCCATTAGGGTTGGAGCCCAATCGGCATCAAATACTCTGGCGCGAGGGGTTAGCGCATTGGGCCAATGATCTCCAAGAAGGACGCCTGGGTACGATATCTCTTCCTCCTCCGGTGTCACAAGGTGGCAGTCGCCGTGACCATGTGGGGCTTCCCAAATCCCAGGCCCTCTTGACGGCGGCGGACCTGGCGAAATTGCCTCGTTTCTATCACGAAGTGAAATTGGAAGTAGGAGAAGATGTCGAAGAAACCTTTCTACTTGAAAAAGCGGAGCCCCTTCTTCATAAACCTTCTCTCTTTCGCTCTCATGCCCGGCAAGTATTGAGTGACCTGGAGCGGCGGCTTCTGGCCTGTGGGCAAATCCGCGAGCATTTACAGTGTGGGAATTGGCCTGATGCCATTGGGACAGCCCGTCTCTGGCTGACACTGTCAGATCACGGTCCTCAGGAAGTGGATGGCGGGCTGATCATAGATGGGCAGGTACTACCAACGGTTCGCCTGCCAGATATATTGGGCAAAGCACAACCCTTTTATGCACCAGGGAAGACATTCCGGTCTCTACATACCTGGTATTACGTCATGATTCTTGAGGCTTTCCAGGGAAGATGGGAGGAGCGACGTCATGCGAAGCCTGGCGAGGCAGTGGTACTCCTCTCACCACGGGGAAATCTGTGGCGACATTACAAACATGTCTGCTACTATGTAGCCTCAGAGGAAGAGTGTAACATGACATGCTATTATGCGGATGCTGACGCTCCACCAGCGGTACAAGGGGCAATCAGCTTGCGTGGACTTCCGCAAGGCTGGTGTGCTTTGCAGTTCCACGTCCGTGAGGAATTGTCTGCTACTATGCCTGACTGGTGCCATGTCTGGCTATATGCCCCTCCCCTGCAACTGCTGGGAGGACTTCGGCTCGCAAGACAAACCTGGATGGTTGGAGCCGGACCAACAGTGCATGTACGAGACCGTAACATCACTACGGTGTACATTGACGGTTACGCTTATGATGTGGTGAATCACCGTATTACGCCGCAGCAAGCCCCTCTTCTGGACCAGCCAGGTCGCCACATCATCCAACTAGAGCATCGCCCCTGGCTGCAATTTAAGGTTGAGCAGGAGGATGGCCTCCCCGAGAGGTCCATTGCAGGTTGGATACTCCAAGGGCAGGAGTGGCCGTCTCTCGTATGGCAAGCCCAGCCATTAGACAATCTCCCAGGGGCTGCTCTATGCCTCCAGGGGCCTGTGGTCTCCGGTCAGGAGAAACAGGGCACAGCTCTCACAAGCCCGCTACAGCGGCAATGGCTTGAGCTGGCAAGACAGATACAAGGGAAACAGGTGGGCAGACAGCCTCATACGCTCAGACAGACGAGCAATACCTCTCATCCATTGATATGCCAGATGCAACAGATTGTAAAGCCAGGAGTCCCCTGGTTCGCAAGAAAGACGAAGGGCTGATTTTCGACACTCTGTAGGAGTTGTCATGCACCCTAAACCCTTTCCGCCAGAAAAACGAGCTTCTCTTGCGCTCAAGCCTTTTGAAGAGTTTCAACAGTTTTTTCATGAACTGCCTCGTTCTCTGCAAGAGAAGATCATCTCTGATGAACGTCCCGGATTTCGCCAAGGAAGTCCGGCAGGACGTCGTATAAATCTGCAACAGCTCTGGAGCGACACAAAAAAGCCTGAGAGCTCACTCTATGAGCGAGCCTGGGATTGCTTTGAACGCATATGGCATTCCTGGGTTATATCACAGCCTTCCTTGCAGGCTCTTTTAGAAAAATTCGATAATAGCAGTGATTTTCAAGACAATACGTCAAGTCCCCCCAATACCACTCTCGATCTCGAATGCTTTCGGTATTTGAGTAATGCAAGTATAAAAGGTTCTGTCAGTCAGGAGCTTATCCAAAAATTCTATGATTTTGGCTATTTTCAAAAAGACAACACAATCGAGGCATATATCTCTCTCGCAAGAAGCGAGCAAGATCTGAAGCAGAGAAGTAACTTGGTGAGTAGATTGCAATCTATCGAGGATGATAGAGAGACATTGTATATATTGCAACAAAAGATTGAGGAAATATTTAATGAAAGCCGTTCCGAAAAAGTATGGGAACATCTTGGGGAATCTCTCAAAGACTCAGAGAGGCAAATCATCTCTTTGCAAGAAAGACTTGCTGAACTCCATATTGTTGCATCACGCCTTGCTATTGTAGAGCAGCAGCTCATAGAATTAAAAAATTCTACAGAGAATTCGATACAACAACAGCAAAACACAGTATCAAAAATCATTAACGAAGCTCAGACATATGCTGAAGACATTGAATTGTTGAGAGTTGTTACTGACGATAATATCCGAAATGTAGAGGAGTTACGTAAGTCTTGGAGCTCACTGGCTGCAGCGTCCCCTTTTCCCCTTGTACCGACAGATACCGTCACCTCTGACACACCTAATGTGTGGGGAGAGGAGCCAACAACTCCACCAGTCTATGAATGCGATGCATTCCTTCAACATCGTCTTCTCCCTGCGCTTGAGAAATGGCTGCCAGACATCACGCCACGCTGGGCCGAATTGTTTCATCATGCGATTTGGGCATGTCTCTGGGTGTTGGTGCCGAACCAGGCATGGGCAGTGGCATACCACGAGGCCATGGGAGAGACGGCACAACTACACATTGTCCAGGTTGAGCCAACATGGCTGTGTTTTGCCGATGCCTGGAGAGCTGTAGAGCCTACCTGGGAAGCTGCCCGGCAACAGCCCGATTGTCTTCATCTGCTCCTCTTTGAAGACGTCAACCGCGCCTTGCCAGAATGTTGGGCACGTCCCTGGTTAGACATGGTAGCAGGTTTTCGTAAAGTCTTGCCCGTGGATGGGCACCCTGGGTGGCCTGCCAACCTACGGATATTGGCCTGTCTGGCTTTGGACCAGGCGGCTTTGCCACTCTCCAAGACCGTGGTGCAGCATTGGGCTGCTGTGTCGTTACAGGCTGTGGGGCAACCCTCTGCTGAGCCGGCCCAACTCCATGCCGGGCATGTCCCTTGGGTTACCTGGCAGAGTTGGGGAATTGGCGAAGAAATAACTACGTTCGCGCGGAGCCAGATGAAATCGAGGGACAGGGAGGACGCTACGTTTGACTGGTCGTCGTTTGGCCCTCTAGCTCATAGCGTAGCACGTGATTTCTGCCGCCTCGAAGCCAGTATGCGACACCTTCATCCAGATATCGAGTCATTGCTGACGGCGAAAAATATGCGGATTACCTGGCCCCAGGAGTATCGTCTGCTCCAGGAGACCGCCGATGAATGAGTATGATTTGCTTCTACAATGGTTAAGCGCTCGACCGCGTGGGGAAGCACGCACTGCGCTACTCCAGGAGGCATGCCTGGCCCTGGACCAACGCGCTGCAGGCTCCCAGGGGATACCCCAGCAGTCGAGATGGCCCGAGCGGTTTCGCGATACTTTATATCGCTGTGGGCACATCGAGCAGATTGGCTTGGATATGTGGGCTGTGATGCCCCCAACTGTATTATGGCTTGGGGGCACAGGTAAACGTCAGCAGGGAGAGGCGCATGTCTACGGAGCACGTTCTCCTTGTCTCCAGGAACAACTCCAGCAGACCTGGGGCTCCCAGTTTGTTGTGCTATTACAGGAGAATGGTCCGGCGGTCTGGAAATGGGTAGGAACCTGTGCTCAATCCGAGGCCTTCGCGCGAAGTTTTGGAAGCACAGTGTATGCAGAACAAGGCGAAAGCCTCCTGGAAGCCTTGCCCAATCTGGAACAGGCCGTATGGCATTTCCCTGCGGGGTCATTCCCTACTGGCAATGGATGGGAATTCTGGCATGTCACTGATCCTACACGGGGTGCCTGGTGGCACTGGGGAACCATGCCGAAGACTCGCGAGCAAGGTCTCTACAGGGCAATACGTCGCCCCAGATTATGGATCTACGTTTCTCCACAGCCTCAATCTGCCACATTGTGTGCTTATCGCCTTGACCCCGTCCAGAACCCCGACCATCTCTACGTAGCTAAGTGGTATGAGCTGGCGCGCCACGTGGCGCACAGTGATCATCTCTCGCTACGCTACAATGCTTCCGAACATACCCTGATGATACCTTCTGCTGGTGTTGCGCTCCCTATAATCATAGACCGAGCGTTGCGCCTGGCGAGCGGATACTGTCCTCGCACGGTAAGCGAAACACGTGGACGTGCGCTGATTTTTGCTAAAATCAGCCGCCGTAGAGCCTACCAAGTCAAGCGAGTGCTGGGTATCCCGCTGGAGATAACACATGGATGATCCTATTGGCATCGCGGATGGTTTGAGTGATCTCTACCGCAAATACCTCAACAGTGCACTGCCGTTGCGCGACGAGCGTCTCATGCAGGAGCGGCAACGCTTGTTGACGGAGCCTGGGGCCCTGTGCCAGGAGCCTCTACTGGAACCCATACCGCGTTATAAAGAAACACTGACCCTGAGCGAAGCCGTCACGCAACTCGGCCTTCATCCTGATTTGTCCGCTTTTGCAGCCCGTGGATTATTTCCAGCCAATCGTCGTCTATACCGGCACCAGGTAGAGGCCCTCGATGCTGTGCTCAAACAGCAACGTCATCTGGTGGTGACCACTGGCACGGGTTCAGGAAAAACAGAGTGCTTTTTATTGCCCATCATTGCAGCACTTTTACAAGAATCGGCAACATGGCCACGTACAGAGCGTCCTCGTGCAGTGCGTGCACTCTTGTTATATCCCCTCAACGCCCTGGCCGAAGATCAAATGATGCGTTTGCGGCGAGCCGTGGATAGCGTTGACATGGAGACGACTACGGGAGCGCGAGCCTGGCTTGACCAGTATCGCCAGGGTCATCGTTTCTTTTTCGGCCGTTACACCGGCCACACACCTATCTCTGGGCCGAAGTTGTTGTCGAATGGCAAACTGAACGCTACCGCGCAGGCGCGATTGCGCGAGGAGAAACAAAAACTGCAGCGCCAGCTTGCCTGTTTGCATGAGCAACCACAGCTCCGCTACCACTTTCCGAGTCTGGATACCGATACGGCTGAGTGCTGGGACCGTTGGAGCATGCAGGAACAGCCCCCTGACATCCTGGTCACAAATTATTCGATGCTCAACATCATGCTCATGCGTCGTGTAGAGTCACCCATCTTTGAGCAAACACGAGCCTGGCTGGCCGGTGACTCTCGCCGCGTGTTTCATCTAGTTGTGGATGAGCTGCATACATACCGCGGGACGGCGGGGACGGAAGTCGCGTATCTCTTACGTCTCTTGCTACATCGGCTGGGCCATACTCCGGATTCTCCGCAGGTACGTTTTCTCGCCTCAAGTGCTTCGCTCGCGGACAATGCCGCGAGTCGTCAGTATCTACAAGAATTTTTTGGCGTGAGCCCCAATCCGTCTCGCCCAGCGAGGTTTACGGTTCTTGCTGGCACTCCGCCCCCGCCAATCGACCTCGGGCCTGCGCCGCTCCGAAACCACGTTGATGCCTTCACTGCGTTTCGTAGTGAGTGGTACACTGATGCGGCGCCAGAGGCGCAAAAGCTGGCGGTACACAAGCTGGCCCAACGTTTAGGGGTAGATGGGCCCTCAGACAGTACCCCTCCAGTCGCCTTACACGAGGCGCTGCGGCAAGCGAAAGTGCCCCAAGCAGTGTTGTCCCAACGCTCTGCCGCCCCTGAAACCCCTGAGCAACTGGCTACACGCCTTTTTGACAATGGCTCTGCCCGCGCAGCCGTAGCCGGGTTGTTGTACGCCCTGGCTCTGGCCCGTGAAGGAGAGCAGCCTGAAGCACCAGCCCCACTTCCCTTACGGGAACATTTATTCTTCCGTAATGTGCTCGGTCTCTGGGCCTGCGCTGACCCGCAATGTCCTGACGTAGCCGTAGATGATAGAGATCGGAACGATCATGAGTCACGGATGCTTGGTAAGCTTTACTGGACTCCCCGCTTAGTCTGCACCTGCGGCGCGAGGGTGATGGATGTTGTTATTTGTCGGACCTGTGGGGAGGTCTACTACGGTGGGTATCGTGGCAAAGGGGCAGATCATGCCGACTATATGGTGCATGATCAGCCTGCACTGGAAACCATCCCTGGACGGCCAGTGAGTATCTATGAGAAAAAGTACGATGCTTATGCTGTGTTCTGGCCTGAGAAAGCACAATGCCCTGTGGATAAGGAATGGACGGATCGTGAAGGCGGAGGACAAGGGCAAGAGATCAGTGTAAGCAAGGGCTGGAGGAAAGCTGTTTTGGACCCTGGCACAGGGCGCTTGGAGATGACGCAACGGCAGCATACCGGCTGGCTCTATCATATCGATACGAGCCAACACGCTGGACCCTACAACGCTTTTCCTGGCAAATGCGCCCGTTGCGATGCTGATTGGCGACGAGGGCGCTTTACCCCGCTTGGTCCTCATGCAACAGGGGTACAGAAAGTCAACCAGGTCCTGGCTGATGGCCTTATGCGTCAGATAACAGTTCCAGAGTCACGCAAGCTCGTGGTCTTTACCGATAGTCGCCAAGACGCAGCCAAGCTCGCGGCTGGCATTGAATTAGACCACTATCGCGATCTGGTACGACAGGCGCTTGTGCAAGGTTTTCACCAATTAGGCGGTGATTTGGTTGCTGCCTTGAAGTTTCTTGAGCAGGGACGTCAGAGCCTGTCGCCAGAGGAAGATCAGGCACTGCGGCGCTTCAGTCGGCAGTTTCCCGATGATCGAGAAGCGATTGACGCAGTCCGGGAGGCATGCGACCGGGAGCCGGATCGGCAGCGTGTAGCGTCACTGCGCCAGAGAGCGCATGGGCCGTATGCGCTAACTGCTGTTGAACAAGACGTATGGACAAAGCTCCTGCGCCTCGGCTGCAACCCGGCGGGGCCTCAGCCAAGCCGTCAACAATTCAATATGAATGGAGGCACATCCTGGCAGGATCTTATCCAGTGGCAGAATGACCCTCCTCGTAACAAACAGCCGGGCGAGTTGACGAGCCAGCAGCAAACCTTTCTGACACAGCTTGAGCATCTGTGCCTGATGGAGTGTGTACAGACGTTATTTGCCCACAAGCGCAAATCGGTTGAAGCACTCGGGTTGGGCTGGGTCACGGTTTCTCCGGAGCTTACCCCCCAGGACTTGCCCGAAGGTTTATCGTCCTCCTCCTGGCGTACGCTCATGAATGTGACCATCCGTCTCATGGGAGAGCGCCGCCGTATCACCCAAGTTCAACTGTCATATCCGATCAAATCTTTTCCCGCCACGGTGCGACAGTATATTCAACACATCACCAAGAAAAAATCGCAGACAGATCGATGGTTAAAGTGGCTACGTGATCATTTTTACGACTGGGGTGTCATGACATCTGACTATCTGCTCCGGCCTGAAAATTTGTGGTTCCAGCCTGCCCGTGAGGGCGATCCCGTCTGGCGCTGTCAACGCTGCCATACGACACATCTACATGACGCTCTGGGACAATGTACTAACTGCCAGGAGAGACTGCCGAAGCAACCGGCGCTGCTCGACCGCGTCGAGGGCCAGGAAGAGGATTATTATACCTTCCTGGCTTCACCAGCAGCACAACCCTTCCGGCTCCATTGTGAAGAATTAACTGGGCAGACAGATTATACGGAGGCGATACAGCGTCAACGCCTCTTCCAGGACTCTCCCATTACGCCGGAAGTTCCTCTTGTCGACAGTATCGACCTGCTGAGCGTGACCACCACGATGGAAGCCGGTGTAGACATCGGTGCTTTGTTGGCAGTCATGATGGGCAATGTCCCACCGCAACGCTTCAATTACCAGCAACGTGTGGGGCGTGCAGGTCGCCGAGGTGCCGGGCTTTCTGTGGCCTTAACCGTAGCGCGCGGACGTAGCCATGATGAAACGCATTTCGTCGATCCATTGCGTATGACCGCAGCTCCCCCGCCACAGCCCTATCTGGATGTCAGACGCGAGGCCATTCTACAACGCATGGCAGCCAAAGAAGTGTTGCGACTCGCGTTCGAGACCATGCCTCCACAAACACGAGAGGCTGAAACAGATAGCGTCCATGGTGAATTCGATCTGGCTGCCAACTGGCCCAGGCATCGCCCTGTGGTGTCTCAGTGGATTCGTCAGCACCAACCTGTTCTCACCGCTCTTGTCGATAGCCTCATCCATAACACCGAACTTGGCGCACAGCGTCAGGATTTTATAGACTATCTATGCCGTGATGATGCCTACGGGCTGCTGGCGCGGATCGACAAGGTGGCCATGGATACCCAGCGCTACCCGCATGAGTATCTCAGTGAGAGACTGGCCTACGCGGGCATCTTGCCCATGTTTGGTTTTCCTACCCAGGTACGCCTGTTGTATCAAGAAGCGCCCCCCAACAGGTTACCACCGGAGCGAGAGATTGATCGCACACTGGATCTCGCCATCAGCCAGTTTGCCCCTGGCAGCCAGACCGTGAAAGATAAGAAGGTGCTCACCGCTGTAGGGGTGGTAGCCTACGAATGGCGGCAGGGGCGTATCGTGGCTGTAGATGGTCGCGGCTACCAGCGGCGGCTCGGTGACTGTCGCTGTTGTGGTGCGCTGGCCTTCCGCGACCACCAGCCGCCTCCTATTCAATGTCCAGTGTGCCAGGCGGGAGAAAAATATCGTCTGCTTGATACCTGGGAGCCACGCGGATTTACCGTTGAACCTGGAGCTGAAGAGGATTTTGATGGTGACTTTGAGTGGACGCCGCGTGCTACAAGCGCGCGACTGGGTACTGAGTCCTTGCCGGATTTTACGCCTCTGCCATCGAGGAACATCGAATATCGGCAAAAAGAGGACGATCTACTCAGCCTCAATAGTAACGAAGGCACAGGCTTCACTTTCCAGAAGCTCACAGGCCATGACATCTGGGTTGTGCCTTCTCATCTGCAAAACCGTTGGCAATCGCAGGTTTCCGCAAGTTCTCCGGCAGTGGAAGTCGGTCTTGCTGCCGGCAAGCATACCGATATTTTAATTCTTCGCCTGGCGACGGTCCCTCATGAGCTTGCTCTCGATATGGCAGGACCACAGCCTTTGTATGCCCGTGCCGCCTATTATTCCTGGGCGTATCTCCTGCGGAAGGCCGCCTGTGATTTCCTGGATGTGGAGCCCACCGAACTCGATATTAACCTGCGTCCGGTCCTGACTGCGCATGGGGCCATCGGCGAAATTGTCTTGTTCGATAGCCTGGAAAACGGGGCTGGATATTGCCGGTATCTCCGAGAGAACTTGGAGGACGCTTTGCTCAGACCGCTCGCGCCAGAAGGCAAGTTGTATGAGCAGTTGCTCCAAGACAAACATGCGCAGCATTGTGATGCTTCATGCTACGACTGTTTACGGGATTATAACAACGCTGAACTACATCCCCTGCTCGACTGGCGGCTTGGCCTTGATCTCGCGCGTGTTGCCCTGGATCACCGGGCAACAATAACATTACAAAATTATTGGCAACTCCCTGCACAACGTGCAGCGACAAGTCTGCAGCGTATCATGGGCCCAAACACGGCTATGAGCATGCTGGAAGATACGCACATACTTTATGCTGCAGGACGTATAGCGGCTGTGCTTACACATCCTCTCTGGCTGTCTCAGCACCCTACCTTAGTAGGTCTTACAAGCCATTTAGGAAGCCCCTTGCCATACTGTACACTGTTTGATGCTTTACGTCGGCCAGGCTGGTGTGAGAGCCAGCTCAGGCTACGGTGAGCACTCTCATGAGGTGGCGAGGCTTTATTCTCTCCACCACTGCGACCCTGCTATAATGCCGTCAACGCACACGCATACAACCAAGGAGGCACACTATGGAGGCAGAAGCGGTATACGGACGCTTTCCGACCCTCTAACTCATTGCTGTTAGGATGCTTTCTCCTTAATCACAACTTTATGTAAGTTGCGAGACCCATTTCTGCCCCTCCGGCGTGAGCCACAGGGCTTGCTAATTGTGGGAATTACTGGGACACTGCCAGGTACAAGGAGGTTACCCAGGCACAAACAAGAGGTTGTCCGGCTGGTGGAGGAAACGCGTGGTGTCTGTCCGGCGATCCTCTCGCATCTCCCAGGGATTGTCGCAGCGGTTGCGTCGTGCGCAGCTCCTGCTTCATGCCGACATCTATGGACCTGGACGGCCTGAGGCAAGAGTTGCCAAAACCTTTCCCTGTCGCGTGCACACCAGCAAGACGCTCCGCAAACGTTTGGCGCCCGCTGTGCGCTGGCGCCCGACGGCCCGGACAGCGGCGCGGGGGAAGCCCCTGCGGGTGTGTCGCGGAGGAGCGCCGCACCGGGGTGGCTCCCCCCCATGCGGATGACAAAGGCCGCTTGTGTTTCCTATACTCCTGGATAGCGCTGATGTGGTGGTGGCAGCGTTTGGTTAAGGGCGGCAACTAGGGGAACGCGTTCGTTGAGCCGCCCCCCCTATCTCACGCACGCTTACACCAACGAAAGGGCGGGTTTATGAGCACACAGGCTATCAACTATCTTGAAGCGATCACGCACATCCCACCGGGAGCGACGCTGCGTCTGCCCCTGTTCTCGTGGGAGGACTATGAACGGCTCCTGGCAGAACTCGGCGATGATTATCACGTGCGGGTGAGCTATGCCAACGAATGTGTGGAGATTATGAGCCCTTTACCCAAGCACGAAGCCTGGGCCGATGCTGTACTACGTATCGTGGGGGAAATAACCCGCGCCCTCGGTCTCAAGCTTGAAACGCGCGGGTCCATGACCATGCGCAGCCTGTGGCACCGGCAAGGTGCCGAACCCGATACCTGTTTCTATATCCAGAATGCCACGCGCATCATTGGGAAAGAGACATTAGATTTTAGCATTGACCCCCCGCCGGACATCGTAGTGGAAATTGATGTGACGCATGTGTCCACGACAAAGTTCTCGATCTACGCCACCCTCGGTGTGCCCGAAATCTGGTGCTATAACGGCGAGACGATGACGTTTCGCGTCCTCATGGGTACGGCCTACGTCATAGTGCTCCACAGCCAGGCGTTGCCGTTGCTTCCCAGCACCGTGATCGCGCAATGGATCGCGGTGAGTAAGGTGGAGGGCCAGGACGCCGCCCTGGACGCGGTGCGGGCCTGGGTACTAGCCCAGTCGCCGCAGCGATAGACGGCGACGCGAGGGCCAGGCCGTCTTACCGTGCCTGTAATTGTAAAAATTTCTGAACCAATACCAACCTGTAGAGTGGGACGCTCCTCGGCAATTTTCCCCCAGGAAATCCCGCACGCGCCTCTCTTCGTGGTAGTGACGAAGTTCCCTACACCAGTGGAGCAGCAACCCACTATCAACAGGCCCTTGCAAGGAGCGAGGGACGCTCGCCTTCGCGGGGGCCGCACCGACGAGCAGCGCGTCTGGGAGAGGCGGCCCTTGAGCGGAACGAGGCAGCCGGGGGAAACAAGGCCAGTCAAGGGGAGCCCCCTACCAGGCAGTCACGCGGCACTTTGGGCACGCTCGTACAGCCGCCTATACCTACGCACTGAGGGTCTCGCAGCCCTGGAGCACACGGCACGGCCTGGTACATGCAAGATTTTACTGAGCATGCAGGCCAGAATGGGCCTCGATATCGTCGGGATCGGGCACGGTTGTGCTAGGTCATCCGTGGGTCGAACAGATCCCGCGCCCGGTCCCCCAGGAGATTAATGGCAAGCACAGTAAGCAAGATGGCAAGCCCAGGGAAGGTAGAGAGCCACCAGGCAACGTTGACGTAGTCACGCCCCAGAGCGATCATCTGGCCCCAGGAAGGATAGCTGAGCCCCGTGCCCAGGCCCAGAAAGCTCAAGGATGCCTCCGCCAGAATGGCCTGGGCCGTTTGCAGGGTGGCCATGACAATCACGGAAGAGAACGTATTGGGCATGATGTGACGCAGAATGATGCGGGCTGTAGGGACGCCAAGCGCACGGGAGGCTTGCACAAATTCACGCTCACGCAACGCTAACACTTCCGCGCGTACAACACGCGCATAGCGCTCCCAACCTGTCAGGCCAAGCACCAGAATGATATTGCCAAGGCCAGGCCCGAGCACGGCAACCATGGCAAAAGCCAGAATGAGTTGGGGAAAGGCCAGCATAATATCAACGCCTGCCATAATGGTGGTATCGACGCGCCCACCGAGAAATCCGGACAGCAAACCCAGCGTCACGCCAATGCCTAAACTGACCCCCACTGCAGCGATGCCAACCAGCAGCGAGATACGACTGCCGTGCAGGATGCGGCTGAAAATATCGCGCCCAACATTATCTGTCCCAAGCAGATAGGTCGTGCTGCCGCCAGAGGCCCATACCGGAGGCTTGAAGCGCGCGATGAGGCGTTGCTTATTCGGCTCGTGCGGTGCGAGCCAGTCGGCGCACAGCGCGCTGCCACATACTGCCAGCACAATGAGGCTACCAATCACTCCCAGAGGATGGCGCAGAAATTTCCGCCAGCGCTGGCGCTGGGGAGCAGCCGGCGCAGAAGACATGGGAAGCGCGAGATCCGGTGTTGTCGTATTCAACTGATACGCACCTGTGGATTCAACCAGAGATACAGTAGATCCACCAAAAAATTGGTGAGCACAATGATCAGGGACAATGTCATCACCCCGGCTTGCACCACTGGGAAATCGAGCTGTCCAATGGCCCGGATAATCAGCCGCCCGGTACCGGGAATCGCAAAGACCGTCTCTGTCACCACCGCACCGCCAAGCAGCACGCCGAATTGGAGGCCAATCACGGTCACAATGGGAATGGCCGCATTCTTGAGGGCGTGCTTGATGATGACCACCCACTCGTGCAGACCTTTCGCCCGGGCTGTCCGCACATAATCCAACCCCAGGACCTCAAGCATGGCCGAGCGGGAGATACGCAGAAACAACGGTGCCTGAAATGTCCCCAGGGTAATAGCGGGTAGGACGGTAGAAGCCCAGGTATCCCAGCCTGATGCTGGCAGGAGATTCCAGGCAACGGCAAACAGGAGCATGAGCATGATCCCGGTCCAGAAAACCGGCATCGATTGCCCCAAAAGCACCAGCAGTGTTACCAGATGATCAATGATGGAATAGCGTTTCACCGCCGTCAGGATTCCCGCTGGAATGGCCAGACCAATGGCGAGCACCATCGCAAATACGGTGAGTAAGATCGTGGTGGGCATACGCTCAAACACCAGGGGTAGTGCTGGAGTCCTATGAAAGAACGACTGTCCAAAATCGCCCTGGAGGGCACGCCCGAGAAAGGCGCCATACTGCGCGAGGAATGGCCGGTTGAGTCCCAGCGTCTCGCGCAGGACAGCGCGGTCGGCTTCTGTCGCCTCGGGGAGAATCATGGCCACAGGATCCCCCGAAAGATGCAGTAGCAAAAAGGTGATAAGCGAAATCCCCAGGCACACCACAACCAGGCGCAGCAGGCGCCGTACTATCACCGCGATCATCATTTTCTCAACTTGGCGTCATAGAGCCAGATCCATTCATCGCCACGCGCTGCATAGTCCAGACGCTTATTGATCCCCAGCATATCATGCTGCGCAAACAAAAACAGGCTAGGAGCCTCGTCTTTGAGGAGACGCTGCACAGTAGCATACGTACTCAGGCGCTTGTCTTTGTCGAGAGTCGAACGCGCCGCCTCAATCAGCGCATCCAGGCCCTGCACACGAGCATACCATTTGCCGACCCAACCGCCTGGCTCCGTATGATAGAGAGGGTGCAGGATGGCGTCAGCGTCAAACGTCGAATAATAGCCCCAGGTGCCATAATAGCCATGGGTTGCCTTGCCTTCCCCACGGAAAAACTTGTCCCAGGCCGGGCCTGGATCCCAAAGTTTCAGGTTGGTGCGCAACCCTACTTCGGTAAACATCTCGGCAATGGCTTCGGCGATCTGTCGAAAGAAGGCTTCTGAGACGCCAGCGTGGATGGTGATATC
>Ga0194121_10007611_pt1 | contig 14067 bp, 10 predicted proteins | sample TA2MahCa50mmetaG_FD_148609 | JGI IMG/M metagenome (GOLD analysis project Ga0194121, IMG submission 148609) | Freshwater microbial communities from Lake Tanganyika, Tanzania - TA2015020 Mahale Deep Cast 50m | ecosystem: Environmental > Aquatic > Freshwater > Lake | place: Tanzania: Lake... | reverse complement strand
CTCGAGGGCGCCGGCGGCGGCTATCTGGAAGTCACGGTGCGCCTGCACGACGACCTGAGCACGGTCAGCGGCTACCGCTGGTCCACCGCGCAGGGCCCTCCCTTCAAGCTGACGCCCAATACGGTGTGTGCGGTTCAGCTCGTGCGGGATGAGCTGCGCCCCATTGAGCTGGTCATTCCGGAACTGCTCGAGAGCCTGGGCGGGCACTCTCCGTGATCGGAACGCCCACCAGCCCCAAGAAGCAGCCGCCCCGTTTCCGACGCATCCGCACCCCGACCGTCATCCAGATGGAGGCCGTGGAGTGCGGCGCGGCCGCGCTCGGCATCGTACTGGGGTACTTCGGGCGCTACGTGCCGCTCGAGCAGTTGCGCACCGATTGCGGCGTCTCCCGCAACGGCAGCAACGCCCGCAACCTCGCCCAGGCCGGCCGCGGCTACGGCCTCGCGGTGAAGGGTCTGCGCGCCGAACCGGGCGACCTGCCCGGCCTCCCGCTGCCCCAGATCGTATTCTGGACCTTCAACCACTTCATGGTGGTCGAGGGATTTACCAAGACGGAGGTGCTGGTCAACGATCCGGCCTCCGGCCCGCGCCGCATCGCGCAAGCCGACTTCGACAAAGGCTTCACCGGCATCGTCCTCAGTTTTGAGAAAACGGATAAATTCGAAAAAGGCGGCCGCCGCCAGTCCGTTCTACGCTCTGTGTGGCAGCGCATGCACGGCAATGAGGCCAGCCTGCTCTACCTGTTCCTGACCAGCCTGGCGCTAGTCATCCCGGGCCTCGTCACGCCCGCCTTCATGCGCATTTTCATTGACGACATGATGTCGCGCGGCCACGTCAACTGGATCCTTGGCCTGTTGGTGGCAATGATCGTCACCATGTGCGCGGCCGCGGCGCTCACATGGATGCAACAATACTTTCTGGCGCGGATGGAAACGCGGCTTGCCGTCATCGGCGCCGGACGATTTTTCTGGCACGTCATGCGGCTGCCCATGGAATTCTATCTGCAGCGGTTCAGCGGCGAGATCGGGTCTCGCGTCGAGTTGAACGACAACGTCGCGCACGTAGTGTCCGGGCGGCTGGTGTCGGCGCTGCTGAATCTTTGCATGCTGCTGTTTTACGGCACCGCCATGTTTTTCTACGACGTCAGCCTGACCTTCGTGGCCATCGGGCTGGCCCTGGTGAATTTTGTGGTGCTGGCCGGCATGGGCCGCCTGCGGGTGGACCAGAATCGACGCCAGCTTCAGCACAGCGGCAAGCTGCAGGGCAGCATGCTCAGCGGCATCCAGATGATGGACACGCTGAAAGCGTCCGGCCGTGAAGGCGACCTCATGACGCGCTGGGCCGGCTACCAGGCGCAGGTGATCACTTCCCAGCAGGAGCTGGGCTTCACGGCGCAGGTGCTGTCCACCATGCCCATGCTCACCAACAGCCTGGGAAACGTGGCCATCCTGACGTTGGGCGCGCTCAGCGTGCTCAATGGCCAGATGAGCGTCGGCATGCTGATGGCGTTCATGTCCTTGATGGGGAGCTTTCTGTCGCCGGTGAACATCCTGCTCGAATACGGGACGGACATCCAGGAGGCGCTCGGCGACATGAGCCGACTTGACGACGTGCTCGAGAACCGCGCCCTGGCGTGGAACCCGGAGGCGGCCGCGGCCGGACGGGGCAAGTTGAGCGGCAACCTGGAGCTGCGCGGCATTACCTTCGGCTACAGCAAGACGAATGAGCCCCTGCTGTCCGACTTCAACCTGGTTGCGCGGCCGGGCGCGCGCATCGCCATCGTGGGCACCACCGGCAGCGGCAAGAGCACTGTGGGACGCATCCTGTGCGGCCTGTACGCACCGTGGGGCGGGGAGGTGCTGTTCGACGGCACGCCGCGTGACCAGGTCCCGCCGGAGGTGCTGTCGGCCAGCCTTGCCTACGTGGACCAGGAGATCGTGCTGTTCGACGGCACCATCCGCGACAACCTCAGCATGTGGAATCCGCTGATCGACGACGCGACGCTGCTGCGCGCGCTGCGGGACGCGGCGGTGGATCGCGAGATCCTGGAGCGGCCGGGAGGGCTTGACAGCACCGTTCTTGAGGGCGGACGCGACTTGAGCGGCGGGCAGCGGCAGCGCCTGGAGATCGCCCGCGCGCTCGCGCTGGATCCAGCGATCATCGTGCTGGACGAGGCCACCAGCGCCCTGGACGCCCTGGTGGAGAAGTCCATCGACGACCGGCTGCGCATGCGCGGCCTCACCTGCATCATCGTCGCGCACCGCCTCAGCACGATTCGCGACTGCGACGAGATCATTGTCCTGGAAGAGGGCAAGGTTGCCCAGCGCGGCACCCACGACACGCTCAAAGACGTGCCAGGAGTCTATCGGCGCCTCATCCACGCCGAAATGGTCGCGGCCGAGGCGGCCACGGCGGTGGTGTAGATGTCCGCCGACCTCATCACCTCCCTTTCAGAGGTGGAAGGCGCCGCCTGGGAAACCGGCGGGGCCAACCGCCCCCTTGCCGCGGACCGAGTGGATGTGGCCTGGCTTCTTGCGCCGGCCGAGCACGCTTTTGTCGAGATATTCCTGATCTCCGCTCAGGAGGCGGGCGCCCGCAAGCCTCTTTTTCAGGTGCCGCCCGGCGGACTGTTCATGGGCGCCGCCGCGATCGACGGCCACAGCCTCCTGGCTGTCGGCAACAACGCCGCGCGCATTCTTCGCGTGCCGCTGGCAGCGCTGGCGGAGGCGTCGCGAGATCCTCGTCTGGCGGCTCCGGTGCGCGCCATGGTGACCGCGCACCTGGCGCGTCTCGGGCAGGCGGTGTGCTTCATCAACGCCCCGGACCAGGCCATCGTGCTGGCGCCGGGCGTCACGGTACAGCTTCCACCGGAGGCCGCGGCGCGCGGTCGCGAAGCCGTAACCTGGGTGCGGTGCCTGAGCGGGCGGCTCAGCTTCCAGGGATTAGACGACGCGAACGTGCCGCCGGCGCCGCTCACCCTGCCCCTCCCCGCGGCCGGCTGGTTGGCGGCGCTGGACGACGCGCAGCTCGAGGTGGTCGCGGACGACGCGGTCCTCCAGGGACCGGACGGCTGGGCGGGCGTGGCCGCGTTCCACGCCCTGGCGCTGCACTCCGCCGCGCTCCACGCCTCCCAGCGCGCGACCGAGCAAGCGCGCGAGATCGAGGCGCGCTACGCATTCGAGCAGCGCTCGGTGGGAGACGCCGTGATGGATCTGGCGTCCATCCTGCGCTTTCGCACCGCGCCCCGCATGGTGGGCGGCGAGGCGCCCCCTCTGGAAGCGCTGCTGCGCACCTGTCACCTGATCGGCGAAGTACAGGAAATCAAATTCCGGCGGCCGCCGCAGTCGAGCAAGACCGACAAGTCGGACCTCATCACCCAGGTGGCGCGCGCCTCCCGCGTGTGCGTGCGCGAGGTGCTGCTGACCGCCAACTGGTGGCGCCACGACAGCGGCCCCATGCTGGCATTCACGCGCGACGATCCGCATCCGGTGGCGCTGCTGCCACGCTCGTCCACGCGCTACGATCTGGTGGACGTCGTGAAGGAGCGGCGGATGCGGCTGACACCCGCCGTCGCCGCCACCATCGACGATCAGGCTTACGCCTTCCTGCGTCCCCTGCCGGAGCGCGCTCTGGGCGGCGTGGACCTGCTCCGTTTTTGCATGCGCTTCTCTGGCATGGACCTCAAGCGCGTGGGGATTCTCGGCATGATCATGAGCGTGCTTGCGGTCGTCATGCCGGTGGCCACCGGATTCCTGGTGGGAGAGGTCATTCCGCACGGCATCCGCAGCCAGGTCGTCAACGTCGGCATCGGGTTGATCGCCGCCACGCTTTGCTCCACCGCGTTTCAAATGGCGCGCTCGGTCGCCTTGCTGCGTCTTGAGGGACGCACCGACGCGGACCTGCAGGGCGCGGTCATGATGCGGCTGCTCATGCTGCAACCCGATTTCTTCCGTCGCTTCACGGCCGGCGACCTGGGCCAGCGCGTGCTTGGCATCAACCATATTCGCGAAATCCTGGCGGGCGGCAATCTGCAAGCGGTAATGGGCGCCGCGTTTTCCGGTTTCAGCTTCCTGCTCTTATTTTATTACAGCCCTCCAATGGCGGTGATGGGCAGCTTGCTGGTGCTCGTCATGTTCGCGGTATGCCTCTGGGCGGGGATCAATTATCGAACGCGCACCGACGACATTGCCCGCTTGTCCGGCCAGATCAGCGGACGCGTGCTGCAATTGCTGCGCGGCATCGCGAAAATCCGCGTGGCCGGCGCGGAGGGACGCGCCTTCGGACAATGGGCGAAGCTGTTCGCGCACCAGCGCCGGCTGGTCCTGGAGAATCGGATGATCGAGGCGCAGGTGGGCGCCTTCCAGGCTTCCTTTCCGGTCCTGACCACCATGTGTTTTTTCGTGTTCGTGGCCGCGAACCAGTATAAAGCCATGACAACCTCGGAATTCGTGGCGTTTTTCGGCGCGTTCGGCCAGTTCCAGGCCGGACTGCTGGGGCTGGCCGGGGCACTCAACGCGTTGATGACGGTCGGGCCCTTGCTCAAGCGCGCCCAGCCGATGCTGGAGGCGCCGCTGGAATGTGACGAGAGCCACCCCGATCCCGGCGTGCTGGAAGGCACCGTGAAGCTGGACGGCGTCAACTTCCGCTATCGCCAGGACGGACCTCTTATACTGGACAACGTCACGATCGAGGCGCTGCCGGGCCAGTTGGTGGCCGTCGTGGGACCCTCCGGGAGCGGCAAGAGCACCATCCTCCGCCTGCTGCTGGGCTTCGAGCGCCCGGAGGCGGGCGACGTGTTGTATGATCAGCAGGCGCTGTCCACCGTCGACGTGCAGGCAGTGCGCCGCCAGCTCGGCGTCGTGCTCCAGGACGGCAAGCTGATGGCCGGCGACATCTTCACCAACATCGTGGGCAGCGCGCTGTTGTCCATGGACGACGCCTGGGAAGCAGCACGCGTCGCGGGCATCGACGACGACATCAAAGCGCTCCCCATGGGGATGCACACCGTGCTCATGGAGGAGGCCGCCACGTTCTCTGGTGGCCAGCGGCAGCGCCTCATGATCGCGCGCGCCGTGGTGGGCAGGCCGAAGTACCTCTACTTGGACGAGGCGACCAGCGCGCTCGACGCGCAAGTCCAGCAGGAGGTCACGGCCAACTTGCAGGGCATGAACGCGACGCGGGTGGTCATCGCCCACCGCCTCAGCACCATCCGCGGGGCGGACCGCATCTACGTGATAATCCACGGCCGGGTCGTTCAGTCCGGGACGTACGAGGAGCTGGTTGCCCGGGACGGCCCTTTCCGCGAGCTGGTCGAGCGCCAGTTGGCTTGAGGCTCGTCAGGAGCATGTCGCAGCTGGCGCCGCCGCCTACAACACTGGCTGCACCCGCTGCCCGTCCGTCAGGTCCGGCGCGCCGTCCGCGGCCACCCACTCACCGGCCGTGATCCCGCGCGTGATCAGCGCGTTCCGCTCGTCCTCGTACCCCACGACCACGCGTTGGCGGTGGGCCGTGTGATCGCGCACCACGACCACGTACTTCCCGCTGGGGTCGGTCGCCAGGGCGTCGCGCGGGATGAGCACTCCGGTGTGGGCGCGCGCCTGCAGGTGGGCGCGCACCGCGAGGCCGTCCATGAGACCCCCCCCGCCGCCGGTCACGCGGAAGCGCACGCGTACCGTACGGGTCTTGTCATCCCAGCTCGGGATGACGTTTGACATGCGGGCTTCGAAGGTCTCGTCCGGAGCGCCGAGGGGCGTGAGCGAGAGGCTGGCGCCATCGCGGATCAGCTTGAACGTGTGCTGGTCGACGGACGCCAGGAATTCGACCGAGGCGTTGTCCACGATGAGGAACAGCGGCGCGCCAGCGGCGGACACGGACTGGCCTGGCGCCGCGCTCACGGTAACCACCGACCCGGCGATGGGCGACCTCACGACGGACCGAGCCAGCGCCGCTTGCAGCGCCTCGAGCTGGTCCTCGGCCAGGTCCAGCGCGCTGCGGGCGGACCGCACCTGCGCGGACTGGACCGCGATCTTTGGCGCGCTGGCGCGTGCCGTGATGAGCGTCTGTTCCGCCGCCGCCACTCTCTGCTCGGCGACCAGGACCTGATCCTCTCCAAGGCGGCAGGTCAACTGTGCGGCCTCGATCTGGGTGTAGGGGATGGCCTTTCCGGCATACAGCTCGCGCTTGCGCTTGAGGTCAGAGTTCATCGACGTGAGGCGGACGCGGGCCTCTTCGAGGTTGATGCGCTCCTGGCGCACGGTAAGCTGGGACTGCCGCACGCTCGAATCGAGGTCCACGCGGGAGAGCGTCACCTGAGACTCCAGCTCGTCCACCCTGGAGCGTGCGGCAGCGACAATGGAGATCTGGGCTTGAATGCGGTCCCTCAAATCCTGGATGTCCAGCTTGAGCAGGGGCTGGCCGGCCGACACGCGGTCTCCTTCGTTCACGTAGATGTCCGCCACCACCCCCGACTCATTGGGACTTACGGACGCGCGCCGCAACGCGCGCAGGTGCCCGCCGAAGCTGACCACCTCGGGCAGCTCCCCGTGCTGAGCGCGCGCTACCTTCACCAGTTGCTGCGTCCGGGAAGCGGGCCGTCCGGTGCACCCGGGCACGAAGAGGAGCAGCAGGATGGCCGACACAATCCAAAATCGCATTGCCTTCATGGATTCTCCATCGGCCCCTTCGGGCTCTCTTCCGGCAGGGGAAGAGGCGTTTCCCAGTCCACCTGCAGGCTCGGTGGCAGCTGGACCGGCCATTCCCCGCTGATGGCCCGGCGCCAGTTTACCAGCGCCACGTGGTAACTGGCGATGACGTCGGCAAACGTTTCCATCGTGGTCCCGTAGGCTTGCTGCGAGCTGAGCAGCTCGACGCTGCCGGAAACCCCTTCGCGGTAGCGCAGCTCGGCAATCTTCAGGGCTTCGCGCGCCTGCCCGACGTTGGTCTCGGCGGTGGCCTTCTGTTGCCACAGGCTGACGAGGTCGGCATAGGCGCTGGCCACGTCCTGCTCCACGGTGCGGCGCGACGACTCCAGGGATTGCTTCGTGGAAACCAGCGTCTCGCGCGCCACGTTGCGCAACAGCCGCGCCTGCCCGCCATCCCCGAAGAGATACGAAAGGGTCATTCCGGCGGTCCACTCGTTATCGGGACTGCCGTTGGTGTCGTTGAGGCCCTGGTAGGTGGTCTGCAGCCCGAGCGTGGGCGTATTGGTGCGGGCCGCAACCTGCGCCTGCGCTTCGGCGGCGTGCACCGCCCAACGCAGGGCGGCCAGCTCGGGGCGCTGCCGCAGCGCGCGCGCCATACCGTCTTCAATGCCGTCCGGGGGCGGCGCGACCGGGAGGTTCTGGTAGACCAGATCGACCGGCATGTCGGGACGGATGCCGAGCTGCGTAAGCAGTAACACCCGCGATTGCTGCGCGTTGTTCTGGGCCGCCTGCAAGGTCTGCTCGGCCTGGGTGAGCGCCGAGTGGTACTGCAGCACGTCGTACTCCGCCGCCACGCCCATCTTGAAGAGCATCAAGGACGTCTCCAAGAACATTTTCCGCCCGATGCGCAGGGTGTCGGCCACCCGCACCAGCTCGAGGGCCAGGATTGACTTGATATAGAGGGTGTCGACGTTCTGCAGCAGCACTTCCACGGCGGTGCGGTAGTCCTGGGCGATCTGCTTCTCGGTGAGGCGCGCTTGCAGCACGCCCCACTTCACGCGGCCAAACGTCGAGATTGTCTGGTTGATGTTGAGGGCCAGCGCATAGGAGTTGAGGCTGTTGTCGGACACCTGGCTGCCGGGCGTAACGACCCGCGTAACGTCGTTGAGGAGGGTAAAGGTGGTGCGCATGGGGATCTTCTGGAGTTGTATGTTGAGACGCGCGCTGCGAATCTGCGCCAGTCCGCTGAGCAGCGTGGGGCTGTTGAGGAGGGCGATCTCGAGCGCCTCTTGCCGGCCAATGCGCATGCGTTGCGAGGTCGGGTTTTGCCCCGGCAGGGAGGTGGGGAACGGTGCCGCGGAAGGGGTTGGCTCGGCGATGGCGGTGGGGAACGGCGCCGTGGGTGGGATTGGCTCCGCGATGGCGGCGCCCCGCGACAGCAGCCACACGAGGACGGCGATGATGACGGCCGTCGGCACACGCGAAAAATGCGATCGAAAACCTGCACGCTGGCGGACTCGTTCGGCGAGCAACAGTCCTTCCTCCAAGGCGCGGGTGCTCCCCCGCCACTGACCGGTCACTGACCGGTCGGTCGGTCACTGACCGGTTCACTGACCGGTCGGTTTTGATTCGGAAGCTGCCAATGAATTTCCTTCATCATTCGCTGGAAGGGCTCTGCGTATCCCATGGCGCAAGGGCCCGCGATGTGGATCTCCACGGCGCCTCCGACCTCCGCCGCACGCTGGCCACAGCGGCGGGTGGTGCTCGCCGCCGGACTCTACGGCAGCGGTTCCACCTGGGCCTACAACGTGGTGCGCCGCTTGCTCGACGACGCCCCGGGGGCATTCGCGGACCAGGACGTGGATCTGCCCGACACCGCCGCGGAGGCGCCCGTGCTGGTGGTGAAGAGCCATCTTCCGGATGCATCCATGCGCGCATTCGTGCGGCAGCGAGGCGTCCCGGTCGTGCTGACGGTACGCGATCCGCGGGATGCGCTGGCCTCCATGCGGCAGCGCTTTGCCGTTCCCCATCTCGACCTGCGGCAGGCCCTCGTGGTAAGCGCCGACCGCTTGTGCGCGCTGGTCGAGGCGTGCGCGCCCCTGGTGCTGCGCTACGAGGACGGCTTCACGCGCACTTCGGGCACCGTGCGGCGCATCGCGGATTTCCTGGGAGTGACCGTCTCCGCCCCCCGCGTCGACGCCATCCACGACGGCTTGCTGCCGTCTCGGGTGGCCGCGGACATCGCGACTCTCTCCGCGGAGGGCGCCTTCGGGGAAGATCCCGGACCGCTCGCGGCCGATCCGTTGACGCAGTGGCATGCGGGCCACGTGGGGGACGGTCGCGTGGGAAAATTCCCGCAAGTGCTTTCGCCCGCCGAAGCGGAAGCGCTGCTTGCCGATACGGCGGGGTTCTGTGCGCGCTTCGGCTATTGCCAGGGTTAGGTCAACATGAACGCAGATGTCGCTCGTGGAAGAAAACCTGCGTCTTCAGCACCCCGTGGTTGCCAGGCGCTAGGTCAACGTGAACGCGGGTGTCGCGTGCAAATGGGCCAGCAGGGCGGTCGCGTTGCGGCAGAAGCTCGGATCGAAGCGCGGCGCGTCGTACGGATCGCCCGCCGCCGGAACGTCCGTGGCGAATGCCATCTCGTAATGGGCGGCCACCACGTTCTTCACACGCTCGTCGCGGTGTCCGCCCGGATAGGCGAAGGCGCGCACCGGAACCTCCAGCAGCGACTCCAGCACGGCCCGCGACCCGGCGACCTCCTCGTGCAGGCGCGCCGCGTCGACGCGCGTGAGCATGGGGTGCGAGCGGGAGTGTGAGCCGAAAGAGCAGCCTTCCCGCACAAGCGTCCGCAGTTGCTCCGCGCTCAAGTGGCGGTGGGGTGGGCCGGGCAAGTCGTCCCAGTCGTTTACGCCGCCGATCGCGTCGGCGATGACAAACAGGGTGGCCGGCACGTGCAGCGCGCGCAGAACCGGCCACGCGTGCAGGACAAAGTCCTGGTAGCCGTCGTCGAAGCTGACCAGGATCGCGTGCGCCGGAAGCGGCCCGCCGCGGCGCGCGTCCAGCAGCGTTTCCAGGGTTATGGGAACGTACCATTGGGCGAGCAGCGCTTCCATCTGGCTGCGGAACTTCTCGGGCGTGATGCGAAAGGCGCCGTCCGGACCGTCGTGGACGTGGTGATAGTTCAGGATGTGAACGCCGCCGGACATCCTAGTCGAGGCCCAGGGCGGGCAGCGCATCGTACCCCAGGTCGTCTTCGAGCACGAGCGGTGGGTCTTCGCTGACGAAGCGGACGCGGCGCCCCAGGTCGTCCGGAGCGGCGAGGTCGGCACGCAGCGCCTCGACCGAGTGAAAGCGAGACCCCCAGAGACGGCGCAGCGCGCCCGGTTCGCCGGCCACAACCGAGTACAACTCGCGGGCCTGCATGTTGCGCACGCGGCAGCATCGCACGACCGACGGCGGCGCCGCGGAACCCAGGGCTTGTTGCAGGCGCGCCCCCGAAAATCCCAGCGACGCGCAAGTGGGGCCCGTGTCGGTGCGCGGCGCGCGCGGCAATCCTTCCAGAAACGCGATGGCCTGATCGATGCCGTCGACGGCCTGGGCGGAGGGGAGCGGCGCGGCGTGCCCGTTGCGCGCCAGCAGGCGGCGGGCGGCTGCGCACGTCTCTTCCACGGATCCGTTGCGCCGCGTGACGTGGAAATACGGATAGGTTTCCGGCGGCAGGATCTCCGGATCGAAAAACGTTTCGTAGAAGAGGCCCAGAAACGGAGTCCCCAGCGCCAGGCTCTCGGTGATCTGCTGAAATGCGGACTTGCCGATAACCAGGTCGGAAATTTGCAGCAGGCCGAACAGCGTTCCATCTTGCGGCGGCGGAAGGACGTGTACCGGCATCGTCATGTCGCGTGTCGCGGCCTCGGCGTCCCGCGTCACGATGACGGCGCGCAGGGGCAGGTCGGCGAGCCCGCGGAGGACGTTTTTCGCCATGGCCAGCACGCCGTCGTCGTAGCCCAGCACGGTCACCAGGCGCTCGCCCTCTTGCATCCGCGGCAGTATGGCCCGCGCTCGCTCTGCCTGGGGCGTGAGAAACGGAGTGGTCTGGCACAGGTATGCTTCGCGCAACGCCGCATGGCAGGCGGGGAGCCCGGTGAGCACGACGCCGTCCGCCAGGGCGCCGTGCTTCTGGCAAAAGAATTCCACAAACTTCGGATTATATGCGTTGTCGAGAAATACGACCGGGATGCCCTCATCAATCGCGTGCAGCGCGCACTCAAGCAGAGGGCCGCCAAGCGGTACCTCCGCGATGGCGACGATGTCGGGACGGTGTCTCCGAATTCCCTGGAGGATGCTGTCGCTCAGCTTCCGCGCGTTGGCGAAGGGCGAGTCGGCCTCCACGAAATAAAATGCTTCATGGGCGCGCTGCGTGAGATCGTCGGAAAAATATTCCCGTCCTCCGGCAAACATTCCGACGCGGTGTCCCCGCGCATGCAGACCCATGCCGACGCGCAACGCGCGCTTGTAGGTGCCGATGAGCAACTGCCCGCTCGGCTCCACCGCGCAGTAGGCGCACACGAGCACGTTCATGGGAGAATCCTCCGCGCGGCGCCGGGGGGGCAGCGCGGGAAGGTGTCGTGCTCCGACGGCGTCGGGCGGTGTGCGGTTGCGGAATATCGTGCGTGCGGGCGCATCGTCGCTCCCCCTCTCCGGGCGTGGCGCGGTTGGCGTTTCTCCCGCCCGGAACCCAACTCCTGCCTGGCCGGCGCCGCGGGGGCGATCAAGCATGGCCTGTCGCCACCGAGTAGGATTTGCCGGGACAATGCAAGAGACGGGCGGCGCAGCGATAGTGCCGTGAGCCTTTTTTTAATTCCGCGGCGTGCTTAGATCACCGCGTCGGCCAGCGCAATTGGCTCCGGCTTTTGCCATGCGCCCTGTGAACGGATGATGGTGCGAAAAACGTCTGATTCGGTTACAATTCCTACCAACCGGCCGTCATCCACGACGGGGATGCCGCCTATTTTCCGACGATACATGAGCATGGCCACTTTCTCGAAGGGATCGTCGGAACGGACCGTGGCGACATCCGGAGCCATAAACCGCTCAACGGGCGCACGAGCCAGCGAGTAGCCGAGTTCCCAGAGGGACATTCGAGTGGCCTCCGGGGGAGTCGCGTCGCGTAGATCTCGATCGGTGACGATACCAATGAGCGTTGTGTCACGCATTACGGGAAGGCGGCGGACGCATCGCTCGCGCATCAACCCGATGGCCTCCGCCAAAGGCGTGACGCATTCGACGGTAATCGGGTCGGGAGTCATGATCTCACGCACCAGCATTGGCCAGAGCCTCCTTGGAAGGGTACGCTTCAAGAATACAGCGGCGGACGGCACGTGCACATGCGGCTCGGACCTGAATTCTACTCTCCCGCCACGGCCCGATGCGCGTCATCGACCGAGCTCGAAGCGCCGACGCTCGAGCGGTTGGTGGCCAGGTCGCCACTTGATGTCAGGTGGCGAACCGATTCCACTCCGTGTCCTTGCCGTGTACGATTGTCGCCGTAGTCAATATCGGGGGTTGCTCATGACATCACGTTGTGCCAGACTTGAAATGACCGTGATTCCAGATGCTTGTGCGCCACATGTGGTGGTGGACGGCGTCGTTGACGACAGTAACTGCAGGGACCTCGAGGCAACCCTTGACGTCTTGATGCGGAAAGATCATGCGCACGTCGTGGTCGACCTCGGGCGCGTGAAGGTCATGGACTCGACCGCGGCGCGCATGCTGGTCCACGCCCAGGAAACGCAGCGGGGCCGACGCCGGGATCTGCGCATTGGATCGGTTTCCGACACGGTGCGGCAGCTATTTAACGTACTGCAGTTGGGATACATGCTTCCCAGCGGCCCGGAGCTGCGTGATAAACGACAGATCGCGAGCCGGCAGGAATCGCGACGGCGGATTCGAGCACTTTTCGATCCCGTGGTCTGAAAGTATAAGCATAATTTACCCGTCTCGGCTACGGTGATGTTGCGATGTCAGGCTCCACCAATCCGATCCACCTCGGAAATCCCTTGCGGGAGATAATTCCGCCTCCAACGCCGGACCCGGTCGATTCCGGATTGACCAGCGTCGAAGCGCGTGAGCGGCTGGCGCGTCGCGGCCCGAACAGCCTGCCGGAGCCGGCCGCACGCGGCATCGTCGCGCAGGTGGTCGAGCAGCTCGCCAGCCCGCTGGTGCTGACGCTGCTGGCGGCGGCCGTGGTGGCTGCGGTGAACGGGATCGCTCAGGAGACATCCGCGACCTTCCTCGCCCGCTTCGGTGACGCGCTGGCGATTGGCGCGATCGTGAGTCTCAACGCGTTCCTCGGAGTGTTTCAGGAGCGTAAGGCGCAGTCCGCGCTCCACTCCCTTCAGCGAATGGTGGAAGTAACCGCGCGCGTACGACGCGACGGCCGGCGGACCGTGATCCCGGCCAGCGAGCTTGTGCCCTGCGACGTGCTCGAAATTCAGGCGGGAGACGCGGTGGCCGCGGACGCGCGCCTGTTGCGCAGCGCATTCCTCGCCACGCAGGAAAGCGCGCTCACCGGAGAGAGCACGCTGGTGGAGAAATCCGCGGCCCCGCCGACGGACGCGCGCACTCCGCTTGCAGCGCGACACGATCGCCTGTTTGCCGGCACGACGGTCGTGCGTGGCACGGCCCTCGCCGAAGTCGCGGCAACCGGCGCGCACACGGAGCTGGGCAAGATTGGCGCGCTGATGCGCGGCTTCGTGGCGGAAAAAACGCCGCTGCAGGCGCAGTTGGAGCGGTTCGGCGGCTCGGTGCTCTGGATCTGTCTCGGACTCTCGCTGCTCCTGATGGCGTGGGGATGGTTGCAGGGCGGACGCACCTGGTCGGCATTACTCCTGCAGGCGGTGAGTCTCGCCGTGGCCGCCATCCCCGAGGGGCTCCCCGCCATCACCACCATCACGCTGGCGCTGGGAATGCAGCGCATGGCGCGCAGAGGCGCGCTGGTCCGCCGCTTGAGCGCCGTCGAGACGTTGGGGGCGGCAACCGTCATCTGCACCGACAAGACCGGCACGCTCACCCGCAACGAGATGACGGTAAGCCGAGCGTGGTCGCCGTCGAGCGGCGCGGTGACGATTCTCGGCGAAGGGTACGCGCCGCTGGGGGAAGTGGTGGGGATGCCGCTTCCCACGGAATTGCTCCACTGTGCCACGCTGTGCAACGACGCGCAAATCCGCTCCATCGACGGCGGATGGCAAGCGCTCGGCGATCACGGATAAGTGACGGATAAGTGATTGAATTACGCTGTCGACGACGCTGTCGACGCTGTCGCGACCCGGAAGAGTCGCGGGGTGCGTGTTGACGGATAAGTGATTACAGATAAGTGATTGACAGATAAGTGATTGACAGATAAGTGATTGACAGATAAGTGATT
>Ga0194121_10007600_pt1 | contig 14082 bp, 15 predicted proteins | sample TA2MahCa50mmetaG_FD_148609 | JGI IMG/M metagenome (GOLD analysis project Ga0194121, IMG submission 148609) | Freshwater microbial communities from Lake Tanganyika, Tanzania - TA2015020 Mahale Deep Cast 50m | ecosystem: Environmental > Aquatic > Freshwater > Lake | place: Tanzania: Lake... | reverse complement strand
GAACGGTAGACATTATTGGCTAACCTATTGTTTTTAAAGGCACTTCCAGCCTGGCGTCTGCCGAGTTCTCAGGACTCCCCCGGCGCGAGGCGGGCGGAAAATGGCAGAACGCCACAATCTGCGCAACCCGCCACAGGGAAAAGACCCGTTGCGTCAAGGGCTTGGCTTTAGGCGCGTGCCGGGTGGCGCAGCCGGAACAGGCCGATCATCAGCAGTGCGACCAGGACCAGCGCAAGTGCCACGTAGTTGAGCACAGCCCAGCCCTCGGTTTCCAACACCACGCTCGCCATCAAGCTCGCGGTCGCAGTCGTGCCGAACACGACGAAGTCGTTGAAGGCTTGCGCCTTGCCACGTTCGGCCGGTCGGTAAGTGGTGGTGAGCAGCGTCGTCGCACCGACGAACAGGAAGTTCCACCCTACCCCGTTCAAGCCGAGAGCGATGCGGAAATGCCATTCGGTGAGGCCAGTCAGAGCGACGACGACGCCCAGCACCAGAAGGGCGATGCCCAGCGTCATGATGTTGAAGATGCCGAAACGGGCGATCAGGTGGCCGGTGAAGAAGGCCGGCACGAACATGCCCATGACGTGCACGAAGATCGTCACCGGCGCCTCTGTCTTGTCGAGGCCGCACATCACGATGGCCAACGGCGACGCCGCCATCACGAAAGACATCACGCCGAAGGCGATCACTGCTCCGGCGCACGCCACCATGTAGGTTGGTTGCGTGACGATCTGCAGCAGCGGTCGTTGCGGGCCCGATGTGTCCTCGGCCTTGACCGGCGGGAACTCGATGAAGGACAGCACCGTGAAGACGATGACGTGGAGGACGACGACCGCGCAGAAGCTCGCCTGGAAGGTCGGCAACCAAAGATCGGGCGTGAAGCGCGCCAAAGCCGGGCCGATGATTCCAGCCACCACCCCACCGGCCGTGACGTAGGAAATCGCCTGGGCGCGATAGTGACCGGGCGCCAATTCCACGGCCGCGAAGCGGTAGAGCTGCATGTTGGCGACGGCATAGCCCAGGCACAGACCGGCCAGGCACATCACCAGGAAGCTGCCGAGGCCGAGCCCGATGGCGGCGCAGGAAGCGCCCACCACGCCCATGGCCGCACCGATCCGAAAGCCGAACTTGCGGCCACGCCGCATCATCAGCAGCGAGGCGGGGAACACCGACAGCATGACGCCGAGATGCTGCATGGTGACTGGCAGGTTCGCCCACATGCGCATATCGGGCGACACGATGGTCAGCACCGCGAGCGCCGACGAGGCGAACATGAGTGTGTTGCTGCTCTGGGTCAGCGCCTGACAAGTCGCCAGCAGCGCGATGTTGCGCAGCGAGCGACCGGGCATGCCGCCAGCCGACGTCGCTTGCGTTCGAGCCTGCTCCGGCTTGGTCGATCCATCCATTGGGCGCGCACTCTAGTCGCCGCGTCGAGCCGCCCCAAGCGAATAGGCGCTGTGCAGTGCAGCTATGATCAGCCGCCGCAGCTAGAAATGGACGTAGCCCTTGCGCGGCGTGTGCGCCGTCCGACCGCCAACCGTCAGAGCCACGCCCCGCCCGCGGTCGAATCTGCCGATCGGCGTCACCTTGACCTTGGCCACTCGGGCCGCCACACGCAGCGCGCTTTCACGGCGCGGCGGCACGGCGATCACCAGTTCGTAGTCGTCGCCACCGCCCAGGACGTTCACCCACAGGCGCGGTTCCTGCGCAACGGCGCGGCGGGCAGCGGCCGAGAGCGGCACGCGCTCGCGCGCGATATGGACCGACAAGCCCGAGGCGTCGGCGATGTGCCCGGCATCGGCCAGCAGGCCGTCGGACACGTCGGCGACGGCGGTCGCAATGCCGACCAGCCGCGCGCCCAGCGCCGTGCGCGGTTCGGGCTTGCGAAAGCGCCGTTCGAGCGCCGCCGCCACCAATTGTCCACGCGCCGCCAGCAGGCCGAGCGCGCCGTCGCCGATCGTGCCGGTGACCCACAGCCGATCACCCGGGCGCGCACCGTCTCGCGTGAGGCCGCGTCCGCGTGCCACGCGGCCGAAGGCGGTGATGGTGACGGTGAGCGGTCCCGGCGTCACCACGGTGTCCCCGCCGCACAGCACGATGCCGTAGCGCCGCTGATCGGCCGCCAAGCCGCGCGCGAAGGCCGCGATCCAGCGTTCGGTCCAGTGACGCGGCAAGGCGAGCGACAACTGGTAGGTGAACGGCTCTGCGCCGCCTGCCGCGAGGTCGGACAGGCAGACGCGCAAAGCCTTGGCGGCGACCAACCCCGGCTTCTCGTCGGCGAGGAAATGCACACCCGACACGACCGTATCGGTCTTGACCACGAGGTCGTGACGCGGGTCCGCCGGCAGGAACGCGTTGTCGCTCAGCAGGCCGCCCGCTCCCGCGAAGTCCCGCGCCAGCGGCGCGAAGTAGCGGGCGATCAGCTCGAATTCGCCGACCCGCCGGCGGCGCGCCATCGCCTTAGCTCGCGAGCTCGGCGGCCCGCGCTTGGCGCGCCACACGATCGAGCACCAGGTTGACGAAGGTCGCCTCGCCTTGATCGTAGAATGCGTGAGCGATCTCGACGTACTCGTTGATCGCCACTCGCGCCGGCACATCTTTGCGATGGAAAAGCTCGTAGGCACCGGCCATCAGGATGGCGCGCACCAGCCGGTCGACGCGTGTCCAGGTCCAGTCCTGGCCGAGATGGCTCGACAGGGCCTGTTCGAGTGCCTCGCGATGCGAGACCGTTCCCGCGACGACATCCCTGAACAGCGGCTTGTCGGCATCGCGCCGCATCCCGCCCTCGCCTTTTTCGCCGGTACGTACACTCAGGAACTGCTCGATGATCTCCACCGGCTCGTGCTGGCCTTCCTGCCATTGGTAGAGGGCCTGAACCGCGGCGAGCCGCGCCGCCTGCCGCCGGTTGGGCTTTACGGCGGCGGCCGTCGGCCCACTCACGCGTTCCGCCAGCGCCGGCCGAGCGCCACCATGGCGAGACAGGCATGGGCGGCATCGCCGCCCTTGTCGCCGCGATCCGTGAAGGCACGCGCCTTGGCCTGCTCCATGTTGTCGACCGTGACGATGCCGTAGCCGATCGCGAGCTTCTTGTGCACGGCGAGGTCCATCAGCCCGCGTGCGCTCTCGCCGCAGACATAGTCGTAATGCGTGGTCTCGCCGCGAATGACACAGCCCAGCGCCACGAACCCGTCATATCGGTCGGCCGCCAGCGCGATGGCTGCCGGAATCTCGAAGGCGCCAGGCACGGCCACCCGCTCGCTGACCGCGCCATTGCGCGCGATCTCGCGCTCGGCGCCGGCGATCAGGGCTTCGGCGACCTCGTCGTAGTAGTGCGATTCCACGATCAGGATGCGCGCGCCCGCAACGCCCGCGACCGCCGGTCGGGCGGTCGGTGTTTCGGTGCGGGTCGACATGGCGGCGCGGCTAGGACCGGCCGGCCGGCCGGCCGGGCACGGCCTTCTGGCCGACGATCTTGAGGCCAAAGCCCTCCAGGCCCACGACGCTCTTCTTACCGTTGGTCAGCAGCACCATCTCCTTGACACCGAGATCGATCAGCACCTGGGCGCCGACGCCGTAGTCGCGTAGTTCGCCGCCGGCCGGTTGCAGCGGCTCGCCGGCACGGCGGCGCTGCTCGGCCAGCATGACGGTGGGCGCCTCGCGGATCAGCACGATGACACCCCGGCCTTCCTTGGCGATCTCCTCCATCGACGTTTGAATCTCGCCGCCGCGGCCGGTGTTGCGCTGGCCCAGCACGTCGGTGAAGACGTTGACGGCGTGCATGCGCACCATGACCGGGCCGCCCGCCGCCGGGTCGCCCTTCACCAGGGCGATGTGCTGCGCCATCGTCACCTTGTTGACGTAGATGACGCAGCGGAAGTCGCCGCCGTAGATGCTCTCGAAGGTCGTCTCGCTCAGCCGCTTGACGATCGAATCGTAGCGTCGGCGGTAGGCGATCAGGTCGGCGATGGTGCCGATTTTGAGGCCGTGGCGCTGCGCGAAGGTGATGAGATCGTTGCGACGGGCCATCGTGCCATCGTCGTTCATGATCTCGCACACCACGCCGGCCGGCGTGAGCCCGGCCAGCCGTGCCAGATCGACTGCGGCCTCGGTGTGGCCGGTGCGCTCCAGCGTGCCGCCGTCGCGCGCGACCAGCGGAAAGACATGACCCGGCGTCACGATATCCTGCGGCCCGCATGAGGGGTCGATCGCGACCGCGACGGTGCGCGCCCGGTCGGCCGCCGAGATGCCGGTGGTGACGCCCTCGCGTGCCTCGATCGACACCGTGAAGGCGGTCTGGTGGCGCGTGCCGTTGTTCTTGGCCATCAGCGGCAGGCCGAGCTGCTCGACGCGCTCGCGTGTCAGGGCGAGGCAGATCAGGCCGCGCGCATGTTTGGCCATGAAATTGATGGCGTCGGACGTCGCCCATTGCGCGGGGATCACCAGATCGCCCTCGTTTTCCCGGTCCTCGTCATCGACCAGGATGAACATGCGGCCGCGGCGGGCCTCCTCGATGATATCCTCGGCCGCCGCCTTCACTTCCGCGAAGGTGATGCGCCAAGCGTCCTTTTCGAGCGCGCTCATGGTCTTCCGTGCTCCAACAGTCGCTGAACGTAACGCGCGAGCATATCGACCTCAAGGTTGACCCTTTGTCCCACCTTGGCTTGGCCCAGGGTGGTGACCGCCTGGGTGTGGGCAATGACATTGACGCCGAAGCGGTTGCCGTCGACTTCGTTCACGGTGAGGGAAATGCCGTCGACGGCGATCGAGCCCTTGGAGGCGATGAACCGGGCCAGCTCGGCCGGCGCTTCGAACGCGAAGCGCACGCTGCCGCCCTCGGGCGTCATCGAGGCGATCCTGCCCACACCATCGACATGGCCGTAGACCAGATGGCCGCCCAGCTCGTCGCCGACCTTGAGCGACAGTTCGAGGTTGAGGCGGCTGCCTTGCCGCCAGTCGCCGAGATGGGTCTTGGCCAGGCTCTCGCCGGACACTTCCACGGCAAACCAGTCGCCGCCCTTCTCGACCACCGTGAGGCAGCAGCCGGAACAGGCGATCGAGGCGCCGATGGCGATAGGCGCCATGTCGTGGCGGGTGCGCACGACGAAGCGGCGATCGTCGGCCTTGCCGCCGGGGGCGACCGAGACGATCTCGCCGATATCGGTGACGATGCCCGTGAACATGACCGCTACTTAAGTCTCCCGTGCCCAGCTTTCCAGGGTGTCGCCGCCCAGGGTGCGGACGCCCGCCAGACTGAACCGGGGCGCGAAATCGAGTCGCTCGAGCCCCAGAGGCCCGACCGCAGAGCGGCTGTCGCCGCCGAGCAGCAACCCGGCGCGATAGTGGCTCACTCGGTCGATCAGCCCCGCCTTCAGGAACGCCGATGCGACCGTGCCGCCGCCTTCGACCAGGACCCGTGTCAGCCCCCGCTTTCCCAGCACCTGCGCCGCCGCACCGGCATCGACGCGGCCATCGCCTTCGGCGGCGACCGTAATGATCTCGACCCCTTGGTCACGCAAGACTGCACTCGTCTCGGCAGATGCAGCGTCCGTGCACAACAACCATACCGGATTCGTCTTGGCCGTCTGCGCGAGCTTGGACGCTGGCGACAGCCGCACCCGTGAGTCGACCACGATCCGCACCGGCGAGCGGGCGCCAAGGCCGGGCAGACGACACGTCAGGTCGGGATCGTCTGCCGCGACCGTGCCGATGCCGACCAGGATGGCGTCGTGCGTGGCGCGCAGGCGGTGGCCATCCATCCGCGCCGCCTCGGAGGTGATCCACTTGCTCTCGCCCGCCGCCGTGGCGATACGACCGTCGAGCGACGAGGCGATCTTGAGATGAAACAACGGCCGGCTGGCGCGCAGGCGCAGCAGGAATCCGGCGTTTATCGCTGCAGCCTCGCGCGCGCCGTCGCCGACCTCGACCATGATGCCGGCCTCACGCAGCCGGGCGTGGCCCTGGCCGTTGACCACCGGATTGGGATCCTCCATCGCCGACACGACGCTTGCGACGCCGGCGCGAATCAGCGCGTCGGCGCAAGGCGGCGACTTGCCGAAATGCGAGCACGGCTCGAGCGTCACATAGACAGTGGCGCCGCGCGCCGCCACGCCGGCCTGCCCTAGGGCATCGACCTCGGCGTGCGGCCGACCGCCGTCCCGCGTGCGGCCACGGCCGACCACGCGCCCGTCCTTGACGATGACACAGCCGACGGCCGGATTGGGCCAGGTGCGCCCCAGCGACCGGCGCGCCAACGCGAGCGCAGCCGGCATCATGCCGTCAGTCCTTGAGGTTGGTCTCGGCGAGGTCGGAGATGAACTCCTCGAAATCGCGGGCCTCGCGGAAGTTGCGATAGACCGAGGCGAACCGCACGTAGGCGACCGGGTCGAGGGCGCGTAGCGCGTCCATCACCAGCTCGCCGATCTGCGTCGAGGGGATCTCGCTCTCGCCGGAGCTTTCGAGGCGGCGCACGATGCCGTTGACCACGCGCTCGATGCGCTCGGGATCGACCGGCCGCTTGCGGCAGGCGACCGTGATCGAGCGCGCGAGCTTGTCGCGGTCGAAGGCGACACGCTGGCCGTTCTTCTTGACGACCGTGAGGTCGCGCAGCTGCACGCGCTCGAACGTGGTGAAACGCGAGCCGCAGGACGGGCAGTAGCGCCGCCGGCGGATCGCCGAATTGTCGTCGGTCGGTCGCGAGTCCTTAACTTGAGTGTCCTCGTGACCGCAAAATGGACAGCGCATCGTCTCCCCCCGGTTAAGATTGCGCGTGGATCAGTCGCGGTAGATAGGAAAGCGTGAACAAAGAGCCTGTACCTTGGCCCGCACCTGGGCCTCGACCTGGGCGTCGCCGTCCGGACCGTTTTTGGCAATGCCATCGAGCACGTCGGCGATCAGGTGGCCGACCTGGCGAAACTCCGCGACGCCGAAGCCGCGCGTCGTGCCGGCCGGCGAGCCGAGCCGCACGCCCGACGTCACGGTGTACTTCTCCGGATCGCCCGGGATGCTGTTCTTGTTGACGGTAATGCCGGCCCGGTCGAGCACCTTCTCGGCCGCGATCCCTGTCGCCTTCTTGGGCCGCAGGTCGACCAGCATGACGTGGCTGTCGGTACCGCCCGACACGATCGCCAGACCGCGCTCGGTGAGGGCCGCGGCAAGCGCCCGCGCATTGTCGATCACGTTCTGGGCGTAGACCTTGAAGTCGGGTCTGAGCGCCTCGCCGAACGCCACCGCTTTGGCGGCGATGATGTGCATCAGCGGCCCGCCCTGCAGGCCGGGAAACACCGCCGAGTTGATCTTCTTGCCGACCTCGGGATCGGTCGACAGCACCATGCCGCCGCGCGGGCCGCGCAGAGTCTTGTGCGTCGTCGTGGTCACGACATGGGCGTGCGGCAGTGGGCTCGGATAGACGCCTGCCGCCACCAGACCGGCATAGTGCGCCATGTCGACCATGAAATAGGCGCCGATCTCGTCGGCCACTTTGCGGAAGCGCGCCCAGTCGATGGCACGCGAGTAGGCCGAGGCGCCGGCGACGATCAGCTTCGGCTTTTCGCGCCGTGCCGTCGCCTCCATCTGCTCGTAGTCGATCAGATGCGTGTCGGGCTTCACACCGTAGGACACCACCTTGAACCACTTGCCCGACTGGTTGGCCGGCGAGCCGTGCGTGAGATGGCCGCCCTGGTCGAGCGCCATGCCCATGAATTTGTCGCCCGGCTGCAGCAGCGCCATGAACACCGCCTGGTTGGCCTGGGCGCCGGAGTGCGGCTGGACATTGGCGAAGCGGCAATCGAACAGCTTGCAGGCGCGCTCGATCGCCAGCTGCTCGGCCTTGTCGACCTCCTCGCAGCCGCCGTAGTAGCGCCGGCCGGGATAGCCTTCGGCGTACTTGTTGGTCAGCACCGAGCCCGCCGCCTCGAGCACGGCGCGCGACACGATGTTCTCCGAGGCGATCAGCTCGATCTGCTGACGCTGGCGATGCAGCTCGCCCTTGAGCGCGGCGTCGATCGCCGGATCGGCCTCGCCGAGGCTGCGGGTGAACATCGACAACGGCGCTTGCGCCATCCTGGCCGCGACTTGACTCATTGCGAGCAACCCTTCGAAAGCTTGGCGACGCGGGCGGCATGCCGACCGCCTTCCCACTTGGTGGCGAGAAAGACCCTCAGCGCCTCGCGCGCGGTTTCCGTGCCGATCAGTCGTTGGCCGAACGCCACCACGTTGGCATCGTTATGCTCGCGCGCCAGCCGTGCCGACGTGACGTCATGGGCAAGCGCCGCCCGCACCTTGGGGTTGCGGTTGGCCGCGATCGAGATGCCGATGCCGGTGCCGCAGACCAGCACACCCCATTGCGCTCTGCCCGAAGCGATGGCCTCGGCCATCGCTGTGCCGTAGTCCGGATAGTCGACCGACTCCGTGGAGTTGGTGCCGAGATCGAGCACCTCGCGACCGGCCGCCTGCAGGTCGCGCTTCAGCAGTTCCTTGAGGTCGAAGCCGGCATGATCCGACGCAACCGCGATGGTGCCCCCCGGCATTTCGACGAACGATCCCCTCTAGCTATTGAGGCATCGGATACCATATCCGGGGCCGCGGTGTCACCGTCCCCCAAAATCGTGGAAAGCGACCTACAAGACGTTGAATCGGCTCAGGAAACCCGTGCTTCGGCCCTGCGCGCTTCTCGCGTAGCTTGGCGCGCCGGGCGCTCGACACGCCGAGGCCGCAGACGAGCGACAAGCGGCGTGTCATCGACGGACATCGCGCGGCGAGCCATCGCGACCACGACGGGGCTGCGAATCGCCCTCGTCGCCAGTTCTTGATGGTGTTCAGCGACACACCCAACAGGTCTGCTGCCTCGGCGTCCGATAGCCCGGCGCCCCCTTTGCCACCGCACGAAATCACGTGCCCCAAAAGGGCTCTGCTGGGCCGCTAGCCGCCCCAGCATGGCTGCGGACATCTCGATGTCGTCCGCCCAACCGACGCCTAGACCACAATCGATCACCTTGGCGCGCGCGAAAACCGCAGCATCCCTCAGGGTCTCCAAAGCATGATGCCGCGCCATCACCCCAAGCAGGCTGACGGTATCGGTGCCGCCATCCCGCCAGCGCAAACGAAGCTTGCCGCCGGGCTCGGCTTTGACACCTCGAAGCCTTCTCAAGTCCGTGCTCATCGCATTTCCATTGGATTGATCTCGCGCCAACGCCTCTGCAACAGTCCTTGATTCTCTGCCGCCCACTTCGACACTCACCGCTGCACGGATGGCGGCAATCGACCGTCGATCAACCTCAGCGTCGCGATCTCGATACGGGCGAAGAAAAAGGGCCCGTCACCGGGCCCTTTTCCACGCCGCAGAGGCCGCGGTTACTTGACCGACTGGAACGACTTGCCGTCCTTCCAGACGTAGATGTCGTAGACCGGGTTCTTGATATCGCCCTTCTGGTCGAATTCGAGCACGCCGACGGCGCTGTCGTACTTGCCGCTGCGCAGGGCGGCGGCGACGGCGGCCGCGTCGGTCGACTTCGCCTTGTTGGCGGCGTCGGCCCAGGCCTTGATCGCGGCGTAGCTGAACAAGGTATAACCCTCGGGGTTGTACTTGGCGTCGCGGAACTTCTTCACCAGCGCGGCGTTCTTGGGGTCGTCCTCGGCCTTGGGCGGGAACGACATCAGCACGCCGTTGGTCGCCGCACCGCCGAGTTGGGCGAACTCCGCCGTCTCCAGCGAGTCGAAGCCCATCATCTGCGCCTGCAAGCCCTGCTCACGCGCCTGCTTGATGATCAGCGCACCCGCAGTGTGGTAACCGCCGAGCACGATCATGTCGATCCTCGCCTGCTTCATCTTGTTGATGAGCGCGGTGAAGTCCTTGTCGGTGTCGTTGTAGGCCTCGTACATGACCTCGCGCAGGCCGCCCTTGTTGACGGCCTTCTTGGTCTCATCGGCTACGCCCTTGCCGTAGGGTGACTTGTCGTGCAGCACCGCGACACGGGCGTTGCGGTGATACTTCAGGATGTAGCCGCCGACGGTGGCGCCTTGCACGTCGTCGCGGCCGCAGGTGCGGAACACCGTGGTGTTGCCCTTGGTGAAAGCTTCGTCGGTCAGGCGCGGATTGGTCGACGCCGGCGTGATCTGCAGGATCTTCGCTTCCTTGTAGATGTCCGACGCCGGGATCGACGAGCCCGAGCAGAAGTGCCCGGCGACGAGCGCGACCTTGTCCGACACCATCTTGTTGGCGACCGCCGTCGCCTGCTTGGGATCGCAGGCGTCGTCGCCGATCACCAGCTGCAGCTTCTGGCCGTTGACGCCGCCCGCGGCGTTGATGTCCTCGACCGCCATGGTGGCGCCGCGGCGCAACTGCTCACCGAACGCGGCATATTGGCCCGTCATCGGGCCGGCCGAGCCGATCTTGATCTGCGCGAGCGCCGGCATCGCCATCATGGCGAGTGCCGCGACGGTCAACGCGCCGTAGGTCCTTTTCATACGTGTCTCCCTTGAAGTTAACCCCCGGTCTCCACGGCTGTGGAGCTGCGGCTACATTAGTGCCGCTCCTCCAAGCCCAGCAAGCCTTTGCGCCGATAGAGCCAAGGATATTGGCGCACCATCAGCCGCGCCCGCGTCAGCTGGAAGGCCAAGGCCGCGACTGCCAATTGCACGGCCCAGCCGAGGAAAAAGCCGCCGACCGACCACAGCTCGCCCCCGGCCAGCGCATAGTCGAGAAAGCGCAGCAACGCCGAAAGAAGTGCGGCGTAGAACACGATTTGGCCCCACGACCGCCAGGTCGAGGCGACCGCCTGGCCGGCTGCAAAGGAGCCAGGCGCCACCAGAACGAGGTTGAACAGCAGCACGTGCGCCGGCGTGTCGCCCAACCAGTCGAAGACGAAGGTTTCGAAAGGACTCATGCGTGGCCGCCTTCGAGATAGGCGGCACGGACCTCGGCGTTGGCCAGAAGCTCGTGGCCGGCGCCGCTCAGGCGCACACGGCCGTTGGCCAGCACATAGCCGCGGTCGGCCAGCCGCAGCGCGTGAAAGGCATTCTGCTCGACCAGGAACACCGTCACCTTCTCCTCGCGCGCAATACGGCCGATCGCCTCGAAGATCTGCCGCACGATCAAGGGCGCAAGACCAAGCGACGGCTCGTCGAGCAGCAGCAGCCGCGGCCGGCTCATCAGCGCACGACCGATCGCCAACATCTGCTGCTCGCCGCCCGACAACGTGCCGCCGCGCTGCTCGCGCCGCTCGGCCAGCCGCGGGAACATGGCGAACACGCGCTCGAGGTCGTGCGCGAAGTGCGCCGGATCGGACAGCGTTGCCCCCATCTGAAGGTTCTCGAACACGCTCATGCGCGGAAAGATGCGTCGGCCCTCCGGTACCTGGGCAACGCCGCGGCGCACGATCTCATGAGTGGCGAGCCCAGTGATATCCTCGCCGTCGAACACGACTTGCCCGCTCTGCGCCCGCGGATTGCCGCAGATCGTCATCAGCAGGGTCGACTTGCCCGCGCCGTTGGCGCCGATCAGGGTCACGATCTCGCCCTTGCCGACCTCGAGATCGACGCCGTGCAGCGCCTGGATGGCACCGTAGAAGGTCGCGACGCCGCGGACAGACAGCATGGGGTCAGGCACGACCGTCACCCTCATTCAGGCTCCTCTGCCCCTGATGGGGAGAGGAATCCGAATCGTCCGTGCCGAGATAGGCGCGGATCACGGCGGGGTCGCGCTGGATGTCGGCCGGCGGGCCCTCGGCGATCTTGCGGCCGTAGTCGAGCACCACGACATGGTTGGAGATGTTCATCACCACGCTCATGTCGTGCTCGATCAGGAGCACGCCGACGCCGTCTTGATCACGGATCGAGACCAGGAGCTGGTTGAGCTCGGCCGATTCGCGCGGATTGAGCCCAGCCGCCGGCTCGTCGAGACAGAGCAGCCGAGGCTCGGTGCACATCGCCCGCGCGATCTCGAGCCGCCGCTGCGCGCCATAGGGCAGCTCGCCGGCCGGGCGGTCGGCGTCGGCCAGTAGGCCGATCCGCTTCAGCCAGTGACTAGCCAGCTCGACGGCGGCGTTCTCCGCAGTCTTGTAGCCCGCCAAGCCCAGCAGGCCGAAGATGCTGTAGCCCGAAGCGCGCATCAGCTTGTTGTGCTGCGCTATCAAAAGGTTTTCCAGCACCGACATGGCGGGGAACAGGCGGATGTTCTGGAAGGTGCGCGCCACGCGCGCGCGCTGGCCGATCTCGTGGCCCAGCATGCGCTCCAGCAGGTAGTCGCGATCGCCGTGCAGCAGCAACCGGCCGACGGTCGGCCGGTAGAAGCCGGTGATGCAGTTGAACACCGTGGTCTTTCCAGCGCCGTTGGGACCGATGATGGCCGTGATCTCGCGCGGCCGACCGATGAAGGAGACATCGTCGACCGCCACCAAGCCGCCAAAGCGCATGGTGAGATGCTCGACCTCGATCAGAGGAGCAGCCATGGTCATCCGCTCCCTGCCGATGCCACCGGATGCAGGCGGATCGACGGCTCGCGATGGCCGATCAGGCCGCGCGGCCGGAACACCATGATCAGCACCATGGCCAGCCCGAAGGCCAGCATGCGGTAGTTGCCGAGCTCGCGAAACCATTCCGGCAACCCGATCAGCAGCACAGCGGCCAGCACCACACCGACTTGGCTGCCCATGCCGCCGAGCACGACAATCGCCAGGATGATCGCCGACTCGATGAAGGTGAAGCTCTCGGGGCTGATGAAGCGCTGCTTGGCGGCGAAGAACGAGCCGGCGAAGCCCGCGAACATGGCGCCGACCGCAAAGGCGGTGAGCTTGGTGTTGGTCGGATTGATGCCAAGCGCCTTGCACGCCGTCTCGTCCTCGCGCAGCGCCTCCCAGGCGCGGCCTACAGGAAGGCGGCGCATGCGCTGGGTGAAGAGGTTGGTGATCAGCGCCAGCACCAGGATGACATAGTAGAGAAAGATCAGCCGGTGGTTGGAGTTGAACGGGATGCCCAGCATCTCGGCGACCGTCTGGCGGCCAGCCGGGGCGGTCTCGGCGAACACCGCGCCGAACAGCGTCGGGCCGGGGATCGAGCCGATGCCCGCGGGGCCGTTGGTGAAATCGACCCAGTTCAGGATCACCAGCCGGATGATCTCGCCGAAGCCCAGGGTGACGATGGCGAGGTAGTCGCCGCGCAGGCGCAGCACCGGAAAACCGAGCAGGATGCCGAACGTTGCCGCCAGCATGCCGGCGAGCGGCAGGACGGCCCAGAAGCCCAGCCCATGCTGCGTGCTGAGCAATGCATAGGCATAGGCGCCGACGGCATAGAAGGCGACGTAACCGAGATCGAGCAGGCCTGCGAGCCCGACCACGATGTTGAGCCCCCAGCCCAGCATCACATAGGTCAGGATCAGCACGCCGAGATCCATGGTCTTCTGATCGGCAAGCGGCGTGAAAGGCAGCACGACCGCCACCGCCAGCAGCGCCCAGCCCAGCCATTTGGCGCCGATCTCCTGGACCAGCCGGCCGCCCGAGGTGTGCGATGCGACAGCGACGGCGCGATCGGCCCATGGCCAGATGCCGCGCAGCACCAGCAGCGCGCCACCCAGGGCAACGAACCAGTGGAGGAAGCCCGATGGCAGCTTCATCGGCGAGACGCCGGCTGCGACCATGACGACGCCCAGCGCGATCACCGGCCAGCGCAGGCCCGCGGCGGCGAGCGACAGGCCGAGCCGGCCGAGGAAGACCACGATCACCGCCACAGCAAGGTCGGTGAGCTCGTAGTCGAAGCTCAAGCCGGTGCGCGAGCCCACGTCGATGGTGCGGAAGCCGACGATGAAGATGCCGAGCGCCGCCGTCACCAGGGCGGTCAGCGCCGCGTCTTTCAGCATGGCGATCGCGCGCGGCGCCATGGTGTCAGACCTTCTCGATCTCGGGTTTGCCGAGCAGGCCGGTCGGCCGGAAGATCAGCACCAGCACGAGGATCGAGAAGGCGGCGACGTCCTTGTATTCGCTGGAGAAATAGCCAGCCCAGAAGACTTCGATCAGGCCGATCAGAAGGCCACCCAGCATAGCGCCCGGCAGCGAGCCGATGCCGCCCAGCACGGCGGCGGTGAACGCCTTGATG
>Ga0194121_10007599_pt1 | contig 14083 bp, 10 predicted proteins | sample TA2MahCa50mmetaG_FD_148609 | JGI IMG/M metagenome (GOLD analysis project Ga0194121, IMG submission 148609) | Freshwater microbial communities from Lake Tanganyika, Tanzania - TA2015020 Mahale Deep Cast 50m | ecosystem: Environmental > Aquatic > Freshwater > Lake | place: Tanzania: Lake... | reverse complement strand
GCTCTATTATAATCTTCTTTTTGACGTTAGCTCATTAGTTGGATTGGTGCAAATTGTATTTCGTTTTGAAGAACATTTGCCTTGAGGGGCCAATTCCGGAATAATGGATTGAACCTGTGCATACAGTCCTTGTGAGGATGGCGGGACTTTTTTTTGAACCTGTCAACAACGGGCACTTCTTAGACCTGCCTCTGCCTGCCCCATCTAGAGAACAGGCCCGACAGGAACTTCGTATTGAAGAAGAGACAGTAACGCTTCTTTATCTTTGGCCAAATCATAGCATCCAAAGGACCGGAAATTTTGCTTTAAGCGATGGAGCAGACCCAAGATTCCTGTCTTCGCTTAATTATTGCGGGGCAATCCAGGGACTTTGATATCAAAGAAGCATTAGAAATGGACCAGCCCCGAGACAAGGTCCCGCATTCGCTTGATGAATCGCTACATTACCGATGAAGAAAGGGACAAGCTCTTCAAAGCTTGTGTTTTGGTGGTCTTACCCCACCACCGCATTTACAACAGCGGAGTTTTCATGATGGCCCTCAGTTACAGCAGACCCGTTATCACCTCAGATCTACCCGCCAACCGCAAAATCCTTAGCCACGAATCCTTTATACTTCTCTTTGAGAGTGGACAGCCTAACAAACTATCGGATCAGATATTTTTTTATCAATTCCTCCCGTATCATTACCTCAGATTCTTCCATAACATGTTATTTCTTCAACATCATTCATAGTTAATTTTGTGTCATAAAATTATTCAAAAAAGTTAATAAATAGAATATAATAAATTGTAAGTTCAAGTGATTAGTGCAATTTTTTCTTGCAGTGCTTGATTAGGTGTTTTGTATTTAAATTTTCTTATATGTCTGTTGTTAAGAAAAATTTGATATTTAGGATATGATGACAAGCGATTTATCAAAAATCGGTTTCTATGAGAAAAAGTTACTGATACAACTGATTCGAATTTCTTAGGGTTTTTTAGCCTCAAATTGATACCCCTATTTAAACTGAGCTGTATACAATCCAAAGCTAGCGCCACATATGCAAATGGCAAAACACCACCAAAAGTCTTTTTGTAATTTATTTTTAAATTTTCACTAACTAATCGAACTCATCTTGATTGAACACAGCTTTTAATTAACTGCTTTTTCTCTATAATCTGCTTTTCCATATATTTCTTGATTTATCCACATAATTTCCTTTTCCATTCAATTTATATACCTTCATAAAAATTATTATTCATATGGACTTTTCATTTAACTACTTAAGAGCACCAGAATATCTAAAAATACTTTTTTAGCCAACAAACAGGATAACTTACAAAATAAAAAGCGAAGCCTGACGATGAAAACCTTCTGCCTGACCTTTATTTGGCTCATAACGTTGGGAGCTTGTTTATTGGGGAACAAATTTCAGGCCATGAGCCAAAGCCTTCCTCGTATCATGTGGTGGTACAATACCGGTGATTTTTCTGCAGGACAGTCCTCTGCCGCAGATCTTGATGGAGATGGGCTTTTGGAAATCGCTTTTGGTTGTTATCGAAACGACTCCAGCCTGCATGTCCTCAATGCAGAAAATGGAGGCCTCCTATGGAAATTCAATGCATCAGCCACTGGAACCCACGGCTGTAACGACGCCGCACCATTGTTGACTAATATTGACGGTATGGCTGGACCTGAGGTCGTCCTTGCATCTTCATGTAACCCTCGAACCTTTGCCTTCAGAGGAAACAATGGTCAAGTTCTATGGACCAACAATACCAGGGGTAGCGATTCCCCACCCACAGTAGCCGACATCGACCAAGACGGTAAACCCGAGATTCTTCATGGAGAATTTGGGGGATGGGTTCGTTGCATTAATGCAGAAAATGGCACCACGGCTTGGAACCTAGCTGTCGATCTTAACTCGTGGATACAAACAGCTCCAACCATTATCGACCTTAACCGAGATGGCAAACTGGATTTTGTAGTCGCATCTTGGAATTTCAATGATCTCGACTCTGTATTTGCATACGACGGATTAACTAGGCAGCGCCTATGGGCCTTTCCGGTTCACGACCACATGTATCACGGAAGTGCTATCGCTGATTTGAATGGTGACCAATATCCCGAAATTGTTATTGGTTCATACAATGATACAGTTTACTGCCTTCAAGGTCAAAGCGGTCAGCCCTTGTGGAAATTCAAAGCCGGTGGATATGTCGGCGGGCCAGTATCAATTGGCGATCTCAACCGGGACGGCTCCTGCGATGTGGTATTCGTGGGTGGCTCCAAATTAAGTGTTCTTACCTCGTCCGGCGTATTGCAATGGGAGTATACCATTCCCAATTACGGACAATGCTTCCGCGGCGTAGTTCTGGCAGATGTCAATAACGATCTATGTTTGGACCTTGTTTTTGGAACGAGTAAAGGGATTTTGTATGCTCTCAACGGTTGCAATGGCGCAATGTTATGGAATATTAATCTTGCACTACATTACGGGGATAATCGGTATGAACTCGACCATGCCCCGCTTATAGCGGATTTTGATACAGATGATACCTTGGAAGTTTTTATCGTAGGGGGTTACGGTATTTATGGCACCAACATGTCTGGAAATTTTGGGAGAGCCTACATGATCAAAGTAGGTAAAGGGAATGGCCCTTCTTGGCTTACCTTCCAAAGAGACGCACGCCGTCAATCTTCGCTTTGCTCCTATTCGTTAACCCCTGTTGAAGAATTAGTTGAACAAAATAATCTCATTTCAAAAAATGGGCCGATGATTTTTCCAAATCCTTCCAGAGGAGAAATGCATTTAACATGGAATCCTGCATCATCACTTTTCTCCGTAAGCTATGAATGGTCCATTAGAGATATTCAGGGACGTATCCTTCAAACTGGAATTGCATTAAGACCAGGTGATAGAATTGAAACATCCGGCATGAGCCCCGGCTCCTACTTTCTTCATACCAAAGCTTTGCCCCTGCTTGATCATGAGAGAATAAAAGAAAACTCCTTGAATCAAATTTCGGTGCTACGATTTGTAGTCGAAAGCACACTATAACTTATTATTCTATCTACAAATTACCATGATGAGCCGGCCTTGCCCGTGCTCACTTTACGAACGCAACGGACCGAGAAGGCCGATTTCTTGAAGCCGTCCATCATAAAGATGCTGGGTTGGGTCCCATCCACAAAGCGTCCCCAGGCTCCGTTGATGCCGCTAGCGGTACTGCTCCACCAATAGGCATAAGCGCCAACACCCCCGAAGGTGCCATCGCTTCCACGGAATCCGGCAGGCAGGCCTTGGAAGCCGAGCTCATCGCGTCCTTCCAGCCCTGGAAACCAGCCGACCTTGCCTTTGAGTTTGGCCCCGGCCTTGGTTTCTCCTCCAAGGGCATTGGTCAGCGCTGTCCATTCATTGTGGGTGGGTAGCCGCCATCCCGTAGGACATAGACCGCGCGGGTCGCTCACCGCATACCAATTGTAAAGAACTCCGAAAGTGCTGCGCATCGTCATGTTACTGTCCGGGTAGGCCCATGCGCCTTGTTTAAGGTTGGCCCAGGCTTGACCATAGGCCGTGGCATCGGGAATCGAATCCCCGTTGCGGTAACGGGTGACCGTCAGGTTTTGTTGCATCCACCACAGGCCCGCAATATTAACCGCGGGATAGTCTTGGCGGGTGCTTTGCCGCGTGGTTTGGGCGGTAACGAATGGAGCATGAAGGAGTAGAGCCCCAAGCACCGAGAGCAGGGTGGCATAACGCAGCAGCATCAACATCATACCCTAAATTATACCCTACAGGTCAATCCTCCAATTCCCCCTTGATGCACCTTACCGAAAATCCGTAACCCCGATTGAAAAAATACTTTTTGACCTGGTTGTTTTTGAAAAAAACATTGCGCAACCAGGCGTCAATTCCAGCCGTTGGGGTGCTGCTCCACCAATTGGCGCTTTCGCCGATAGCGTAAAAGGGGGCGGCGGTTTTTTCAATATTCCAATGCATCCTGTACCCACCGGGCAGAGCCGTGAAACCACTCGAATTGTTGGCTTCAACAGCCCCTTCCTTCCATCCTTCGGCCGTTTTGAGCATAGGACCCGCATTCACACTTTCGGCACCTCCCATATATTGTTGCTTAGCCACCGAATCCAATTCAAAAACCATTTCTGTCCATTCCTTGTCCGATGGCAAATGCCAACCCAGCGGGGCCAACCCGCGGGTATCCTTGAGGGCAAACCAATTGTACAATTTGCCGTACAAGGCGCCGTTAGCAGGATCGTTGTTATAGTAGCACCATGCGGGCGTTTCATTTTCGGCAGCGGCCATCCAGGCCGAATCCCCTGCGGCCTGCGGTATCGTATCCCCGTTGCGAAAGGTCACCACGTCCAGGTTCCGCTTCATCCACACCTGGCTTCCAATGGTCACGGTTGGCATGGACGGGTCGGTTAATGCTGCATCTGCGGCCTGCTGCGCCTGTGCGGAATTTTGAGCCAGAGCGGTGAAGGTCCCTGTGCTAAGGGCCCAAACCAAAGCAAGGTTGGTAAATTTCATGGTAAGAGATTGTGTTCCCCAAAAATAGCGTACTGCTGGCCCTAACTTTGGACAAACAATGGACTTAACCCTTACTTAACGTTAAACCATGAATTGGACGGCGCTGAATTGGACGACCCTGCTCGGCGTAGCCCTTGGCGGTGCCTTGGGATCGGTTGCCAGGCTGGGCCTGTCCCAATGGCTGGGCTCAGCACACCAGGAATTGAACATGGGAACCCTCGCTGTCAATGCGTTGGGGGGATTCATCCTCGGCCTTTGGCTGAGCCTGAACGGGAACAACCAATTTCCGACGATCGCGCATCTTCCCCTGGCGTTGAACGGTGTTGTGGCCTTTGGGGTCGTGGGATTTTGTGGAGGACTCACGACATTCTCTGCCTTTGGAATGGACTTGTGGGTGTTGTTGCAACACAAGGCTTGGGGCATGGCCCTGCTGTATTCATCGGGGAGCATCGCTATCAATTTATTGGGCCTTGGCTTGGGCCTTGGCCTGGGGAATGTCCTCAAAGGCCTTGGATAAAAGTAATTTATATCCTTGAAAGTTAGCGGTTTTACTTTTATTCGCAACGCGGTTCTCCTGGATTATCCAATCCTGGAAGCCATTCGCTCTATACTGCCGCTCTGCGATGAAGTCGTTGTTGCGGTTGGAAAATCCGAAGACGATACCCTCCATCTGATCCAAAGCCTGAAAGATCCCCGCATACGAATTCTGCACACCGAATGGAACGACAGCCTGCGCAAGGGAGGCAGGGTCCTTGCGATAGAAACTGACAAAGCCCTGGCCGCTATTTCACCGGACACAGATTGGGCAATCTATATCCAGGGCGACGAAGTCCTGCACGAAGACGGGTTGTTGGCATTGCGCAAAGCCATGGAAGAGGCCCTACCCCGGCCGGAAATTGAAGGGCTACTGCTCCAATACCGGCATTTTTATGCCTCTTACGATTATGTGGGCAATGACTCCCGCTGGTACCCCCTGGAAATTAGGGTAATCAGGCCCCATCGAGGGGTCTTTTCTTGGGGCGACGCCCAGGGTTTTCGCATCCAGCCCCAACGCAAACTACGAGTCCTGAGCACCTCTGCGTGGATGCACCATTACGGCTGGGTGCGTGAACCGGCGGCCATGCAGCGCAAACAAGAAAAATTTCATCGCCTCTGGCACGATGATGCGTGGATGCAACAAAACATTCCAATCGCACAAGCCTACGATTACCACCTTCGACCTTCCAGCTTAGCACGCTACCAAGGAACCCATCCAGCCGTCATGACCGAGCGCATTGCCCGCATCAACTGGTCCTTCAACGCAGACCCCTCTTATCACCGTCTCACCTTCAAAGACCGCTTCAAAGAATTCGCCCTCCGCTATCTGGGTTGGAACCTTAACCACCGAAACTTCCGGGTTATCCGTTAAACACAATATTGTAATACTCCCTAAATTTTAGACCACGGACTTGGTTGTATTAACTTAGACCGAGCCATGAAAAGAGCCCAAAAAAATCAGTGCCGAATTCAAGGCCAAAGTGGCTTTGTCGGCTGTTCAAGAGCAGGAGCCCCTCCAGGAGCTATCGGGCTGATTTGAGTTAAGTCCAGTCGTGGTTTCCAAGTGGAAGAAGGAGGTATTGGAGTAAACGCTCCGTTTACACGAGACTCCAGAGCCTGTTAATTCGGACCAAGGATCTCTATTCACATCGGTCCAATGGATCCACACCCTTAAAGAGCACAAGGTTAAAATCTCTATGGACGGGAAGGCTCATGCTACTGATAACCGTTGGATTGAAAACTTTTGGCGTAGGCTCAAGCACAAAAAGGAAGTACCCGCTGAACGATTTAAAGTTTTCTGCAATCAAATAAACCAAAATCAACCTCTTTTTCTGACTAAGACTGAGTCCGAATTGCTCTGAATGTTGGAGTGTATTACAGTACCACTGAGCTACCCTTTGCGCAAATTTGGTATTATATCATGTGTTTTTGCCATTTGCTTTAATTCGATATAATTATTTTTTTTGCCGCATATTGTTTATTATTTTCTGTCAGCCGAATAAAATATAGACCTGATGGTAAATCGTTGCATTGTATGATTACTGTCTTTCCGCTGATATTTTTTATTTGATTTACTTGCTGTCCGTTTAAGTTGTAAACCGTCAGGGAAGCGTCATTCAAAAATACATCCGTAATTAATGTTGCCTGTGATGAAAAAGGATTGGGATAAATATGGATACCTTTAGTATTTCCGTCTTGTTCATTAAGCCCAGAGACCAGATTTACGGTATTAAAAGTGGGAGGCATGAACAGAAAAGTACCTGTGCCGTTCGGGTATCTTCCATAGGTAATATCCGTTCTTTGTGTGGGAAAGGTAACGCTGTCAATAATAGTTCCGTTGGCATAAGAAAGAATTACCTGCTCCCCGCTACCCGAGAGGGCGAATCTGCTGTGAAGCTCACCTGCAAAAACATCATTATCAGCCCAAATAATTGAGTATCCGTTGGGGGGAATTTTAGTGCCTGCGGGAAATTGCCATTTGTAGGAATTAGAAAAATCATCTGAAATAAAGAGGTAATCCAGCAGGACTGTATCGTTGGTGGTGTTGTAGAGTTCAATCCAGTCATTAAAATTTCCAAGACCGTTTGCCTGTATGGTGCTGTTCATAGCAGCGATTTCGTTTATCACGATTTCACCAGCGGTGAGTGTAGTATAATCTGAATTTAGGGTGTGCCATTCGTGCTCAGCACGTTGGGGAGAAAAAATGCCTACATTAGTATTTTCAGCATAAATGTAGTATTGAATTTCCGGAGAAGAAACTGTGACGGTAGTTCCATAGATGCCATCACCTGGTACCCCATCACCGTTCAGTCCATTGTCAAACATTTGGATGCGCGAAAATTTATCCATCACAGAACTTCGTAGTCCACAATAAACAACATTTGTATTTGAAACGCTCGCTGTGATATATACTGTAGAATTAATTAGTGGAAAAGTATCAGAGGGTTGAACGTTGGAAATAGTCGGTTGTGTTTGCTGAAATTCGGGGGTAGAATAAAGGAAAGTGGTCCTTGCACCCATCAGATTTGTAAGTCCTGGAATCGAACTCGGGCCGGAGGAGACATTGGTGGTAAGGTTACCTAAAAACTGTGCGTGTGTGTAAAAAGCGTTTGCATCCGATTGGTAGGCGGTGTCACAAATACTTTGAAGATACTGTGCGGTAGTATAATAATAGGAATTTGCAAGAATTTCATCTGCCACAGTCCTTATGTGGGCAATATACATCCGCTTGAACATGGGGACTGACATGAGATTTTTGATCAGGGGCCAAAGCAAATCATTTTCATGAACAATAACAGGCATAGTTTGTTTTTGTATCAGGTTCAGATTCATCCCCTGACCCAAATTACTGAAAGTACCGAAAGCACCATTCAAATCCCAGATAATAGGATTGAATCTTCCATTATGGTCTTCATAGATATAAAAATTATGTTGAGGCCCGCCAATATAACTATCTAGTATAACCAATACATTTGTGATTGCTAGCATCCAGAGCGAACGATCTACATCCAGTATATTCTCAATACCGCTTATATTATTGGCAAGAGAATCGCAGAGTCGCATCAAATCGGCATAGCCATAATCAGATTTCTTGGTATATGGAGAGTAGTAAAGGGTGCTATCATTTCCCCTGAAGACCAAATTACAACCACCGTTATCTGCATAAAAAAAAGAATGATCATTAGAAAGAAAATGCGCCTGAAGGAAGTTCTTGTTTACTGCCTCAGTATTCGTATATAAACCAATGTATTGTCCGTTGACATAAACCTGTGCAAAATTGGCGAGGGGAGCATGCATATAGTTTTGCAGAATCTCGTATGTGAGGGCTTCTCGCACAAAAGACGGATCTCTCCAACCATTGCTGAGTTTTAAGTCTTTGTAACCCATGTAATCCTGTGGAATAAAATGGTCTAATTCAATGTGAAAAGGGTTTTTAGCGTTATTTGCATTATAGGAACTGTTGCCTTTGTATTTCACGCCAACGCTATCAAAATGAACCCCGTTTATTTTCACCCATTGCGCCATAGTGTAACTGTCGCTGCCTACTTTTGCTGTGTCAAGGATGTAGTCCCAGTTTGCCATAGAAAACTGAATCTCAATTTTCTGAATTGTGTCAATAGCAAAGAAGTTTTGGCACCTGCCTTTTACTCCTACCAAAAGAAACAAAATGAAGGTAAACAGTATTTTATTTTTCATAAACTACGGGGTTTTACACTTTAAATTTCATATTCCCTAATTTAAGTATTCTGTATTCATCTGGATTTGTCTTCTTAAATCCCAATTATTCACCATATTATTTCCATTTGATTCACTAAGCCAGACAATAGAACCGCCTGACGCGCTATCCCTGCCAAGTTTTATCACGCCATTATTTTGGTAACTTGGATAAAGAGTCATGCCATTTTGGGTAACCGTGATAGTTTGACCAAAATTTTGGTCATAAGACATAATGCAGAAGATGGCAATCAATAATTGTGTTTTCATTTTATTCATTGGCTATAACGGTTTGCGTGTGGGCGATGTGGCGGATTTTTAGCCCAAAAGGTCATTAAAATTACTACTGTTGAACTATGCACATATGTTTCATAGAAGCACTTAAGCAGCCATATTGCCAAACTGATGTTATATGCATTTTAATTGTTAATTCTTCATGATTTTCCTTGTAATGATTGTGTCATCATAATTCAGTATTAAATAATACACTCCATTTTGTAACTGAGAAGTATTGATAATACTATTAGTTGTAGTTAAGTTATTTGAAGAAACTGTTTGCCCAAATAAATTATTAATAGTAACTTTAGTTGTCATATTATTAATTTTATCTGTCATATTTATTACTATATAATCTATTGAAGGATTTGGATAAATCGAGATTCCCTTTGACAAAATATTTTCTTCAACAGAAATTGATTGGCATCCACTAAATCCAGTTAAAAAAGAAATAGAGTCACACAAAAAATGGTAATTACTTATATCTGTTGCCGTCATTGCAGATACGTTGATTAATAAGTTGTTGTTTTCCTCAATATCCAATGTTTGGTTGTAAAACTCCTCATTGCCATTGTCAAAACGCAATAGATGATAATCTTCATTGCGAATGGTTTTACCATCGTCTGCTCTAGCTGGCGTGTTAAATTGTTCTGTAAAAATCCAACTCCGATTGGATGTCGTTTGATTTTTAATAATCGGCAAAAATGATTTACTGTCAACGATAACCCCCAAGGGAATTGAATCTTTCCAGTTTGGAAACCCGCTTAATTCAGCAATTGTTGCAAACAAGTCCGGTGCATTAATTAAGTCAGTACTTGTTCTGTTAGGATTAACAACAGAAGGTCCTGCAATTATCATCGGAACACGAACCCCATAATCATAAATTGTCCCCTTAGATTTTGTTGGATCAGCAATTTGAGCCACCTGACCTTGATTTCCGTTGTCTCCGATAAAAATTATGTTTGTGCTATCCATTAAATTATTTAATGTTACATAAGCAAATAATCTTCCTATTTCTGTATCCATTGCCTCTAGAGCTGCTTTAAAATATTTTTTGGGGTATGCTGCGATATCAGCTGAAGTTCCGCTTAAACCTGTTGTGTTGCAAAGTGATGAAGGTGGTAAATGAAATGGAGTGTGTGGTGCGTTAAATGCCATCCAAAGAAAAAACGGTTTATTCGTATTCATGGTATCAATCCAATCTATTGCATCATCAACAGTTTGTGTAGTTGCATAAGTGATTATGGTATCAAGAATTCCATTCTTTACTATCTGATAATTATAATAATTTGGAATAGCTCCATTAAAATTTCCCGAATACAAATCAAAACCTAATCTGTTTGGATTAAGTCTCTTGGGAGGAGTGTTGATGGTTAAATGCCACTTCCCAACGCAAGCAGTATTGTAGGTTGTGGGTGCATGATATTTCAACAATTTAGCTATGCTCATTTCCGCTGTATCAATCTGTGGAGAAGTAGAACCAGTAATTACCCCTCCAACACCAGTTCTGAATGGATATCTTCCTGTTAATATTCCAGCTCGTGCAGGTGAGCAAACCGGTGCAGCCCAAACCTTGGTAAACTTTATACCTCTTGTGGCTAAAGCACAAATGTTAGGTGTATTTGCAGTATCGGTAGTTGGGCTAAAACAACTAAAATAGTCAGGACTTACATCATCTGCAATAATGAGTATGGTATTCTGTTGTGCATTTGCGAATTGTGTAATAAACAGCAAAAGAATAAAGCCTGCATGTTTAATGATTCTACATATTTTGTTACTGATAGCCATTTTAGTAAGTTAAAAGATTAAGAATTGGCAACATCAGTATTTGATAATTTTTTGAGCTCTGCCATCCACAAACACTATATATAATCCGTTTGAAAATTTTGATAAGTCTATGGCTGTATTTGAATTAATAATTAAACTATATAATATACTTCCTAAATTATCAACTACCTCAATCTTATGTTCTTGGGCATCATTGAAATCAATAGATACCGTATTACTGAATGGATTCGGATAAATTAAGATTTTATTATTTATTCCAAAATTTTCAATATCGGATGTTGTTTGTCCACACAGCCATTGGCTATAGTTAAGTCCGCTGCTTGTTTGCCATGCTTGAAAAGATGTAAATGTTTCGCTAATTGTTGCCCACTGCAGCTTGGAGGAAGGTATCAGATTTAATGAGTCTATGACTTTAGAAATTTTCTGAAAAAATAGTGGGCCATATTCTCGTTGGTTTGTCATAATTCTGGTTACATAAAATTTGTTTTGTGGCCATAAACCGCTTTGAATACTATCTACCTGACTCTGGATCAAATCAATTATGACTTGCTCATTATCTAGGGAATCTAGAACGGGTGCGCATCCTTTTCCCATGCACCATAGGTTTCTTGTAGGATTGTGCGAGTAAAAATTATTTGTTGTATCAGGTTTAAAAACACCAAAATCATCCAAATCATTAGTATGTGGAGGATAACTGCCAGCTCCTGAAAGAATGGAGCATTGCCAGGAATTCCCATAAATATTTCCGATAATTGGGTTTCTATATTGAAGCCAATCAATGGGCACAAGGCTTGGGTTTGTAGTGGTATAAATAAAGCCTCCTAAATTATGTGATGGATTAGCCCCACAAGAATCTAACAAATACCATTGATCTGCTATATTTCTTCCGCCTTTATTTTTAGAGCGGGGATCAATTTCTATATTGTCATTATATGGGGGCTTTGCTAATGTCTCAAAAATATCTGTGGACGAAGTTCCGGCCGATTGATATTGTAATGCTCCCAAAATAAACCCGTCTGAAGTCTGCAAATTCCACCTTACATTTTTCGTATTAATTATATTGGCCATTTGAAGGGCATTATTCTTGAACTTATTAAATATTAGTGCAGAAGATTCTATATTGTCTGTGGGTTCATTATGAGAAACAATATGAATATAAAGTTTAGGTATCTGTCCAAATGCATTGCCTATTGAAAGCAACAATCCAAGAATGGTAACCCACGTTTTCATTTTAAATAATTATTGTAATTGGTGATAATCCTATAATAATATTGCCTATAGCGTTTTGCGGATTAGCGAAATAGCGGGCTTAGGGGCGCTGAACTATCATGATACCACTAAAGTTTTTTAGTAGAACAAATTTTCAAATTACGACTGAATCCGACATATTCGCCAATGTGCTGTTAAGGGCCGGCTTATTCTTTTATCACTTTGATGAATTGACCGGGGTTTTAGGACAATTGATTAGGGCTTATTTACGAATATTCAAAGGGATGTGCTTGATTATGGCCCTAAAGAAGTCGGAAGAACAATGAGGTAAGAAGGTGATTTGAACTGAATACAAGCCATCAGCCTGTCCCTCTATGGATACAGGCAAATCCTGAACTCCTTTGATTAATTCAAAGGAAGATTCAGAGCAAATAACTCTGCCTTGGGCATCCACTATGCCCACGGTACAACGTCCTGTCTCTGGCGAATAAATGCGTAACATCGCCTGACCTTGAGTGGGGTTGGGGAATATTGCGAATTCTACACCACTTTTGCTACTTACAAGAGGAACTCTGAGGGAGGTCAGATCATATACCTCCGCAAGCGGTGAAGCCGCTTCACTCAGTTCCTCAACGATGAGATCTGATATGTTGATGCCGCCGCTAGTCACGTTGCTTAAGTCCATTTCAAACAAAGGATCACCGGCATTCTTATGGTTCTCCTCCAAGCTGTACCAAGAGATGCGAAGTTCACGACCGTTCTGACGATAATCGAAATTTCCGTCGTTCATCCAAGAGCGAACAGCGTCTATTCGTACTCCTTCCGGGAAGGTTAGGACTAATGACAAAGCTCCCAACGTCATGGCTTGATCAGCCTTCCAAGTCCAGTTACGCAGGCTCATGCTTTTGTCTGCCTCCACAGAACCTTGAGCAAGCAGTCGAATTTTGGGTTCTTGCCTTAAGGCAGTGCTGGGGCTGTTAGATCCGTTGACATCACCGTAGCATAAACCCAATAAGTTTCGGGTAATGGTGCCTGAACTAAAGGTAACTGGTAAATTTTCGATGGCCCAATTTCCTACGGTAAAGGATGTTACGGATCCTGAGAAGCGGCGCGAAGCGATCAACGCATCCAGTGAACTTACGGTATTGGAGCCGTTCACGTCCGCAGCTTTAAGTCGTAGCCCCACCAATGGTACTGCCCCGGTGAAGCTCCTGGAAATTGCCAATGCATCCACAGAATTGACTCCGCCCCAAGGCTTGTTGGTGGTTCCCGTGAGCGTATAAGTCCCTGCGGCCACCGGGCTTAAGACATAGGACCCCGTGGAACTTGTGGGAACTGACATGATGACAACATTTTGGGGGTCTTTGAGTTGAACATTGCTGTTGGTCATAGCGGTTTGGGCCGTGTTATTGTATCGGAACAAACCGTTGATTTCGTTAATGCCTGTTGTTGATGGTGATGAAAAGCGAAGGATTCGTGAAGAGAATTTGTGTTCTCCGACCCACAGATGATTATTTTCATAAAGGAGGGCACCTGGCATAAAAAGGCGATTGATTCCAATAGCAGGATTATTTGAGCTTGAATTTGAATTATTGCCCAACACCACCATGCTATCAGTATTTGGTGCGTCATTAATATCTTTCCAAAGCAAAACATCATTAAAACTTGAGTTGGCAATAGCAAGCGAGCCGTTGAAGGTAATGGCCTCTGATGGCAGATTCAGAAACCCGATACCGTTAATCGTTTTCCATGGTGTGGTATTTCCTATGGCGAGGTCGGCTACTTTATAAATATAAATTGCTCCTGGAGATTGTTGTGTAACACAAAAATAAGTTCCGTCTGAGGATAGGCGATTAAGTTGAACATTTCCTAAATTAAGGGTATAAACAGGATTTACAGAACCATTAGCAGGAATACCATTCCATATATAAACTTTCCCGTTTCTATCCGAAAGGTAAAAAAACTGACTGTCTAGTGCTATTCCTTTAAGATCATTAAGAGTAGCAGAGCCGATATTTCCATTAAAGATT
>Ga0194121_10007595_pt1 | contig 14086 bp, 7 predicted proteins | sample TA2MahCa50mmetaG_FD_148609 | JGI IMG/M metagenome (GOLD analysis project Ga0194121, IMG submission 148609) | Freshwater microbial communities from Lake Tanganyika, Tanzania - TA2015020 Mahale Deep Cast 50m | ecosystem: Environmental > Aquatic > Freshwater > Lake | place: Tanzania: Lake... | reverse complement strand
CGTCGATGGGTGGGTGGCGTTCGTGGTCGAGCGCGCGAACTGACGGTCGCTCCGTCCGCTCCGCGCCGGCACGGCGCGTGCTGCTTCGTCCGCCTCCTGTGTGCGCCGTGCCTCGCAGCGCGTAGCGCGCGAGGTGGGGTGGATGGGCGACGGCTGACGACGGCGAACACGCTCGCTCAGGGAACTGCAACCGCGAGCGCGCCCTGCTGCGGCTTCGTCTCGCATGCTGACGAGTATGGTCGCGTCCAAAGCACTGCCGTGCCTGCGCCCGCGCCAATCCCATTCCCTGTTGCCGCTTCGACCGCAGCGATCGGTTGGTCCGTTGCCGCCGCCGGGGTAGGCCAAGTCGTGACCCCGTGGTACGTTGCCACGCATCGCGCAGCCATGCGCTCGCCTTGCCGCATGCACCATCCCAAATCAGTCCCCGTAGCTCGTAGGGTCCGCGCCCATCGACGAGCGCTGTCTGTCTGTGCGTGGATGCTGTTGAGCGCGTGCGCGCCACAGGCGGCGACGGACGGCGAATTGGTCAGTAGCAGCACGCCGCGCGCGCCAACGGCTGACTTCGAGGTTTCGGCGACGCGCGGCAGCGCGCCGCTGACGGTGCACTTCACGGACACGTCCGCGGCAGAGCCGACGTCGTGGAGGTGGGACTTCGACAACGACGGATTCGTCGATTCGACGCAGCGGAATCCGACTTGGACCTTCCCATCCAACTTCACGTACTCGGTCGCGCTGATCGCGACCAACGCTCATGGCAGTGGATCGATCGTCCGCAACGATCTGGTGTTCGTGTCGCCGCAGCCGAACCCGCAACTCAACATGGTGCCGATCGAGCCCGGGGTGTTCATGATTGGGTCAGCGGCGGATCCGTACTACGTCGAGCAGCCGGTGCACCAGGTCACGCTGACGGCCCCGTTCTGGATGGGCAAGTACGAGGTGACCCAGGCGCAGTACCAGGCGGTGATGGGGAGCAACCCCAGCTACTTCCAAGGTGCCAGCGCGCCGAACGCGCCGCAACGGCCGGTCGAGACCGTGAGCTGGAACAGCGCCTTCGCCTACTGCCAAGCGTTGACGGCGACCGAGCAGGCCGCCGGCCGTGTGCCGGCGGTTTACCAGTACCGTCTGCCGACGGAGGCAGAGTGGGAGTACTGCTGCCGCGCAGGCACGACAACGGAGTGGAATACGGGCACGAGTCTGAGCACGAGCCAAGCGAACTTCGGAGGCGCGCTGGCCAACGGCACGTACATCTACGGCCAGACGGCGGTGGTCGGCAGCTACGCGCCGAACGCATTCGGCCTGCACGACATGCACGGCAACGTGTGGGAGTGGTGCCTTGATTCCTACGCGACGTACGCGCCCGGCCCAGTCACAGATCCGTTTGTGACCGGCGGCGCGTTCCGCGTGATCCGCGGCGGCAGTTGGTACAGCTACGACTCGGCGTCCTTCTGCCGCTCGGCCATCCGCAGCTACGGCACGCCCGGCCTCTCGAGCAGCGTCAGCGGGTTCCGGGTGGTGCTCGCCCCAGTTCTCGTCCCGTGACGGCTCGCGGCGCTTCGTCCCGCCTGAGCGTCTACGCGCCGCCCCGATCCATGCGCGACGTGAAGGGGGCTTCTGTCCGACTCGCGCTTTTCTTGCGCAGGTGGTTGTCGACCGCGGGCTTGTACCTAGAATCCCCGGTCGCCGATTCGGGGTAGGAGTCGCCTCTAGACGGTCTCGCTCCTCGCCGGCGCTTGTCTTCCATGCCGTGCCCTGCGTTGCCTTCCTTGCTGCTGACGCCATCGGCTACCCGCGCCGCAGTGCGTCGGGGCGGACTGGCGTGCTCGCGAGCCTGAGTTTGCCATGATCGGACGCTTTGGGGTTCTCTGCCTTGGACTGACGGCTGCATCGGCCGTCTTCGTTGCCTGGAACGTGTGGCGCTACAGATCGATCGGTCCGCTGACCACGGTCGTGCCCTACGCGCTGACCGCCAAGCGACTCGGCCTGGAGGGCGACCAGGGGCTTCGTGACGGCATCCAGTCGGTGGTGGACCTGCTGCAGCGCATCCATGGCGTTCTCGACGGAACCTTCGTGCAGGCGCGGACGCAACTGGAGGAGCGGTTGCGGACGGACGTGCAGATCGCCGACTCGGCGAGCGGCATCGGCAAGGCCGGTGACTCCTCGGGCCGTCTGCTCAACGTTGGCGTCACGGCAAAGGCCTTGGCGGACGTCGATCGCTGCGAGTACTTCCTGCGGCAAGCGGCAGGCCTGGCGGCGCAGATCATCATCGACGTCGACGAGGAAGGGGCGGCGCGTGTCAGCGCGGCGACTTACGGCGATTTCAACGCGCAGATCAGCGCGGCGATCGATCAGCTGGAGAAGCTCGAGAAGACCGCCAAGGTGCTCGCCGGCGAGTGGACTCAGCGTTCGATCGAGTTGGCGCGCGCCCGCGAAGCGCTGCAGACGAGGTGGGGCATCCTGGAGGAACGGTCCAGCGCGCCTTCATTGCTGCGCGATGCCGCCCGCGCGGAGATCGGCAGCGCCGACCTCGAGCGCATCGGCCAGGAGCAGTTGGACACCTGGCGCAAGCGCGCAGGCGCGGGGGGTGGCCGGTGAGCGACAAGCTCGACAACGACGAAGAGTTGCAGTGGGGCCGCAGCAACGAAGGCAGCGCCCCGGAGCGCGAGGTCGCGCCGGTGTCCCCGCGGCGTCCGGATCGGTCACGGTCATCGTCGGCGCCTGGCCGTCGGTCCACGGCTCGTGAGCAAGCGGAGCGTGCGCGCGTCGACCAGGTGACGTTGCTGCTGTGGGGGTCTCCGCTCCAAGGTAAGTCCTACTACTTGTGGGCGCTGGGACGGTTGCTGCGCGACACCACGAAGGGGGGCTTCCGCTTCTCGAAGCTCCTCGACTCGTTCCAATCGTTCTGGTCGACGCTCGACGAGCAGCGGCGGGACGTGTCGGGCAAGATTGCTCTCACCGCCCTCAAGTCAGGATCGAACGAAGTGGAGGGTGGGCTGCTGCGCCTCTTCCAGGTCTGGAGGCCTGGCATCCGCGGCTTGCTCAGCAAGGTGCGAATCGAGGTGGTGACCAAGGACCTTCCCGGTGAATCGATCGATCATGCCGATGGCTCCTTGCGCAAGTCGGACGAGCAGGTCGCGGGCGAGGCGGTCACCGGTGAAGCGAGGGCGCTCGCGAAGGATGGGCGCATTTGTTTCGTTGTGGTTCGCGGCGACGAGATATGTCGATCCGGTCCGGAGGGTTGGAAGAACACGCGAAACGCACAGACCGCGAGCGACAGGATCCGTCAGCGGCTCTCGCTGCTGGGTGAGGGGCGAGGCCGCACCGCGGTGGTGTTGACGGCGTGCGATGCCATCGGCGACTCGGATTGGCGACGTCGCTTGGGCTTCGGCGGCGACGGCGTGGCAGTCGGCGACGCGCTGGCGCGCCGGAGCGAAGCTCGAAAGTACCTCTGCGCCCAAGATCCGCTGATCCGGGAATCCCTCGAGCAGTACCCGGATATTCAGGTCTTCGCCACTGCCGCCTATCGAGCCTCGTCCCAGGGTGACGGCGACGCTGGGCCGGTCGGGGTCGACGAACCGCTCTACGTCGAGGAGCCCTTGGTCTGGGTCCTGGAGCACGAGTTCGAGGTGCGTGAGCGCGCGATGCGGCGGCATTGGGCTCGTCGGATGCTCGCGGCAGTCGCGACGTTCAGTCTGCTGGCCGCCGCTGGCTCGCACCTCGTCACCGCGCCGCTGGCCAACGCCGTCGACGACCGGCGCGCGCCAACCGACGCCATTGCCCCGGCGATCTCCAGCCTGCCCGAGTGGCTGTTGCGGTTCGACCGCCCGCGCGCGCTCGCTGGCTTGCATGCCGAGGCTGTAGGCCACGCGCGCGCGAACCGCGCCGCGAACGTGGAGTCGGCGCTGCGCATGCTCGCGCAGCTCGATCCGCAGGGTTACCACTTCACGCGCGCCCAGATCGAGGTCTTCAATTCCGCGTTGCAGCGTGGTCAGGCCGCGGACTCGAGCGAGGACGCAGGCGGCTCGCGCGCCGCCGCCAGGATCGTCGAGCAGCAACTCGTCGATTCGACGGGCCGGCTGGATCGTTATGGCGAGTCCACGATGCAGTTGCGGCGCATCTTGTTGCTCGCTCGGACGAGCCGGGATCCGCGCGACGAGGCGACGAACTCGATCCTCGACGGATTGTCCGCCAATCGCACCTTCGCCGTCCAGCACGGTGAGCAGGTCGGGACGGCGTTGTTCGCGCAGTGGGCGCAAAGCCCGCCGAAGACCGTCGAACAGCTCGGCGTGTTGCTGGAGACCCTTTCGCGTCTTCGCGGCTTGCTCACTCGCGAGTCGTGGCTGGCGCTGATGGGTCGGCTCGCTCCACAGCTGTCCGACGCGGCCCTGCGGTGCGCTGCAACGGAGGACGTCGAACCGATGCGTGCGCTGATCGGATGGCCGGCCGACGATCGTGCGGTCCAGTCGGAGTTGCAGCGCGTCCTGACCATGCGGTGCGCCGGCATCCTCGCCGCCGACGCGGCGTCGGGCTCGGCCGCTCGCGACGCTCTGGCGAACCTCTACTGCGCCAACGCGGACGTGGCCGCCAGCCTCGAGAGCCTGCACCTCCACGTCGTCGACGCCTTGGTGCGCCGCCGCGACGAGCAAGGCCTGCGGCGGCTGCGTCCGGTCGCCCTTTCCGCGCCGGGCGAGGCGCACTTGCGGCTCGCGGCGGCGGACTGGTCGTCGCTGCAGGCGAATGTCGCACTCGACCCCCGCGCCGCGGTCGTCGCGCTCGCCGCGACCTACCGCGACGCGATCGCTTCGGTCGCTCCGACGACGGCGTTGGCCGAGATCAAGCGCTTCGCGTTCGTCGCCGAGACCTGCGCCCGGCGTCATCCTCGCTGCGCGGAGACCGTGCAGGGGGAACTCTCTGCAATGGCCGCGGCGCTGGCCATGAGGGATGGTGTCCTCGAGACGATTGCTCCGCCGGACGCCGAGTGGGTGGCCGATCGAATGACGATGGGGTCGACTCCGCAAGACATTGACCGCATCGAGACCGTTGCTCGTGCCGTCGTCGCGCGAGCCGGCAAGATTCCGCCCGCGACGGTCGCGGTGATCGTCGCGGAGTTCGTGTCGTTCCTGCGCAGCGTCGCGTCGACCGTGCCGGTGGAGCGGATGCGCGAGTTCGACGGCCTCGCGCGCAATCTCGTGGCGCCCGTGGTGAGTGGCGCCGTCGGCAGCGACGCTACCGCCCTCGTCCAAGTCGTCGGTTGCTGGCGCGCAATCGACGCGTCGGCGCCGGAACGGACTCGCCTCGACGAGATGTCGGCTTCGATCATCAACACGATTCTCGCGACGCCGGCATGGAGCGACAACGCGTGCGATGCGATAGCCTGGGTGTTGTCGGAGCACTCGGATCCCAAGTCGTTCCTCGCCAAGGTCGACCAGCCGCAGAAGCTGATCGATGCGCTCGGCGCGTTCGTCATCGCGGCGTTCGGCCGTAGCAAGGCGGAGGCTGCGGCGCGTGCTATCGTGTCGATTCACGTGGCCCAACCTGCCGCTGCGCGCGAAGCGGTGCGCGAGGCCCTGCGCGTGGCGGCGGAGGGCGGGGTGGACGCCGGGGCCACCGAAGCGACGGTCTGGGCCGACTGTGCCCGGTCCCTCGCCGCGAGGCCGGCGGTTCGCGCCGACTACCTTGCCGTCGTCGTCGATGGACTCGCGCGGCTGCTCGACGGCCCGGCGAGTTCGTCGACATCGCGCTCGGCCCAACTCGCGGGGGTGCTGGTCGAGGTCGTGCGTGGGGAGGACGATCTCGTGAGCAAGATGCCGACTGGCCTGCGGCGGGAGCTCGTCGCGCAAGACCTCGCGCAGACGCTACAACTCGCGGCGGCGCGGCAGGCGGAGACTGGTGTCGCCCGCGTCGTTGCGGCGTTGCGCTGGCTCGCGGTCGACCGTGTGCAGTTCACCGACGCTGTCGCCCGCAGTCCGGTTGCCTTTGACTCGACGCTCGCCGGGTTGCTCGACATGCGCGACATCGTTGGCGCGACGCCAGGAGCGGCATCCGACGCCATTGGGTTTCTCGTCGAGGAGTTGCTCCGGCGGGGGGGCAAGGTCGAATCTGCTGCGACGCTGTTGGGGGCGTTGAATCGCCTCGTCCAGAAGCCGATCGCCGGCAAGCCAGCCTCCGTGGCGCTTGCAGAACTTCTTGATCAGCAGTGCCAGGCGGCTGCTGCCCGCGGCGACCTGGCGGCATTGCTGGATCGCTGGCGACTCGCTGCCGCCTGTGCTCGCAGCGAATTGTCGCCCAAGGCCTTATGGCCCAAGGTCGACGGCGACGCTCTGCGTCAACTGGCCCAAGCGAGCCGCATGCGCGCGGAGGACGGCTGGACGGTGCGGCAGGCGGCTACCGCCATCGACACTGCGTTCCGCACCGAATCGCTCGATCCGTCGGCGGTGGCCGAGTGGTTCATCGGTCTCGCGGTGCAGACGGCAGCGCTGCTGCTCGGCCTCGGCGACGTCGCGAGCGTGCAGGAACTCGCCGACGCCAACGTCAGTCCGATGGGCATCCAGGCCGCCAGCGAATCGCAGGTTCGGTTCACGTGCGAGTTGCTCGGCGTCACGCTGCAGCAGTTCGCCGACGCCAACGTTGACCTAGCCTTCAGGGGACGCGTCGAACTCGTCGTGGCGAAGATCATGTCGGTCGCCGCGCGATCGACGGCCGTTGGTGGCGTTACGCTCGCCGTCGCGACTGCCCTGCCGCCCGAGGCGGACGTCCGGTTCGCGGCTGCTCTCGCCGCGCAGGTCAGCGCCGGTCGTGGCGATGGCTCCGGAGTGATCGCGCGGGCCATGGCGATTGCCTGCGCCAACCAAGGTGCTCGCGGTGCCGTGCAATTCGGTCCGGCCTTCGACGTCGCCGTCGCCGCGGTCGGCTCGGACTCTGGGTGGGCCGAGACGATCGGGCAGATGCGTGCGGCACGCGGTTGGCCCGAGGCTCGCCACCGGCTCCTGTCGGAAGCCGTGCTGCGAGCGTTGCGCGACGACTTGGCAGCCGGCAAGCCGTCGACGACCCTGGACACGCGGCTCGCCGATGTGCGCAAGTTGATCGGCGCCTACGACGGATTCGCCAGTCGCGCCGGGGTAACGGGTTGGTCGGCCCGCATTCAGGAATCGCTCGAGCCGGACGTCGCGGCGCTGTTGGCCGGGCAGCCGGCGGCGCGCTGGGGAGACATCGGCAGGGCCTTTGAAGGCTTGCCGATCCTCGGCGGGCACGTCGTCGTCGCCCAGGCCGCTGCCGCCCTTGCGACCGGTCAATGGGCGATCGCTCGCAACTGGATCGAGAAGGTCGGCGATGCGAACGTCGCCGCCAGGATGCGCAGCTTCCTGGCCAACGCCGAGTCGATGGTCCCCATCCCCGCGGTTGGCGGGGGGACGGCCTACCTGTCGCCGACCGAAGTCACGGTGCAGCAGTACGCCGAGTTCGTCGCTGCGATGCAGGCCGATCCGCAGCAGCTCAAGGCGTTGGCGCAGGCTGTTGGATGGAGCATCGCTCCCAGCGCGGCGCTTGCGGCGATCCGACCTGGGGACACCGCGCCCGAACTTCGCCAGGACGACATGCCGGTGCACCGTGTTTCCTGGTGGGGCGCGCGCACCTACTGCGCGTGGCGAGGCCTCGAGTTGCCGACGGTCGAGGTCTTGCGGTCGGCGTGGGGCAAGCGCGCATACCCGTGGGGCGACGAGTGGGACGCCGGAGCGACCGTCACCCTGGAGCGGTTTCCCGGGCGCGACGCCATCAAGCTCATGGCGGTCGGCGCCGGTCCCGACCTGAGCGCTGACGGCGTGCGCCATCTGCACGGCAATGTCAGCGAACTGACGGCGGACAGCACGAGCCTCGGCGAGGTCCACAAGTTCGGTTGCTCGGCGTGGGAGAACGGCAAGGGCGTCGATCGCGGCAACGTGACGCACGTCGATTCCCGGTCGAGCGCGCGCGATCGCAAGGAAGGCGGAGTCGGCTTTCGTGTCATGCTGACGCCGCCGAAGTCATGGAAGGCAAGCAAGGGATGAAAATGGACAAAGTCGCAGCAAGGACGACCCGGCCGGACGCGTGGTCATCGCGCCTGTGGCGCGGCGTGGCCCAGATCGTCGTCGCGTCGTCGCTCGGCGCTTGCAGCACCTGGCTCGATCGCGAGGTGGTCGCCCGCGATCTGCAAGCGGACTGGGTCGAGTCCGGAGCCTCCGTTGGCAAGGGGGCCGGATACGAGCTGAGCTACACCGCGAAGGCTCCAGGGCTGTTCCGCATCGCGGGTGGCGAGATCCGGCATGCAGGCAGGGGTGAAGAGCGCGTCGCGTCCGTCGGCGATTGGTGGATTGGTCACATCGGCGCCGGCGGCCGCGCCGTCGTCGACGCCGCTGCGTCCCAGTTCGCCCTCTTCGAGGGAGACGAGGTGAGATTCCGGTGGGCCGGAGCCGCGGCGCCGGAACAGCCGTTGCGGCTCGAGTCGCGTCGCAACATCGACATCGCGATCGAGGATCGCGTGTCGGATGCGAACTCGGTCGCCTTCGAGGAAGACCGCGGGCGTTGGACGTTGGCTGTCAGCCAGGCGTTTCGGGCTCGATCCTCGGGCAGGGTCCAGGAAGTCGAGAGGACTCCGTCGAGCTACAACGCGGGTGACCGGATCGTCTCTGCGGAGGAGCTCGATCGCGCTGAGGCCGCGCAGTGGGTCCTCTTCGCGCCGGCCGCCCTTGGCCGGTTGCTGTCCAGGGCGCTGGGCGTGCGAATGGAAGAGCCCGATCGATACGTCGAGAAGGTCCTCGACGAGCGGCGGGTCGAACTCGATGAGATGGTCCCGTGCCAGATGGCGGTGCCGGGCGCGCGCTACCGCTGGAAGCTGATCTTGCCGGAGTACGACTCCGGCGCTGCGCTGGAGATAGTGACCACGGCATCGGGACGTGTGGTGATCGACTTCAAGGACTACCTCGCGGTGATCGACGAGAAGATCGACTTCGGCCGCGTGGGGCGTTTGCAGGTGATCGAGGTCGACACGGGCCGCGAATTGGAACAGACGGTCGACCTGGTGAGCATCCGCGACGCGGCGCGCAGCGGCGACTTGGCGCCAAGGGGGCGCTGACGGACGATGTCGAGCAACGACTTCAGTCGCGACCCCGGCGGCGAAGGCGCCGGGCAGGAATCGGTCGACGGGGCGACCAGTCCGCAGCCGGATCGACTGCACCGGCGGCACATCGGCTTCGAGTCCGCCCGAAGGGGCAAGACCAATCTGCACGTCGACGACGGCGGTGATTGGACCAACGATCAGCTCAGGGCCGCGGAGTCGCTCGCCAACATCGCCGCAATAAAGGGTGATCCGACGAGGCTCTATCGGTTCGTCGGCTCGTCGTTCGGGCGATCCCTCGCGATCCTTCACGACGACAAGAGCGGCCAGCGAATCGACGGTGGCGAACCGTTGCGCCGGGGTTCGTTCGACACCTGGATCATGGCGACGAAGTCCGGAGGCAAGCCGCCCGCGCCCACCGAGTTGTTCGAGAGACGTCTCGGCGTCGTGAATCGATACAGCTCGCTCCGGCGGCTCGCCGCCTGCGAACCGCCCGTGCGGCGTGCTTTCCTTGCGCATGTGACCGCCGCGGTTTCCAAGCGCAGCGGCGTGGTCTGGCTGCCTGGGCTGTCGATCCCCGAACAGTTCGACGTCTGCCTCGCGATCTTTCCGTGGTCGTTCATGGAGCGCGTCGACATCGTTTCGCACCCGGACATGGCCTCGTCCAAGGAGGGGGCGCCGGGTCAGTTGACCGTCTTCGAGGGGGCGGCCGGCCAAGTCGCCAATCCGCCGGACTGGCTGCCGGCGTACGTCGAGCGTCTCGACATCGCGATAACCAAGTCGACCGCCGACTTCGCGCGGCGACTCGAGTGGATCGACGAGCAGCCGAAGTTCCACGATCCCAAGGGCTTCATCCAGGTCGTCACGGCTTGGTTCGGCTTCCACAAGGACGCGCTCGACTGCCAGAAGCGCGTCGGTCTGGTGCTGCACCACAGTCAGGTTCCGACGGAGGTCCGTCTCAGGGCCTGCGAGCGATTGATCGAGCAGATGGCGAGCGATCAGGATCCGACCCTGCTCGACGCCATTGCCGATGCCGGCAAGACCTGGCGCGACCACGGCGCGGGCACTCTGTTGCCAGACGGCACGCCGCTCCCCGACAAGCTTCTCGGCATCCTGGCCGACCGACTGCGCGCGCAGGAGTTCGGCGGCCACAAGAGCGTCTTGTCGAGCGAGCCGCTCGAGGTCCTCAGCAGGCTCGCGAGCGTGTCGCTCCGTGGTATGCACGGCGTCGGCGGCCGCAGCCTGCTCGAACTCCTCAAGGAGATCGTCGAGAAGGCCGAGTCCGTCGCCGAAGGCGACGTCGGGGATTGGGTCGAGAACTTGCGAGCCGCACGCAAGCAGGAAATCGACCTGCCGAGGACGTGTCGGCGTCTGGTGGCGCGGATATGGCAGGAGTACGCGAACGCCGAGTGCAACGGCGAAAAGCGGCAGATGAAGCTGCTTGTCGCCCAACGCAAGGAGCTTGCGCGCCTTGGTCGCGACCTCCAGATCGGTGACGCGGACTTGGTGGCTGTCCGCCACGAGTCCGACGCGGCGATGGTTCAAGCCTTCGCGCGCTGTCGCAGCGCCCTTGGTTCCAAATGGCTGGCTCGCGCTTTGCGACTGCACGCCGGCGAGGCACAGCGTGGCGGGCAGTCGGTCGAAGCCGCCGCACGCAAGGCGCTTGGCGTCGGCGAGCGCGTAGGGTACCCATACACCAAGGCCTTCTTCCGGGCGCTTTGCGCGGAACTTAGGACAGAAGACGCGGACCAGCCATCGCTGCGGGACGCGTTGTTCCGGGCCACCTGGCTGCGAATTCGTGGTCGGGACGACGCGCACGCGATCGCGCGGCGGCTACGCGGCGCCTGCCGCAAGGCCAAGCTGCGAATCGACGTCGACAAGTTGGCCAGGGAGGCGCCGCTACCATGGCGCCAGACGGCGTTGCCGTTGCGGCTCTTGGCGTGGGGTGCCGCATCGGCCGCCTTGCTGATGGTTGCTTGCGTCGTTGCGTACCTCGTGGCGCCTGACTTCACACACCAAAAGGCGACGGCTGTCTGGCAGTCGACTTTGGAGCTTTGGGCGAAGGCGGTAGCCTTCGTCGCTGAACTTTCGAGACAAGGAGAACAGAAATGAAGCTTTCACTGATCGTCGGTGGCTGTGCGATCGTCGCCGTGGCCGCCTATCTCTACGTGCCCGGGCTCTCGCGCACCGTTTCCCAGACCTCTGCGGAGATGACGCAGAAGGAGATGTCGGAGAACTGGGAGTTCTACTACGACCAGGAGGTCGGCAAGATGGAGACGCGGCTCGCGGAGTTCGAGAAGACGCGCGTCAAGACCATCGAGGAGTCGATCCGGTTCGGGAACGAGATGAACAACCGGACCACTCAGATCGGCGACAGCAACCGCATGATCGAGCGGGTCGCGAAGGCGTGGCGCGCATCGAAGGAGGCCGGTCAGGATTCGGTGGACGTCAACGGCAAGCCCATGACGCTCGTGGCCGCCAAGGAGCAGCTCGGCGCCTGGATCGAGCAGCGCAAGCGCCTCGAGCAGGAGCAAGCCCGGCTGAAGGACGCGGTCGAGCGCGCCGCTGCGCTGCGCAAGCGGGAGCAGGCCGCCTTTCAGAAGTCCAAGGCGCAGATCGAGGCGCTGAAGCGCGAGAAGGCCTTCATGCGGTCCGACCTCGCGGTCAAGGACATCGAACTGCGCCTGCGGGAACTCGAGGGCGTCAGTTCTGCTTGGGGCAAGTCCAGCGACCTCACCGAGCTCGACAAGGTCAAGGACGTCGTCGCCAACAAGCTGCTCAACGCCGAGGCTCGTCGCCAATTGCTGGCGGAAGAGACCAGCATCGACAAGCAGGTCGGTCTCGACGAGGCGCTTAGGACGCATGGCGCTTCCGAGCAGTCCTCGGCGGTGGCGGCGGAGTTGGATGCCATCCTGGGTGTCGAGAGCAAGAAGTGATCGACTCGTCCACCAGATCTCGACGGCTCGGGCACTTCGCGCCGCTGATGGTCGGTTGCGCGGTCTTCACGGTCGCGTGCTCGCCTGTGAAGACCGTGCAGCGACGTCCGCCGCTGTCTCGCGTCGTTGTCGGTGGCAACTCCGGCAGCGACCCGGCGAGCGACGGCTCTGAGCGTTCCGGCACGCAAGTCCAAGTCGCCTACGTCCCTGGCGCCGAGAAGAGGGAGGAAGGGGGCGGGTGGAAGTGGCGGCAGGGAGTGAGCGTCCAGCAGTGGAGCATCGACGAGTCCGTGGATGCCCCGGAGGTGTTGTTCCGGGACGTCGAGTGGTTCGTCCGGCAGCCGGACCTTCTGACCGGCGGCAATGGCGGGTCGGGCTGGTTTCGACTCGCCGCGCAGATCGGCACGTTCTGGTCGGACTACAAGGTCGATGGCTTGCGCGCCTCGACGGGCTTCACGCCGGGATCGGCGCGGTGGCGCGCGATACCCTTTCTCGCCTACCGTGGCACGATCGAGCCGGAGGCGCTGCTGTTGTTCGGGCAGGACTGGGAGTTGACGACGTTCATGAACGTGCACTTCGCCGCCGGTGTCGCATATCCCTCGACCGCTGGCGACGCGAAAACCACCGATGGCGTCTACGACATCACGTCGATGCGCGACTACGGCTACGAGTTCGGGTTCCGCGCGGCTGTCGGGCCAGTCTTCGGACAGGTGTCGTTCCAGACCAGATACCTGCAGGGTGGAAGCGCCTCTGGCGACTCGTTGTCAGGGTACTATACGGACATCAAGTCGGAATCGTCGACCATCGAAGGCGCCTGGCTGCTCTTGGGCATCGTCTTCTGACCGCGGACAGCGGTCAGTAGGCTGCGTACGCGAGGTCGGTTCGGAAGCCGTAGGCTGTGACCGAACTGTCGGTCTGCAGTTCGATCGTGATCGAACTTCCTTGGATGATGCACCATCCGTCCGAGCGACCGAAGACGGGACCGATGCCGGGCGTCGCGACCCCGTTGCTGATCAAGGATCCTGACTCACTGTAAAGGATCGTTCCCTGCGCGTTCCGCACGCGCAAAAAGTCGTAGTCTACTTCCGTCGTGAGTTGCGAGAAGTGCACGCCTACCTGCGTTGCTCCCGGCGCAGAGTAGGTGAACGAGTAGGTGGAACTGTTGGCGTACGGATGAGGCGTTTCGCGGACCCAGGCTGTAGAGCTCCCCGACACCCACGACGCCCGTACGGTGCCGCTGGACGACGGGAAAAACCCATGCAGAAGAACGTTCCATGTTCCGCTCGCGGGGCTGTTGAACAGCACTGACTCATTCGGGCCCCAGAGATATGGAGCCTTGAACTCCGTTTCGTTGTGGTATCCCTGGTCGGAAGGCCAAGAGATCGGTTGCCGCTTCACGTAAAGATCTGTATCGCCGACCCCCGCGATCGTCACGGCCAGACTAGTGACATTTGCTGGCAGCGAAATTTGGTATGAAAGCGTATCATTGGCCGCAACCGTGAACGAAACAGGGACGCCATTTGGCAATGAAGTTGTGGCGCTTGTCGCCACGAGCACGCCGCCGGCCACCGCGCGGTTGTTTGATTCGTTGCTTTCGGTGACCGTTCCATTCGGGTCGACGATCCATCCGACGTAGTAGGACTGGCCTGCAGCGAGGCTCGCCGTTGCGCCCGCTGCGAGCGAGCACGTCGTCGGCGTCCCGCTCGCGAGCGCGGCGAGAGGTCGCGAGCCGAGCAGGGCGTCGGTCGTGCTGATCGTCGTGTCGACGCTGGCGTAGAAGTTGACCGTCGTTGCCGAACTCGCTGCGTTGCCGATGTTGCGCACTTCGCAAGTGACGCCGACCGGCGCTCCCGGGGTGATCGTCAGGGGCGCGAACGACGAGTATAGCGACGTGGTGCTTAGGTCCGGAAAGCTCGCGGACGCGGCGACCGTGAGTTGGTGATCGTCTCGCGCCCAGAATGCACGGATTGCCGCTTGCAGTCCTACTGCGCCTTCAGCCGCACCAGCTCCGGCATCTCCGTCGCCGCCTCGATCGCCGCGATCGTCGCGCGCACCGACTCGACCT
>Ga0194121_10007591_pt1 | contig 14088 bp, 18 predicted proteins | sample TA2MahCa50mmetaG_FD_148609 | JGI IMG/M metagenome (GOLD analysis project Ga0194121, IMG submission 148609) | Freshwater microbial communities from Lake Tanganyika, Tanzania - TA2015020 Mahale Deep Cast 50m | ecosystem: Environmental > Aquatic > Freshwater > Lake | place: Tanzania: Lake... | reverse complement strand
GAGAAGGTGATGCCGGCCGTCAACGCCGCGCTGGGCGGCGAGAAAGCGGCGGAATAGCCGCCTCTAGCCGACCGCCACGGGCTTGCCGCTGTCGGCCGAGCGGAAGATAGCCTCGAGCGTGGCCGCTGTCTGCACGATCTGCTCGGCGGTAAATAGATAGGTCGTCTTACCCTCGATCGCGTCGAGCCAGGCCTCGAACTCGGCCAGCACCGAATCGAGCGGCGGGTACTCGGTATGCTGAGTCTCCATGCCGCGTTTGCGCGTGACCAGATGGAACTCGCTGCGCGCCTCGGCCCAGCCGTGGCTGCCTAGCACGTGGTAGCGCCAGAGATACGGCGTCACCATGGTGGTGGCCAGGGTGCCGATCAGGCCGCTCTTGAACTTGAGCAGCACGCTCACCGTGTCGCCGGTCGGGTTGGGCAGCAGGCGCTTCGCCACCGCGGCATGCACCTCGGCGACCGGCCCGAACATGTTGATGTAGGAATCGACGATGTGGATGCCCATGCCGGTCATGCCGCCGGCCGGCGCCTCGTCGGGAGAGCCGCGCCAGGAATCGCCGGGCCGCACGTCCTTGAGCCAGTCGGTGCTGTAATTGCCCTCGACCTGCATGACGGTGCCCAGGGCACCCGTATCGAGCAGGCGCTTGATCTCCACCATCGGCTGCCAGAAGCGGCGATTGTGCCCAACGCCGAGCACCTTCTTCGCCGTGGCGCAAGCCTCGACGGCGCGCTCGGCGTTTGCCTTGGAGAGGGCCAGCGGCTTCTCGCAGAATACCTGTTTGCCTGCCGCGGCTGCCGCCTGGATCTGCGGCAGATGAAGCGAATGAGGCGTGGCCAGCACCACGGCGTCGATCTTCGGGTCGCGGATCGCGTCCTCGTACTCGGTCGAGAGCGCGAAGCCGTGCTCGGCGGCGAAGGCCTTGACCGTATCGGGCTCCTTGGAGACGCCGCGGGTGAAACGCAGCCGTTTCGATTTTCCCTGGACTGAGCGGACGATTTCCTTGCCCCACCAGCCGAGGCCGATGACTGCCGCGTTGAGCATGCTGGCGTTTTCCCCAGTGCCGTTTTCTAGACTGCTTCGACTAATTTATCGGACGATCATTGCCCGCGGGCGCGGGCAGGTCAAGCACAAGCCGTCCCACGCCTCAGGTGACGGTGGGTCCCTTCTTATCGCTGAGCAGAAGGGTTTCGATGACATGCGGCACGCCATCGAGGAAGGCGGCGACGCGGCGGCTCACCGCCGTCTCGAGTTCCTCCGGCCACTCCATGCCGTAGATCCAGCGCCGCACGCCGAGATAGAAGATACTGGCGTGCAGGTCCCAGACATGCTCGAACTCGGCCTCGGTCAGCGGCGTGGCGGGCGGCATGGGCAGGCCGCGGTCGTGGCGGATCTCGCGGATTACCGGGGTGAAAACGCGCTGGCGCAGCAGTTTCTGGTAGCGCGTGTTGAGTCCGACCCCCTTGAGACCGGAGAACATGTAGATGCGCACCCACTCGTAGGTCACGGTGCGCCGCGCATAGGCGAGGTAAAAGCGCGTCAGGCGCTCGCGCAAGGGGGCGGAGTGATCGACCAGCGCCGCCTCGTCGCGGGCGTCGAGGCGGTTGACGAAGAACTCGCTGTAGACTCGCTCGATCAGCGCCTGCTTCGAGGGGAAGTAGCGGTAGAGCAGCGGCTGGGTGATGCCCAGGCGGCGGGCGAGCTCGCGGGTCTGTCCCTCGAAGCCGACCTCGGCGAAGAAATGCACGGCCCCGGCGACGATCATCTTCTCACGGTCGGCGGGTTTCAGCCGCTGGCGGGTTGAGATCTTCGCCGGGTTGCGGCTGCGTGCTGTGCTGGCGCGTGCATGCGGCTTGGCACGCCTGTTGGCGCGCGGTACGGACGTCATGCCGCCGCTCCGGGATCGGCTTTGAGGTTCGCAGCCTCGATGCCGGCAATGGCGCAGACCTCGTCCTTGTCCGAGACGTCGCCAGAGATGCCGACCGCGCCGATGAGGTCGCCGGCGGCGTTGCGGATCAGTACGCCGCCGGCCGCCGGTACGACGCGCCCGTGCGACGCGGCGGCAAGTGCTGTCCAGAACATCGGCGCCTTGGCAGCGCGGTTGCCGAGCTCGCGGCTGCCGAAGCCCATCCCCAGGGCGCCCCACGCCTTGCCGTAGGCGATGTCGAAACGCAGGATCCCGGACTTGTCCTCGCGCTTGAAGCAGACCAGATGGCCGCCAGCGTCGAGCACCGCAACGGTGAGCGGCGCGCACGACGTGTCGCGGCCTTTCTTCAGCGCCGCATCGACGATGGTCGCGGCCTGGGCAAGCGTGACGCTGGACATGAAACCCCGGTCCCCTGTGCTCTTGTTTATCCCGCGATTACTATCATGGCCGTAACCAAGGGCAAAGGCAGACGCATATGAGAGACAAGACCATCGGCATCATCGGCCTCGGCATCATGGGTGGGGCGATCGCCGCCAACCTGGTGAGAGCCGGCTTCACGGTGATCGGCCACGACGTCGACACCGGGCGGCGGCGTGAGGCTGAGGCGGCGGGCGCCCGGCTGCTTCCCGACACGGCCGGCGTGGCGAAGGAGGCGGAGATCCTGCTCACCAGCCTGCCCACGGAGGAGGCGCTCGATGAGACCGTCACCGCGCTCGTCGCCGCGAAACTGCCCAAGCGCATCGTCGCCGAGCTCAGCACGTTCACCATCGAAGGCAAGCAGCGGGCGCACGACACGCTACACGCCGCCGGCCATGTGCTGCTTGACTGCCCGCTGAGCGGTACGGGCGCCCAGGCGAAGGTCAAGGATCTCTCGGTCTACGCCAGCGGTGACAGCGCTTCGATCGCCACTCTGATGCCGGTCTTCCTCGGCTTTGCCCGCGAGGCGCACGACCTCGGTGTCTTCGGCAACGGCAGCAAGATGAAATACGTGGCCAATCTGCTGGTCGCCATCCACAACGTCGCCGCGGCCGAGGCGCTGGTCCTGGGCATGAAGGCCGGGCTCGACCCCAGGGCGATCCTCAAGGTCGTGCCGCCGGGGGCTGGTGGTTCGCGCATGCTGGAGGTGCGTGGGCCGGTGATGGCGGAAGGGCGCTGGGCCGAGCCGACCATGCGCGTCTCGACCTGGCACAAGGATCTCAAGATCATCGGCGAGTACGCGAAAGCCGTCGGCTGCCCGATCCCGATGATGGAGGCGACCCTGCCGATCTATGCTGCGGCGTGGCAGCAGGGGCATGGCGAGCACGACACGGCAGCGGTCTGCGCCGTGCTCGAAGGCATGGCCGGCGTGCGGCGGGGCCGCTAAGGTGGGCTGACAAGGGAGGAGCACCCGATGACCATCCGCAACGTGACGCGCGAGAGGCTCGACAAGGGCGAACTGGCGATCGGCATCGGCCTGCGCCTGGCACGCAGCGTCGACATCGCACGGCTGGCCCGCGACTGCGGCTACGATTGGCTGTTCATCGATCTCGAGCACAACACCATGGGCATCGACATGGCAGCACAGATCGCCGTGGCGGCACTCGATGCCGGTATTGCGCCGCTGGTGCGCGTGCCCGAGGGCCAGTACGGCATGGCGACGCGCCTGCTCGACGGTGGGGCGCTGGGCGTGGTCATGCCGCACGTCGACACCCATGTCGAGGCGCGCGAGTGCGTCACCCGCTTCCGCTATCCGCCCGCCGGCCACCGTTCGGTGGCGACGCCGTTTCCCGCCGCCGGCTTCAAGCCGGTGAAGACCGGCGAGGTGACGGCGCAGCTCAATGCCGCCACCCTGATCACGGTGATGATCGAGACGCCGCAGGCGGTGGAGAATGCCGACGCCATCGCCTCGGTGCCCGGTGTGGACGTGCTGCTCATCGGCACCAACGATCTCGCTATGACCATGGGCATCCCCGGCGATGTCGGCAACCTGCGCATCGTCGCCGCTTATGAGAAGGTCATTGCCGCCTGCAGGAAGCACGGCAAGCATGCCGGCATGGGCGGCGTGGCCGCCGAGGAGCTGATGAGGCGCTATATCGGCATGGGCATGCGCATGGTGCTGGCCGGCGGTGACATGAACCTGCTCGCCCAGGCCGCGACCCAGCGCTCCGACTTCCTGCGCGGCTGCCTCAAGGGCTGAGCGATGGTCGATGTCATCATCCGCCCCGCGCAACAAGACGACTACGAAAGCTGGTTGAAGCTGTGGGAGGGCTACAACAGCTTCTACAAGCGCACGCTTCCCCTTGAGATCACAAAGATCACCTGGCAGCGCTTCTTCGACCATTACGAGCCGATGCACTGTCTCGTCGCCGAGAGTGGCGGAAAGCTGCTCGGCCTGACGCATTACCTCTTTCACCGCAACACCACCATGATCGGCCCGACCTGCTACCTGCAGGATCTGTTCACCGCCAGCGCGGCAAGAGGACAGGGAATCGGCCGCGCGCTGATCGAGGCAGTCTATGAGCGTGCCCGCGAGGCGGGAGCGCCACGCGTCTACTGGATGACGCATGAGAGCAACGCCACCGCCATGCTTCTCTACGACCGCGTCGCCACGCGCTCCGGCTTCCTGCAGTACCGGAAGGATCTCGCCTAAGTGAAAAACATAATAGACATTCTGGACATCGTCGGAGCCAAACGGCACATAATTGTTTGTGTAAAATCAATGACTTGCATTTTGGGGCGGCGCCCGCCGCTTTTTGGACACAATGTATAATTTCGCCTTCGGCGAGGGGGTGGACGACGGCGGGCGCCGGACCCGGCCGCTGCGGCAAGACGGACCGCCGCCTCCGGCACCGCCGTGGTAGGGTAGGGCTCACCAGGGAAAGGTTAGGGTCATGGCCGCCGACGAGAAGAAGCCGGAGTGGAAGCAGATCCTCGACCAGCAGCGCCACAAGCTGGACGACCGCACGGCGAAGCTGAGGGCGGCGCGGCTGGCCCGCGACGCCGCGCTGCCGCCGCCAGCACCCAAGAAGGCGGCGAAGAAGGCGAAGTCCGCGGGCTGAGCCGCATGCCTCGCCGCCGCCCGACCCTGTTCCTGCATCTCGAGCTCGGTCCCGCCACCTACGAGTTTCGCCGCTGCCTGCCCGGCTTGAGATGGAACGCCGTGGCCGGCCTTTATGCTTTCGCCGCCTGGCCGGCGCGCGTGCTCTATATCGGCGAGACGACGAGCTTTGCCTTGCGCCTGCCCGGGCATGAGATCTGGCCCGAGGCGAGGCGTCTTGGCGCGCGCCACATCTACGCCATGCCGTTCAGCGGCACAGCAAGCGAGCGCCGGGCGCTCGAGCGGGCGCTGATCGGCGCCTACGCGCCCGCCTGCAACACCCAGCACCGCGCCGCTGGACTGGCTGAACGCGAAGAGCCGGGCCTGTGGTTCGACCCCTTCGACAGTTTCGACGCCTTCGTGCGCCAGGTGCGCTAGGCGGGATCGGCACGGATGGCGCGTCCGCCCCGGCAGCGCTAGGCTCATCGGCATGTCAGGATACCGGACCGCGGGCATGGTCAGCGCGGTGGCGCTGCTGCTGGCCGCCGGCCCCGCGCAATCCAAGACCATCGAGGAGACCATCGGCCTGCCGGTCGAGGCGATCGACGGCCGCGACGGCGCCACGATAAGCCAGAAGATCCAGGTGACGATCTACCGCGACGATGCCTGGAGGGCGAAGCAGCCCTTCATGATCCTCAACCACGGCCGCTCGGCCAGTGCCGGCGACCGCGCCGCCACCCGCACCGGTCCTTACGCGGCCAACGCGCGCTATTTCGTCTCGCGTGGCTTCGCCGTCTTCCTGCCCGTGCGCATCGGCTACGGGGCATCGGGCGGGCCGGACATCGAGGATACCGGCGCCTGCGACGCCAAGAACTACCCACCGGGCTACGAGGCGGCGGCGCAGCAGAGCCTCGCCGTCATCGCCCATGCCAAGGCGCAGCCCTATGTCGACGCGCAGCGCGGCATCGTCCTCGGCCAGTCCTTCGGCGGCACGACGGCGATTACGCTCGCCGCACGCGGCGTGCCCGGCGTTCTCGCAGCGGTCAATTTCGCCGGCGGCGGAGGTGGCAGGCCGATGAGCCATCCCGGGCAGCCCTGCCACCACGACCGGCTGACCCGGATGTTCGCGGCCTACGGCGCCACGGCGCGCATCCCCACGCTTTGGGTCTACAGCGAGAACGACCGCTACTGGGGTCAGGACAAGCCGCGCGAGTGGTTCTCCGCCTTCCTCAAGGCGGGCGGCCAGGGGCGCTACGTGCAGCTGCCGCCCTACAAGGAGGACGGCCACCCGAGCTTCACCGGCCAGCCGCAGGCCTGGAAGCCGGAGTTCGAGGCGTTCGTGAAAGAAGCGATGGGGCGCTGAGCGGGGCCTTGCCCCGCGCGGGCAAGGGCACGCCTTTGTTCCGCGCGATCTGCTACCATCCGCGCCTCCCGGCTCCAGCGGCCGATGAACGAGTCGAAGGCGCGCGCTCCGTTGTCTCAGGCGATCCGCTCCCTGCTTCAGCAGGCCGTGGCACTCCATCAGTCGGGTCGCCTGGCTGAGGCGCGCGCCCTCTACGAGCGGATTCTGGCGGAGCAGCCGCGGCAGTTCGACAGCCTGCATTTCCTCGGCGTCATTGCGCTGCAGAGCGGCGAGGCGGAGAAGAGCGTCCAGCTCATCGGCGAGGCGCTGCGCGTCAATCCCCATTCCGCCGCGGCCTGTTTCAACCGCGGCAACGCCCTGCAGTCGCTCGGGCGCTTGGACGAGGCACTTTCCAGCTACGACCGGGCGCTGGCGCTAAGGTCCGACGACGCCGAGGCGCACAACAACCGCGGCGTCACACTGCAAGGGCTGCAACGCTTTGCCGAGGCGTTGGCCGGCTATGACCGTGCGCTCTCGCTCAATCCCGGCTTCGCCGAGGCGCACAAGAACCGCGGCCGCGTGCTCACCCTGCTGAAGCGGCCGGCCGAGGCGCTGACCAGCTATGAGCGCGCCCTGTCGCTGCGCGCCGATGACGCCGAGGCTTGGAACAGCCATGGCATCCTGCTGAAGAACCTTCAACGCCCGGAGGAGGCGCTTTCCAGCTACGATAGGGCGCTGGCGCTCGCCCCCGACCGCCCCGAGACGCACAACAACCGCGGCGCGGCGCTGAGTGAGCTCGGCCGTCCGGACGAGGCGTTGACCTGCTACGACCGGGCGCTGGCGCTCCGGCCAGACGACGCGACTTCCTGGTACAACCGCGGCAACGCGCTCAGGGAGCTCGGGCGGCCGGAGGAGGCGCTGGCCAGCTACGACCGGGCACTGGCGCTGCGTCCCGGCTACGTCGAGGCCCACAACAACCGCGGCAACGCATTGCGTCTGCTCAAGCGGCTGGACGAGGCGCTGGCCAGCTTCGATACGGCGCTGGCGCTGCGGCCCGATGCCGACATCCACACCAACCGGGGCAATGCGCTCAAGGATCTGGGGCGTCTGGACGAGGCAGTCGCCAGCTACGACAGAGCCATCGCCCTCGAACCGGGCCACGCCGACAGCCACTGGAACAAGGCTTTCGCCCTGCTGCTCCAGGGCGATTTCGAGCGCGGCCTGCCGCTCTACGAGTGGCGCTGGGAGTCCGGGGAGACGAGAAAGTTCAAGCGCGGTTTCGCCCAGCCTCTCTGGCTGGGTATCGAGCCGTTGGCCGGCAAGACGATCCTGCTGCAGGCCGAGCAGGGGCTGGGCGACAGCATCCAGTTCTGCCGCTACGCCCCGCTGGTGCACGGGCGCGGGGCGCGGGTCCTGCTCGCTGTGCCCAGGCCGCTCCTGAGATTGCTCGGGGAGCTCGAGGGAGTCAGCGAGCTAGTCGACAAGGGCGAGAGGCTGCCGGCTTTCGATTGCTACTGCCCGTTGCTCTCCCTGCCGCTGGCCTTTGGGACGCGGCTCGACACGATTCCCACGCCCGATGCCTATCTCAAGCCCGAAGCGGATAAGGTCGAGGCCTGGCGCGAGAGGCTGGGTCCCCAGATCAAGCCGCGCATCGGCGTCGTCTGGAGCAGCACGTCGAAGTTCGAGAATGACGCCAACCGCAGCATGGAGTTCCGGCGTTTCATCGAGGCCATCCCGCCGGGGACATTCGACGTGGTCTGTTTGCAGAAGGAGATCAAGGCCAGTGACATCGGCGATTTCCAGAGACATGGCGAGGTCCGTTTCTTCGGCGGGCTTCTGACCGACTTTGCCGAGACGGCAGCACTGGCCAGCTGCATGGACGTGGTGGTCAGCACCTGCACCAGCGTGCCGCACCTGACGGCCGCCCTCGGCATCCCGACCTGGCTGGTGCTCGCCCGGATTCCGGACTGGCGCTGGATGCTCGGCCGCGACGACTCTCCCTGGTACCGGGCGGCGAAGCTCTACCGGCAGGGAGAAGACCGTGCCTGGGAGCCGGTGTTGCAGCGTGTGGCGGGGGACCTGCTGAAGCGGGTGGGGCGATACTGAGATGGCCCTCTCCGCCCGCCGGTCCGCGATGACAGCGGTGTGTTCTCTTGCCGCCGCAATGGTTCCGGTCCAAACTTTCCCTCAGCCAAAGAATTAACGCCAGGGGACACGCCATGATCCGATCGACGCTGCTCGCCGCCAGCGCGCTTGCCGCCCTGCTTCTGCCGGGCCCTCAGGCTATCGCCCAGACTGGCGGCAACCTCGTCCTCTACTGCGGCAACACCGAGGATTGGTGCCGCACCATGACTGCGGCCTTCGAGCGGCAGAGCGGCATCAAGGTCGCCATGCTGCGCAAGAGCTCGGGCGAGATCTACGCCACCTTGAAGGCCGAAGCGAGCAATCCGCGCGCCGATATCTGGTGGGGCGGATCCGGGGACCCGCACATGCAGGCGGCGGAGGAGGGGCTGACCCAGGAATACACCTCGCCCAACATGGGCGAGCTGCATCCCTGGGCGGTGAAGCAGTGGGAGCTGTCGAGGAAGCGCGCGGTCGGCGTCTTCGCCGGCGCCATGGGCTTCTCCTACAACACGAAGCTGACCGCCGAGAAGAAGATCGCCGCCCCCAAATGCTGGGCCGACCTGATCGACCCGAAGCTGCGCGACGAGGTGCAGACCTCCGACCCCAACGCCTCGGGCACGGCCTACAACGTGCTGGCCACGCTCGTGCAGCTGATGGGCGAGGACAAGGGCTTCGACTTCATGAAATCCCTGCACCGCAACGTCAACCAGTACACCAGGTCGGGCGCCGCCCCGGCCAAGGCGCTGAGCCTGGGCGAGACCACCATGGCCATCAACTTCATGCACGACGTGGTGCCCTACGTGCTGCAGGGCGCGCCCATCGTCATCGTCGCCCCCTGCGAGGGCACGGGCTACGAGGTCGGCTCGATGTCGATGGTCAAGGGGGCGCGCAATCCCAGGGAGGCGCAGGCCTGGTACGACTGGGCGCTGACCCGGGAGGCGCAGAGCGTCGGGCCGAGCACGAAGACGAGCTACCAGGTGCCGGCGAACAGGAGCGTGGCACCGCTGGCCGAGGCGCCGGATTTCTCCAAGATCAAGTTCATCGACTACGACTTCGCGAAGTACGGCTCGTCGGAGACGCGCCGCCGGCTGCTCTCCCGCTGGGACAACGAGGTGAAGAACGCGCCCAAGTGACGACGGCTTAGGCCGTCGTCACCCCGGACGAGCCCGCTTCGCGCGACGCGCAGCGTCGTTGCTTAGCGGGCGATGATCCGGGGTCCAGAGAATAAGGCCGTCACCCCGGCGCAGACCGGGGTCCAGCGAAAACAACAACGCCGGCCTTGAAATCTATAGCATATATGCTATATGTCTCCAGTGACATGGGCTGTCGTCTTTCACCCGGAGTTCGAGCCGGAGTTTGACGCGCTAGACAGGGCGGTTCAGGACGATCTGCTGGCCCACGTCCGGGCCCTTGCGGCGCGCGGACCCCTCATGGGCCGCCCGTATGTCGATACCCTGAAGGGCTCCGTCTTTCCGAACATGAAGGAGCTGCGCTTCGGGGCGGAGAACGGTATCTGGCGGCTCGCCTTCGTTTTCGATCCCGAACGCAGGGCCGTTCTGCTGGTTGCCGGGGACAAGAAGGGGGCGAACCAGCGGCGTTTCTACGCCGGTCTGATACGGATTGCGGACCGGCGTTGCGCCAGCCATCTGGAAGGGCTGGCGAAGCGGCCGGGATCGGGCAAAGACAGGATGGGCCGGAAGCGCCGGCCGTGAAGCGGAACGGGATGACCCATGAAGACACTGACCCAGAAGATGAAGGAACTGCCGGCCGGAAGGCGGCGGAGCATCGAGAGGAAGGCCCGGGCGATCATCGCCGAGTTGGATTCGCTGGCGGCGCTGCGCGGCGCCGCTTCGGTGTCGCAGGAGCGCCTGGCGGACGCCCTGGGCGTGAGCCAGCCGGTCGTCTCGCGTATCGAGCGGCAGAGCGATCTGCTCCTGTCGACGCTGCAGGACTACATCGGCGCGCTGGGCGGACGTCTCAACCTTGTGGTCGAGTTTCCCGGGAGGAAGCCGACGCGGCTGCGGTCATTCTCGGAGGCTGCTGCCTCGTACCACCCCGCCGGACGGTCCCGCCGGAAGCGGGCATAGGGACGCCGATGGCGCGTGCCTACATCGCCCTGATCCACAAGGAGAGGAAGAACGACTTCGGCGTGTCGTTTCCCGATTTTCCGGGCTGCGTCACTGCGGGAAGCACGCTGCAGGAGGCCGCCGACATGGCGGCCGAGGCGCTGGAGCTGCATATCGAGGGAATGACCGTCAGGGGGAATGTACGATGTCCGATGCGAGACTCAGCAAACGTATGTTCATCGCCGGGCTCTGCCTCTCCTCGTTGCCGCGCATTGCCGGCGCGCAGGCGCAGGGAACGCGGCGGGTAGGCGCGCTGATCCTGGGCAATGCCGACGCGGAAGCTTTCGGCAGGGAACTGCGCGATGGCCTGGCCAAGGCCGGTTACGTCGAGGGACGCAACCTTCAGCTCGATATCCGCTCGGCCCAGGGCCGGCTCGAGCTGCTGCCGCAACTCGCCGCCGAGCTTGTGGCGGCGAAGGTCGACGTCCTCGTCGCGCTCTACACGCCCTGCGCGCGCGCCGCGCAGCAGGCGACCCGCGAAATTCCCATCGTCGCCATCGCCGCCAACCCCGTCGAGACGGGGATCATCGCCAGCCTGGCGCGCCCGGGCGGCAACATCACCGGCGTGTCCCTGCTGGCGGCGGAAGCGCACGGCAAATGCGTGGAAATCTTCGCCGAGATGTTCCCGGGAATCCGCAAGGTGGCGGCCCTCGGCAACACCCGCGATCCCTTCATGCCGGTGCTTCTAGAAAAAATCAAACTCGCGGGCGGTGATACCGGCATCGAGATCGTCACGGTGACCGCCGGCGGCATCGACGAACTCGAGCCGGCGATCGCCGCGGCAATCAGGGACGGTGCTCAGGCGCTGGTTATGCAAGGCAGCCTGCCTGGCCAGGCGGTCTCCGAACTGGTCCTGAAGCATCGCCTGCCGGCCGCGACCGCCCCGCGGTATTTCGCGGAAGTCGGCGGCCTCTTGTCCTACGGGTTCGATGCGACCGACTCGTTCCGGCGCGGCACCTATTTCGTCATCAAGATTCTTCAGGGTGGCAAGCCGGCGGAGATTCCCGCCGAGCAGGCCACTAAATTCGAGCTGGTGATCAATCTCAAGACCGCGAAGGCGCTGGGCATCAGCGTGCCGCCACAGCTGCTCGCTCGCGCCGACGAGGTGATTGAATGAGACGGCGGTCGTTCATCGGCGGCGTAGCGTCGGTCGGTGCCACGCTCGCCTCGCCGGTCCGCGTGCGCGCTCAGACCCCGCCCGCGCGCATTGGCGTTCTGGTCGGTCCCACAACGACTCTCGATCCGTTCCTCAAGGATTTCCGCGAGCGTCTGCTGGCGCTCGGTTATGTAGAGGGCCGAACATTCAATCTCGAAATTCGCGTATCCGGGGGCGGGTTGAGCGATCGCCCTTGCTTGCGGCGGAACTTGTTCGTGAGAAGGTCGACGTTATCGTCGCCCTGCAAACGCCGAACGCCGAGGCCGCGAAATCCGCCACCTCGGCCATCCCGATCGTGATGATCGCCGGCGACCCTGTCGGCACCGGCTTGATCGCCAATCTGGCGCGACCGGGCGGCAACATCACCGGGATTTCCACCGCTACCGCCGAGGCGAGTGGGAAATGCGTGCAGTTCCTGCGCGAGATGCTGCCGGCCCTGAAGCGCGTGGCGGCAGTCTGCAACAGCCTCGACCCGTTTTCTAAACCGTTCCTCGAGCAAATCCAGCAGGCCGGGGCAGCACTTGGTGTGGCGGCGGTGCCACTGTTCTATAAGGGACCGGGCGGGTTCGAGGCCGCGTTTGCGTCGGAGCCAGCCGTCTTCGATGCCGCTGTCATACAGCCCAGTCTGGGAGCGACGATACCGGCCGAGTTAGCGGTCGTCCGCCGCATTCCCTCGGCATCGCCCAATAGGGTCTTCGCCCTGGCTGGCGGCCTGCTCTCCTACAGCGGCAACCAGGCGCAGATGTTTCGTGACGCGGCCGACTATGTGGACAAGATCCTGAAGGGCACTCGACCGGCGGATCTGCCGGTGCAGCAGCCCACTGTATTTGATCTCGTCGTCAATAAGAGGGCCGCCGCCGCCCTGGGCTTGAGCATTCCACCCAGCCTGCTGGCAACAGCCGACGAGATCGTCGAGTGAGGCGGCGCGGTTTCCTTTCGCTGCTCAGCGGTGCGGTGGTTTGGCCGTTGGCCAGGCGGGCCGAGTCCGCGCCGCTCCCCACTATCGGGTTCCTGGGCGCGAACACCGAGTCGGCGCAGCGGGAATGGACTGCAGCCTTTGTGCAACGGCTGAATGAGCTCGGATGGGTCGAGGGCCGCACCGTTGTCATCGAATATCGCTGGGCGGAAGGACAGTTCGGGCGCTCGCCCGGCCTGATCGCGGACCTGGTGCGTCTCAATGTCGATGTGATCGTGACCCACGGAACGACAAATATCGTTGCCGCGAAACGAGCGACCTCGAACATACCGATTGTGTTTGCGATCGCAGGGGATCCGGTCGCAAATCAGCTTGTATCCAGCTTGTCGCGGCCGGGGGGAACATTACCGGCTTGTCGATGCAGCAGCCCGAGCTCGTAGGCAAGCGCCTCGCCATCATGCGGGAGATCATGCCGAATTTCCGTCGCTTGGCGATGCTTGTTGACGTCGAAAATTCCCAGGTCGCGGTAGAAATGATGGAGCTTCGCACGGTCGCGCGCGGGCTCGATCTAGACATGCAGTTGGTCGAAATTCGGCGGGCGGACGCCATCGTTGGTGCCATTGAAGCACTCAAGGGACGCGCGGACGTCCTTTATGTCCCAACAGTTCCGACTTTCCATACCGCCAGATCACCCATCGCCGTCGCGGCGATTGACGCACGCCTGGCGACGATTCACAGTGCCGCCGAGTCCGTGGCGGCCGGGGGCCTCGTCGCTTATGGACCTAATTTCGGAGACCTGTTCCGGCGCTCGGCAGGGTACGTCGACAAGATTTTGCGCGGAGCAAAACCCGCCACTCTCCCGGTCGAACAGCCAACCAAGTTTGATCTCGCCATCAATCTGAAGACAGCGAAGGCTCTTGGCATCGTGGTGCCGCCAGCGCTGCTAGCGCTCGCTGACAATGTGATTGAGTGACCGGCGTGAACCGGCGCGACGTCCTTTCACTTCTGATTGCCGGTGCGGCCGTCCGGCTCGACGCGCGGGCGGCCGGTGCCCAGACGGTCCGCACGCTGGCGATCGCCTTTCCGAGTGGAAGCGCGGACTGGATCGAGGGTACGCCGCTCGTCCGTACGATGAACGCGCGGCTCGCGGCTTCGGGCTTCGGCCCGGACAGTGTGCTGCGGCGCGTGCTGGCGCTGGCGTAGGGGCGAACGAGCTCGCGCCAAGCAGGCGCGGGCGAGGCATCGGTCAACGGCTTGGACCTGCGTCGGGAGAGAGTGCCATGGTTATAACAGGCTTTCCCTTCGCGAACGTAAACAGGCGGTCTTACGGGGTTGCCGGTTAACGAGCCTTGTACGCAGGGCGGCAAGGGCCCATACTCGCAAGGTCACCTCGTTTGGTCGGTCCCGCCTGGATGCCTTTTTGAAGGCCGAACGGTTTCCCTCCACATCGTTGCCTGACCCGTCCGGCGCCCGCCGCGCGGCGC
>Ga0194121_10007577_pt1 | contig 14106 bp, 15 predicted proteins | sample TA2MahCa50mmetaG_FD_148609 | JGI IMG/M metagenome (GOLD analysis project Ga0194121, IMG submission 148609) | Freshwater microbial communities from Lake Tanganyika, Tanzania - TA2015020 Mahale Deep Cast 50m | ecosystem: Environmental > Aquatic > Freshwater > Lake | place: Tanzania: Lake... | reverse complement strand
GGTACGCGTCCATCGCCAGGGATCCCATCTCGATCCCGGCGTAGAGACGCTCGGCCCGGTAGTTCGCACCCGCGGCGCCCAGCGCCACGAACAGCGGCAGGAAATGCTCGTCGGTGGGGTGCGCGCGTGCCCCGTGCGGGTTGAGCGCGCGGTAGTCCACCAGCGTATCAAGGTCCCGTTCTTCTATCTTCTGCCGCACCCATTCCTGGAACTCGCCGGCGTACGGCAGCGGGCCATCGCCGCGCCGCTCGCGCAGGTTGTGCGTCATGTGGCCCGAGCCGATGATCAGCACGCTTTCGGCGGCCAGCGGCGCCAATGCCCGCCCCAGCTTGAGGTGGTGGCGTGCGGGTAGTTCCGTCTGCACCGCCACCTGGACCACCGGGATGTCCGCCTCCGGGTACATGTGCAGCAGCGGCGACCAGGCGCCGTGGTCCAGCCCGCGCTGCGGGTCGACCGCGGCAGCCAAGCCGGCCGACTGGAGCAGCGCAAGTGCGCGCGCGGCAAGCGCCGGGTCGCCCGGCGCCGGGTACTGCACCTCGTAGAGCGGTTGCGGGAAGCCGTAGAAATCGTGAATCGTCTCCGGCCGCGTCGCGCCGGTGAGCGCCGGGATGCTCGTCTCCCAGTGCGCCGAGGCGATCAGGATCGCCTTCGGCTTCGGCATGTCGCGCGCGATGCCCCGCCAGACGGCGCGCACCGCGCCGGGCCGGATGGCATGCATCGGCGAGCCGTGGGAAAGGAACAGGACGGGCAGCGCCGCCTGCGCCATGTCAGTCCACCCGGGCGCCCGAAGCCTTCACGATCGGGCCCCAGCGCTTCATCTCGTCCTGGATCATGGCGCCCATCTGCTCGGGCGTGCCGCCGACGATCTCGTACCCCAGGTCGGTCATGCGCTTGACGAAGTCCGGTGCATGATTCCTTCCTCCTCAGGGATGAGGCTGCAGGATACGCCAGGCCTCACGCATCGATGCGCGGCCCCAGGCGGTTCGCTGCCTCCATCAGCACGTGCTTGCCGGCGCCGATCACCGGCACGGGCGCAGCACGCGCCCGGGCCGCTCGCCGGTCGGCTTGCCCTCGCGCCAGGTGATGCGCCCGTTCACGATCACCGCCTCGATGCCCTTGGCCGGCTGGATCGGCCGCGCGAAGCTGGCCGCTTCGTCCACGGTGCCGGCGTCGAACACGCACAGGTCGGCGAAATTGCCCGCCTTCAGCACGCCGCGGCCTTCCAGGCCGAAGGTTCTCGCGGTGAGGCCGGTCATCTTGTAGACCGCAGTTTCGAGCGGAAACAGGCCAAGGCCGCGCGAGTAGTGGCCGAGCACGCGCGGGAACGTGCCCCACAGGCGCGGATGCGGCGCGGCGTCGTGCGGCAGGCCGTCCGAGCCGACCATGGAATGCTCGAAGGCGAGCACGCGCTGCACGTCGTTCTCGTCCATGGAGAAGTAGATCGCGCCGGCGGGCAGCAGTTTCTGCACCGCGGCTTCCTTGGGCAGGCCCATCTTCGCGGCCGCCTCGTCCAGGTCCATGCCGTTGAACTCCGGGTGCGGCTTGGACCAGGTGATGAGCACCTTCATCGCCACCCAGGTCCGGCTCCAGGACAGGATGGTGGAGGAGGCACAGTACGGATAACAATCCAGGCCGATCTTCTGCTCCTTCATGCGCTCGGCGATGAATGGCAGCGTTTCCTTCATGCGGCCGAAATTGGGCTGACCCGCGACCTTGTGGTGCGACACCACGACGGGAACCTGCAGTGCTTTGCCGATGCGGAAGGTTTCCTCAAGCGATTCCATGATCCGGTCGCCCTCGTCGCGCATGTGCGTGCAGTACAGGGCCTTGCGCGCGGTGAGCGGGCGGCAGACCTCGATCACCTCCTCGGTGGTCGCGGCGCTTGCCGGTTCGTAGTACAGGCCGGTGGAGCAGCCGATCGCGCCGGCTTGCAGCGCCTCGGACACCATGCCCTGCATGCGGCCGATCTCGGCGGCGCTGGCCGCCCGGTCCAGCTTGTCCATCACCGCGACGCGCAGCGTGGAATGGCCCACCAGCAGCGCGCCGTTGGTCGCGGCGGGCTTCGCTTCCAGTTCCTCGACGAAGGCGCGGAAGCTGGGGTAGCGGTAAGCAGCGGTGTCGCCGATCAGATCCAGCGGCGGCGGCGCCGCGCGCTCGCCGAGCACCAGCGGTGCGAGCGACACGCCGCAGTTGCCGGCGATCACGGTAGTGACGCCCTGGCTCGCCTTGGGCGCCATGTCCGGGGCTGAGAGCATCAGGCGGTCGTCGTGGGTGTGGGCGTCGATGAAGCCGGGGGCGACGATCCTGCCGGAGGCGTCGAGGTCGAGCTCCGCCTGGTGGCGGGACAGGTCGCCGAGGGCAGCGATGCGCTCGCCGCGCACGCCGACATCGGCGCCAAAGCGCGGCGCGCGCGTGCCGTCGATGACGGTGCCGCCGCGGAGGATCAGGTCATAGTGTTCGCTCATCGGGATTCCGCACTCTACCAGCCACCGAAGCGCGGCCGGTAGGCGCCGCAGCCGTCGGTGAGTACCAGTAAGGCGGCGCGCCAGCTCCGGCCGGCGTCGCGGTTGCCCGCGGCGCGGTCCCACACCGTCCACGAGTCGAGCAGGGCGGTGAGCAGATCGAACAGGACCGCTTGCCGCACCGCCGTGGCGCGATTATGCCGCTGCCGCCGCTCCCGCGCTCCAGCCTGCGATTCGGCCGAACACCGCGCCGTTGGTCAGTCCCGTTCCGCCGGGATAGTTGAACCAGAAGATGCCGCCCACCAGTTCCCCCGCTGCATACAACCCGGGAATGGGCGGGCCGTCGGAAGACAACACCTGCGCCCCGGTGTTGATCTTCAGGCCGCCGAAGGTGAAGGTCACGCCGCAGGTCACCGCGTAGGCCTCGAAGGGCGGGGTGTCCAGGGTGTTGGCCCAGTTGGACTTCGGGATCGCCAGGCCCTTGGTGCCGCGTCCGTCCTTGACGTTCGGGTTGAATGGCACCGTGGTGTCCACGGCCGCGTTGTAGCGCTTGAGTTCCTCGAGCGCCGCGGCCTGGTTGGTGTCCTCCAGCTTCGAGACCAGCTCCTCCAGCGTGTTGCCCACGCGCTTGGTCACCTGCCGGATCTTGTATTCGTCGCGCAGCTGCGCCTTCACCTTGGCGTCGAACACCTGCCAGGCGAACTGCCCGGGCTGCGACAGGATCACGCGCCCGTACTTGGCGTAGGTGTAGTTGCGGAAATCCGCGCCTTCGTCGAGGAACCGGCGGCCGTCCGCATTGATGTACACGCCCCAGGGGTAGGAGTGCTTCTGGAACTGGTCGCCCACCGCGAGGTCGCCGAACTCCGGGGCGTTGCGTTCCCAGGCCACGGCGTGGCAGCCCGACCAGTTGCCCGTGGGCGCGGCCCCTGCGTCGAGCGCCATGCGGATGCCATCGCCGGTGTTGAAGCGGGTGCCCCGCACCTTGGCCAGTTCCCAGCCCGGGCCCAGGTAGCGTGTGCGCATCTCGGGGCTGGACTGGAAGCCGCCGGCGGCGAGCACCACCGCCTTCGCCGAGAGCGTCTTCGTCCTGCCAAGGTGGCGCACCACCACGCCCTTGACCCCGTCATCGTCGGCGACGAGCGACTGGGCGCGGGCCTCGAACCAGACCTCGATGCCGTTCTTCTTCGCGATCGTGGTGAGGGATTGCACCAGGCCCGGGCCGCCGCCCACCGCTTCCACCGTCAGGCCGCCCCAGAACTTGAAGCGGCCGTTGATGTTGAACGCCTGCCGGCCCCAGGCGGCGGTGAAGCGCACGCCCTTGTCGCGCATCCAGGTCACCGTCTCCAGGCTCTTCTTGACCAGGATCTCGGTCAGGTCCGGGTCGCAGCGGTACTCGGTGACCCGCGCCATGTCGTCGAGGAACTGGTCCTCGGTGTAGGTGCCGAAGTCGGTGCGGGCGATTTCCTCCGCGCTCAGGTCCGGCATCACCTGCTTCAGATCCTCGAGGCCGGCGTAGGCCACGCGCATCAGGCCGGCGGTATACCTCGAGTTGCCGCCGGAGTCCGCCTCCTGCGCACGTTCCAGCACCAGCACCCTCGAGACCTTCTCGCGCGCGGCCAGCGCCGCGCACAACGCGGCGTTGCCGGCGCCCACGACAATGACGTCGTACTTCATGCCACGACCTCGTACTGCATCAATCGGCCTTGATGCCTGCGGCGCGCACCACCTTGCTCCAGCGCTCCTGCTCGCGCCTGATGAACGCGGCGTACTCCGCCGGGGTCGAGCCGACCGCCTCGGCGTCGTCGGCGGCGAAGCGCTCGGCCACCCTGGGACTCTTCGCCGCCTTGGCGGCTTCCTCGGCCAGGCGCCTGATGATGGCCTCGGGGGTCTTGGCCGGCGCGTTGAGGCCATACCACTGCGAGTGCTCGAACCCGGCGTAGCCCTGCTCGGCGACGGTGGCGACCTCGGGCAGGGCGGGCAGGCGCTTTGCGCCGGCCGCGGCGATGACGCGCAGCTTGCCGCTTTTCACGTGCGGCATCAGCGGCGGGGTGCCGGCGGCGGCGGCCTGGGTGCGGCCGACGATCAGGTCGGCGACGTTGGGGCCGGTGCCCTTGTACGGAACGTGCTGGATATCGAGGCCCGCCACCTGCTTGAGGTACTCCATGGCGAGGTGCCCGGCCGAGCCGTTGCCCGCGCTGCCGTAGAAGAGCTTGCCGGGCTGCGCCATGGCCAGGGCGACGAATTCACGCAGGTCCTTCGCCGGCACGCTTTCGTGCACCACGAAGATGGAGGGCACCAGGGCGAGCAGCGACACCGCGGCGAAATCGGCGTTGGTGTCGAAGGGCAGCTTGGCGTACATGAACGGGTTCACCGCCAGCGTGCCGATGTGGCCGATGATCAGGGTGTAGCCGTCGGGGTCGGCGCGCGCCACCTCCTGCATGGCGAGATTGCCGCCGGCGCCGCCCTTGTTGTCGACGATGATGTTCTGCCCCAGGCCCTTCTCCATTTCCGCGGCAACCGAGCGCGCGACGATGGAGGAACTGCCGCCGGGGGCGAACGGGACCACCAGGCGGATGGGCTTGCTGGGGTAAGTCTGCGCGAAGCCGGGGATGACAAGCGCGCAGGACAGCGCGAGGAGCAGGCGTTTCACCGGGGTGCCTTTCAGGTTCAGAATTGGTACTTGCGCAGGCCGCCATCGACCGGGATCACCGCGCCGGTGATGTAGCGGGCGCGCGGCGAGGCAAGGAAGAGGGCAAGGTTGGCGAGGTCCTCCGGTTCGCCGTAGGCGCCGACCGGAATCTCGTGCTCCGACTGCCAGGCCCGGTACTCGGGCGTGTAGTTGCGCAGGATCTGCTCGCTCATGATGCGGCCGGGCTGGATGCAGTTCACGGTGATGCCGTGCTTGCCGACCTCGCGCGACAGGCCCTTTGACCAGGCGTGCATCGCCGCCTTGGCGCAGAAGGCGCCGTTGATGCCCTCGGGCTCGGACTTGCCGGTGATGCTGATGATGCGGCCCCACTTGCGCGTGATCATCTGGTCCACCAGGCGGTCGGTGAGCTGGCGCTGCCGGGTGAAGTTGAGGGTTATGGCCTCGGCCCAGTTCGCCTCGTCGGTGTGCAGCTGGAATTTGCGCGAGCCGCCGGCGTTGTTGACCAGGATGTCCACCGCGCCCAGGCCCGCGAGCGCGGCCTGGGCGATGCGCTGCGGCGCGTCCTCGGCCATCAGGTCCTGCTCGATGATCACGAGTTTCGCGCCCAGCTCCTGCCCCAGCGTCTCGAGCAGGTCGCGGCGCCGCGCCACCACGGCGAGGCGCGCGCCCTCGCCGGCGAGGGCCTTGGCGATGGCGCGGCCGATGCCGACGCTGGCGCCGGTCACCAATGCGGTCTTGCCTGCGATACCCAGGTCCAAGCGCAGTCCTGCAGCCGATCGTGGCGGTGAGGACTACTTCTGGCCCAGCGCCGGCGGCCGCCAGGCGAGCGGCAGCGGCCCGGGAGAGCGCAGCATCCGGATCATGCGCAGCGCAGACTCGCGCCCGCCGTAGTACCCGGGCACCAGCACCGTTTCCGCGAAGCCGAGCGCGCGGTAGAAGCGTTGCGCTGCCTGGTTGCCGGAGCGCAGCTCCAGGTGGATGCTGGCGATGCCGGCGGTGAGGGCCGATTCAAGCAGCCAGTCCACCAGGCTGCGGCCGATGCCGCGCCGGCGATGCGCCGGCTGCACCGCGAGCAGCGTCAGGTGGGCGCGCTCGTCGCCGAACTCCATCGCCGCGAAGCCGCGCAGCGCGTCGCGTCGGCCTTCGGGCTCGGTGGCGGCGAGCACCACCATGTCCTGGTGCCGGATGGCGCGCGTGATGCGCGGCGCGTCGTACTTCCAGCCCAGGCCCGATTCGATGTGGTCGCGCGACATCACCGCGATGCCGTGCGCATCGTGCGCTTCCGCCAGGCGAATCGTGATGTCGCTGTTCACGCATTTCATTGTATGCCCATTGCCCGGGTTGGGGGAACACCTTGCGCGAGCGCGTCCGGTTGCAGGATCCGGCGCCGTGCCCACGGCCGCAGGTCGCGGCCGGTGGCGCGCTCCAGCGCGCGCACCAGGTCGCGCCAATCCACCGCGCCCCAGGCGTGGCGACGAACGAACGAGCGCAAGGCGCGGCGGAATCGCGCCGCGCCGAACTCGCGCTCGGCGTGGCGCAGCACAGCGGGCGCGGTGCGGTAGACGATCTCGGTGTACACCGAGCGCGCCGCGGCGAGGTTGTCGAGCGGCGCATGCAGTGCCGGCGCGCCAGGCTTCGCCGCCGCGCGGCGGCCGGAGCTGGTCAGTTCCGCCCAGGCGCGCTCGCCGTCGAACTCCAGCGCCAGCGCTTGCAGCGCGCCGTAGGCGAGGTAATTGGCGAAGCCCTCCTTGAGCCACAGGTCGTCGAACCAGCGCATGGTGACGAGGTTCCCCATCCACTGGTGCGCAGTCTCGTGCAGCAGCAGCAGCGCGCGGCGCCGGCGCCAGTACCGCGAGCGCGGCTGGCGCAGCAGGACGCGGTCCTCGCGCAGGAAGGTGGCGCCGGCGTGCTCCATGCCGCCGTAGTGGAAGTCCGGGATCAGCACCAGGTCGTACTTCGGGAACGGGAACGGGTGGCCGCAGTCGCGCGCAAAACGGTCCATTGCGGCGCGGTTGAGGCGCAGCAGCGCCGGCGCCACGGCGCGCGCCCTTGCCAGGCGCGATTGGCGGACGAACAGCCGCACCGGTTCGCTCTTGCGTGTCACGACGCGGAACGGACCTGCAGCGAAGGCGAATAAGTAGGTGGAGATCGGTGGGGTTTCGGCAAAGCGGGCGAATCCGGTGCGTTCCTCCAGGGCCGGCGCGTTCGCCACTGCACGCCAGTTCTTGGGCAGATCCAGTTTGAGGCGGAAGCGACCCTTCAGCCCCGGCTGGTCGAAGCAGGGGAACAGCGCGCTGGCATCGGCCGGCACCAACAATGTGTACAGGTACTCGGCGCCGTCCCTGGCGTCGCGATAGCGCCGCAGCGGCCCGCCGGAGCGAACGGGCGCGGAGAACGCCAGCTGCAGGAGGTTGCGGCCGCGCTTGAGAGCGCGGCGCGGGATGACGAGGTGCTGGTTCTTGTAGAGAGGGCTCGCGGTGCGTCCGTTCACGCGCACGCCGTTGACCGGTCCTCCGCGCCAGTCGAGGACCAGGTCCAGCGGGCCGCGGGGAATGGTCACTGCGAGCTGGAGCGTGCCCGAGACGGACCTCGCCCCGGGGCGCAACCGGAAGGCGAGCTCGTAGCGCGGCGCGCGGTAGTGCCGCTCGCGCCAGCGGGCGAGGGCAAGCGGGACGCCAGGCCCCGCGCGCGGCGCGGCTGAGGAGGGCGAGGGCACGGCGGCGGGTCGTCGATGTAACCGATCCGGTTACATCCGGGTCTGCTTGGAGCCGACTTCGCCGTAGACGAGGAGGCCGGCGGCGACCGCGTTGCGGATCTGGCGCCGGCGCTGCGCGTCGGTCAGCGGCACGGTGTTGTCCGAGATCTTAATCGCCTCGAAGCCGAGCGCGCGGAGATCAGGGTGAGGAAGTGAAACGGTGGTCGGCCCATGAGCGCTTGGGATACTATCAGGGGGCATGAAAAAACGACCCAACTTGCTGGTCATCCTGATCGACGACCTGCGCTACGACGAGTTCGGCGCCGGCGGCCACCCGTACATGAAGACGCCGCACATCGACCGCTTGGCGCACGAGGGGGCGCTGTTCGAGCGCGTGTTCCACACCACCTCGATCTGCTCGCCCAACCGCGCTTCGATCATGACCGGCCAGTACGCCAGCCGCCACGGCATCATCGACAACGTGGCGCGCGGCGCGATGAGCCACCGCCTGCCCAACTACCACCTGGAGCTGCAGAGGCTGGGCTACAGGACCGCGCACATCGGCAAGTGGCACATGGGCAACGACGGCATGCCGCGCCCGGGCTACGACTACTGGGTGAGCTACGACGGCCACGGCCGCATCGTCGACCCGCGCCTCAACCACGACGGCCGTTACGTGCAGCACAAGGGCCACATCACCGACATCATGAATGGGCTGGCGTTGGGCTTCCTCGGCAAGCAGCAGCCGAACAAGCCCTGGTCACTGTTCTTCGCCCACAAGGCGGTGCACCCGGACGCCGAGCAGGCGGCCGACGGCACGGTGGCCTTCGGCAAGCTGGGCGGCTACATCGTGGCCGAGCGCCACAAGCACCTGTACAAGGGCGCCATGTTCCCCAAGACGCCCAACATGCTGCCGCCGCACGAGGTGGTGAAGCAAAAGCCGGCCTGGAAGGAAACCTTCCACCTGCGCGCCAAGAAGCAGTCGCGCCAGCTGCTCGCGGCGATCCATGCCGGCACGCAGGAGGAGATCCGTCTGCGGGCGCGCATGATGGCGGCGGTGGACGAGGGCGTGGGCGGGATCCTCGCCACGCTGGGGCACAAGGGGATGCTCGATGACACCTTCATCGTGTTCCTCGGCGACAACGGCTACTTCTTCGGCGAGCACGGCCTGGGCCCGGAGCGGCGCTTCGCGTACGAGGAAGGCATCCGCTCGCCGTTCCTCGTGCGCTACCCGGCGCGGGTGAAGCCCGGCACGCGAGTCTCCGGGCTGATGATCTGCCAGGACATCGCGCCGACGCTGATCGAGCTCGCGGGCGGCAAACCCGGGCCGCAGATCCAGGGCCGTTCCTTCCTGCCCCTGCTCGGCGGGAAAAAGCCGGCGCTCTGGAGGAAGGCGGTGCTCGCCGAGTACTGGGCCGAGCAGGCCTACCCCTGGCTGATCGGCATGACCTACAAGGCGATCCGCACCGACCGCTACAAGTTCATTCACTGGGTCAACAAGGGCAGGGCCGGGGAACTGGACGAGCTCTACGACCTGGAGCAGGATCCGTACGAACTGAAGAACCTGATCGCCAGCCGCGCGCACGCCGCGATCCGCGCCAAGCTGCACCGGGAGCTCAGGGTCCTCGTCGCCGAAGCCACCGGACTTTGACTGGCGGCTCCTAGCCCCACCGGGGCAATTGGACTAAGATGGTTGCGCCTGGTTAGTACGCGAGGGAGGGCGGACCATGCAAGTCAAGGAAATCCTGAGGGTGAAGGGCAGCCGGCTGATCAGCATCGAGCCCGGCGGCCGCGCGGTGGACGCGGTGACCACCATGGCGGAGCAGAACCTGGGCTCGCTTGTGGTGCTGGACCAGGGCCGCATGGCGGGCATGCTCACCTTCCACGAACTGCTGGGCGCGCTGGCCAAGGCCGGCGGCGCGCTGGGCGACCTGCGGGTGCGCGACATCATGGTCGCCAATCCGGTGGCCGCCGGGGCCGACATGGAAGTAAACGACCTGCGCCGCGTCATGCTGGAATCCGGCGCGCGCTACCTGCCGGTGCTGCAGGACGGAAAGCTGCTGGGGGTGATCTCGTTCCGCGACGTGGCCAAGGCGGTGCTCGAGGAGCAGGACTTCGAGAACAAGATGCTCAAGGGCTATATAAAGAATTGGCCGGCGTAGCCGGTCAATGATCGAACTGGCCTCCGCCATCTGAAGCGACGGACACTTCTTCTCGGCGGCGCCGCGCTCGCCGGCGCCGCTTCGCTCGCGGTCTGGCGCAACTGGCCCGAGCAGGGCCTGTGGAATCCGTGCCTCGCGCGTCTGCCCGCCGGCCTGGCGAACCACGAACTGGTGCAGGCGGCCTGGGAGGGGCTCGACCCGGCGAAAGTCTGGGACGCGCACGCGCACCTGGTCGGGAGCGGCGATTCCGGCAGCGGCGTGGAAGTGAACCCGGACATGAACAGCCTGCTCAATCCGGGCCAGTACGCGCGGCGCCTGTTCTTCCTCAACGCTGGCTGCGTGCATGAGGCCGAGGGCAGCGTCGACCTCGCCTACGTCGAGCGCATGCAAAACCTGGTGGATGGCCTGCGCCCGGGCGTGAAGCTGCTGCTGTTGGCCTTCGAGCGCACCTACGGCGAGGACGGCCGCGCGATCGCGGATCGCACCGGTTTCCACGTCCCGGATGCCTATGCGCGCGACATCGCCAAGCGCCACCCGAAGTACTTCGAGTGGGCGGCATCGATCCATCCCTACCGCGCCGACTGCGTCGAGGCGCTGGAGCAGGCCAAGGCCGGCGGCGCCCGCGCCGTGAAATGGCTGCCCGCGGCGATGGGCATGGATCCGGCCTCATCCAGGTGCGACCGTTTCTACGCTGCGCTCGCGCGCCTGAACCTGCCGCTGATCACGCACGCGGGCCTGGAGCGGGCGGTGACCGGGGCCGACCTGCAGGAGTACGGCAATCCCCTTCGCCTGCGGCGGGCGCTCGAGGCGGGGGTGCGCGTGGTGGTCGCGCACTGCGCCTCGATGGGGCAGGACCGGGACATCGACCAGGGCGGCGCGAAGGGAAACGGCGGACCGCTGGCGGACAGTTTTTCGCTGTTCGCACGACTGATGGACGATGCCCGCTACGAGCGCACGCTGTTCGGCGACCTCTCCGCGATGACCCAGGTGAACCGCGCCGGGCCCGCGCTGGCGAGGGTGGTGGAACGCGAGGACTGGCACCGGCGGCTGTTGAACGGCTCGGACTACCCGCTGCCGGGCGTGATGCCGATCTTCTCGGTGGACTACCTGGTGTCGCTGGGGCTGGTGCGGCCAGCGGCGGCGGGGATCCTGAAGCAGATCCGCTTGCACAACCCCATCCTGTTCGACTTCGTGCTCAAGCGCCACCTGCGCTCGGGCGGAAGGGCGCTGGCAAAATCGGTGTTCGAGACCCGGGGGTTCTTCGAATCCCCAGATGCTAGACTCCCCTGAGGACCATGTCCGGCAACACTTTCGGCACGCTTTTCTGCGTCACCTCCTTCGGCGAGTCCCACGGCCCGGCCTACGGCGGCGTCGTCGACGGCTGCCCGCCCGGCCTCGCGCTCGAGGCCGCCGACCTGCAGCGGGAACTGGACCGGCGAAAGCCCGGCAGCTCGCGCCACGTCACGCAGCGGCGCGAATCCGACGCGGTCGAGATTCTCTCCGGCGTTCACGAGGGCCGCACCACCGGCACCGCGATCGGCTTCATCGTCCGCAACGAGGACCAGCGCTCCAGGGACTACGCGGCGATCGCCGAGCGCTTCCGCCCCGGCCACGCCGACTGGACCTACACGCAGAAGTACGGCTTGCGCGACCCGCGCGGCGGCGGCCGCGCCTCGGCGCGCGAGACCCTGGTCCGCGTCGCCGCCGGGGCGATCGCGAAGAAATGGCTGGCCGAGCGCTACGGCGTCAAGGTCCGGGGCTACCTCGCCCAGCTGGGGCCGATTCCGGTGCCATTCATCTCCTGGGAGGAGATCGGCAACAACCCGTTCTTCGCCCCCAACCTGGGGCTGGTGCCGGAACTGGAGAAGTTCATGGACCAACTGCGCGAGGCCGGCGATTCCTGCGGCGCGCGGGTCAACGTGGTCGCGAGCAGCGTCCCGGCGGGCTGGGGCGAGCCGGTGTACGGCCGGCTGGATGCCGACCTCGCCGGCGCCATGATGTCCATCAACGCGGTGAAAGGCGTGGAAATCGGCGCCGGGTTCGGCGCGATCGCGCAGAAGGGCAGCGAGCACGGCGACCAGATGACGCCGCAGGGGTTCCTGTCCAACAACAACGGCGGGGTGCTGGGCGGCATCTCCACCGGCCAGGACGTGACGGTCTCGCTCGCGCTCAAGCCCACCTCCAGCATCCGCATCCCCCGGCGCACCATCGACGCCAGGGGGCAGCCGGCGACGGTCGCGACCACCGGGCGCCACGACCCCTGCGTGGGGCTGCGCGCCACCCCGATCGCCGAGGCCATGCTGGCCTGCGTGCTGATGGACCACGCGCTGCGCCACCGCGCACAGTGTGGCGATGTTACGCCGCCGGTTCGGATTGGCTAGGAAAAGCCAAAGGAATCAATTACAGTGTTGGTTCAAACCTCGGCAAAAGAGGGTTCCAGATGAGCAACAAGGGCCAGCTGCTACAAGACCCGTTCCTGAACGCGCTGCGCAAGGAGCACGTGCCGGTCTCCATTTACCTGGTGAACGGCATCAAGCTGCAGGGGCAGATCGAGTCCTTCGACCAGTACGTGGTGCTGCTCAAGAACTCGGTCATGCAGATGGTCTACAAGCACGCGATCTCGACGGTCGTGCCCTCGCGTGCCATCACGGTCGCCGTTGACCACGGCCCGGGCGGCTGACCCACCCCCCGGGCCGGACCCCGCCGCCGCCGTCCTCGTCTGCCTGGACTTCGGCGGCGCGGGCTTCGAGCCCGGCGTCGAGGAGATCACCCGCCTCGCCCACAGCGCCGGCGCGCGCCGCACCCGGGTCGTGCGCGGGCGTCGACAGCGCCCCGATGCGCGCTTCTTCGCCGGCAGCGGCAAGGTCGAGGAGGTCCGGCGCGCGGTGTCCGAATCGAACGCCGGCTTCGTCATCTTCAACCACGAACTCTCGCCCGCGCAACAGCGCAACCTGGACAAGGAGATCGGCCAGCGCGTGCTGGACCGCACCGACCTGATCCTGGAGATCTTCGCGCAGCGGGCGCAGACCCGCGAGGGCAAGCTGCAGGTGGAGCTCGCGCAGCTGCAGCACGCCGCCTCCCGCCTGGTGCGGGGCTGGACCCACCTCGAGCGCCAGCGCGGCGGGCTGGGCAAGACCGGCGGGCCCGGCGAGAAGCAGATCGAGCTCGACCGGCGCATGATCGCCGCGCGCATGCGGGTGCTCAGGGACAAGCTGGTGACGCTGGGCCAGCGCCGCGGCGTGCAGCGCCGCGCGCGCACCCGGCGCGAGGTATTTTCGGTGGCGCTGGTGGGCTACACCAACGCCGGCAAGTCGACCCTGTTCAATGCCCTCACCCACCCCAGGGGCGGCGCCTACGTCGCCGACCAGCTGTTCGCCACGCTGGACACCACCGCGCGCAAGCTCTGGATCGAGGGCGCTGGCGAGGTGGTCATCGCCGACACCGTGGGCTTCATACGCGACCTGCCGCACGGGCTGGTGGCGGCGTTCCGTGCCACCCTGGAGGAAACGGTGCGCGCAGACCTTCTGCTGCACGTCATCGACGGCGCCTCCCCGGTGCGCGAGCGCGAGATCGAGGACGTGAACCGGGTGCTGGCCGAAATCGGCGCCCAGACGGTGCCCCAGATCGCGGCGTGGAACAAGATCGACCTCTCCGGCCTCGAGCCCGGGTTGGAACGCGATGAATATGGTAAGATTTCCCGGGTTTTCGTGAGTGCGCGCACCGGGGCAGGAAGCGCCGGGTTGCGCCTCGCGATCGCCGAAGCGGCGCAGCCGCACAAGCGGGCTGGCCAGGCCCAAGAACCTCTTCCCGAATTGAGCGCTTAACTCACTCATGTCGCTGAACGACCCCAATTGGGGGCGCGGTGCTGGAAACCGCGGCCCCGGCGGAGGCAACCAGGGCCCGCCGGACCTCGAGGAGCTGTGGCGCAACTTCAACCGCCGCCTGCAGGACCTGTTCGGCAAGCGCCGCAGCGGTGCCGACAAGCCGCCGCGCATGCCCTCGGGCGCGCAATTCGGCGGCGGCGCCGGGATCATCGCCGGGGTGGCGCTGGCGATCTGGCTGGCGAGCGGCTTCTACATCGTGGTGGAGGGCCAGCGCGGCGTGGTGCTCACCTTCGGCAAGTTCGCCGAGGAGACC